>Ga0307372_10006367_pt1 | contig 17313 bp, 16 predicted proteins | sample OX1MG_FD_202533 | JGI IMG/M metagenome (GOLD analysis project Ga0307372, IMG submission 202533) | Soil microbial communities from Risofladan, Vaasa, Finland - OX-1 | ecosystem: Environmental > Terrestrial > Soil > Coastal area > Acid sulfate soil | place: Finland: Risofladan, Vaasa | collected... | reverse complement strand
AAGAAATACGCAGCGTAGATAATTGAACTTGCCGTGACAACAGCGAAAATCACGGAAAACGCGATTGAGCCAGCCGAAATCGAACCAACGGTCGGCGCTGCGCAAATCGCAGCGAGAACCGTCCACGTCAAAGCACTTTCAATCGGACTCCCATCCGGAATCGACGCCGTTCCCGTGAAGATATAAACGACGAACATTACTACGAACGTTACCAAGAATACCAGTACGGACGTGGCGGCGATGCCAAAGCCGGCGCCATAGAAATGCATTCCAGCTACAGCCTGAACAAAAAAAACGAGAAGGTTCACCACCAATAGCGCACGCATGGAATCTCCTTCCAGAAAAAGAATCACCCTGCGCTACGCGAGCATCGCGATGCAGGTCCCGCGGGAATATTCGCTAATATATGATCGATTGTCAAATCCTGGGAAAGAGATTCTCGGGCTTCTTGTTCTCAAGCACCGCCTTCTTGATCGTCTCGCTTGTCTGCGGCATAAAAGGATTCAAAAGGTGGGCTATCATATAGAGTTCACGCACGAGTTCACTGATGAGCGCACGACCTTTCTCCGCATCTGCTCTGACGATAACGAAAGGCTTCTCATTCGTGATGCGTTCATCGGACGCTTGAATGCGTCGCCATACCATGTCCATCGTCTGATTGAATTCAAAAGCGTTCAGTGTATCCCAATATTCCTGCGGGAAGGAGGTGGTCTCTAGATGGTCGACCGGTTCGGACAAGTTTGTCTCTGCGAGCTTCATAACGCGCGCGACAAGATTACCAAGACCGTTCGTCAGATGCGCAGTATAGTGCTCATGGATTGCTTCATGTGTGAGGTCGGAGTCTTCAAGGGGATTCACGTGGCGCAAGAGGATATATCGCACTGCATCGGTCCCGTATTTCTTCACGAGATCAAGTGGGTTGATGACGTTTCCGAGCGATTTGCTCATCTTCTGTCCCCCGCTCGTAATGAAGCCGTGTATGAATAGCTGCTTGGAGAGCGGGAGTCCGGCGGACAGCAACATCGCCTGCCACATCGCCGCTTGCTGGCGCAGGTTATCCTTCCCGGCAAACTGCGTCACTGGCCACCATTTCCGGAATGTTGAGGTATTAGTCGGCCAGCCGATAGCGGACACATAATTCACGAGCGCGTCGAACCATACATATATCACGTGTTCATCATCGCCAGGTACCGGCACTCCCCAGGAGAGCTTTTCCGTACGGCGCGAGATGCTGAAATCTTTCAGTCCGGCCGAGGTGAACGAAACGAGTTCCCGGACGCGCTCCTCGGGAAGGAGGAAATCATCATGGGACGCATATTGCTTGAGCAATGCATCCTGGTATCTGGAAAAGCGGAAGTAATAATTCTCTTCTCTGCGAATTTCTATTTCAAGGGTCGGATGAAGCGGACATTTTCCGTCCACGAGTTCGGAATCGGTCTTCTCAAGTTCACAACCGATGCAATACTTTACCTCGTAAGCGGCCTTATAGATATCGCCCGCGGCGTTACAACGCTTCCAGAATTCCTGCGCGGCTGCAATATGATGCGGATCGGTCGTTCGAATGAATGAATCGTAGGAAATATTGAGAGTATCTGCGAAGACCTTGAAACGTGCGGCATACTCGTCAACGTACGTTTGCGGGTCCTGTCCCGCCTCGGTGGCCTTCTGTGCGATCTTCGCCCCGTGCTCATCGGTGCCAATATTCAGAAAAACTTCTTTTCCGTCTAAACGCAGAGCGCGTGCAAAAGCGTCCGCCTCGACAAATTCAAGCGCGTGCCCGAGATGCGGGTCCGCGTTCACATACGGAAGCGTGGTAGTGATGTAGCGCGCACTCATATGGCTCTAGCTGCGCGCGTGCAGACGGCGCTTCCGCTTATCAAAATCTGTAATGAATTCAAGCACGACTGCTGCAACCGGCACTGAAAGCAGGACGCCGAGGAAACCAGCGAGCGTATACCCCGCGATAAGTGCTACGATGACAAGAAGCGGAGGGAGACCAACGATCTTTTTTACGATGAGCGGGTATATCAAATTCGATTCGAACTGGTTTACGACGATGTAGAGACCGGCAACAATGAAACCGAACGGGACACCGCCGTTAGAAAAAGCGACGATAACCGCCGCCGTTCCCGCGATGAGCGAGCCAAAGATGGGAATAATCTCTGCAAGCGCGGTAAAGACTGCCAGAAGGAGCGCATACGGAATGCCGATAATGAGAAGACCGAGGTAGACGAGGATACCGACGATAACCGAGAGCAGTATCTGTCCCTGCATCCAGAGTCCTATCTTCTTTTGTGAACGTTTCCAGAGGTCGACGGAGTACTCCTCATATGCAACTGGCATTATCATGCGAAGAAAATCATCAACCCCGGTATCCTGCAGGGCAAAATAGAATGAGAGAACAATGACAAGCGAAAGCGAGAAAATGCCCCCGAAAAATGTAATGAAGAGTTGGAACGTTCCTTCCGACGTTGTGGTGAAAATGGATCGGAGTGAAAGAAGCGTCTGGATGAATGACTGTACCCCCTGCTGTCCGCTGATGGGATTGATCGCACCAGAAATGTTCGGAAACGAAGAGACGATGTTCAGCGTATCGAGATACTTTGGTGTTGCGGAAAGAAAGTTCGTGGCATCCGAGATAATAGGTGGAAAGAAGAAATAGAGGAGCGAAAAGATCGAACCGAAGACAAGTATGTACACGAGAAGCGCCGCAATGAAGCGCGGGATGCTATGGCGGATGAAAAAGGCGACTCCGGGTTCGATGGCCGAAGCGATGATGATTGCTGTGAGAACAAGGAGCACGAGGTCACGCAGGAGCCATAAGATGTATGCCCCCGCTATGATAAACAGCGCTGTGAAAATGATGCCCGGCGTGATGGAGATACGTGTTTCCTTACTCATATGGGCATCCTAGCATAGGTTATATACCATAGCGCATAGGAAGCGACCAAAAACAAGAAACCCTGACAGAGTCAGGGAAAATTTGAATCACAGAGGGAGCCGCAATGTTCTTAGTAGGCACATCCGGCCTCGTCGCGTTCGCGCAACTCCGCGACAGCCTTGACGCATGCCCGAAACTCCGACGTTAGTATGAGATCCTTCATGTCGACACTTACTCCCCCCGCCTCCGACATCCAGACCTTGTACGGCGAACCGTCATATGACTTCATCCAGCCGCTGCCACTTATGTCGTTCCATTTCCACCACAACCATTTGGAAACGGCTATTACTATCTTCATAATCAATTTCTTAACCATCTACCTCTCCTTTGCTTTTTGAAAACTCCAAAAGAACTCCTAGGGAAAGTAGTATAACGTATCTGAAGCGACCTTCAAAATGAAGGTCTTCTATATGGCCATTTCTATACAAACGGAGCGTATGCGATCAGTGGCTTCCTTGACGGTAAGACGCTCTTGGTTTCCAGTATCGCGATGGCGGAGTGTCACGGTATCTTTCAAATTCGGCGTTTCACCGAGCGTATCGAAATCGACAGTGACACAGAAGGGTGTGCCGATTTCGTCCTGCCGGCGATAGCGCTTGCCGATATTGCCGTTGTCATCCCACGCGATAGCCGGATGCACTTTCTTGAGCTCTGCGCGTACCTCCATCGCGGCTGCAACAAGTTCTGGTTTATTTTTCAAAAGCGGCGATACCATCGCCTTGATCGGCGCGATTCTCGGCGCGAGCGCGAGGTACGTTCGCATCTCGCCGCCTAACTCGTCTTCGCGATAAGCACTCGTGAGCACTGCGAGTATCGTGCGATCAACGCCCATGGACGGTTCAATAACATGCGGAATGAATTTTTCTTTCGTTGCCTCGTCCAAGTATGAAAGTTCGGTGCCGGACGCCTTCGCGTGGGCAGCAAGGTCGAAGTCGGTGCGATATGCGAGGCCCCAAAGCTCCTTGCGGCCAAAGGGATAGTCGAATTCAAAATCAATTGTGCGCTTCGAATAATGCGCACGGTCCTCGGCGGGGACCTCAAGCTCGTGCACCTTATCTTGCGGGAGACCGAGTGCCTCTGCAAAGAGATGCATCATCTTTCGCCACTCTTCAAATGCCTGCTCCCACGAGGCGGGTGGTACGAAATATTCCACTTCCATCTGGGAGAGTTCGCGTAGACGGAAGATAAAGTCGCGCGGTGCTATTTCATTTCGGAACGCCTTCCCCAGCTGTGCGATCCCGAAGGGCAGTTTTGGGTGAAGTGAGTCCACAACGCTCTTGTAGTTAGTGAAAATACCGCCGGCGGTTTCGGGACGCAGATATACCGTTGCCGACTCGTCTTCCGTCGCTCCAGCGTGCGTCTTGAACATCATATTGAACTGGCGCACGCCACCAAGCATTCCGCCGCATTCGGGGCACTTCTTCGTATCATCAAGATGGTCGGCGCGGAAACGCTTCTTGCATTTCTCGCACTCCACAAGCGGATCAGAGAAACCGCTCACATGGCCACTCGCTTCCCAAATCTTCGGATTCATCAGAATAGCGGCATCAACGCTGTACACATCGTCCCGGTCATCGCGAAACATACGAAGCCAGAGACGCTCAATATTTTCTTTCAGAAGCACACCCATCGGCCCGTAGTCAAATGTCCCCGCAAGACCTCCATAAATCTCGGAGCCGGGAAAGACGAAACCGCGCCGCTTAGCGAGCGAGACGATTTTTTCCATCAGATTCTGATCATTCATACGGCTACTGTACGCCAAAAGTGCAACAAATTCTATTGAACGATAGAGTCGGCGGAGACATATCCCGGGTCGCCATTCGTCTCAGTCGTCGCCGGATTAGCGGTCGCGGAGATCTGTACTCCTGCGAAACGGTCGTAGCCCGAAAAGGACGCGGCACTGGTCAAAGATGGTGCGGTGCCCTTCTGCGAGGTCGAAGGTGTAATCGAAACTAGGAAGGCTCCCTGTGCGCTTGCACCCTGTGCGAGATCACCTACGTTCCAGGTCACCGTACTGGAAGATCGATCGTACGAGAATGAGCCTGTGCCGGTTGAGAGATTCGAGTAAGAAACGTAGCTTGGGAGGGTGGCGGAGACCGTCCCGCCTGCGACGGCGCTCCCTTCATCCTGGACGTTCCAGACAATCGTGTAGGCCGTCGCTTGACCGGCGATCGGCGGAATAGGGCCACTCGTGCTTAATGGTCCTGAGGAATGGAGCGAGGACGCCGCGAGCATGACAGTCGTTGTAACTTTCGCAGTCTCCGTTGCGAGGGCACTTACATATTCCGGCACATTTGTCTGTCCTATGCGCGTGCCCGACACCGATATCGCGAAGGTGACGTCAGGAGAGAGAATCGATGCACTCGTCGGCAGAGTCGAAAACGTGAAGACTCCAACGCCGGAAGCACCGGGCGCCAAAGACGCAAGAGCGGGATCAGTATCCTTGCTGAAGACAATCGTGTGGTTAATGGAGTTGTAGAATCCGTTCGTGGTTTGAATGCTGTTGTAGTCAAGCGCGGCACCCGAAAGCGCGACGGAGACGGTCGCATCTGTCACACTTGTCGAGAGTGTATTGGCGTAGGACAGCGTGACGCTTTGCGAACTCCCGGGCGATATGACGACATTCGGCGATGTATCTCCATTAAGCGCGAGTGTCGTGCTGATAAAAGGCGCGACAATGGTGACGGGGATATCCTGGGACATATAGGTAACCGCCAGCGTCTGGTCGTAGGGCGTATTCGCGGTTCCGACATCAAAATGAAAAACTTGTTGCTCGCCGTCTTGTCCCGTGAGCGTCCCCGTAAGCGTTACCGTCTTGCTCGCTCCCGGCGCGAGCGTACCAATGAGAAAACTTGAATTATTTAACGGAAGCGAGGATGACGTGGCCAGAAAGCCGAAGGGAAGAACCGCCGCGAGGACGATATTACTAAGCGGGACAGTCGCATTTGAATTGACGGTAAGTGTGAACGTGAGCGGTTGACCCGAAACGGTCTCTGAGAGAGAGTCGACGGAAACTGAGAGTGGCGTCGTAGACACCGTCAGCGAATACGAAGATTTCTTAACGAAGATGGCGTTGGACCCGACGATGCCATACGAGAGGGAGATCGGAAGTGCGAGTGCCTGACCGGCACTCCCGAACACGATGGCCTTGATCGATCGTGTTACGGTTTGCCCGCTTCCAATCGCGCCCAGATTCTCGATATATGTCGGGTATGCCGCAAGCACGTTGGTCGCATTGCGTGTGCCGTTCGGAAAATCGATCTCAATAGTTGCGTTCTCGATGGCGACTGAATTCGTGTTTGTGATGGTGAGTGAGAGTGGAACGACATCTCCGCTGGCGATTGTCGCCGGGCCCTGAACATCAACAGTGACCTTATCCACTGAGACCGAGTTGCCACCCATATAGAAAACATAGGCGGCGATACCGAGCGAAGCGAGAAAGAAAAAGAAGGTGACGCCGAGAAATGTACGCGCGAGGCGCAGACGTTGTGTTCCCTTATGCGGAGCGGTGGGCTGGAGCGTATTCTTCCCCCACTCGTGCGGAAGTTCCCGGGTATCAGGAGAGGAGAGCCGACGACGCGGGTGGCCGGGCGACGCGGGTGCATAAAGACGTTCGCGTGCACGCTCGAGCGAACTGGTGTTGTCTTCGGGAAACGGAGGCATCATCTGCCAGTATACAAGAATTTAAAGGCCCGAGGCGGCGATGCCGCGGTTGATGCGGGCGATATAATCTGCACGCGCTGTGCGTGCCTCGACGAGCGCCGGATTTGAAAACGCGGACACTCCGCCGGGGATATCCCCTGCGTCCAACCCAAGCGCGGCGAGCACGCGGAGCGCAGCGAGCATTTCTGCCGGTTCATCAGCATCTTCGGGAAGCGTCGCAAGGGCCTCAAAAAAACCGCGAATGATTGGAAACAGCTCGGGATCGCGTCCTTCCCTTCCGACGAGCCGGAGAAGGAATCCCGACACGCGGATCGCAGTCTCTCGAGCTGGTGCACGCTCCATACGCTTGAACCAATTCTCTTCAAGCACGGCGCCTGCAATGCGCCACCCTTCTTCTCCTCGCACGAGCACCAGCCGACTCTCCGCAAAAGTCGCGAGCGCGGCAGCAAGCTTCGCGCCAGATTTCCGCACGCCCTGCGTACGAGCGCGCACAAGACCGAGTTCACTCGTGAGTAGTGTCACGAACACATTCGCCTCCCCGAACGGGGACCGCGCAAGTACAATACCGCTTGTCTCGTATTTATGACGCATCGCGTATTAAATTGAAGCGTTCGGGGCCATCCGGCAACTCGGCGACAAAAGCGCCGTCAACGGCAAGTTCGAAGCGGGCTGTATCTCTTGGCGAGAGACCGAGTGTTTTGCGCGCTTCAGCAACCGCACGATCAAACTCACGCTTGGTTCCCTCGGTTATTAATTCAGGGGTAAGTATAGTATCGAGCTCAACCGTCGTGTGCCCCGTTGAAATGTGCTTTACATTCACTTCGTCGGCAAGAATAGCCGCAAATTCTTGAGAGAGCGAGTCCGGTATCGAAAGTTTTGCAAGCGGCTGACGCACCTTGATGCCGAAGCTCTGTCGCAGTTGAAGCGCGTCGGAAGCAAGTGTGCGTATATGCGCCATGTCTTTTAAGAGCTTCTCGTCGAGGTCCGAGCCGAACAGCCGCCATTTCTGCTTTATCTCCGGCCAGTCAGAAAGATGTACACTAATCGGATCAGTTGCCATACGTACGTCCTGAAAAACTTCTTCTGCGATAAACGGTGCGGCGGGTGCGATAACCATTGAGAGTGTACGGAGCACGTACCGGAGCGTGGCGAGTGCAGCCTTCTTGTCGGCTCCCTCTTCCTTGAACCGGTCACGCGAACGGCGGATATACCATGCTGAGAGATCGTCGATAAAGTGTGCAAGCGGCCGCGTCGCTCTATCTAGCCTATACCGGGCATATCCCTCGGATGTCTCTTTAGTAAACACAGTAAGGCGCGCGAATATCCATCTATCGAGCGTATTCGTACTTGTCAGCGCACCCTCTGTACCATCTGCATAAAGCTTATAAAAAGAGAGTACATTGGTGAGGCGTCCGATGCTCTTTTTTGCAACCTCATCAACACCGCTTTCAGAAAAGACGAGATTTTCTGCCTGCATCACTGGTGACGAGAGGAGATAGAGACGGAGTGCATCGGCCCCGTGTCGTTCTACAATCTTCATCGGGTCTGGATAATTCTGCAGCCGTTTAGACATCTTTTTGCCGTCCCCGGCCAAGACGATTCCGTTAACGATGACGTTCCGAAATGCATTCTTCTTGAACAACGCTCCGGCAAGCACATGCAGGTAATAAAACCAGGCGCGCGTCTGATCGATGCCTTCGGCGATGAACTGTGCGGGAAATGCGGATTCGAATCGCTCCTTGTGTTCAAACGGATAGTGCTCTTCTCCATACGGCATCGAACCGGAGTCGAACCAGGTATCAAGCACGTCCGGAATACGGCGCATCACGCCGCCGCACGCACACGGCACGGTAATCTCATCGACGATGTGTTTGTGGAGGTCGTCAATCTTTTTCCCGCTCGCCTCTTCCAATTCCGCCGCTGAACCGAATACGCGCTTCACTTTGCATGTCTCGCAGACCCAGAGCGGAATGGCGCTCGCCCAGAAGCGCTGACGCGAAATGGACCAGTCGCGTGCGCCCGAAAGCCAATTCCCCCATCGCCCATCTTTAATATGTTCTGGTGACCAATTGATTGCCTTTGCGTTTTTAAGTAGATTGTCTTTTATTTGCGCAACGGCAACAAACCACGATGACGTCGCATAGTTCAGAAGCGGCGAATCGCAACGCCAACAGTGCGGATAGGAATGGGTAATGTTCTCTTTAGAGAAAAGAGTCCCATGCTCCTGAAGATACTTGAGCACAGCGATATCCGTACCAAGTCGCATACTGTCGTCGTCAGAGCGCGGTTTCACTTCCATCCCGGCAAAGTCCTTCACTTCGCTCTTCATCGTGCCATCCATGTTCACGTGTTGGACGAACGGCAAATCTACTTTCTTAGAAAGTTCCCAATCGTCCGCACCAAAGGCAGGCGCTTCATGTGCGATGCCCGTACCGGTGTCGGTGGTGACAAAATCTGCCGCGTATATCTTCCATCCGTTCTCGTGATTCCTCAGATTCTTATCGTTCACGTAGTAATCAAACGGGGGCTCGTATTCAAGACCAACCAGATCGGAACCATTGAAGGTTTTTAAGACGTTCACCACCACTTTCCCATTTTCCGCTTTCTCCGCGCCAATAATTTTCTGATAATTTTCATGATCCTTTTCAGAAAAAATATAGATCCCATCAGAAATATTCAGAGAATCTTTAATTTCAACTCCTACATATTTAATATTCCTCCCTACCGCAAGCGCGACATTGCCTGGGAGTGTCCACGGTGTCGTCGTCCATGCAAGGAGGTACACATTACCTTTCAACCCGAGCTTCTCAGGACTTTTTAAGTTAAACTTTACCGTGACCGCAATATCTTTGACATCCTTATACCCCTCCGCAACTTCCTGTTGGGAGAGTGTCGTCTCACATCGTGGGCAGATATGCATTGAACGGTAATCCTCATAAACCAGACCTTTATCGTAAATTTCTTTGAAGACCCACCATACGCTCTCCATATATGGCTTGTCCATCGTAACGTACGCGCGCTCCATATCCGCCCAGCGACCAATGCGCGGAATGAATGTCTTCCAATAATCAACATATACCAAGACTTGCTCGCGACAGCGCTCATTGAACTTCGCAACACCATATTCCTTAATATCTTTCTTATGCTTGAAGCCAAGTTCTTTCTCCACGATGTTTTCTATCGGGAGTCCGTGGCAATCCCAGCCCCATTTGCGCGGCACGTGGTAACCGCGCATTGTCCAGTAACGCGGTATGACATCCTTGATAATGCTCGCGACGATATGGCCGTAGTGCGGCGTGCCGGTCGCGAATGGCGGTCCATCATAGAATACGTACTCACCCTTCGGAGATTTCTTTGCAAGCGATTTCTCGAATATGCCCTCACGCTCCCAAAATGCGAGAATAGCTTCTTCGCGCTTTGCCGCTTCAGATTTCTCGGGCATATCAGCCATATCGGCTAATCCTAGCGTTTACACACTAAAAAAGAAACTCACATCCTCTCGGGTATAGGAATGCCGAGGAGTGCAAGCCCGTTCGTCATGGTCTGCACAAATGCGTGCGCAACCATGCGTTTGTGCACCTCAAAATCGCCGCTGATGATGCGTTCCTTCGCGTAGAAAGAGTTCCACTCGCCGGCAAGCTCGGTGAGATATGTCACGAGCACGTTCGGTGCGAGTTCACGCGCGGCACGTGCGGTGATTTCGGGAAAATGCAGAATAATCCGTTCAAGCAGATATGGAATCTCTGGCACCCCCGCTGTGGGCGCACCGCTCCCCGTCTGTGCAAGCACCGACTTTGCTCGTACGAGGGCATATTGCAGATACGGTCCCGAATCGCCATCGAGCGACAGTGATTTCTCCGTGTCAAACAGGATGTCCGAACCCGGCGCCTGTCGCAAAAGCATATATTTGATTGCACCGATGGCGATCTGTTCGGCAATAAGCGGGTCGGCATTCTTTTCGCCTGCTTTCCTGATAATGTCCTGAATAAACGAACTCGCTGTGATGACATTTCCCTCGCGCGACGACATCTTCCCCGATGTGAGTTTCAGGAAGCCGGTCGCGAGATGAGTCGTCTTCGCAGCGACACGCGGCGCGATCTCTCCAAACACAGCGAGAACCGTCTTAAAGCGTCCCGTCTGTTCATTGCCTGTGACGACAATGACATTATCCGATGGCCAGCGTTCCTCTTTGAGAAATGCCAGCCCGATGTCCTTCGCCTCATAGGTAGGCGTACCGTGAGATGTAATGAATACCATTGTGTGTACGCCCTTTCCTTCTCCGTTATAGATAATTGCACCGTCGCTCATCTCGAAAATCCCTTTCGCAAGACTGTCTCGCACCACCCGTACGCCGATTGCAGTCGTATCACTATCAAAGAATTCAAAATCAAAATGTGTGCCAAGCAGTTTCCAGATGCGGCGGAATTCTTCCATCGAGGTGTCGCGCCCTTTGCGCAAAAGTTCCATAAGTTCACGGTCAGTGCCAGCATAGAGCGCCCGGTTAAGCGCATCTATTTCTTCCTTCGCCTCTGGGCTTGTCTCATACGCACTTGAACCCGTGACATACGCCTCTCCTATCTCGCTTACCGTCATCGACTCACTGGTATTATTCTTCCGCAATCCCCAAATCGCTTTCGCGACATTCGGCCCGATATCACCGCCGAATGTATCACGCGCGACCGTCGCTCCGGAATTCTCAATGAGCCGAGCGACTGTTTCTCCTACGACCGTACCGACCAAATGACCGATGTGCATCTCTTTAAATGTATTCGGATTGGAATACTCAACAATGACTCGCTTTCCATTTTTTGCGACTCCCCTTCCCCACCGTGCTCCCTGCGCGCCTGCCTCTGCAACCACGAGTGTTACCGCCCCGCGTGTGAGCGTGATATTCACAAAACCGGGACCCGCAACCACGACATGGCTCGCGATGTCCTTGCCGAGTGAATCAACAAGAGAGTGAGCGAGCTCGTCCGCAAGCTCACTCGGATTCTTCCCAAGCGCCTTCGCTGCCGCAAGTGCAGCATTCGTCGCATAGTCTCCGTATACCGAATCGCTCGGGCATTCGATCACGAATGCAATGTTTCGTGCCCCCGCCTGTGCGAGTGCATCGCCGACCGCATTTCGTATCCGCTCTTCCATCAAAACAGTATAGCCGTTTCCTAAAATGAAGCGAAGGTACTATAGTTCTGCAATCAAGCTCTGTGTATAACGTTACATAAACGACTCTGGAATGGGATGTGCGAGGGCGAGTTTTTTGATTTCCCGCTTCGCCTCCTTTATTGCCACGGAAGTACGCTTCGTAAGCACCTCTATCATAATTTCCGCGACTCGTGTTGCCTCTTTCGCCTTGAGCCCGCGCGTCGTCATCGCCGGGGTGCCAAAACGGATACCAGACGGATCCATCGGCTTCCTCGTATCGTCGGCAATCGCATTTTTGTTAAGGGTGATGCCTGCACGATCCAGAAGTTTCTCGGCTTCTCCGCCCGAGATACCAAACGACTTCCACACATCAAGCAAGATAAGGTGATTGTCGGAACCGCCGGTAATCATCCGCGTCTTATGCTCCTTGAATACTTTCTCCATCGCATGCGTATTCTCTATTATTTGTTTTGCATATTTCCGGAATGACGGACGCAGCGCTTCACCGAAAGCGACGGCCTTTGCCGCAATCTGGTGCATATGTGGGCCGCCCTGAAATCCGGGGAACACGGCCTTGTCTATCTTCTTGGCGAGCTCTTCGCTCTCGCGCACGAGAATCATCCCACCACGTGGACCTCGGAGCGTCTTATGCGTTGTGGTCGTCATGACATCAAACCCGTAGTTGAACGGATTCTTCGCGATCTTTCCCGCGATGAGCCCAGCGATATGCGCGATATCCATCACTGAAACCGCGCCTACTTCACGCGCGATACTGACGAACTTTTTATAATCCAGCTCGCGCGGATACGCTGAAAATCCCGCGAGAATAATTTTTGGCTTTATTTTCTTGGCAACGCGGCGCATATCGGCATAGTCGATTTCGCCGGTTTCTATATTCTTCATTTTGTACCGTTGGAAATTGAAAATCTTGGTGAGGTACGTAACTGGGTGGCCGTGGGTCAGATGTCCGCCGTGCGAGAGATCCATACCGAGGATAGTGTCCCCCGGTTCGAGGAGGGCGAAATACATTGCGATGTTCGCATTCGCGCCGCCAAGCGGCTGGACGTTCGCATACTTTGCGCCAAAGAGTTTTTTTGCGCGTTCAATGGCGAGCGTCTCGACTTGATCCGTAAATTTCTGTCCGCCGTAGTAACGCTTGCCAGGATACCCTTCTGAATATTTATTCGTGAGCGATGACGCCATAGCTTCTTTCACCGCGCGCGAGACATAATTCTCGGATGGTATGAGCTCTAGCCCCTCCGCCTGCCTCACATCTTCTCCGCGAAGAATTGTTTCTACCTTTTGGTCCTGTTTCTTGATGTAGGTGTACATATTATCTTTTCTTCTTTATGGCCTTTCGATCTTTCTCGTTGAACCCTCCCACCACCGTAATATCGCCCTTAATCGACGGATGTGGGTTATAACCTTCAAGGAAGAAATCTTCATACACGAAGCTGTCTAACTCCTTCTTCTTCGGGTTTATCTTCATTCGTGGAAACGGCCGTGGCTTCCGTTTGATTTGTTCCCTCGCTTGTTTGTAGTGATTGCCGTATAAGTGCGTATCTCCGAGAAAATGCACGAATTCTCCCGGTTTATAACCAGTTACCTGTGCAAGAATCATCGTGAGGAGTGCATAAGACGCAATGTTGAATGGTACGCCAAGGAATGTGTCTGCCGAACGCTGGTAAAGCGCCAGCGAGAGCTTCCCATTGGAAATATTCACGTTGAACATTGTGTGACATGGCGGTATCGCCATCGATGTACCCGGTTTCGACATCTCATACACATATTCCGGATTCCATGCGGACACGACGACATGCTTACGGTCCGGATAATTCTTCGTCTTCCACACGGCCCATGCAAGTTGGTCGATCTTGCGCCCATCAGCGGCGGGCCATTTACGCCATTGACGACCATACACCGGGCCAAGCTCACCCCATTCCTTCGCGAACTTCTTACTCGCAATGATCTTCGCAATGAATTCTTCTTGCGTCATTTTCGGCACTGCACCGGTCTCCATCTTTTTTTTGTACTCCTTATACGGCCAATCGTCCCAAATATGCACCCCCTGCTGCACGAGCGGGCGGATATTTGTTTCTCCACGCAAGAACCACAACAGTTCATGGATGATGCCTTTGAGAAATACTTTCTTAGTCGTAAGAAGTGGGAACCCTTTTGAGAGGTCATAACGCATCATCCGACCGAACACACTCTTGATAGCAATACCGGTATTGAATTCTTTCTTTTCGACACCATTTTTCAAGATATCCCGCAGGAGCTCAAGATATTGATATTCAGGATGCCGAGTTTTCATGATTGCAAAGTTATTTCTTCTTTTTCGTCACTCGCCTTTTCTTCGCTATAGTCTTTCGCTCCTCGATAAAATGGTTCGAATTTTTAGCACCATATCGCCCAGTCTCTTTGTAGGTTCGTCCAGACGGGCTTGAGAGCCGTGCAAACAAGAGCTGCGCAATCGTCATGCCGGGCCGCAGCACAATTGGTACGTTGCTCGTATTCACAAGCTCGAATATCGGATAGAAGTAGTGGCATGGATTGAAGAGCATCGCGGTATTGTGCACAACCAACCCGGCGCGAGCGAGCGACGATTTTCCGGAGAGTAAGACGAGATGTTCACGATTAACGCCGATGAATTCCCGCTGTTTCCCGAGCACGCTCTCGCCCGGATGCAGGACGAATGCATCCCCGTCTTTTATCTTCACGGTGCGTGTTTGCGGATATATCTTATGTACCGGATCGACAATGACGGTCACATGACGATTTGTCACTTCGAATTTATTCCCGAGCGTGACGTCATAGCTCGCCGGCTGTAATTTCTTCAGGTCGAAAGGACGAATAACGATACTTCCATCTTTAATTCCCTTCTTGATATCTACGTCGGAAAGGAACATGTCTAGATTTGGGTTTCCTCACCGTGCGAGATACGGCCGCCTTGATGCTGCCCACGGTAGCCGATGACCTCGCCTTCTATTTTATAGAACACGATATTGCAAAAACGCGCCCCAAGCTGGAGCTTCACCGGAAACGGGCCTAAGTTCGTAAGACCGAACGTGAGCTGCCCTGTATAACCTGGATCAGTCTTGGTCGCAAGGAGAAGGAGGCCAGCGCGGAAGAGAGAACTGCGCGGATAGACCATTGGCATTAGATCGAGCGGCGTGCTAATCGTTTCCGCAGTCTGCACGAGATAATAGTCGCCCGGCTTCACGACAAGCTCATCCTGCGCGTCGCCCTCTTTGAGATGATGGAGTTCTTCGGTTTTCACTCCACGGCGCCTACCGAGGCCGGCGGCGCCGTCGGCTTCGATATATGCTCCTCCTTCAATAATTTTATGCACTGCGCCAAGACGTAAATCAATGCCGGTTCCTTCTGGATTTGAGAAGTCGCGACCGCCGAGTCCGCTGATAAGATTCTCCTCTTTTATCCTCCGAACAACTTCGTTGATGCCGATGACTGACATCTTGCTAGTATACGGGAAATGGCAAAAGGTACAGATATTGACACGGAATATGAAATAGGCCGAATTTCGCTTATCGCTGCCGTCGGAAGAAACAGAGAGCTAGGGAAAGATGGGAAGCTCCTCTGGCACATCCCCGAGGATATGCGGCGGTTTAAGAAACTCACAACCGGTCACCCAATCATTATGGGACGAAAGACCTGGGAATCGCTATCCCAGCAATACCGACCACTCCCTGGCAGGACAAACATCGTCGTAACGCGGCAAATAAAATATGAGGCGCCCGGAGCGACAATCGTTAATTCGCTTGAGGCCGCGTGCGTCATTGCGGCGCGCGTATCGGGCGCGAACGAAATCTTCGTCATCGGCGGCGGAGAGCTATACATTGCCGCGCTCGCCTTTGCAGACCGCCTCTATCTCACGCTCGTCGATGCTACTGCCGAAGCTGATACCTACTTCCCACCATATGAACAGGATTTTCAAATTACTTCGGATGAGGTCGGCGCTGGAGAACCAGTATGTCGATTCCTCGTACTCGAGCAGAAAGAAAAACACGCAACATGAGTCGCGTGTTTCCCATTTATTTTAAAATTACTTCACATCGATGCCCATTGAGCGCGCCGTGCCTGCGATGATGCGCGCAGCGGCTTCGGGAGAGCTCGCGTTCAAGTCAGGCATCTTTTCTTCAACGATAGTTGCAATCTGCGCTTTCGTTATGGTACCTACCTTCTCTTCTTTCGCCTTGCCCGAGCCCTTCTCGAGTCCGAGCGCTTTGAGGATGAGGCGGGAGGCCGGTGGATTCTTCATGATGAAGGTAAACGAGCGATCGTCGTAAACCGAAAGCTCGATCGGGATGATGGTCCCCCGTTTGTCCTTCGTCGCTTCGTTGAACTGAGCCACGAACTGGCCGATGTTCACACCGGCGGGACCGAGTGCGGTACCGACCGGGGGCGCGGCCGTGGCCGCCCCACCGGGGATCTGTAGTTTTATCTTCTTTACGACGGTAGCCATGATACGGATGACTCTACCTTAGAGTTTACGAACCTGCAAAAAGTCGAGTTCGACCGGCGTCTCGCGCCCAAACATTGAGACCATGACCTTTACCTTTCCGCGATCTTCGTCTATATCGCCAACTTTGCCTTCGAGATCCTTAAATGGGCCGTCGGCGATGACGACGGGGTCGTCCTTCACGAGATCGATGCGGTGCTTCGGCGCCTCCGCAGTCATGCGTTTCATCAGAGTCGCGACTTCGGACTCCTCCATTGGCACCGGTGTATTGCCACTACCAACGAAACCGGTCACCCGCGGGGTATTGCGGACAACGAACCACGAGTCGTCGTCGACAATCATGCGGACAAGAATATAGCCCGGATAAATCTTTTCTTCCTCGATAATGCGCTTCCCGGCTTTTACGCGGATCTTCTTCTCGGTCGGAACGATAACGTCGAAGATCTTGTTCTCCATACCAAGTGACTCGATGCGCTGTTTCAGATTGCGCTCAACAGCATTCTCATAGCCGGCATAAGTATGAATGGTGTACCAATGTGCATCCTCCGGCTTGGACATAGTTTCGTCGCGAATCTCTTTGCGCACCGAAGGTGCGATGTCGGCCATACCGATTTCCTCTGGTAATTCTGTCTCGTCGCTGTGCAGATGTGTCATATCCATATCAAAAATTATCCACCGGCGATGTGGCTCACAATCAAGCCGAAGCCATAGTCGAGCAGGCCGACCAGAAGCGCAATGAGTGCCGCGATGAAAATCACCACGAGGGTATGTGCGACCGCTGTCCGATTCGTTGGCCAGACGATATGGGCAAATTCCTCGCGCACATGTTTCAGATACGTGAATGGTGAGGTCATAAGGGACGTTTAGTAAATAAAAAAGCCCTGCGGGCCTTTGACACTAGGCATGATAGCACGGTGGTAGTATGCGTCAAGCACGATTTGCAAAAATTCTAAGAATGTGGCATAAGGGACTTCGGCTTGTAGTACCTTTCAACCATACTGATAAAGGAGCACGCCATGAGGTTATTGTGTTTCTTAGCGCTCTTAGGATTGTCTGGGTGCGCAGTAGGATTGCTCCCGTATTTACC
>Ga0307372_10006364_pt1 | contig 17321 bp, 14 predicted proteins | sample OX1MG_FD_202533 | JGI IMG/M metagenome (GOLD analysis project Ga0307372, IMG submission 202533) | Soil microbial communities from Risofladan, Vaasa, Finland - OX-1 | ecosystem: Environmental > Terrestrial > Soil > Coastal area > Acid sulfate soil | place: Finland: Risofladan, Vaasa | collected... | reverse complement strand
CACCGTGCGAGCTGGAGCTGCTCTTGATATGCGTCCAACCTCGGACAACCTGTATCATGCTCACGAACTCCGCACCCGCCTGTTACCCTGCAAGCCGCATTCTGCTTGGGCTGCGGCCTGAATGCCACGCTAAAGTACCCACTCAATTCCACGAAGACCCGAAATAAATATCCCTTGGCATTTTATCTCCCCCATGAGCCGGGAAGTGATCTTCCACACCTAGATGGGGCCCAGCATGGTCGAGCTCTCTTACAGAGATGCTGCATCATGTTTCGGCAAGGACTGTGTGAGGAGGCGCTAAGTGACCTGCAAAGTGCACTGAACCTCATGCCCCAGAGCGACCAGGATGTTACATGGACGCACTTTCTGTTATCCAAGGCATTCGATATCGAGTTGTGGATCATACCGCATCCCTACCGTTTGATCTTTAAACTGAGCAGAATACTGAGGACATTCAATGCTGACTTTTTATCATCTGCCATCGCTCACAGAATTTACTGGGCATTCAAGCGATCATTGCATAAGCGCATCTGGCACGAAGCGCTGCGTTCCGCAACAATGCTGTGTCTGATAGTGTTATTTAATGCACGCGTTTTTTTATGCGGCATCAGTAGCGTCCCAACGTTGACGGTTTGAGATGTCTTAACGGATTGATTAACGTAGCTTTTTTCGCAATTTTGAATGGTCTCGACTTCAACGCCGCATTCAATACTGGCTACTGCATAATCAATAGGTTACGAATGGAATACACCAAGTTTTGATAACGTTGGGACACTACTACTGATGCGGCATGCGAAATACTCACCACTCTGCATCAGAGTAGCTTGGTTAATACACTTTTACCTGTATAGCGTGGCCAAAGCATCTTACGCGTGAACAGCAGGTATTTGAATGTATGTGGCGGACGCATGCATGCCAGATGATAGCACCACGCACGTCCGTATCGCCCCAGCTTCCAATAACTAAAAGCCAAAGTGTGGAGCGTGTTTCTATATTTGTGCTCTGCCCTCTGGCGCACTTGAAGATCTACGCTATGCTCATGACGCATGAGTTGCAGCAACTTTAATGCCGCTTCTTGCATCTCCATAGTCTTAGACATAGAATTGGCTGTGTCATAATAAATTGCCGTGGGCACATCCATGAAGTGGAGACTCTTTTTCTCGGCACACAGCCGAAAGGCAATATGAGTCCACTCTTGATAGTCCCAGTTCACGCTGACAAGAGCCGAAGGAATGCTCTGTGTGCGGAAAAAACTGGCGCCTGGAGAAAGCCAGTTTTCATCGAGGAGACTAAGTGCGGGTTGGCTGGCATGTCCAGTAAGATGAGTAACCTCAATTACCTGATGACCCTCTTTGATTATGTACCGATTGGTAATCAAGACATCGCATTGTGGATTGGCAACAAGCCATGTCAGTGGTTTTAGCAGTGCGCCCTCTATGAGGGCGTCATCATCATCCAGGAATGCAAAATAGGGGGCAGTCACCAGACGTCGGCCCGCATCGAGGGCCAGGCTGGCTGAAGCTTTTTGCTGATAATGTAGCTTGATGCCTTGACGATTCTCCAATGCTTGGATAACTTTTCTATCAAAGCGTTGACCATTGACGACCACTATAGGCCGCACAGTAATTCCAGCTTGATTTTGGATGCTGTCCAACGCGCGAAATAGCAGCTTGGACCGGCCCGTATCCGCCAGTGTGCGGACCACAATATCTATTACAAGTGTCATGATGCGGCTACCTTAACCCCTGAAACTACGGAGACGGTGCTGCAATAAGGTTATAACATGTTTGACTTCAAATAACAGGGGATGCTTCACCAATATCAAACCCAGCAGCCACCCAAGACCCGCGCCGGCAGCCGCCACGACAAATGCGGGAAGAAAATGTCGGGACACGGATCCCGGCCACACCAACAAAACCGCAGCCGGGACAACACAGCTGATAACGGTTATCACACCACTAGGAAATAACGCAGTGATGATCTTCCCAATTTCCAACGCTTCATACTTCACGAGTTTTCGATAATACAGCATAATGGCGATAATATAGACCAGTATCTGGGAAGCCGCGACCGCTTCAAGGCTGTAAAATGCGGCCGCTATGGCAATCCCGAGCCGCACAAGCTGGTACTGGATTTCAATGGAAGTCACCAACCCTACGTGCCCAACGGCGGTGAAAAATTGATTGCATTGATCTATCAATGTCCCAAGTATTGCCGCCACGCACAACCAGCGCATCAGGGGAACCGACGCATCCCACTGGGTTCCAAACAATATCCGGATGATGGGGAATGCCATGAGCGCCGAAAAGGCAAAAAATGGCCAACTGAGGCCAGTGAGATAGACAAGGGAACGCAAATAGAGATCCGGCGCGGCATCCCGCTCGCGGTGCTCCCGTGCAAAAGCCGGAAACGCAACTGAACCGATTGCGCTTACCACCTTCTCGCGGTAGATGTTCACGACGCTGTAACCCCGCGAATAAAATCCCGCGTCCCCCAAGCTCAGCATTTTGCCCACGACAATATTGGCCGATTGCATTCCGATTTGAGCAGCAATATCCGCGACGGTTCGGTTCACCCCAAAGGGGAGCAGAAGCCGCCATTGCGATAAACTCAGGCCACGCGCTCGATAACGGTGTCCCCAAACCGTGCAGCCCAGTATCCAGGCAATCATTGCGGCAAGCGACGCCCAGGCCATGCTCATGTATCCAAATCCGGCAAAAGCCAAGCCTATGGTCACGCCGCTATTTGCAAGAACATACCCCAAGTTGATCTTGTAGAGCGTTCCAAATGACAGATCGCGCTGCAGCAACGCTATGGCCGTCGTGCCGAACGGTGCGAGTACGAAAGCCGCGCTCTGCACCCGCATTACCTCCCCAACCCCCGGATCGCCATAAAAACGGCCAATCAGCCAGCTTGCGGAAAATAACCCCGCCGCCAGAACCCAGGCAAGCATGAGATTAACGGTGAACGACGTGCGGATGTCTGCCTCATCAAGCGATGTTTTTTGCACCAGGTACTCGCTTACTCCAAAAGTGCGTAGCATCTGAGCCAACGCCGTAAGCCCAACCGCAACCGAAAACACGCCGATCTGCTCGGGCGTAAGTAACCGGCTCACGATGATTACAGTGACCAGATTGAAGACGAGACTGGTATATTTCTGTGCGAATGAGAAAACGAGAGCTCTTCGCAGGCCGCGTTTTTTCTTTGTCATATTTGCGAAGACCCGCTCAAACCTGAATGATGACGATAATCAACTGCCCCAACCTGCAGTCAGTCTAGCGACCCCAAAACGCATGTCCCAGATAGATAATAACAAGCACCAAGACAATCAGACTCACGATGCTTGTTGTAACCGCCATTCTGTTTTTCCACCCGTCATTCCATGACGCTAGAGTTCGACACCATGTTAGCCAAAACCCGGTGCGCGGTGCCGGCAGCATCGCCAGAGATTTCAAATCCGGCGCCAGCCGCTGACAGACCTGCTCTACGGTGCCGATCTCAATACCATCCTGTTGCCGAAGCCATATCAGCAAAGCGGATAGCCGGCGGATAACACGCCGGTTGGGTTTGCCGCGCCGGCTCAGACTGAAGCTATGCATGAGAATACACACCGTTGGCAATCCGTTCCTAATAGCCCAACGGGTAATGTTTTTTATTTCTGACAGCGAACTCCCCTCTATATCCAGTATTCGTTTCGAGCTCCAGGGCCCGAAACGCAATTGATGGTAATAGGTCACCGGAATCTCCCATATCTTCCCCGCACGCCGCATCAAGTTCGAGGCTCCCAAATCACTGACAAGGGGCACACTCACTTTGCTGCCTGGCGAAAGCGAGCAGTCCGCCAACAACCCCACCTGCTCGCAGGCCCGCAAAGTATCGACATTTGCAGAAAAGGCTCCAGCGCGGTGAGCGATAGCCCTTTTGTCCGTCCATTTCTCGATCAGCGAGATGCCCCTGTCAAGGATGGCTGTCTGGTCCTCCAGGGAGGCCTTGCTCATACCATAAAACCGGTACATTGAAAGCGGATGGGTATGCAGCTCGAGATCATGCCCTCTTGAATGAATCAGCCTTGCCGCGCCGGCTACGACTTCCTCACCATGTTTTGCCATTTCATACACATTAAGAAAAAACGTACCACGCGCATGGTTGGCTTCCAGTATATCCATGATTTTTCCAATTCCATAGCGTTGTTCGTAACCGGGAAGAATCCCAAAAATATCTGAGTAGGGATCAGCTTGGGTGCGCGATTCCACATCTATTGTGAACACAAATGTGGTTTTCATGTCTTTACCATGCAAATCCATCGCCGTGTAATGCTTCCCGCAACACCGGATTCCCTGTAGAGATCAATTCTCATTAAATAGTTGGTGAATTCCATGCCTGGGGATAACCGCAAATTGAGGTGTATCCGCGTATTCAGTCGCAACCTTTCTACGTGTGAATATCTTCCATGCCTTAATAGCATTGGGCAAATTAGACTCTGCCGCAGCAGCTAGCCCAATCTGGAAATTGGCTACAAATCCAGTTGGTGAAAAGGGGTAACCCACCATTACATCTTTTGAATACCGATAGCTATGAGGGTAGCTAAGAATCGTAGCCATTTCATCACTAGCGCAAGTGATGTTTTTTAACTGTGGAAATGTGTTTGTGTAAACATCATGCAATGAGTCATAGATGGGACTAACCTGTGTATCCCTCACCTGCAATTCATAAGCAGACGCAACAATCCAGCAAAAATCAGGGCTGGTCATCTGATTGATCTGAAATGCTGAAACCCAGTTACGCAATCTGTTGGCACCCGAAAAGCCCAGATCTGCCAGATTGCCAACAGACCAAGCGAAAAACGATATCTGCCATGAGGCGATTCCAGTTTGCTCGTGGCCATGATTCGGATAGTTCAAGGCATATCCATTTGTGATAATGTGCAAGGTATTCGCATGAGGGTTGTCGGTATAATTCCGGTTGTACCAGTGGATATTGTTTTCAACCACCTGATTAAAGTACCTCTTAAATGGGTCATTGTCTGGAAGAATGTAGGCCGCATAGCCCAGAGTTCGCAATGCCCAGGCTTGCCCCCGGAGCCCGGTATCTTGTATTAACCCATTTGTGTAATCCCGATAGGCTGGATTCTGACTAAACACCACCCAGTCAGTCCAGAATTTCAATTCTTCAAGGTAGTACCAATCTCCTGTCACCAGATAGGCCACGTAAGCTGGCTCAGGATGATGTTGCTCGTTTGGGATGAGCGGTGATTTACACTGAATTATGCAGCGAGGGAAAATGTCATTATTATGTGGCTCAACCGGGCAACGCGCAGTTTCCGCCTGGCCAATGAGTGTCATGCAGGGATGCGCCTCAACCGATACCGGTTGGCCTGTTAACTGATCGCGATAATGAATTCCATAGGCGCCAAGCGCATCGCTGTTCGCCAGCATCCAGCGATAGGCACGATACGTAGGATCAACGACATAAACGCTTGTCCAGCGGGCCAAAGGACCGATGGCCGCTTGTGCCCCAACAGTTGACATATCTTTAGATTGATCGCACCTCTGCATGGGTGGACAGCTCTGCCGCACTTTGCTCAAAAGCGATTCTGGGGGATGCACATCTTCATAACGTGGCACGGCGCTGGAGTACTGTAGGTACTGTGAATTCAATTCCGCATAAACTGGATCGGGGGTGCCCCACCAGAACGTTTGATGCCAACGGGCCTGCCGATAATGTTCCAAGTCCTTGATGGCATATACGACCTGGCCGGCTACTTGAATTATTGCGTCATAGCTCACGTTATGAGGATCCGGCTGGTATGCCCAGTCGTTTTCCACAATCACATCCACCCGCACACGCTGGATGGGGCGTGGCCCATAAGCCCGTATTGCAAAATACACTGCCAAATTGGTGTGGGGTTTGCCATTTGCATCAAGTAAAGGCCCGCCGACCACCCATTCCGAAACCAGTGGACCGGACAACCATTGATCACACTCGCGCCCATAAGGTTTGCATGATCCGTCCTGAAGAGCGCGTTGCAGCAGCTTCCTCGCATCCAGATGCCAGTGTTCACCGGCAATTTGGAACTTGGCACCCACATCAAAACCGGATTGCAGGATATCGTCAATGGTCAGGGACTTCTCCTTGGCAATAGTCGTAGATGGCACGGAACGCAAGCTCAATCTCTCCTCCGCCCGCGACCCCATCTCTGGCAACAAGACAGTCATCACCGCATGGCGCATTGAACCGTCGGGATTGCGCGCCTTGGTGTTCACCTGGGTTGGTAACGCCTTACCATCGTGATAAGCGACGACAGAATTACCCGCCGGTATGTCGCCAGCGTGGAATGGCTGCCCGAATGTGACGGGGACTTGCTGCAAGCGCTGGTTCGACAGATTGACCGCCCTTACCGTGACCACGCTGTCGGCGTCCTGGTTCACGGCTTGCACCGTGCGCGGGTTGCTGGCCATAGCGGGGGCGCCTTGAGCACAAGCTGTTAACACCACCGTCGCGGTAATCATGCCCGCGTAATGCAAGCCAAGCCTGATCATCCTTGCCGTCATGTTCATGGTTATATCCTTAGCGCTAAAACATCAGAACACCTGGATGCAATCAGGTGCGTTTACTTCGTCTGAACAAGTCACGTTTACTTTCCGGTAGCGTCGGCCACAAGCGCCTAGCCCAGTACCAGCTTTCCCGCACCAAGTGGTCATGCGCAACATAGCAGACTTTTGCCAATGGCGTTGCCGGCTTCACAACACCCGTCAGCGGGTATCCAAGCTCCTGCAAGACATCCCCGGCGACCGCCTCGAATAACGCCTGCGCACTCGGCGACATGGCTTGGCGCCATTTGTTGATCCTGTCCATCTTAGAGGGCTTCAAGGTCTCAAGAAAATGCCGGGTTCCGGCATAATCGTCAGTACCGGTTATGAAATGTTCAAGCCGGCGCATGTTTGCTTCGGGCTCAGTCAGCAGATCTTCATAACGAATTTCCAGGTATCTATCCCGCATGTTTGAACCGTCATGACGGGCTTTTTGCAGATAATCACGCCAGTAGCGCGCGCACGTGTAAGTATTTTGATGTCCCCAGAATAATTCGCGCTGTGATAGAGCGCAATCACGACCGTCACGTATAACATTGACTACACGACAAGCAGGAAATAATTCGTTGAGCAGATCTATATGCCATCCAAACATGGGAAATTTTGAACCCACTCGCTGCTTGCCAGTCCCTTGGGCAACTTGGCGCAGTATCTCCCAAACTATGGCGGCATAACCATACTGAATGTCGAGGACCCGCGGCCAGTCAATCGTAACGCTGTAGTTACGCTCGAGAATGGAAAAATAGTCGTCTCTAGAGAGATAGTGGATTAATCGCCGCCGATGCTGTAGCTGTGAAAGATCACCATAGCGTGGGAATTTCCTTCCGAATGTCAGTATGAATTGGCCTTCGTTGACCATACCGACGTCGAAATAATCTCGAAAAATATGATTCACCCATGTGGTACCGGAACGTGCGAAACCGGTCAGGAATATCGGGGTAGCGTGATCCATGGATTCAGTCACTTGGTTTTCCGCCCGAGAATGCATTGAATAAGTCAACGTGGCGAGCTTGTTTTAGGGATTACTCTGGCTGGATACCTTGCCCAGAAGTCCTGCAAACGACACTGCTCCTTCCTTTCTGGAATATTTTTGCACGATTTTTGCATTCGCTTTAGGCCCATTCCCTTCCAGTAGTGCGCGAATAAAGACCTCGAGCTGCGCCTCTATCACGGAAGCATTATCCAGGGGCACGATTACTGCCCCTCCGGTGTCGCGCAGGACTGCTGCCGTATCTCCATGCTCACCTATCAATGCGAAAATCGGCCGCCCGATGCGCAAGTACTCATATAATTTGGCAGGAATCTGGCGATCATATTCCCCACCTTGAAAAAGCAGGAAGGCATCAGCACCGATCTGCTCCGTCAGTGCCTGTCGGTGGGATATGGGCGGAGCAAGCGTTACTAGGTCATCCAGATCCAGCCGGTTTATTTCTGCCGCGTAGTGGGCTTCAGATCCGCTGGCCCGAAGCGTGACTTGCAGCCGATCGGCGGCGATTACCCCCGATGCCTTGAGTCTGGCAAGAGCCATGAAAAATGGAACGGGTGTGCGTCCATGAGGATATAGGAGACCACTGTGGAGCAACTTCAGCGGCCGACCTGACGGATGAACTTTGGTATCGGTATTAAGCGGAAAAGCCTCCTCATCATAGCCATTGGGGATCACCGTCATGCGGCCTTCACGGTAAATCTGCGGATATCGTTCGGCATAGAATTGCATAGCGCCAGGCGTGGTAAATACCGAATGTGTTGCACGCGTAACGACACGTTTTTCTAACCGACTTTGTGAGGATGCCGCGAATCGGTTTTCTATCGATACGGAATTCGTTACCGGATCCCTAAAATCCGCAATCCATGGTAAGTCTGTCAAGCGACTCAAAGTATTGGCAATACAATGGGCCGTCATGATTGGATAGGTGGACCAGATAACGCGAATTTTATATTTATGGATGAGTCGCAGGCCCTGCCACACTGCCGCCGGCCACCATGAAATCCAGCGATCCGGTTGCGCCAGTATCGCAGGATATTTCCCCAAAAACCCCAAATGCCGGCGTGCGTCCAGCGCAAAAACCCTTTGCACGCGGCAGTCTTGCGGAATAAGCATTTCGTTTGCAGTGTCGGTACGCGGATAGGCTCGCACATGTGCCGACAATACTGTCGATTCCCAGCCCAATGCTGGTAAATGCTTTACAAAGCCCAACACCCGCAAGTGACCACTGCCCATGGCGGCTGGCGGAAAGTGAAAAGCTATCATAAGTACATGGTTTTTCATTTTATGAAACTGCGTGTTTACTGCAAAGCTATCTCTTCTGCTTTCGCAGTTTTCGACTTCTCAAGCGGTGTTGGGTCAGATATTGCCGATCTTGAGGATGAGGCTTCTTCATTAGCAATCAGCGTATGTAAAAGTAAGCACATGGCGATCAATTGATAGACGAGATCGAAATAGGCCATGGGTAGAAAGATACCTGCAGCCGCATACGCGACCAAGGTCACTTGCAGCATGGAAGCCAGGTCGTATACCCATTTCTGGTCAGGAGAGCTTCGCGTCTTCTTCCTCACCCGGCTGCAACTCCACCAGCCCGCCATCAATAGCCCGACAAACAACACGAGACCAGGGAACCCCTGATCACCCAATACGCTAAAATAAATACTGTGCACTGCACGTTGAATGGCGCCCTGTGGTCCATAACGCTTCCACCAAGCATCGCTTTCATAGACTCTAAAACCACCGCCAACGATGGGATGATTAAGGGCAACATTGATGGCAAACTGCCATGACTGGATGCGCGTCTGGCCAGAATCAGTATTTTCAGCATTGTGCAATGTGTCCATACGCTCCATCCATTGCGGCGGCATGAAATGAAAGGCAGCAAACCCGACTACAATAACAACAGCCACAACGGCGATTCGACCACGGCTTCTCAAGAACAAAATTCCGCATACAACAGCCAGTGCAATCAAGCCACCGCGTGAATAGGTACCCAGCACCGCGACACTGGTGAGAAACATGCTGATACCCAGACCTATATACACCCATTTCATTTTGGTATGCAGTTGCAGATAGCGCATCAGTGGCAAAACCATGCACAGAGCTAGAGCTAAAGCGTTATTATCAGCGATAAAACTTCCAGGCGGCCCAAGTACGTTAAACATCCCGCCTTTTAGCAAGGTAAACATGCCGCCTTTGAGGCCATAGAATCCTATGGATATCACAATGATCCACACCAACCAATGCATGCGCTGACGGGTATTTACCAGCATCAGTGTGACAAACACCATGATCTGGATTTTTGCGAATTCCTGCCATACTATCCAGGCAGAAGCAGAATCAACCGCAAAAAAAGAGGTAACGCCAGTCCAGGCCAAGAAAAGGAACAACAACACACTGATTGGCGACACTGGAACCTTCTTGCTCTCCTTGCTGAAGATAAGGCTCGCAAGCGTGACGATGGCAATGAGCTGAACCCAGGGGAAACTGTAGGCAAACCCGTAGGCCAAGCGGTAGGGATTCATGTAGCCCAGCCAAGACCACATCAGCAACCCCAAATACGGGCGAAGCAGAATAAATGGAATGGATCCGAATACGATCAGGGCTATTAGAAGATCACGCATTTTGGTACACGCTATCCTAGTTGCAGCATCACTGCATCCATGAAGAATTTGGCAGCCCAATTCGGGAACCGGTATGCCATATAGCCGCCTCGCACAGGGTGGGACCCCGGTATACCGCCGCACACACCCTGATCAGCAGCATCCAGATTCTGGACGGATAAGTTGAAGCGGTTGGCTTTTTCAGCCGGCAGCCTCCAGGCCTGGTCCCCGGTTTCCTTCGCCAGGCGCTGCCAGATAATAGCCATCTGTGCGTTACCAGTGATACAGCTCCAGCGGCTTGCCGGTTTCCACTCGGCGTCCAGTCGGCCCGGAAGCGCACCGTCGCGGCGCTGGCAAGTAGCGACTGACCGCGCAATACGCATAGCCGCATCCACAAATTGGGTATTCCCAGCGATTAAGCCCACCTCAAGAATTCCACGTGCTGCATAGGCGATAGTGTGCGTCAGCGGTCGCGTGTTGTCTTCCAGATCATTGTTTTCCAGCCAGCCGTTAGCATGCATCTGCGTCAGCGCCCAGTTGATATTGCGGACGGCTGCTGTTGTGTATTCAGGTTGTTCCAGGATTTTGCCGGCCTCAGCAAGCGCGAAGGCGACGCGAGTGTTATAGGTATTGAGCCGATGAGCGGCAAACGGCGAGGCAAAACGTCGCCAAGCGCCATCCTGGTCCTGCGCTGCAACCAGCCAATCCGCTGCACGTACTACTGAATCGCGAAATCGTGTTTCTCCGGTCTGTTCCCAAGCGCTTATCCAACCCAAGACAACCTGACCCGTATTAAATATGGTCGGTACAATCTGTTTGGCATCCAGGGTACCGGCCCGCACGCCGCCATCTGGGAGCTGGATATCCGATTCCCATGCAGCCATGCGCAGGGCACGTTCGCGGTATTCATTGTTGGTTGTTAAATGCGCATAGCGGAAAAATGTTGGGATGATATAACCGGTCGTTTCAGGGTAAGCGGCTGCCCACGTATGTGTTTTCAGGTCATAGTACGCACTGACACCCCCGCTACCGGTGGCATCCTGGGCACGTGTCAGCCATGCGGCCGCGGCCGCCAAACCCACACCTGCATCCAACATCCGCAGCTTGTTCCGTCTGGTCCATCCGCTTAGCTTGCTTAGAAACGGGATCATGGCTCGCCCTTCGCGTTTTTAGAACTCCCTAGTACCTTACGGACCCTGGCTTGCAATGCACCACGCACACGCTCCAGCATGTGCATCAACGTTGGCATGGGATCATGCCAACGCCACGACGCCTCCACAACAACACAGCCATCAGGAAAACCTTGCCGGATACTCTGGTTCTGGGCTGCAGCGGATTGTGAATCGGCCGGGCGATCCTGCCATACGAACGGCCACTTTGTTGACACTGGTTGCATTACAGGTATATCAAGTTCGGCACAATAGGCAGCATACGGAAGATTAATGCCGTTCAAGGTTGCCACTTCTTCCTGGTAATCGGTGCGACCGATTGTCGGCTCTACCATCCGGAATGTGCCGCTGCGGGCATCACGCTTGTATTCCATACCTGCCAATCCCACAACACCTGCGCTGTTGAAAAACCGGGTCGTCATTTCTTCAAGTTCGCCGGCGGATTCCGGCGCCGCCGTGCAACTCGCAGTACCTCCCACTTGTGGCGGCCAGGAGCGGATCTTGCGTCCTGTGAATGACGCCGCGACAATCCCATTGTGGCGTATATATTGCAGACAGAAGAATATGTCCGAATCCGCGCCCTCGATCCATTCCTGAACAACCACATCCGGCATAATCAACAGGATTCTGTGGATCAAGTGCTCAGCTTCCGCCCGGTCGCCGATACGATAGGCCTTTTTGAAGGCGTGACTGTAACCGGCGTGTCGCTCACCCGGCTTGACCACCACGGGAAACCGTAATGCCTTGAGCTGTGGTAGATCCTGAATAGAACGGATATGAACCAGGGGCGGGATGGGTGCGCGCAGGCCTTCCGCTACACGCTGGAAACTCTGCTTGTGCAGCAGCGTATCCACCACGTCCTTTTCGGGGAGAGTGAAACGATAATGCGGCGACAGCACCTCACGGTATCGCGAGACTGCTTTGACGCTTTCTTCCTGAGTCAATATCAGTACCGGGCGTACATTACTCAACCTGGAGGGCACCCAGGACCGCAATCCTTCCACCAGTGCCTGGCCTTGCATGGCAGCGATCACCCATGGCCGGGCTGCCCGGGTATGCATCCCCGGCTGACGAGAATCGGAATCTACGATCCAGACCGGCACTCGCGCACGCGCCAGACTGCGCGCTACACCCAGACCATTGATGCCTGCCCCGACAACCACCGCCGGAACCCGGGAGTTCACTGACACCCCTGTACAGCAGGCATTGACCGCTCCAGGAGGCGCGCGTAAACAGAACGATAACGTGCCACGCTCGCCGGCCAATTGCGCTCGCGTTCCACGTAATTTCTCCCGGAGGAGATTACCGCTTGCCAATGACCACGATCTTGTGCGAGAAGTCTGGTTAGACACTGTGCCAGTGCTTGTGTGGATCCTGGCGCAAAAAGATAACCATTTTTACCATCACTGATTAGTTCCCGGTGACCGCCCACATTCGAGGCCACCACCATTTTGCCAAGCGCCATGGCTTCCAGCGGTTTCAAGGGCGTGACCAATTCCGTCAGACGACGTGCTATGCGGGGATAAACCATGACATCCACAACGCTGTAATACCGCGAGATCTGGTCATGCGGAATCTGCCCGGCGAAATGCACAATGCTGTTGAGGCCCAATTGGGTGCTTAAGGCCTTTAAATCCGGCTCCTGCGGCCCACCACCCACCAGCAGTAGCTGTGCTTGTGGAATAGCTGCCACAATATTTGGCATGGCCCTAAGCAGTACATCCAGCCCTTCATAGGCATAAAAGGAGCCTACAAACCCCAGGGTAAAGCCACTCTTCAAGCCGAATTCATCCATCAGGTCATGGTCAGGCAACGACCCCACTTGAAAATTTTTTATATCCACCGCATTCGGTATCACTGTCACTTTTTCAGCCGCAAGGCCACGTGCAACCAGATCGGAACGCAGGCCCTCGCAGATGGTGGTCACGGCATCTGCACGGCGTACGGCCAGCGTTTCCAAAGCCCGTGTCAGCCGATAACGCAACCCCCATTCAGCCGCAGTGCCATGATCGGCAGCTGCGTCCTCCCAGAAAGCACGGATCTCATATACCACCGGCAAACCCAACTCCCGGCCGATAGCCAGCGCGGGAAACGCGTTCAGCAGCGGTGAATGCACATGAACAATATGTGGGTGGACGGCGTTCACCACCTCCCTGATCCGTTTTTTAAGCGCCCTGGTCAAAACAAAGTATTTTGCAATTGGCATCCCGGATAAAAATCCCGTTACCGGCAGAGTGCGATTGAATGTCCATCCGTCCACCTGTTCCTGAAGTGCATCAACCGGGCCTTGTTTCGGACTGGTTAACTGCGAGGTTTCCCATCCCAATGCCCGTTGTTCATTGAGGATGGCAACAGTCCGGAAAGAATAACCACTATGCAAAGGTATGGAATGATCCAAGACGTGCAATACCCGGAGCGGCCGACCATTCGTTGTCGCAGGTTGGAGTGTAATTCCAAGGGTGGCCAGGGAATCACTCATGTGTTTTTCAGCCCATAAACACCTTGCTGACAGCCGGGCTCGGTGAGAACTCGTGTGAAAAGCGCCTTCAGTCCACTGGTTGTTGGCTCCCATCCTAGTTTCTCTGCAAATGCACGTGTCGAGGCACGCTCAGGTTTACGACCCTGTAAATTATGCCAGGCTAACACCAATGCATCCGGAGAGCGCTCTCGTATCAGCTCTCCCGCCTCGGGCGAAGTGATCAACTCCGGTGTTCCGTCAACCGCTGTAGCAATTACCCTTGTGCCACAGGCTATGGATTCCAGCACTACGTTAGGCATGCCTTCCCGGCTTGAGGTAAGGATCGTGACATCCGCGGTGTTGTAGTATTCACATAAGTCGGTATGCCTAATGGCACCGAGAAAGCGAATGCGCCCACTGACGCCCAATTTGTTAGCCAATTGGCGCAGCCGTTGTTCCTCAGCTCCGTCACCCGCTATCAACAAGGTTGCATCAGGTACCTGCGCAAGTGCCGCAATAGTAATGTGTAGGCCTTTCCGTTCTATAAGATGGCCCACAGAAAGCCACACTGGACCAGTCAGATCGAGTCTGGCCCGAATCACGGGCTGGTCCATCGGCCGAAAACGCTCCAAATCCACCCCATTGCGCAGGGGAGTAATCTTGTGTGGAGCAATTCCTAAAGTAACCAGAGACTCCTTGAGCGACTGTGAAACGGTCACGATGGCCGCCGCATGCTTAGCTGCCCAAAGTATCTGCCGCCTGGGAATGCGATATTGCGGAATCAAGGTTACATCAGTTCCGCGAGCGGTAATCACCACGGGTTTTCCCAGATAGCGTCCCAACAGTACCGCCGCCACACCGTCCGGATAAAAGTAGTGTGCATCGATTAGATCATAATCCTGACCTTGGGTTTCTAACCTCCGGAATACTGGCAAGAGTGCCCGGTACATCAAACGCGGTGCCATTCCCATACCTACTTTCGGAATCACAGGATATCGAGGATGTTCGATTTGAATACCGTAGCGTTCTTCACGCTTTGGCACTGAAGCCCGTATCGCATATCTACCGAAAGCAGCGTGCTTGAAAGGAAACCATGGCACCGGCGCTATCACTTTGGCCATAACATTGCCGGAGGCCACCACATGACGTAGCCTTTCCTCGACAAAAACACCGTGTCGCGGCTGAGCTGCATTCGGATAGAGACTGGTGAATGTAAGTAGTTTGGTCATGTTATTTTTGAATATAAACATGAAGTCAGATGTGGTAATAATCCTTGTACCATTTGACGAATCGCATAATTCCCTCTTGTATGCCTACGCTCGGTTTAAAGCCGACATCGGAAATTAAATCATCTATATTGGCAAATGTTGTTTTCACATCTCCATCCTGAAGCGGCAAATAATTTATTATTGCCTTCTTTCCAAGAGCATCCTCGAGAATTTCAATCATTTTCATAAGCTCTACTGGCGCATTATTACCAATGTTATAAATCTTGTAGGGTGCATAACTTGAATCAGGTCTTGGAATGGCGGCATCCCACCCGGAATTGCCTTGTGGAATTTTATTTAATACCTTAACTGTGCCCCCGACGATATCATCTATATAAGTAAAATCTCTTTTCATATCACCATAATTGAATACATCAATTGGCTTGCCCTCAAGTATCGAACGGGTGAATGTGAAATATGACATATCCGGGCGCCCCCACGGACCATAAACAGTAAATAATCTCAGCCCGGTACAAGGCAGGTTATAAAGACTGCTATAAGCATGCGCCATCAATTCATTTGCTTTTTTTGTTGCGGCGTATAGCGACAATGGATGATCAACATTCTGATCTACTGAGAATGGAATACTCGTATTAGCCCCATACACTGAACTGGATGACGCGAAAACTAGGTGTCGCACACCACCCCACCGACATCCTTCGAGAACATTCATAAAACCAACCATATTGCTATCCACATAAGGATAGGGGTTTTGTATCGAGTAACGAACTCCGGCTTGAGCGGCGAGGTTGATCACATAATATGGTTTTTCTTTTCTGAATAATTCTTTAACCACTTCTCTGTCAGAGATATCCATTTTAATAAAATTAAATGATTGGCCTTTACCGATTTGCCTTAACCTGTCCAATTTAAGATTTACATCATAATAGCTATTAATATTGTCAAGCCCAATGACATGATATCCATCATGCAGAAGTCTCATACAAGTATGAAATCCAATAAACCCTGCGGCCCCTGTTACAAGTACAGTTTGCATCCTGATATCCATTTATTGTTGAATTGCCTGCAGCTTACTGTCGTATAATTGCTGCATTGTGCTGCCCTGCAACACTTTTAATACTCTTTCAATTACATCCGCCGTAAGTTCTGAACGCCAGCGTTGTGCCGATTCCAGAGGATTCTTGAACACGCTGTAGTAATCGCTCTGTGGCCGGCTGGTACTTGCCGATATGAATTTATCAGTTTGCCGATGCCAAGGTAACTCGGCAAACTCAAACATGCGGTGCGTCTCGACTATTGGATTGGCACAGACATCCTCATAGCGTACGCGGAGCACCCGATCCGAATCTTGCGTATCGGTAAGCACTTTTTCATGCGTCAGCACCCAACGCCACGCCAAACGTTCCTCAGGCGTGAGTTTTTTCAGATCAGCCATTGTCAGATTCCGGCTCCTGGCGGGTTCCGTGGCCAGTAGTATCTCGAAAATGCCATAGTCCTCACTCGTGGGTGTACTCTCCACAAAGCGGCTGGCGGCTCCGCCTCGCATCACAGATGCCACATAGCCACAGGGATGACGAAGAATATGAATCGCGCATACATCAGGCAGGGCCTCTATGCATGCTCCCAACCTTCCGAGTGACTCGATGGATTTCCATATCACCCGAAGCCGCTCATAATTCGCCCCAGTGGGGCGGTATGGTAAATGCATGCCTGGGAAAATGCGGTTCGAGAGCTTAGCAAACAAGACACTGCTGCGATACGCAGTCAGCGCAAAGCGTGAATGATAGTTTTTGGGAAATAACGGTTGTTTCCCCGCTATCTTTGCAGCCCGCATTCCTGGCAATGCTGCAGCATATTTCTCAATCTCGTGCCGATAACGTCGCTCTTCACTCTTTTCAGGAAACTGTGAGATGGCAAGCCGGTAAACACTGTCCGGCTCATGGCGATACAGGGTATCCGGATGGCTGTCGAAGAGCTTGCCAATCCAGGTTGTGCCGGAACGCGGCAGGCCAAATATCAGGATGGGTCCGTTCATGCCACACCTTTACCGACCGCCCTGCGAATCCCGGATGTTGTATCCCCAAGGACCGCTGTGGAACCTGAGTGCCTGCGCAGAAAAGCATCCAGCATAAGCAGACTCCACAACACCGTGCTGTGGTTGCTCCGGCCTGAGACATGCTGTTTGACCAGATCATGCAGTACCGAATGCTTGAAGTAGCCGCATTGGGCCACGGCACCGGTCATAAGCGCATCCCGGAGACGCGTGGCGAGCGGGCCACGCAACCAG
>Ga0307372_10006363_pt1 | contig 17322 bp, 11 predicted proteins | sample OX1MG_FD_202533 | JGI IMG/M metagenome (GOLD analysis project Ga0307372, IMG submission 202533) | Soil microbial communities from Risofladan, Vaasa, Finland - OX-1 | ecosystem: Environmental > Terrestrial > Soil > Coastal area > Acid sulfate soil | place: Finland: Risofladan, Vaasa | collected... | reverse complement strand
GGGCTCGCGCTCCGCCAGCTGGTCCAGGCGGCGGTCCACCTCGGTGTCGACGCGGCTGACGAAGAAGCTGGCCACCGACCGCAGCCGGCTCACCTCCGTGCCGGTCGCGAGCCGGCGCTCCAGCCCCCGGCAGTACGCCTCCATCACCTCGCGGTAGCGCGCGATCGCGAAGATCAGGGTGACGTTGACGCTGATCCCGGCCGCGATCGACGCCTCGATCGCGGGGATCCCCTCGGCGGTGGCCGGGATCTTGATCAGCAGGTTGGGGCGGTCGACCGCCTCCCAGTAGCGCTGGGCCGCGGCCACCGTCGCGGCGGTGTCGTGCGCCAGCCCGGGCAGGACCTCCAGGCTGACCTGGCCGTCGCCGCCGCCGGTGGCCTCGTGCACGGGACGGAGCACGTCGCAGGCGCGGCGGACGTCGTCCGCGATCAGCTGATCGTAGATCTCGGCGGCCGAGCGGCCGGCACGCGCGCCCCGTCCGATGTCGGCGTCGTAGGTGTCGCCGCCGGTGGCGAGCGCCTGCTGGAAGATCGTGGGGTTGTCGGTGACGCCGACGATCCCCTGCCCCACCAGCCGGGCCAGCTCGCCGGACGCGATCAGGCCGCGGTTGAGATTGTCGAGCCACGGGCTCTGGCCCAGCGCGCGCAGCGCGTGCAGTCGGGTCGCGGTCATGCTGTGCCCTCCTCGCCGCCGACCAGCGCCTCGGCCCGGGCGACCACCTGGTCGATGGTCAGCCCGAGGTGGTGGTAGACCTCCTGGTACGGAGCGGAGGCACCGTAGCGGTCGATCCCGACGACGGCGCCGCCCGGGCCCACCCAGCGGTACCAGGGATCGCTGACCCCGGCCTCGATCGCCACCCGGCAGCCCACCCGCGATGGGAGGAGCCGGTCGCGACCGGGTGCGTCCATCCGCTCCAGCCGATCGAGGCAGGGGACGCTGACGACCCGGGTCGGGATCCCGTCCGCCTCCAGCCGCTGGCGCGCCCCGACCGCCAGGCTGAGCTCGCTCCCGGTCGCCAGCAGCAGGCACCGGGGCTCGGCGCCGGTGGCCTCCAGCAGGACGTAGGCACCGAGGTCCACCCGGGCCCCCTGGTCGGCGCGGGTCTGGCGGTACACCGGCAGCGGCTGGCGCGACAGGACGATCGCGGTGGGACCGTCGCGCCGCTCCACCGCGCAGCGCCAGGTCGCCGCCGTCTCGTTGGCGTCGCCGGGGCGGAAGACCTCGAGGTTGGGCATGGCGCGGAGGGCGGCGAGCTGCTCCACCGGCTGATGGGTGGGTCCGTCCTCCCCCAGGCCGATGCTGTCGTGGGTGTAGACGAAGATCACCGGGAGGTGGGAGAGCGCGGCCAGCCGCACCGATGGCCGCTGGTAGTCGGAGAAGGTGAAGAAGGTGGCGCTGTACGGGCGCAGGCCCCCGTGGGCGGCGATCCCGTTGCAGGCCGCGCCCATGGCGTGCTCGCGGACCCCGAAGTGCAGGTTGCGGCCGGCGCCGGTGTGGCCGTCGAAGTCGCCGCCGCCGGAGATCGCGGTCTTGGTGGACTCGGAGAGGTCGGCGTCACCGCCGATCACCCAGGGGACGGCGGCGACGACCTGCTGGAGGACGCGCTCCCCGGCCGAGCGGGTGGCCAGCTCCCCGTCCGCGGGCGTGAAGGCGGGCAGGGCGGCGGCCCAGTCGGCAGGGGGATTGTCGGCCTGGCTCCGCTCCCACTCACCGGCCAGGTCCGCGAAGGCACGGGCCCACGCCCCGAACCGGCCCTCCCACTCCGTCTCCAGCGCCTGCCCCCGCTCCACCGCCCCCCCGAACAGCCGGGCGGCCGCCTCCGGGACGTAGAAGCTGCGGTCGGGGTCCCACCCGTAGGCGAGCTTGGCCGCCCGCGCCTCGTCGGAGCCGAGCGGGCTGCCGTGGGCCTGGCTGGTGTCGTGCTTGTGGGGGGCCCCGTAGCCGATGTGGGTGCGGACCGCGATCAGCGACGGCCGCCCGGTGTCGTCGATCGCCGCGGTCAGCGCGCTGGCGATCCCGCCCAGGTCGGTCTCGCCGTCCGCCACCTCCAGCACCTGCCAGCCGTAGGCGCGGAACCGGTCCGGGACCGACTCCGAGAACGCCAGGCTGGTGGGTCCGTCGAGGGACACGTGGTTGTCGTCGTAGAGGCCGATCAGCTTGCCCAGCCCCAGGTGCCCCGCCAGCGAGGCCGCCTCCGAGCTCACCCCCTCCATGAGGTCGCCGTCGCTGCAGAGCACGAAGGTCCGGTGGTCGACGATCGCGTGGCCGGGTCGGTTGAAGCGGTGGGCCAACACCCGTTCGGCGATCGCCAGCCCGACCCCGTTGCCGAAGCCCTGCCCGAGCGGGCCGGTGGTGACCTCGATCCCCGGCGTCAGCCCGCGCTCGGGATGGCCCGGGGTGCGGGAACCCCACTGGCGGAAGCGGCGGAGCTCGGCCAGCGGCAGGTCGTAGCCCGTGCAGTGCAGGAGCGCGTAGAGGAGCATCGAGCCGTGCCCGGCGGAGAGGACGAACCGGTCGCGGTCCGCCCAGGCCGGGTTGCGCGGGTTGTGGCGCAGGAAGCGGGTCCAGAGCACGTAGGCCATCGGGGCCGCCCCCATCGGCAGCCCGGGGTGGCCCGAATGGGCCGCCTCGACCGCGTCGATGGCCAGGCAGCGCAGGGTGTTGATGGCGAGGTCGTCGTCCGCGCTGCCGGCGCGGGGAAGTCTGCCGACCGTCGGGGGGGGGGTCTCCATCCCCTCCTATGCTGGCAGGGTTGCGCCTGCCGGGGCCGCTCCGAGCGCCGGGGGGCCGACCTCCCGGCGGTCTGGCCCGGCCGGCCCTCGCCGGAACCGCCCCGCCGGCGCGATCATCCTCCGGGCGGCCGGGGGTCGCTGGCAGCCGGGCGTGGACGGCGGCGGGCGGCGCCCGACGACGGGGGCGGAGCCTGCACGTCGTCGGAGCGAGCCGCGCGGGGGCGGCGCCAGGGCCCTCGACCTGCCCCTGCGGGGGAACGGTCGCGGCCACCGACCGGTGGCGGGCGACCTGACCCCGCGGCGCCGCGCCGTCGACGGGCCGGTCGCGGCTGGGACGGCCCACCGCCGGAGGGCTCGCGGTCGAGCTGCGGCCCACCCCGCGCCGCGGCCGGGGTCGCGTCGTGACGTCACGAGGGAGGGCGGGGCCGACGGTGGGCCTCGCCATGTCAGCGACGATGCCGCGGCGGCTGGACCGGCCCGACCCGCCCGCCCGGCCGAGCCCCTCCAGGCGGCGGCCGCCGCCGGAGCCAGCCCCTGGGCACCGGTGCTCCTGCACCCCTGGCTCGGCGGGCGCGACCGCGTCGCCGCCCCGCCGGCCGGCGGCGGTGACCGACGCTGGTCGACGGCCGTCCTGGCGGCGCCCCTTCGCGCGGAGCGTGGGCGACCGGCCGGAGCCGTCGCCATCGCCGCGGGAACGCCGGGCCCGCGGCCAGCACGGCGACCGCGGCTCGCAAGCGTCCGGAACCGGGATCAGCCGCCGATGGACCCGGGCTGCGCCGGCATCCAGGCGGCGTCCGGCCCCGACCTCCCGGCGCCGCCCCGGTCCCGGGGCCGGCCCCGGGCGCCGCCCGCCCGCTTCCAGGCTTGACACCGAGCGCTCCGCCGTGGCTACCCTAGCCGCCGGCTTGGTTCGCACCACCCTCGTCCTCGACCACCGCCACCGGGCCTGCCCGTGACCGGGCTCGCCGTCCCCATCTCCGCGATCGGGGCGGTGGCCAACCCGTACGTCACGGCCCAGCGCCAGTTCGACCAGGCCGCCACCCTGCTCCAGCTGGAGCCGGGTATGCGGGCGGTCCTGCGCGAGGTCCGCCGCGAGTTCACCGTCAACTTCCCGGTGCGGATGGACGATGGCCGGATCCGGATCTTCACCGGCTACCGCATCCAGCACAACCTCACCCGGGGCCCGGCCAAGGGTGGGATCCGCTACCACCCCGAGGTCAGCCTCGACGAGGTCAAGGCCCTGGCGATGTGGATGACGTGGAAGTGCGCGGTCACCGGCCTGCCCTACGGCGGCGCCAAGGGCGGGGTGATCTGCGACCCCGGGACGCTCAGCCGCCAGGAGCTGGAGCACCTCACCCGGCGGTTCGCCAGCGAGATCACGGTCCTGATCGGTCCGGAGAGCGACATCCCGGCCCCCGACGTCAACACCAACGCCCAGGTGATGGCCTGGATCATGGACACGATCTCGATGGAGCGCGGCTATTCGGTCCCCGCCACCGTGACCGGCAAGCCGCTCGAGATCGGCGGGTCGGAGGGAAGGCCCTCGGCGACGGGCCGAGGCGTCGTGGTCGTGACCGAGCAGGCCTGCCGGCAGCAGGGGATCGACCCCCACCAGGCCACGGTGGCGATCCAGGGCTTCGGCAACGTGGGGTCGGTGACGGCCGAGCTGCTCGACGCCAAGGGCTTCCGGGTGGTGGCGGTGTCGGACGTGAGCGGGGGCATCTACGCCCCCACCGGGCTCGATGTCCCCGCGCTCCTCGCCCATCGCGACGCCGGCGGCCGGCTGGCCGGGTGGCCGGGGACGGTTGCGGTCAGCAACCCCGCCCTCCTGGAGCTGCCGGTCACGATCCTGGTGCCGGCGGCGCTGGAGAACCAGCTCACCATCGCCAACGCGGGCCGGGTCCAGGCCCGCCTCATCGTGGAGGCGGCCAACGGGCCGACCACGCCCGAGGCCGACGACATCTTCGTCCAGCGCGGCATCACCTTGGTGCCCGACATCCTCGCCAACGCCGGCGGCGTCACCGTGTCGTACTTCGAGTGGGTGCAGGACCTCCAGTCGTTCTTCTGGGAGGAGCGGGAGATCAACCAGCGGCTCATCCGGGTGATGGAGCGGTCCTATGCGCAGGTGGACGAGCAGGCGCGAGCCCACGCCACCACGCTTCGGATGGGGGCCTACTGCCTGGCGGTGAAGCGGGTGGCCGACGCCACCCGGGTTCGCGGCATCTACCCCTGAGCACGTCGTCGGGCCCCCCGCCGGGCGGTGCGGCCGAGCTGGCGCCGGACGCCCCGCGCCACTGGTGGCACCGCTGGCGCAGGCGGCGGGTGCTGGTGCCCGTGGCCGCCGCCGCGGTGGTGCTGCTGGCAGGGGGCGCCACCGCCGCCGTGCTCCTCGCGAGGCCCGGCGGCGGCCTCCTGATCACCCCGTCTGGCCGCCACCTGCTGGTCGGCCACCATCGCTCCCTGGAGGCGCGGCTCGGGGGCGGCGACGTCGCAGCCCAGTGGCGGAGCTCAGACCCCCAGGTGGTGGCGGTCGGGGCCCACGGTCAGCTGCTGGCGCGGACGGCCGGGTCCGCCACCATCACCGCCTCCGCCCGCGGCCACTCCGGCTCGGTGACCGTCCAGAGCGTCGGCATCCGTCGCCTGCGCCTGCGGCTGCCCGGGACGATCGGGTACGGGGAGACGGCCCGCCCGCGCGTCGTGGAGACCCTCACCGACGGGGTGACGCCCCGGGTCGCGCCCCTGCCGGTCCGGATCACCCTGCTCCGCACAGGCCCCCTGCTGCTCACCGGCGGGGGGCTCCTCGGCACGGCCCTCGGCGTCGACACGGTCAGCGCCCGAGGACCCGACGGCCCGCCCGCCCGGGAGCGGGTGCAGGTGGTGCCGGCGGTCCCCACCAATCAGGCGACCGCGACACCGGGCTTCGTCCCCCACGCCCCGCTGGTGGTCCAGATCGACAACGGCCCGACCTCGGACCCGCACACCGGCCTGCAGGGAGCCGACATCATCTACGAGTACGCCACCGAGGGCGGCATCACCCGCTTTACCGCGGTCTTCTGGCACCTGCGCCCGGCCGCCACCCTGGGACCGATGCGCAGCGCCCGCCTGATCCTGATCCCGCTGGAGCAGATGTACCGGGGGCTGGCGGTGTTCAGCGGCGCCTCCAATGGCACCTATGGCAACATCCTCCACGATCACGTGCCGATCCTGACCGACGACTGCTGCGGCCAGGACTTCTACCGCACCAGCGACCACGTGGCGCCCTCCAACCTGTTCACCCAGGGTCATCTCCTGCTGGGCGCCCTGGCCGCCCAGTTCCCCACCCTGGCGCGGGAGTCGCTCCCCTACCGGCTCGTCCCGCCCCACCCCGACCCGCTCGCCCAGGGACCGATCCGCACCGTCACCATCGACCAGACCGCGGCCAACGTCCCCTCGTACCACTACAACCCGGTGAGCCGCACCTGGCAGAGATGGCTGAATGGCACCCCCCAGCTGGACACCGCCTCCGGGGCGCCGATCGCGGTCCGCAACCTGGTCGTCCTGACCGCCACCTGGCACTTCGTCAACTACGTCGAGGACGTGCTCGGCAACCACGGCATCGACTGGGTGCTCAAGGGCTCGGGCCCCTTCCGGGCCTTCATCGACGGGCGCGCGTTCCAGGGCACCTGGCACCGGCCGGCCCAGGGCCTTCCCCTCCTCTTCACCCTGGCGGACGGCCGCCCGCTGCCGTTCGCCACCGGCCTCACCTGGGTGGAGGTGGTGGCCGCCGGCACCCCCGTGACCACCGCCGGCTGACCCGGAGCGCGAGCCGGGCCGCGGCGAGCCGGTAACGATCGCGCCACAGTGCGGCGCGCGCGCTCGGGCAGCGGCGGCGCGCGCTACGGTGCGGGTGAGCCGCATGACCCTGGTCACCCGCACGAGCCGCCCCGGGGGGGGTCCGGGACGGTCGCGCCCCGAGCCGGTCGCTCGGAGCGCCTCCCCGGCCCACCGCCGCGCGGCCGCCGCCAGGGCGCCGGCGCACCCCGCACCGGGGATCTCCTCCGCCCGCCTCCGCCAGGCGTTCGACCACGCGCGCATCCCCTGCGCCGTGATCGGCGCCGACGGCAGGCTCGTCGCCGTCAACGCCGCCCTCTGCCGCCTGCTCGACCGGCCCAGCGCCGACCTCCTGGGGTCGGCCGCGCCGGCCCTGGTCCACCCGCTCGACCGGCGCCGGTCGGCGGAGCGGCTGGCGGACGCCCTCCGCCGCGGCGCCTCGCGCTTCCGAGCGGTGGAGCGCCGGGTGGCGGGAGGCGGCGGCCGCGCCATCCCCGCGATCCTGTGGAGCACGCGGCTGGACGACGGCACCGGCCCCGCCCAGCTCCTGGTCCAGGTGGAGGAGGTCACCGACCGACGCCAGGCCGAGGCCGACGCCCGCCGCCGGCTGATGCAGGAGGCGCTGCTGGCCGGCCTGGGCTCGCACGCGCTGCGCGACCGCGACCTCGACGCGCTCCTGAAGCGCACCGCCCTGCTCATCTCCGAGGGGCTGGGGGCACCCATCGTGACGGTGCTGGAGTGCGACCGCGGCTGCCGGGCGCTGCGCCTGCGCGCCGGCCTGGGGGTCCGCCCGAGCGAGCTCGGCATGCTCTGGTCGACGACCGCCGAGGGGCTCGACGGGCCCCGGCGGCGGCGGGTGCCCCGCCCTGGCGGCGGGCCGGCGGCGGCCCCCGGCGACCAGGTCCTCCAGCGGCTCGGGATGCGCGTGGAGCTCCGGTCCCCGATCGACACCCGCACCGAGCGGTACGGGGTCCTCGCCGCCTCCAGCAGCGATCCCGGCACCTTCAGCGACGACGACGAGCACTTCCTCCACGGCGTCGCCAGCATCGTGGGCGCCGCGGTCGACCGGCTCTGGGTGGAGGACCAGGCCCACCACCAGGCCCTCCACGACCCCATCACCGGGCTCCCCAACCGGACCCTCCTGCTCGACCGGCTCACGGTCGGGCTGGCGGCGATCGCGATCCACCCGGGAGTCCTGGCGGTGTGCCTGGTCGACCTGGACCGGTTCCGGGTGGTGAACGAGAGCCTCGGTCGGAGCTGCGGTGACGACTGCCTGCGGCAGGTCGCCCTCCGTCTCGCCGCCACCCTCCGGCCGGGGGACACCCTCGCCCGCCTCGACGGCGACGAATACGTCATCGTCGCCCAGGGGATCGACGGCCCCGCCGCCGCGGCCGCGATCGCCGCGGGCGTGCAGCTGGCCCTCCGGGCCCCGTTCGCGGTCGCCGACGAGGAGGTCGTCGTCGGGGCCAGCTCGGGGCTCGTCACCACCGACGATCCGGCGAGCCTCGCCGCTGACCTGCTCCGGGACGCCGACCTGGCGATGATGGAGGCGAAGCAGCAGGGGGGCGGAGCCACCGTGATCGTCGACCCCCGGGTGCGCCGACCGCGCACCGACCGGCTCCAGGCCGACACCGACCTCCGCCGCGCCCTCGAGCGCGAGGAGCTGGTGGTCCACTACCAGCCGATCATCGACCTCGACTCCGGTCAGGTGGTCGCCGCCGAGGCCCTGGTGCGGTGGCGCCATCCGACCAGGGGGGTGCTGGCGCCGGGGGGCTTCATCCCGCTGGCCGAGGAGACCGGCCTGATCGTCCCGCTCGGCGACTTCGTCCTCCGCCGGGCCTGTCGCGACCTCGTTCGGTGGCGCCGCCTCGGCGGCCGGCGGCCGCTGCGCGTGGGCGTGAACGTCGCCGTCCGCCAGCTCCGGACGCCGGGCTTCGCCGACACCGTGGGGGCGATCCTGGCCGCCGAGTCGGTCGATCCCACCCGGATCTCCTTGGAGATCACCGAGTCCTCCCTGCTCGGCGACGGCGACCAGGCGGTCGCGGTCCTGCGCGCGCTGCGCCGGCTGGGGGTGCACCTGGTCCTCGACGATTTCGGCACCGGCTTCTCCTCCCTGCGCTACCTCCAGCGCTTCCCGATCGAGGTGATCAAGGTGGACCGCTCGTTCGTCACCGGGCTGGGCTCCGACCCCCAGGACACCGCCCTGGTCACCGCCATCGTCAACCTGGCGCGCGCGCTGGGCCTGCGGGTGGTGGCCGAGGGGGTGGAGACGCGGGCGCAGCTGGACCAGCTGCGCGACATCGGCTGCGGGATGGCCCAGGGGTTCCTCATCTCCCCGGCGGTCCCGGCGGCGGCCCTGGCGGCGCTCTGGGTGAGCGGGCGCCGCTGGTGAGGGCGCCGCCGGCGGCGGCCGGCCTCCCGGCCGCCGCCGGCGGCGGGTAGGATGGCCGCGATGCAGGGACTGATGATGGAGGTCCCCCTCACCCTCACCCACGTCTTCGAGCGCGGGACCGGCCTCTACCCGCGCCAAGAGGTGGTGACCCAGCGGGCGAAGGGGCCGCCCCGGCGCGCCACCTTCGCCGAGGTCGGCGAGCGGACGAGGCGGCTGGCGCGGGCGCTCCACGACTGCGGGGTGCGGCCCGGGGACCGGGTCGCGACCCTCGCCTGGAACACCCAGGAGCACCTGGAGTGCTATTTCGCGGTGCCCTGCATGGGGGCCGTCCTCCACACCCTCAACTTCCGCCTCCATCCCGACCAGCTCGCCTACGTGATCGCCGACGCGAAGGACCGGGTGATCGTCTGCCAGCAGAGCCTGCTGCCGCTGCTGGCCGCCATCGCCGATCGCATCCCCTCCGTCCGCCAGGTGATCTGCTTCGGGGAGGGCGACGCGCCAGGGCCCGGCCTCCCGGAGGTGGCGGGGTACGAGGCGTTGCTGGCCGCAGCCGACGGTCCGCTGCCGTGGCCGCGGCTGGACGAGCGCCAGGCGGCCGGGCTCTGCCACACGTCCGCCACCACCGGCGACCCCAAGGGCGTCCTGTACAGCCACCGCTCCTCCTACCTCCACGCGCTCACCTGCCTCACCGCCTCGATCTTCCCGGGCGGCCTCTCCGACGCCGACGTCCTGCTCCCGGTGGTGCCGATGTTCCACGTCAACGGCTGGGGCCAGCCCCATGCCTGCATGTTCGCCGGGGCCGGGATGGTGATGCCCGACCGCTTCCTCGACCCCGGCCACCTGCTCCACCTCCTCGCCGCGGAGCGGGTCACCATCGCCTGCGGGGTCCCCAGCGTCTGGTGGCCACTCCTGGAGCGGCTCGACGCCGAGCCCACCCGGCTCCCCCGGCTGCGGGCGATCCTCTGCGGCGGGTCGGCGGCTCCGCCTGCCCTCCTCCAGGGATTCGACCGCCACCGGCTCACCATGGTCCACGCCTGGGGGATGACCGAGACCTCGCCGCTGGGGACGGTGGCGTTGGTGAAGCACGACCTGAGGGGCCGCCTGGGCCCCGCCGAGCAGCTCCGCCTGCGCGCGACCCAGGGGCTCCCCGCTCCCGGGGTGGAGCTGCGCCTGGCCGACCTCGCGACCGGCGAGCCGTGCCCGCACGACGGCCGCCGCGAGGGCGAGCTGCAGGTGCGCGGCCCCTGGGTGTGCCGAGGCTACGCCGGCAGCGACGACCGCAGCGCCTTCACCGACGACGGCTGGCTGCGCACCGGCGACGTCGCCACCATCGACCCCGAGGGATACCTGCGCATCGTGGACCGGACCACAGACCTGGTGAAGTCGGGGGGGGAATGGATCAGCTCGGTCACCCTGGAGAGTCTCCTCATGGGCCACCCTGATGTCGCCGAGGCCGCGGTCGTCGGTCGCCCGGACGTGCGCTGGGGCGAGCGCCCGGTGGCCTTCGTGGTCGCCCGCGGGGAGACGCAGGGGCGCCTCACCGCGGAGTCGCTGCGCGACCATCTGCGCCCCCACGTCGCCAGCTTCTGGCTCCCCGATGCGGTCCGCTTCGTCGACGCCCTCCCCAAGACCGGGGTCGGCAAGTTCGACAAGCGGGCGCTCCGCCGCACCCTCCTCGCCGCCGAGCCGGCGTAGGGCGAGGGTCCCGATGCGGTCGGCGCCGATGGGGTGAGCGGCCCCTCCGGGCGATCCCCGCGCCCTGGACCAGCTGGGCCTCGGCTCCGACGGCCGCCATCGCCTCGTCGCGTGCGCGGCCGGGCCCCGGGATGCGGGTCGGCACCGGTGACGACCCCCGGGCCCCAGAGGCAGAAGGGGTGATGCTGGCCCGGGCGTTCCCAGCCGGCGGCGAGGTCCGAGCGCCGTCCCCCCCTACGGCTCCCGCGAGCGCAGGCTGAGCCAGGCCAGCCCCAGCACCACGACGATCCAGCCGCCGACGTAGGCGAGGTACCACGGGGCGGGGCCGCTCGCCGCCTGGAACGCGCCGGCCCCGGCGTGGGCGGCGGCGGCGGTCGCGAACAGCCGCGGCTCGGCGGCGAAGGTGGCGGCCCGCCACATGCCGTCGGTGGGCAGGAGCAGGTGGGTGACGGTGCCGACGGTGCTGATCGCGGTGTTGTGGAACACGGTGCCGAAGGCCCCCGCGATCCCGCCCATCCACATCGCCCCGAAGCAGACCACCGCGATCACCGCCGAGGTGATGGTGGCGAGCCTGGTGCTGAGGCCGAGGGCGAGGGTGAGCAGCACCACCCCCTCGACCGCCATCGCGGCCTCGGCCTGGGCCGGCTGCCGGGGGAGGTAGCCGGTCGCCCACCAGGCGACGAGGAACTCCAGGCTCACCGCCGCCACCGTGTAGAGGACGGCGGGGAGGGCCAGGCCCAGCCAGCGTCCGAGGAGCAGCTCCCCCCGCCGCAGCGGGCGGGCGAGCAGGGCCAGCGCCACCCCCGACTCCAGGTCGCCGGCCAGGGCCGGAGCGGCCAGGAAGGCGCAGGTGAGCGCGAGGACGAAGCTGAACATGAAGAGGACCAGGATGAGGAGCTCGGCCGCGACCGAGCGGGCCTCGCCGGGGGTGAGGCGGTGACCGCCCTGGTGCAGGCCGGGGACCTTGGCGAAGCCCCAGCCGGTGAGTCCGATCACGACCACGGTCAGGACCAGCAGGGTGAGCACCAGGCGGCGGCGGACGAGCTCCTGCCAGGTGAGCCGGGCGATCGTGAGGGTGGCGTTCACGGCGGCGAGAGCAATTGCAGGAAGCGCTCCTCCAGGGAGGTCGAGCTGGCCTCCACCTGGTAGATGCGGGCACCCTCGGCGACCAGCTCCCGGACCAGCTCGGGGACCCGCTCCGCTCCCAGGCCCTGCCAGACCAGCCAGCCGTCCGACGCGGTCGCCCGGCCGAAGGCCCGCAGCCGCTCCAGTGCCGGCGGCTCCACCCCGGTGCAGCGGACCCGCACCGCCCCGCCCCCGAGGAGGCTCGCGAGCGACCCCTCCCCCACCACCCGGCCGCGGTCGACCACGGCGACCCGGTCGCACACCTGCTCCACCTCGGTGAGGAGGTGGGAGTTGAGGAACACCGTCGTGCCGCGGGCGGCGAGCTGGCGGATCACCTGGCGGACGTCATGGCGCCCGACCGGGTCCAGCGCCGACGTCGGCTCGTCCAGCACCACCAGCTCGGGACGTCCGAGCAGGGCGACGGCGAGACCCAGCCGCTGCTGCATGCCCTTGGAGAAGGTCTGGACGCGGTCGTCGCCGCGGGCGGCGAGGCCCACGGTGGTGAGCGCGTCGACGGTCGCCTGCGCCCAGCTGGACCGGGGGACCTGGGCCAGCCGGAGGTGGAGGCCCAGCACCTCCCGGGCCCGCATCCACCCCTGGTAGCGGAAGAGCTCGGGCAGGTAGCCGATGCGGGCCCGGACCCCGACGTCGCCGACCGGGGCTCCCAGCACCAGCCCCTCCCCGCCGGTGGGACGGGCCAGACCCAGGAGCAGCTTCACCGCGGTCGTCTTGCCGGCGCCGTTGGGGCCGAGGAAGCCGAACACCTCCCCCCGCGGCACCGTCATGGTGAGGCCGGCGAGCGCCGGGTGGGAGCCGTAGCGCTTGGCCAGCGCCACGGTGTGGATCGCCGGCGAGGGACCGGCCGAATGGGCGCCGGGCGGGGGGTGGGCCGAGGCCGCCGACCCCGCCTCAGTCACCGGCCCGGGCCAGCGCCAGGACGGTCGCCGGCGGCAGCAGGCCGCCGACCGCCCGAACCAGTCCCCCCCCCTCCCAGACCACCGCGGAGACCAGCCCGCTCCCGTCGGTGAGGAGGACCGCCGGGTGGCCGCTCACCTGGGCCACCTGCGACCGCAGCAGCCCCGACGGGACCGGGATCGGCAGGGTCGCCCCGGGGTCGGCGAGGGCTCGGACCGCCTGGCGCAGCGGCGACGAGAGGCCCGGAAGGCGGAGCAGGTACGCCTCCAGCTCGGCCAGGGTCGCCCCGGCGGTGTCGATGGTGGGCGCCCGCACCGCCGCCAGCGCCAGCGAGGGCACCCCCGGGAGCAGGCTGCCCCCGCCCCCGTACACCGCCACCACCCCGGGGCCGGCCGACTCCGCCACCGTGGCCCCGTCCAGCCCCGGCGGCACGGGCGGCAGCGCCAGCCCCAGCCCCGCGGCCAGCCGGCGCGCCCGGGCGGCCTGGAACGTGAAGGTGAACGACCACGGCAGCACCTCCAGGGCCTTCGGCGTCCCGGTCACGCCGGCCGGCAGGCGGCGCGGCAGCCGCAGGGCCACCCCGCTGGCCGCGACCGCCTGGGCCAGGTCCGCCATCGACCGCACCGGCGGGCTCGACCGCCCGGTCAGCGTGCCGAGGGTGGCGAGCCGCCCGAGGACCGTGAGGTCGGAGACCCTGACCGGCAGCGGCGCCACCGTGGTGGGCTGGAAGACCCTGGTCCAGCCGGCCGCCGCCCCGGTGCCGGCCGCGGCCAGCGCCGCCACCGCCAGCACCGTCGCGCCGGCCCGGCGCCGACCGCGCGGTCCCGCCGGGCCGTCCAGCCGGCCCAGCCAACGGGCCCGGCGAGCGCCCGGGGCCCGGGTCTGCGGCTCCGACCGGAGCCGCAGCCGGGCCAGCGCGGCGGCGGCCGGGCCCGGGGAGCCCCCCCCACCCACCGCCGAGGCCGAGAACAGCCGGGCCGCGGCGGCCGCGTCGACCCGACAGCGCTCGAGGTCCGCCGAGCAGCGGCGGCAGCCGGCGAGGTGGCGGTGGACGCGGTCGGGCACGCAGAGCGGCTCGTCCACCAGCCGCCGGAGCCAGCCCTCAGTCCTGCGGTGTGCCAGCATCCCGCCTTACCTCCTGGAGCAGGGCCGCCTCGGCTCGCCGGAGCAGGCTGCCCACCTGGTTGACGCCGACGCCGAGGCCATCCGCGACCTCCTGGTAGCTGAGCCCGCTGTATCGCAGGGCGAGCACCGCCGCCTTGCGGGTGGGGAGGCGGGCCAGGGCCGCCCGCACCTCGCGGCGGGTCTCGGCGCGCAGGGTGAGGGTCTCGGGGTCGTCGGCGGCGGCCCCCTCGCCGTGGCGGGTCTCGCGGTGGACCCGGCGGCGCTCGGAGCGGGCCCGGTTCAGCGCCGCGCGGGCGGCGCCGAGGTGGAGCCAGGCGGCGGCGTGGGCGAGGCCCCCCGGGTGACGCTGGTGGAGCCTGAGGAAGCACTCCTGGGCGACGTCCTCGGCGGCGGACCAGTCGCCGAGGATGCGCGCCGCCACCCGGGTCACCCGCTCGTACTCGGCGAGGAAGACATGCTCGAACCCGGGGTCGCGCTCGGCCCCGCCAACGGGGCGGAGCTGGGCGGTGACGAGGGGACGAGTCAGGGCCTGTGGCCTCACATGGGGGAAACACCGCCGGCGCCGGGATTGTGACGCGGCCGGGCGCCGGGGCGGCTCAGCCCGGCGCGGCCCCGCCCGGGGTGACGGCGGCGTCGGCGGCCAGCAGCGCCGCGTAGTCGCCGGGCGTGTCGCAGTCCTGGGGACGCCAGCCGGCGGGGAGCGGGACGCTGGCCAGCCGGTGGCCCAGCCTGGCCAGCAGCGCCCGCGCGCCCTGGTCCCCGGCCAGCTCCAGCACCTGCGGCCACACCGCCGGCCCCAGCGCGACGGGGTGGCCGGGGACCTCGGGGGCGTCGCTGTAGGCGGCCACCCAGGCGTCGGCACCGCCGTGGGCGACCGCGGCCATGATCGCCTCCACCGCCCTCGACTCCAGCCCCACCTGGTCGGCGAGGCCGACCAGGACGGCGGCGGCGGCGGGGCGGGCCCGGAGCGCGGCCCGCAGCCCGGTCCGCAGCGAGACGGCCTGGCCCGCGCCGGCGTCCGGGCAGGCCACCCACTCGACCGGGCCCAGCGGCCCGGCGGCGGCGGCCAGCGCGGGCGGGTCGGCCGCCACCACCAGGATGGGGTCGGCGCCGCCGCTGCGGGCGGCGGCGCACACGTGCTGGAGGAACGTGCCCCCGCGCCAGGGGAGCAGCGGCTTGGGCCGGCCCATCCGGCTGCTCCGTCCGGCGGCGAGGACCACGAAGGGCTGGGGCGGGGCGTCGCCGGGAGCGCTCGGGCCCGGCTCCCCCCAAGAGGGCTGCACGTCGCCACGATTGTGCGCCGGCGGCGGGCCGGGCCCGCGTTCCGGGGCCCGACCACCGGCCTCAGCCGGGGCAGGCGGCACGCTCGGGGCGGGTGGTGCGCCAGGCACCGGCGGTGCTCGCGGGGGCGAAGAGGACGCTGTGCCGGTCGGCGAACACGCACCGCCAGGCCGGGTCGGCCGCGAGCCGCCCGGCCAGAGGGCTGCCGGGCAGCTGCCAGACCAGCGTGGTCCCGCTGCGGGCGAGCACGCCCGGGGCCGCCGGGCCGCCCGCCGCCGCGGTCAGGTACCGCCCGAGGTTGCGCGGCCCCATGACGTTGACCTCGCCGAAGATGAAGACCCGGTCGGGGGCGCACCCGCGCCCCGCGGGGGCGCGGCGGTCGAGCCGGTACAGGAGCCAGCCCGAGGCGCCGTAGGGGGCGAACACCCGGGCCGCCGGCCCGGCACAGAGGAGGCGCCCGACCGGCTCGGCGTAGCCGGCGCCGGTGGGGTTGTTCTCCGGGCTGCGCCAGCTGGCCACCACCCGGGCGCCGGTGACGACCGCGATCGCCGCCAGGACGACCGCGGCGGTGAGGGCGCGGGCGACCCGGGGAGCCCGAGCCGGCGGCGGCCGCACCCGGCTCGCACCCCGGGCGGCGGCGGCCGCCGCCGGCCGGCGCACGGAGGCCAGCAGCCCCTGGGCCCCGTCCACCCACAGCGGCAGCACCAGCAGGCCGAAGAGGGGGATGTCGCGCACGGCGTAGAGGGCGAGGGTCAGTCCCGCGGCGGCGAGGAGCCAGTCGGAGAGGGCGGTCCGGCGGGCCCGGCCGGCCACCAGGAGGGTCGAGACGACGAGGAAGAGGAGTGGCCACATCGCGTGCTGGTGGAAGTCGGGGCTCTGCCACTCCTGCAGCGCCTGCTGGGCGACATGGCTGGAGAGGAGCTCCAGGGGGTACCGGTACACGGCGGGCCCGTTCGGGTTGACCATCGCCGCCAGCGCGGCGAGCACGAAGACGGCGGCGCCCAGGCGCCACCGCGACCACGGCACCCGGGCCGCGGTGAGGGCGGGGGCATCGCCGGGGAGCGCATTGGCCAGGGCCTCGCCGACGAGCACCACGAGGAAGACGCCGAGCCCGAAGACGAAACCCCCGTGGAGGTTGCCCCAGAGCGCGACCAGGGGCACCGCCCAGAGGATCGCGCGCCCGCCCCGGCGCCGGTGGCGGTCCAGCAGGGCCACCAGGACCGCCGCCAGCGTGAAGGTCAGGGTCTGCGATCGCGGCCCCCAGATCTGGAGGCTGGTGAGGACCCAGAGCGCCCCCCCGCCGGCCAGCACCCCGTAAGGGTCGCCCGGCCGGTGGGCCCGGGCCAGCCCCACGACCAGCCCGAGCCAGCTGATCGCCCCGAAGAGGAGCAGGATCGGGAGCATCCCGGCGGACCGGTAGAGGAGCGCGAAGAGCGCCTCGGTCCCCCACTCCTGGGTGATGAACACGTGGCCGGCAGCGGTGTAGGCGTAGGAGTTGTGCTGGGGAACCCCGGCCGCCAGGATGTGCAGCCCCACCCGCAGGTGCCACCAGAAGTCGGGGTCGAACATGGGCTGCACGAAGGCCGCCACCGACAGCACCAGGACCGCCGCCAGCAGGAGCCCCCCCGGCTCCAGCAGCGCCTCCCGGCAGCGGCGCCAGGGGATGCGCGCGTTCCGGCTCACCACGATCGCCGCAGTCTAGGCAGCGAGACGCGGCGCTCCGGCCGCGGGCCTGCCACAAGTCGAGCGCAGGTCGGCTGCGAGCCGGTCGCGGCGGCCCCGGCCGATCAGGAGCCGGCGGCCCCGCCGGCGGGGGGCTCCGCGATGCCGACCTGGGCCGCCGCCCCCGGCGCCAGGCGGCGCAGGCTGGCGAGGAGGGCGTCGAGATCGTCCTCCTCGGCCAGGTACGAGATCATCCCGGCCCGCAGGAAGGTGCGGCCGCGCAGGCGGGTGGTGGAGACCCATCCCTCGCCGGACCGCTCCAGGGCGCGCTGGAGGGCGTCCTGGTACCGGTCCAGCGCCGCCCCGTCCACCAGGCGGGCGGTCCCGGCCCCCAGGGGGAGGTGACGAAAGCAGACCACCGAGAGGTCGGGGCGGTCCGGCACCGCCTCCAGGTCCGGAGCCGCCCGGCAGCGTCGGGCGAACCGGGCGGCGAGGTCGTTGCCGTGCTCCACCAGGCGGCCGAGGCCATCGGTGCCGAGGTGGTGCCACGACATCCACAGCCCGAGGGCGCGGAACCGGCGGGTG
>Ga0307372_10006362_pt1 | contig 17324 bp, 14 predicted proteins | sample OX1MG_FD_202533 | JGI IMG/M metagenome (GOLD analysis project Ga0307372, IMG submission 202533) | Soil microbial communities from Risofladan, Vaasa, Finland - OX-1 | ecosystem: Environmental > Terrestrial > Soil > Coastal area > Acid sulfate soil | place: Finland: Risofladan, Vaasa | collected... | reverse complement strand
CGGTGGCCACGTAGACCCGGCCGCCGTCCACCAGGGGCTCACCGTAGAGCTGGCCGTCCAGGGCCGGCGACGTCCAGGCCCGGGTACCGGTGTCCACCGACGACACGTCCGCCGCAACGCCACTTCCGGCCAGGTCGTGGTGGTAGACCGGCCATGCTCCGTTGTCGGCGGTGGCCGCGGCGGAGGGCACGCCGGCCGCGGTGTTCAGCGGGGAGGACGCGATGCCCAGCGTCAGCACCAGTGCCGACGCCGCCAGGGCGACACGGGAAGTCTGCCAGGCGGTGCTCGGGACCGGCGCTCTCAACCGGGCACGGCATGAGTGGTCATCCGCGCCACGATAGCCATCCCCACCCAGCCGGCTCAGGCCACTGACGGGCCCTGTTGCCGAACGGTCTCCACCGACTCCATGGCGGAGCGCAGGTCGCGGAGCCATTCGTCGGCGTTGGTGGCGACGAGCCTCACGCACCAGAGCAGGGCGTCGGATCGGCTACGGGCCACGCCGCTGTCGACCAGGGTGTCGAGGACCACTCGCTCCGGCTGGCGGAGCCGGGTCATGACGGGGACCGACAGATTTGTGAACACCTGCTTGGTGCCTCCGGCCTCGGCACCCCAGGCGATGCTGCGCCCGAACACGTGCTCTGCCTCACGGGCCACGGCCATGCGCTCCTCGCGTGACTCCTCCCGGAACCGAGAGATGCGCCCGGCCTCGGCCGCCGCCGTCGTGGCATCATCGGATCCGTCGGGGACCTCCGGTGACGGCACCTTCCCGACGATCAGGATCTCGTCCCGGTCGACCACGACGGTCGGTGCGACCTCGAACCACGAGTCGGGGAGCCGGCCGGCCAACCAGCCCAGCAGTCCTTCCGTCGACGGCTTCTCCTCGGACCAGCCTCCGGTCGGGCGACCCGGACGACCCCTCCCCCGACGCACATCACTCGTCCCTTGTTGCATGACCTGCCTCCTACCTTGAGAATACTTAATTACAATATAACTGATATTACAGGAAGCAGGTCGGATCGTCCGCCTCAGGCTTGCGGCGGGGGTGCCGCTCAGGCCAGGGACGAGGCCAGCACCGCCCCGACCTGCTCCTTCTCGAGCAGGAACCCGTCGTGACCCGACGAGGACTCGATCACCCCGACGGCGCCGCCGCAAGGAAGGAGCCGGGCCAGCTGGTACTGCAACCCGAGCGGATAGAGCCGGTCGGAGCCGATGCCGGCGACGGTCACGTCGGCCCGCACGCCGGCCAGTGCCCGGGCCACGCCGTTCCGGCCACGCCCGACGTCGTGGTGGTTCATGGCCTCGCTGAGGACGATGTAGGAGTTGGGGTCGAAGCGACGGGCCAGCTTGTCCCCGTGGTGCTCGAGATAGGACTCGACGGCGAACCGCCCGCCCTTGCGGGGATCCTCCTCCCCCTGGGCGTTGCGGCCGAAGCGGCTCTCGAGCTCCAGGTCTGTGCGGTAGCTGACCTGCCCGATGCCGCGGGCCAGCGCCAATCCCGCGCCCGGCCGGGCCCCGGTGGCGTAGTAGTCCCCGCCGGCGAAGCTGGGATCCGAGGTGATGGCCCGGATCTGGAGGGAGCACAGGGCGATCTGGGCGGCGGTGGCCATTGCCCCCACGGCCAGCACCACCGCCCGGCGCACCCGGTCGGGATGGCCGACGCACCACTCGAGCACCCGCATCCCGCCCATGGAGCCCCCCACCACGCCGGCCCACTGGTCGATGCCCAGGTGATCAGCCAGCGCCGCCTCCACCGCCACCTGGTCACGAATGGTCACGAGGGGGAACCGCGAGCCCCACGGCGTGCCGTTGGGAGCCGGCGAGGCCGGCCCGGTCGTTCCCTGGCACCCGCCCAGCACGTTCGGGCAGACCACGAAGTACCGGTCCGTGTCGATGGGGGCCCCGGGACCGATCATCCCGTCCCACCAGCCGGCCAGGGCGTGTCCCGGACCGGCTGGTCCGGCGGCGTGGGAGTCCCCGGTCAGGGCGTGGAGGACCAGGACGCCGTTGTCCCGGCCGGGGTCGAGCTCGCCCCAGGTCTCGTAGGCCACCGTGACCCCGGGCAGGTGGCCGCCTCCCTCGAGGCCGAGACCGGGCGTACCGTCGCCCAGGAGCCGGGCGAACCGACGCCCCCCCGGATCGTCACCCGGTTCCCATACCCCCGGGTGCGGTGCCGGCTTCACGCGTCCTTGATCGAGCGGAACCCCGCCTCGAGGTCGGCGATGATGTCGCCGATCGACTCCAGCCCGATGCACAGGCGCACGAGGTCCGGCGTGACGCCGGCCGTGACCTGCTCGGCCTCGGTCAGTTGCGAGTGGGTGGTGGAGGCCGGGTGGATGGCCAGGCTGCGCACGTCGCCCACGTTGGCCAGGTGGCTGAAGAGCTCGAGGCCCTCGATGAAGGTCCGGCCTGCCTCCGCCCCACCGTCGATCCCGAAGGCCAGGATGGCCCCGCCGCCGTTGGGGAGGTACCGCTGCTGACGCCCGTGCCACGGGCTCGTGGCCAGGCCGGGGTAGGTGACCCACCGCACGTCGTCCCGGGCCTCCAGCCACCCGGCCACCACCGTGGCGTTCTGCACGTGCCGCTCCATGCGGAGACTCAGCGTCTCCAGACCCTGCAGGAACAGGAACGAGTTGAGCGGGGCGATGGCCGGCCCGGTGTCCCGCAGGTACTGGAGTCGTGCTTTCAGCACGAAGCGGGCCGGGAAGAGGGCCTCGGGCAGCTGGCCGAACACCAGGCCGTGGTAGCTCGGATCCGGCTCCGTGAAGCCTGGGAACCGCCCGCTGCCCTCATAGTCGAAGGTGCCCCCGTCGACGATGATGCCCCCGATGGACGTGCCGTGCCCCCCGATGAACTTGGTGGCCGAGTGGACCACGACGTCGGCGCCGTGGCGGAGCGGCTGGGCCAGGTACGGCGTCGCCAGGGTGTTGTCCACCACCAGCGGGATGCGCTGCTCGTGGGCGATGGCGGAGACGTTCTCGAAGTCGAGGACGTCTCCTTTGGGGTTGCCCAGCGTCTCGGCGTAGAAGGCCTTGGTGTTGGGCCGGATGGCGGCGCGCCAGGCATCGAGGTCGTCCGGGTCGTCGACGAAGGTCACCTCGATCCCGAACTTGGGCAGTGTGTAGTGGAGCAGGTTGTAGGTGCCTCCGTAGAGTGAGGCCGAGGAGACGATGTGACCCCCGTTCTCCGCCAGGTTGAGCAGGGCGATGGTCTCGGCGGCCTGGCCGCTGGCCACGGCCAGGGCCGCCACCCCGCCCTCGAGCGCCGCCACACGCTCCTCGAAGACGGCCTGGGTCGGATTCATGATCCGGGTGTAGATGTTCCCGAGCTCCTCCAGTCCGAAGAGGGCAGCGGCGTGGGCGGTGTCGCGAAAGGTGTAGCTGGTGGTCTGGTAGATCGGGACGGCGCGGGCCCCGGTGGTGGGATCGGGCACGGCCCCGGCGTGGATCTGGCGGGTTTCGAATCCCCATTCGGACATGGCGCTGCTCTCCTAGGAACGATCCCGGGGGCGTCGTTCGCCGGCACGGGTGGGCGCTCTCGGCTCCAATCTTGGCAAACCCGAGTAATTTGGTCAACTAATCGGGCCGACGGTCCACGGGTCCGCACGGGTCGGGGACCGACGCCAGCCCGGCCCCGGTCGTCGCTATGTTGGGCGGCGGCCGTGCCTCCGACCCCTGACACCACCCCGACCGCAGGGGGGAGACGCCCGAGGAGTCGCAGGGGACTCGTCCTGATCGTGTCGGCCGTCGCCGCCGTGGCCGGACTGGGGGCGGTCGTGGCGCTGACCTCGATACCCGACGCGGTCACCGACGAGGCGGCCGGCATCGCCTTCGGGACGCACACCCCCCCTCCGTTGCCCTCGACCACGTCGGACACGGCACGATGCCCGTGGCTCCAGAGGGCCATGGGCCGGCACACCCCGCCGGCGACGCTGGCCGCCGACGTCGTCGGACGGATGACGGTGCGCGAGAAGGTGGGGGAGATCGTCCTCGAGCACATTGGCCCCTACGAGAACATCAACGCCGGCGTGCCGCGCCTGTGCATCCCGGCCCTCACCCTCCAGGACGGCCCCCAGGGCCTGGCCTACGGTGCCGTCGGGGTCACCCAACTGCCGGCCCCGCTGGGCATCGCCGCCACCTTCGACACCGGCATCGCCGAGACCTACGGGCAGGTGCAGGGGTCAGAGGCGGCCGGGCAGGGCATCGACGTCGTCCAAGGGCCCACGCTCAACATCGACCGCGTCCCGCAGAGCGGACGCACCTACGAGGGATTCGGCGAGGACCCACTGCTGGTGGAAGGGATGGGGGTCGCCGACGCCGAGGGGATCCAGGCCACCGGGACCCTGGCCATGGCCAAGCACTTCGCCGTCTACAACCAGGAGACCGATCGAGGCGTCCTCAACACCGCGGTGTCACAGCGCGCGCTCGAGGAGATCTACCTCCCGCCGTTCAAGGCCGCGGTCACCCGGGCCCACGTCTCCACGGTCATGTGCGCCTACCCCCGGCTCAACGGCACCTACCAGTGCCAGGACCCCGCGCTGACCGCCCAGCTCGCCAGCTGGGGGTTCACCGGATTCATCCGGTCCGACCTCGGATCGGTCCACGACCCGGTGGCCGCCATCGAAGCCGGGACCGACCTCCTCAAGCCCTCGTCGGTGACCACACTGGAGCTCCTGGTGCGAGAGCACCACTTGGCCGTCTCCGCGGTCGACCGCGCCGTGACCCGGGTCCTGACCCAGATGTTCGTCCACGGGTTGGTGGACCGGCCGGCCACCGGCTCGCCGGGGGCGGCGGTCGACTCCGACTCCCACACCGACTTCGCCCTCGTAGCGGCCGAGCGCTCCGCCGTCCTGCTGAAGGACACCTCGAACGCACTGCCCCTGACCGCATCGGCCCACCGGTCGGTTGCGGTGATCGGCGCCGACGCGGGGTCCCGTCCGGTGACCTCGGGGTACGGCAGCTCGCGGGTCATCGCCCCCTTCGTCTCCTCCCCTCTGGACGCCATCCGCAGCCGAGCCGGGAGCCACACCACTGTCACGTACTCGAACGGTGGCAGCACCACCGGCAATCTTCCCCCTGTGCCCGCGAAGTTCCTGGCCCCGGCCTCCGGCGTCGGCCACGGCCTTACCCTCACCCTGACCCAGACGGACTCCGACGCCATCGGCCCCCTGTCGCTCGGGACCGTCCAACCCTCCGTCAACGTCTCCCTCAGCCCCCATCCCAACACATCGCACCTCCTGCCGGGGGCAACCCCCTTCAACCCGGTGGAACGCCTCAGCAACCCCCTGGCCGCAGGGAGCCGATCGCTCCCCCTCGGCTCCGGCGCCTCCCCTACGCACACCCATGTCGTCCTTCCGCCGGGCTGGTCCGATGTCTCGGCGTCGTGGACCGGGACGCTCACCCCGCCACGGAGCGGCCTCTACACGTTCTCGCTGCAGGGCTCGGGGGCGGCCACGTTGACGCTCGACGGGGTGACCGCGGTGGCCGATCCCCTGAGCCACGCCTTCGGGCGGTGGGCACAGACCGTGCAGCTGACGGGAGGACACGCCTACCGGGTCGATCTGGCCTGGGAGCCCGTCGACCAACAGACCCCCTCGGGCGAGTCGAGGGTCTCACCCAGCTCCCTGACCCTCGGGTGGGCGTACGTCAGCGACAGGATCGACGCCGCCGTGGCGGCCGCCCGCCGGGCCGACGTCGCGGTGGTGTTCGCCGGCGACTTCAACTCCGAGGCGTTCGACCGGCCCTCTCTCGACCTGCCAGGCGACCAGAACGCCCTCATCTCGGCGGTGGCGGCCGCCAACCCCCGGACCGTGGTGGTGCTCGACACCGGAGGACCGGTCCTGATGCCTTGGCTGGCCCACGTCAAAGGTGTCATCGAGGCGTGGTATCCCGGTGAGCAGGACGGTGCTGCCATCGCCGCGCTGCTCTACGGCGACGCCGACCCGTCCGGTCGGCTCCCGGTGACCTTTCCGGCCTCCGACGCCCTCACCGCCGTCTCCGCCCCGTCGCAGTGGCCGGGGATCGGCCTGACCTCCACCTACTCCGAGGGCCTCGACGTCGGCTATCGCTACGACCACGCCACCGGCACCCAGCCGTTGTTCCCTTTCGGATTCGGGCTCTCCTATACCCGGTTCTCGCTGGACCGGCTCACCGTGTCCCGGTCGGCGACGGGCTACGCCCTCCACGTCCGGGTGACCAACACCGGGGGACGGGCCGGGATCGCCGTGCCCCAGGCCTACCTGACCTTCCCCTCCGCCACCGGGGAGCCCCCGGCTCAGCTCGAGGCCTTCACACCGGTCAGCCTGCAGGCAGGACGGTCCCGGCTGGTGACCCTGTCCGTGCCCGCCTCCGCCCTCGGCGTCTACCTCGGCAACGCCTGGACCACCGCGCCGGGAACGTACACCTTCTCGGTCGGGCAGTCCTCGGCCGATCTCCCCCTCACCGCATCGATCGACGTGCCCTGAGACGGTCCGGCCGCCCCGGCGGCACCGTGGGCCTTCGCGCCTTCGCCATGGACCCTCGGGTTCGCCGACCCGGTGTCCCCTCCCCTCCACCGGGGTCCGTCCGGCCCGTTCGGCTACCATGCTGGGGTCGACTCTGGGGCGCAGCGACCTCTACCGAGGTGATCGACACGCTCCGTGACCGGCCAGCACCGTGACCGTCCAGCCGTGAGACCGACCCCCGGGGCCCCCGACGGGGCCGGGCCAAGTGAAGGAGCCCTGATGACCAGCACCCAGCACACCGACTTCAAGGTTGCTGATCTCTCCCTGGCCGAGTTCGGCCGCAAGGAGATCGAGCTGGCCGAACACGAGATGCCCGGTCTGATGGCCATGCGGGCCGAGCACGCTTCAGAGCAGCCGCTGGCCGGGGCCCGGATCACCGGCTCCCTCCACATGACCATCCAGACCGCTGTTCTCATCGAGACCCTCACCGCGCTCGGGGCCGAGGTCCGTTGGGCCAGCTGCAACATCTTCTCGACCCAGGACCACGCGGCCGCCGCGGTGGCCGTCGGGCCGACGGGCACCGTCGACCGGCCGGCCGGGGTGCCGGTGTTCGCCTGGAAGGGCGAGAGCCTGGAAGAGTACTGGTGGTGCACCGAGCAGGCCCTGATCTGGCCCGGGCAGGGACCGACCATGATCCTCGACGACGGTGGGGACGCCACCCTGCTGGTCCACAAGGGCGTGGAATTCGAGAAGGCAGGTGCGGTGCCCGATCCCTCGACCGCCGACTCCGAGGAGTTCGCCGTGGTACTGGGGGTGCTGACCCGGAGCCTGGCCGACGACCCCACCCGTTGGACGACCATCGCCAACGCCATCTTGGGTGTCTCCGAGGAGACCACCACCGGTGTGCACCGGTTGAACGAGATGGAGGAGACCGGTGAGCTGCTGTTCACCGCCATCAACGTCAACGACGCCGTCACCAAGTCGAAGTTCGACAACAAGTACGGCTGCCGGCACTCCCTCATCGACGGCATCAACCGGGCCACCGACGTGCTCGTCGGAGGCAAGGTGGCGGTAGTGTGCGGCTTCGGCGACGTGGGCAAGGGCTGTGCCGACTCCCTGCGCGGCCAGGGCGCCCGGGTGGTGGTCACGGAGATCGATCCCATCTGTGCCCTCCAGGCGGCCATGGAGGGCTACCAGGTGTCCACCCTCGAGGACGTGGTGAGCACGGCCGACCTCTTCGTGACCACCACCGGCAACAAGGACGTCATCACCGCAGACCACATGAGCCGGATGAAGCACCAGGCCATCGTGGGCAACATCGGGCACTTCGACAACGAGATCGACATGGCCGGCCTGATGAAGATCGACGGGGTCGAGCGGGTGAACATCAAGCCCCAGGTGGACAAGTGGGTCTTCCCCGACGGACACGCCGTGATCATCCTCTCCGAGGGCCGGCTGCTCAACCTGGGCAACGCCACGGGTCATCCGAGTTTCGTCATGTCCAACTCGTTCACCAATCAGACCATGGCCCAGATGGAGCTCTTCAACAACGCCGACGAGTACGAGAACAAGGTCTACGTGCTTCCCAAGCACCTGGACGAGAAAGTGGCCCGGCTCCACCTCGACGCCCTCGGAGTCCGGCTGACCACGCTCTCGAAGGAGCAGGCCGAGTACATCGGGGTCTCTGTGGACGGCCCGTACAAGCCGGACACCTACCGCTACTGAGCTTGGCCCGGCCGGGGACCGAGGGGCGCGCCGTCACACCCGGGGACGTGCGGTGACGGCGCCCGGGCGGGGACCCGACCTCGGGGTGACGCGCTACCACGTCCACGAGCGGGTGGCCACCATCACCCTCTGCCGGCCCGAGCGCCTCAACGCCTGGACGGCTCAGATGAACGCCGAGTACCGCTCCTGCCTCCAGCGGGCGTCCGACGACCCCGCGGTCAGGGTCATCGTGGTCACCGGGGACGGTCGGGGGTTCTGCGCCGGGGCCGAGTCCGATGACCTGGCCGGGCACGCCGTGCGGGGCTCCTACCGGTCGTGGGACGCCGAGCATCTCGACCGTCCGGGTTTCGGGATCCGCCCGGAGTTCGACGCCGAGCTGGCGTACCACTTCGGGGTGCCCAAACCGATCATCGCCGCCGTCAACGGGCCTGCGGCCGGCATCGGGTTCGCGCTGTCCTGCTACTGCGATCTGCGATTCGCCGCGGCGGAGGCCAAGTTCACGACGGCGCACGGAAGGCTCGGGCTCCCCTGCGCCTTCGGGCTGGCCTGGTTGCTGCCCAGGCTGATCGGGCTCCCCCGCGCCCTCGACCTCATCCTGTCCAGTCGCACATTCACGGCCGACGAAGCCCTCGACCTGGGCCTCGTGAAGGAGGTGATGCCGGTCGGCGAGCTGGCTGGGCGTGTCGCCGACTACGCGCGTTCCCTCGCCACCACGGTCTCCCCGGCATCGATGGCCGCGTCCAAGCGGCAGGTCTACGAGGCCTTCCACTCGAGTGCGGCCGAGGCGGTGCGAGCGGCCGAGTCCCTGCTCGACCCGATGATGTCCGGGGCCGACTACCGCGAGGGTGTGGCCGCACTGCGGGAGAAGCGGCCGCCGGTCTTCGCCGACCTTCCCCCTGACGACGTCGGGCCCCCTGCGGCCGGATGACCGACAGAACGGCCCGGTCCGACCCTCGCGCTGACATCCGCTCCCCCGGCCCGTAGCCTCGTCCCATGCCAGGACGTCCCCCGACCCGCGGCCGGGGACCCCGATCGGCCACGATGGCCCGCACCACCGTCCAGCTCCTCGCCGGGCTCGGCGCGCTGGCAGCCGCGGCGGCGGCCGGTCTGGCCTTCGTGCACCGGCCCTGGCCCAACCGTCTCGATGTCTGGGGTTATGCCGTGCTCCCGGCCGATCCCTCCTCTTCGTGGGCCGGCCACCTGGTCGCCGCCGGTTCGGCGGCCGCCCTGATCGGCGGAGTGGCCGCGGTCTTCGTGGTCGCCGTCCTCCGCGACTGGGTCCGGGCCGTGGCCTGTGCGACCGCACCGGTGCTTGCCGTCCTGATCGTCCAGGACGTGGCCAAACCCCTGGTGGGCCGTCATCTGGGGATCACCGGGAGTGCCTCTTTCCCGTCCGGCACGGTGGCGGCGGTCGCGGCCCTGATGACGGCGGCAGTACTGGTGGCACCGCGGGTGGCCCGTCCGCTGGTGGCGACGGCCGGTGCCGCGCTCACCGCCGGGGTGTGCGCCGCCGTCGTCGTGCTGCGGTGGCACTACCCGACCGACGCCCTCGGTGGGGTGTTGGTGGGGATGGGGGCGGTACTGGTCCTCGACGCCTTGGCCCACATGCCGTGGGCCGTGGCCGGGCTCCGTCACGGTCGCGGATCCCCTCGCCAGGTCGGTGCGGCTCGGCGGCCACGCTGGGCCTGATGATCGGCGTCGGGACCGACCGCCCGGTCGACCGGCGACACGGGCCCACCGGCACCGGTCAGAGATCGGCGGTCTCGGCCTCCAGCAGGTGGGCGAAGCGCTGCCGTGCCTCGGCCCGGCGGGTGGGCACGTGCTCGCTCGGGACGTCGGTGGGCTTGTACCCCTTGAGGGTCTGGCGGGCCACGGTGATCTTGTGCACCTCGTCGGGCCCGTCGTAGATGCGGGCCGCCCGTGCATGGCGGTACATCGACTCGAGGGGGAGGTCGGTGGAGAAGCCGAGGGCCCCGTGCACCTGGATGGCCCGGTCGATCACGTTGTACAGCACCCCGGCGCCGTAGTACTTGATCATGGCGATCTCCACCCGGGCGGCCGACGCTCCAAGCTGGTCCATCTTCCACGCCGCCTGGAGGGTCATGAGGCGGGCCGCGGTCATCTCGGCCAGGGAGTCGGCCACCCAGTTCTGGATGGTCTGCTTCTCGGCCAGCAACGACTTGTGGGTGGTCCGGGACACCGCCCGCTCACAGAGCATGTCGAAGGCCCGCCGGGACTGGCCCAGCCAGCGCATGCAGTGGTGGATCCTCCCCGGGCCCAGTCGCTTCTGGGCCAGCAGGAACCCCTCGCCCTCCAGCCCCACCAGGTTCTCGACCGGAACCCGCACTTCACGGTAGAGGATCTCGGCGTGCCCACCGAACCTCCCGAAGTGCTCCACCGGGTCTTCCATGGTGGCCACGTCCCGCACGATCTCCACTCCCGGGGTGTCGGCCGGGACGACGATCATCGAACACCCCTGATAGGGGTGGACGTCAGGATTCGTCACCGCCATCACGATGAGGAAGTCGGCCACCGAGCCGTTGCTCGTGAACCACTTGTGGCCGTCGATCACCCACTCGTCACCGTCCCGCACGGCCCTGGTGGTGATCATGGTCGGGTCGGCCCCGGCCCCCGGCTCGGTCATCGAGAACCCGCTGCGCATCCTCCCGTCCAACAGGGGAAGGAGCCAGCGCTCACGCTGTTCGTCCCGGCCGGAGGACTCGATGCCGATGGCCAACAGCTCGGCGTTCCCCGAGTCGGGCGCATTGTTGCCGAAGACCACCGGGCCGTAGGCGGTCTGTCCCAGAATCTCGTGCATGAGCCCCAGCTTGACCTGGCCGAACCCCCCGCCTCCCAGGCCGGGAGGGAGGTGCGAGGCCCACAGGCCCCTGCCCTTGACCTCCGCCTGCAGGGGCCTGACGGCCTCCAGCATCCGCTCGTGGCTGAGGTCGAGGGTCTCCAGGGGGATGATCTCCTCCCGTACGAACTGCCGCATCCAGGCCAGCTGCACCTCGAACTCCGGCTCGGTGGAAAAGTCCCATGCCACGGTGGTCCCCCTGTCGATGTTTCCGGTCGGATCCCCGGGCCAACTACCGTAACGGCATGCCCGGCGACACCACTGCCACCCCCATCCGTACCACCGTCACCCTCTCGACGCCCAACCGGGCCGGCCGGCGGGCCGATCGGGAGCGCCCGGAGATCGAATCGGCCGCGGCCCGGGGGCTGTTGACGGCGGCAGGCGCCGCCCTGCTGGACGAGCGCCGGTTGCTGACCGCCGGTGAGCTGACCAGCCTGGCCCGCCTTCCCGACGAGTGGGTGACCTCGCTGGCGGCGCTGGCCCACCAGGTCCGCCTGTCGTGGTGCGGACCAGAGGTGGAGGTGGAGGGCATCCTGTCGGCCAAGACAGGCGGCTGCCCCGAGGACTGCCACTTCTGCTCGCAGTCGTCCCGATTCGACACTCCGGTCAAGGCGACGCCGTTCCTCGACACCGACGAGGTGCTGCAGGCCGCCGAGGAGACCAGGGCCGCCGGGGCATCGGAGTTCTGCATCGTGCTGGCCGTGCGCGGTCCCGACGAGCGCACCATGCAACGGATCCTCGGACTGGTGCCGATGGTCCGCGAACGGACCGGGCTCAACGTGGCCGTCAGCGCCGGTCTCCTGACCGAGGACCAGGCGCGTCGATTCGCCGAGGGTGGGGTGCACCGGTACAACCACAATCTCGAGACCTCGCGCTCGTACTTCCCCCAGGTCGTCACCACCCACACGTGGGAGGAGCGTCAGCTCACCTGTCGGCTGGTGCGCGACCACGGCATGGAACTGTGCTGCGGCGCCCTCATCGGGATGGGTGAGACCGACGCCCAGCGGGTCGAGCTGCTGGTCCAGCTCCAGGAGCTCGACCCGACCGAGGTCCCGCTCAACTTCCTCAACCCTCGACCGGGCACCCCGCTGGGGGACTCCCCCCCCGTGGCGGCCTGGGAGGCCATCCGCTGGATCGCCCTGTTCCGGTTGGGGCTCCCCGGGGTCATCCTCCGCTACGCCGGCGGGCGGGAGGTCACGCTCCGCGAGCTGCAGGCCATGGGCATGACCTCGGGCATCAACGCCCTCATCGTGGGGAACTACCTCACCACCCTGGGACGCTCGGCAGACGAGGACCTCCGCATGCTGGCCGACCTCCGCATGCCGGTGGGCGCCTTGACCGGCGTGCTCTGATCGGCACCGTGCCGACCCAGCCCGCCCCGCCGAACCCCCCGGTCCCGACCGCCTGGTGCACCGGGTGCGGCGCCTCGTCCGAAGCCTGCGCCGGTTGCGGCCGGGTCCTCGATCCCCCACGGTTCTGTGCGTCGTGCGGTCGGCGCCTGACCGTCCAGGTGACCCCGGGCGGGTATCGGGCCCGCTGCCGGCAGCACGGCGATGCCGGCGGGCGGCCGGCGGCCTAGGGGCCGGCATCACCCGGACCGTCGGGAGCCACGGTTAGGTTGGCCCGATGGCGGCACTGCTGGCCTCCGTCCTCCCCTTGGCTGTCGGAGCCGCCATCAGTCCCACCCTCCTGGCCCTCCAGCTACTGGTCCTGACCGGGACCACCAGCCCCCGGGCCCGGGCATGGGCGCTGGCCGCCGGGGCGGCCCTCGTCCTGGCGGCGTTCTCGATCCTCGGCTTGACGGTGCTCGCCAGGCTCCACCCGGACCACCGCGGCCATGCCTCCCTGCGCGACGCCGTCATCATGTTGATCGCCGCCGGGCTGTTGGCGGCACTCTCCCTGCGGTCGCTCCTGACACGGCCGACTGCGGCGGAACACCAGAACAAGCGCACCGCCGGTCGCCTCCAGAGCGCGCCGACCCCGTTGTTCGTCGGCGTGGGGGCTGTCGGGATGGTGGTCAACTTCTCCACCCTCGTCCTCTTCCTGCCGGCACTGCGTGAGATCACCCGCTCCTCGACGGACCTGCTGGTCCGGAGCGTGGCCTTTGCCGTTCTCTACCTCGTCACCTTGCTGCCCGTGCTGGCCCCCGTGGGGCTGGTCACGGTCCTCGGCGCGCGTGCCGACCCGGTCCTGGCGGCCGCTCGCGGGTTCGTGACCCGACACGCCCGCCGGATCGGGATCGGGATCGAGGTGGTGTTCGCCGTCTACCTGGCCGTCAAGGGACTCGAGGACCTGCCCTGAGGCGTCGTCGGCAGCCGTGGCGACCTGTGGCCGGCCCGGTGGGAGCCCGGAGCGGGCCCGTCACCCCGCCGGGACCTTCCATCCCCGGGCCTCGGCGATCTCCTTGCAGGTGGGGCAGAGCGGATACCGCCTGGGATTGCGGCCCGGAACCCAGATCTTGCCGCACAGTGCCTTCACCGCCGTGCCGTTCACCATGCCCTCCACCACCGAAGGGCCCGCTGCGACGAAGTCGCCCTTCTCGGGCTTGAACCCCTCCAGCACGATGTGGGACATCCGCTCGTGGTCGCCGTCGAGCTCGGGGTCGACCCGGGTGGGCGCGAGGGTGATGCCGGTGTCGCTCATGCCACCAGGATCGCGCACTCCCCCGGCCCGTGCGATCCACCGAGGGCCGACCTCCCCCTACGCTCTGTGCCATGGCCCCTCGCACGCTGGTCCTCGCCTCGGGCTCCGCGGCCCGGCTACGACTCCTCCGCGACGCCGGATTCGATCCTGAAGTGGTGGTGAGCGGCGTGGACGAGGAGGCCGTCAGCGCTCCGGACACCCCGGCCCTGGTCACCACCTTGGCCGAGCGCAAAGCCGCGGCCGTGGCCGATGAGGACGGGGGGTCGGTGGTGGTGGGATGCGACTCCCTGCTGGAGTTCGAAGGACGTCGCCACGGGAAGCCGGCGTCGGTGGACGAGGCCCGCTCCTGGCTCCGCTCCATGAGGGGTCGCTCGGGCACCTTGTTCACCGGGCACAGCGTGATCGACGAGCCGACCGGACGACAGGCCAGCGGGGTTGCCGCCACCACGGTCCGGTTCGCTGTTACCACCGACGCCGAGCTCGACGCCTACCTGGCCACCGGGGAGGCGCTGGAGGTGGCCGGGGCCTTCACCCTCGACGGGCGATCCGCCCCGTTCATCGACGGGGTGGACGGCGATCCTGGCAACGTCATCGGACTGTCGCTGCCCCTCCTGCGCTCGCTACTGGGCCGCCTCGACATCCCGATCACCGATCTCTGGTCCGGCCTCCGAGCATGACCGTCCCGTCCCGTCACGCCATCGGCGCCTCCACGGGAGGACGGGCCGCAGTGCCCCCGGTCCCGGCGCTCCCGGTACCCCCGCTCAAGCTGGGATCCGTGGCCGTCGATCCCCCGGTGGTGCTGGCACCGATGGCCGGGGTCACCAACATCGCCTTCAGGCGACTGTGCCGGACCTTCGGGGCCGGCCTCTACGTCAGCGAGATGATCACGGCCCGGGCTCTGGTCGAGGGCAATGCCAAGACCCTCGGCATGGCCGCCTTCGGCCACGACGAGCCGGTGCGCAGCGTGCAGCTGTGCGGTGTCGATCCCAAGGTGATGGGGGCAGCGGTCGCCCGGCTGGTGCACGAGATCGGGGTCGACCACGTCGACCTGAACTTCGGCTGTCCCGCCGGCAAGGTGACTCGGCAGGGAGCGGGTGCCGCGCTCCCGGTGCACCGGGTGCTGTTCGGCGCCATCGTCGGCGCCGCGGTCCGGGCGGCCGGTTCGGTACCGGTCACCGTCAAGCTTCGGATCGGGGTCGACGACAGGCACGTCACGTTCCTCGACGCCGGGGCCATCGCCGAGGACCAGGGGGCGGCGGCGGTCACCCTCCACTCCCGGACCGCCGAGCAGCTGTACTCCGGTGCCGCCGACTGGCGGGCCATCGCCGAGCTCAAGGCGGCCGTCACCTCCATACCGGTGCTGGGGAACGGAGACCTCTGGGAGGCCTCGGACGCCCTGGCCATGGTGGCGACCACCGGCTGTGACGGCGTCGTGGTGGGGCGGGGCTGCCTGGGGCGGCCCTGGCTGTTCCGGGACCTGGCCGAAGCCTTCGCCGGACGGCCCGTGCCGGCACCTCCGGGGCTGGCCGGGATCGTCACCATGATGCGCGTCCACGCCGACCTGCTCTGCCAGACCTTCGGTGAGGACCTCGGGATCCGGCAGTTCCGCAAGCACGCGGGCTGGTACCTGACCGGCTTCCCCGTCGGGCCGGCGGTCCGCCGCTCACTGGGACTGGCCGCCTCGCGGGCGGAGCTGCACCGGCTTCTGGACGGACTGGACGGCTCCCTGGCGTTCCCCGTGGAGGCCCTGCGCCTGGCCCGAGGACACACCAACGGCCCGAGGGCGGTCCGCATGCCGCCCGGTTGGCTGGACGACGTGGACGACCCCAACCCCCCGGCCGGAGGCGACATCCTGGTCTCCGGGGGATGAGCGTCCCCTCCTCCGCTCCCGCCGGTGTCCCCGGTCCACGCCGGCGCGCCGGACGGGGCACCACGCTGTGGGAGACTGGCTGCGGTTGATCACGTCGGGGGTCCCCGTCGTCGTCGGTCCGGACGAACGCTCCGGTCCTCGCCCGGTCACCCCAGACCCTGATGATCGTCGGCTCCTCCCTCACCATCGAAATCGGCGACCGAACGCTGCTCCGCGACGCCTCCTTCGTTGTCGGTGCCGGCGAGAAGGTCGGCCTGGTCGGCCGGAACGGGACGGGCAAGTCCACCTTCATCTCGGTCATCGTCGACGAGCCCGGTCGCAATGTCCGCTCGACCGGCAACGCCCGCATCCGCGGCACCTACAGCTACCTTCCCCAGGTGCCGGTGCCCCAGGGCCTGGGACTGGAGTCCAACGGCTTCTCGCACGTCCTGTCGGGCCGCGGCCTCGACGTCCTCGACGACGCCCTCGACAAGGCCCGTACCCAGATGTCGAAGGATCCGAGCAACGAGAACATCGAGCTCTTCTCGGACCTCGAGGAGCAGTTCCGCGAGAACGGCGGCTACGAGGCCGAGTCCACCATGGCCCGGCTGGCCGACGGACTGGGACTCCCCCACGAACTACTGCTGGAGGACATCGAGGGCCTCTCGGGGGGCCAGCGCCGCCGGGTCGACCTGATCCGCATCCTCTTCCAGGGGCCGGACACCATGATCCTCGACGAGCCCACCAACCATCTCGACCTTCCGGCCAAGAGGTGGCTCATGGAGGAGCTGGAACGGTTCCCCGGCGCCATCCTGGTCGTGTCCCACGACCTCAAGCTGCTCGACCGGTCGATCAACAAGGTCCTCCACCTGTCCGACGGACGCCTCCACGAGTTCAAGGGCACCTACTCCTCCTACATGGTCCAGCTGGAGGCGGACCAGAGCCAGCGGGAGCGGGCCGCCCAGCTCGAGGGGCGGGAGATCAAGCGGCTGTCGACACTGGCGGACTCCATGCGGGGCAGTACCAACCGGCGGGCCCGCATCGCCAAGTCACTGGACAAGCGGGTGGAGCGACTGGAGTCGGACAAGACCGAGGTGCACAGGCGCGAGAAGAAGAGCTCCTTCCGGCTGCCCACGCCCCGACGCTCCGGCGAGGTGCCGCTGCGCACCACGGATCTCTCCGTCCGCTATGACACCACCACGGTGCTCCGGAAGGTCGGCTTCCACTGCCGACGCGGTGATCGTGCCGTGATCATCGGGCGGAACGGCGCGGGAAAGTCCAGCCTGCTGCGCTGCCTGGCCGGGGTGCAGGCGCCGACGGGCGGAACGGTCGAACTCGGCGCCAACGTCACGCTGGGGTACTTCGCCCAAGAACACGAACAGGTCGACCTCGGGGTCACCGCGCTGGAGAACATCGATGACACCGTCCTGGTGCAGGAGACCGATCGCCGAGCCCTTCTCGGCATGTTCGGCCTCTCCGGCAAGGCGGCCCACCAGATGCCCAAGACGCTGTCGGGAGGGGAGCGGGCCAAGCTCGGCCTGGCCATGCTGGCCGCCGGACGGGCCAACGTGCTGCTGCTCGACGAGCCCACGAACAACCTGGACCCGTCATCGATCGAGGCGGTGGGCACCATGCTCGCCCGGTGGCCGGGCACCATCGTGGTCGTCAGCCACGACCGCTCGTTCGTCGAGGCGCTGGAGCCGACCCACTGCCTCAAGCTGCCCGATGAGGTCTTCACCCACTGGGACGACGCCTACCTCGATCAGGTGGAGACGAAGTGAGGGCTCCGACCCGGGTCTCTTCGGGGGCCC
>Ga0307372_10006361_pt1 | contig 17324 bp, 19 predicted proteins | sample OX1MG_FD_202533 | JGI IMG/M metagenome (GOLD analysis project Ga0307372, IMG submission 202533) | Soil microbial communities from Risofladan, Vaasa, Finland - OX-1 | ecosystem: Environmental > Terrestrial > Soil > Coastal area > Acid sulfate soil | place: Finland: Risofladan, Vaasa | collected... | reverse complement strand
CTGAAGGGTCGAGCGGGCCGGAGGCCTGAAGGGTCGAGCGGGCCGGAGGCCTGAAGGGTCGAGCGGGCCGGAGGCCTGAAGGGTCGAGCGGGCCGGAGGCCTGAAGGGTCGAGCGGGCCGGCGGACTGACGGGTCGAGCGGCGCCGGGTCGGGGGGCCGCTTAGCGCTCGGCACCCATGAACATGACCTTCAACGAGTCGAAGGCCTCCAGGCACTTCCCAGCGCCCAGGGCCACGCATTCCAGCGGGGTCTGAACCCGCCGTACGGGTAGCGCCGTCTCCTCGGCCAGTCGCTGATCCAGGCCGGCCAGCAGTCCGCCTCCGCCCGAGAGGTGGATGCCCTCCGTGATCAGGTCCTGGGCCAACTCGGCCGGGGCCTCCCCGAGGCAGCGGACCACCGAATCAACGATGGCCCCCACCTGGTCCTCGATGGCGCCGCGTACCTCCTCCGGGGTCAGGATGACCGTCTTCGGAAGGCCGGTCATGAGGTCTCGACCCCGGACCTCAGCCTTGACCGAATCATCCACGGGGTAGGCCGAGCCGATGGCCATCTTGATCTCCTCCGCCGTCCTCTCCCCGATGGCGATCCCGTATTCGCGTCGGACGTAGGACTGGATCGACCCGTCCATGTCGAAGCTGCCCACCCGGATGGCCTGCAAGGCAACTATGCCGCCGAGGGAGATGACCGCCGTCTCGGTGGTGCCTCCCCCGATGTCGACGACCATGTTGCCCAGCGGTTCGTTGATCGGCAGCCCGGCGCCGATGGCCGCGGCCATGGGCTGCTCGATCAGGTAGGCGGCGGCGGCGCCGGCGCGGCGGGCCGCTTCCTCGACGGCCCGCTGCTCCACCTCGGTTATGGCCGACGGGACGCAGATGAGCACCCGAGGTCGGTTGAAACGGGAGACACCCGAGCGTTCCAGCAGCAGGCGGATCATGCGCTGGGTTATGTCGAAGTCGGTGATGGCGCCCTTGCGCAGCGGCCGCACGGCAACGATGTAGCCGGGGGTCCGTCCGATCATCTGCCAGGCCTCCTGGCCCATGGCCAGCACGTCCTGGGTGCGCGAGTTGAGGGCGATCACGGTGGGCTCGTTGAGAACGATGCCCCGGCCGCGCGAGTACACCAGGGTGTTGGCCGTGCCGAGGTCGATAGCCAGGTCCCGGGGCAGCCGGTCAGCTCCTCCGGCTACGGGCGGAGGGCGGGGGCTCCGGGGCCAGGGCGCGCAACTCGCGGGCGAACTCCTCCACCCCCGACTGCAGTGAACGGGGACGGCGGTTGCGCAGGACCATGATCAGCGATCCGAGCACGGTCACGGCCACGGCCAGGCCCACGTAGAGCAGGTTTATCAACCAGCCCCCCCTGAGGGTGCGTCCAGTGGGACGGCCCGGCCGGCCAAAGGCTGGGACTGCAGGCCCCAGTCCCGGCCCCCCTCCCAGGCCTCGGCCTTCCAGATGGGAACGGTCGCCTTGAGTGTGTCGATGCAGAAACGGGCGGCGTCGAAGGCGACCCCGCGATGGGGGGCACTGACCGCCACCACCACGGCGCTGTCGGTCGGCACCAGCCGTCCGACCCGGTGCAGAAGAGCCACCCGGCCCAGTCCCCAGCGGCTCCTGGCCTCCTGGATGATGGCGTCGAGTCGGCCCACCACGTGCTCCTCATAGGCCTCGTACTCGAGCTCGGTCACCCCCGGACGGGCCTCGGCATGGTCGCGCACCGTGCCGAGGAAGGTGACCACCGCCCCGCAGTCCGGCCGTATGGCCCAGGACGTGACCTCCTCCACCGGCAACGGCTCGGCCGACAGGCCGGTCCAGCTATCCTCGCCGCGGCTCACGGACCCAATGCTACGACAGCGCCGCGCCATCCCCGGGGGGGGTCGGGCGATGCCTACAGGACGGCCCATATCGGTAACCTCCGCCCATGTCCCTCCTGGGCGATGAGGGAGACGAACCGGAGGACCGTTCCCGTCCTTTACCGCCTCCTGACGACCGGCTGTGGCGCCATCCGTCCGAGCTCGTCCTCGGCGGCTCGGGCGCGCCCGGTACCGCCTCGTCCGCCGAGCCCCGGCGCCAGCGGCTCGGGCGGCCGTCGCTGGCCGTGGCCTCGGGCCTTTTACTCGGAGCCGGGCTGACCGCCGGGGCCATGCTTCTCGGTGCCTCCACCACTTCGGACAACCGCAGCTCATCCCTGGCCAGCGGCGCCTCGGAACCGGCCGGGCCAGCCGGTCCAGCCGGGGTGGGAGCGTCGGCCCAGTCGACATCACCGACGGGCGTGGGTCCTACGGTGGTGACCCTGGGCCTGGAGCCGGATCGGCCCTCGGCGGGATCGGGGCCGGTCGCCTCTGCGATCACCGGATCCGAACGGGCGGGTCAGATGGCGTCGGTGTCCCCCGCCATGACGGCCGGGGCCCGCGGGGCCCGACGGTCGCTGGTACAGGTCCAGGCGGACAAGGGGGGGGCCGCCCTCGACGGCTACGGAGTCGAGATGACCAGTCCCGGCATCGTGCTCACGACCGACAGCCTGGTGGACGGAGTCGACGAAGTCTCGGTGGTAGACGTCTACGGGAACCGGCTCATGGCCACTGTCATCGGTACCGATCCGGTGACGGACGTGGGAGTGCTCAGGGTCGAGGCGACCACTTGGGCGGGGATCGTGGTGTCCGGAGGGCCCCCCGTCGCCAATCAGGTCGTCAGTGCTCTGACCGCGCCCAGTCAGATCTACCTCGGTCAGATCGAATCCACCTGGGACAACTCCGACGTACCCGGCCGCAATCCGATGCTCGGTGCTCTGGCCTCGGACGTACCCCTGCCCAGCGGGGCAGTGGGCGCCCCTCTGGTCGATCAGGCCGGCCGGCTCGTCGGGGTGGCGGGGGCGCTGGGGGTTGGCGGCATGCCGGTGCTGGCGGTGGCGGGCAACACGGCCAGCCAAGCAGTGGAAAGTCTGCTGACCACCGGGGCCGTACCCCATGGATGGATGGGTGTGGAAAGGGCCGACTCGGTGCGCGATGGCGTCGAGATTCGACAGCTCGACAGCGGCTCCCCGGCCCAGGAGGCGGGACTCACCGATGGGGATGTGATATCCGAGATCGATGGCCAGCGCATCGGCACCGTCGACGACCTCTGGGCCGCAGTGCAACTCCGCCAGCCCGGGACCCGCATTTCGGTCGAGCTGGCCCGACACCAGGGCGCCGGTCCGGTCCAGGTGACCCTCGGTGACCTGACCGGGCACTGACCGACCTAGCATTCGCCCATGACGACGCCCCCCGGGGGCAATCCCTTCGAGATGATCTTCTCCCAGCTGGGACGGATGCTCTCCACCGCCGGGCCGGTCAACTGGGAGATGGCGGCTCAGTTCGCCCAGTGGACGGCCACCGAGGGTCAGGACCCCGGGAACGTCGACCCCCTGGAGCGCATCCGGCTGGAGGAGCTGGTCCGGGTGGCCGACCTCAACGTCTCCCACGTGACCGGCATGTCCACCTCCACCTCCGGCAAGTCGGTGACGGTACGGCCGGTCACCCGGCTCGGATTTGCCGTGGAGACCCTCGAGGCCTGGAAGCCCCTGCTGGGGGCTCTGGCCGAGGCCCTGCAGCCCCAGGCGAGCACCGAGCCGGGCACCCTCCCGGACGAGCTGGGTCTCGGCAGCGACATGGGGGCCGGCCTGGGCCAGATGCTCGGTCCGCTCCTACCCGGGCTGCAGTCTGCCTTCATGGGGATGCAATGCGGGTCGATGGTCGGGTCGGTGGCCCAGCGGGCCCTCGGCCAGTACGACCTGCCCATCCCCCGCCCGGTCGGCGACGAGTTGCTGGTCGTGACCGACAACCTGGCCGCCTTCACCTCGGACTGGGGCCTTCCGGCCGATGAGGTGCGCCTGTGGGTCTGCATCAGCGATGTGGCCCACCACGCCGTCCTGGGCCGTCCCCATGTCCGGGCGGCCATGGAGGAGATGCTCCTCTCTTACATGTCGGGCTTCGACCCCGGCGGGGCGGGCCTGGAGGACCGCCTGGCCGAGCTGGACCCAACTGATCCTGAAGCCATCCAGGCGGCCCTGGGAGATCCCACCGCCCTTTTGGGCGAGATGCAGACCGAGCGCCAGCGCTCCGTGCTGCCCCGCCTGGAGGCGCTGGTGGCGGTCATCGAGGGCTATGTCGATCACGTGGTCGATCAGGCCGGGCGGCGCCTCATCTCCTCCTACGGTCCGCTGACCGAAGCCCTGCGCCGGCGCCGGGTGGAGCGGGGACAGGGCGAGAGGATGGTCGAGCGTCTCTTCGGCCTGGGCCTGGGACAGGACCAGTACGACCGGGGCACGGCCTTCGTGTCCGGCGTGCTGGAGCGGGGCGGGGAGACCGCCCTGTCCCGGTTGTGGACGGATTCCCACGCCCTGCCCACCCCCAATGAGCTGGACGCCCCCGGCCTCTGGCTGGAGCGCATCGACCTGCCCCGGGACGACTGAGATACGTGCGGCTGATCTGTGTCGGCCCTAAAGGCCGAGCCCGAAACAGCCGATCATCCAGGCGTGACCGACCTTCACCAGGACCTCAGGCATCTTCTCGTCGAGGCTCCGAGTGCAGTGGAGGATCAACTCGTGGTCACCCTCCCCCTTCCGGCCGCTCCAGGTGAGGCGGAGACGCACCGGATGACCGCCGATGAGCTGGCCGAGTTGACCGTGGACAAGCCCACCGGGCCGGACTGGTACGCCGATCTGCGCCGCGATGCCGACGCCCCAGTCGAGGTGGGGGAGGAGATGGAGACCGGCGACGGTTTCTTCGCCGGCTTGGAAGGCGTCACCCACACCGAGTTCCAGTGGCGGCGGGGCGATGACGATGTGATCGGGTCGGGCAAGCCGTCCCGGGCCGAAAAGCGCCGGGTCCTGCGGCTGCGCCGCCGGGCCGACTGAGTCCCCTTCTTCGGCCGGCACAGAGCCGACCGGGCCGGCTCAGCCGGCGGCCGAGTCCTCCTCGGGCAGACCGAGATCCCACTCCAGAGCGATGTTCTCCCTCTCGGCGTCGCGGACCACCCGCTCCCGGTTGCGCCTGAACTGAGGGTCATGGGGGGGCAGCAGGACCAGGCGGGCCAGAGCCCGCTGGCGGAACTCCTCGATGAGGGCCCGGTCCCCGAAGTCGGAGTGGACCTCCCAGTGGGGAGCCACCGGGCCCAGGTAGACGACCCGGGCGTGGCCGCGCGGCGGCTCCGGGGGACCCTGCACCTCGGGCGCTACCGTCATTCGATCCTCCACTACTGAAATTTGGCCGACCCCAACCCTACCGAGCCCGGCGGGCACCTCCGGACGGGTCGTGTCCGAACCGTCCGTTTTGGGCGCGACCGGAGGAAACACGCGAGGTGTCCCGAACGTTAATGGAGCAAAGGCCGATTTCGCGGAGGTGCGATGGATACGGACTGGATGGCCAGGGGCAAGTGCCGGGATGTCCATCCGTCTGTCTTCTTCCCGAGCGACGGCGTGGGCGTCGAGGTCGCCCAGCGGATCTGTGCCGGCTGCCCGGTGACGGGCCCCTGCCTCGAATACGCCCTGGCCAATCACATCGACCACGGGGTCTGGGGGGGCGCCTCGGAGCGGGAGCGTCGCCGTATCGCCCGCAGCCGCCGCCTGGCCGTCCTGACCCGGCGGACCTGAACGCGGGGCCGGCCGCGGCGTGAAGCCGATGCGGCGCCCCGCGCCGCTCAGCCCGGCCCCCCCACCTCCACCCAGTCGGCTCCGGACCCGGTCACCAGGTAAATCGGCAGTGGCTGCTGGCGGGCGGGCGGCAGGCAGCGGGCCCCGTCGGAGAGGACCAACGGTCCGCCCCGGCTCACCGGCCGACCGGAGGACAATTCCTTCAAGGCCTCGGTGACCTCCTCGGCCTCGGTGTCACCCGTGCCCTCGTCCAGGGCCACATCCAGCCGGCCGGCCAAGAGGACGTCCAGGCCGGTGAGTTGTTTGGCCAGCACGGTCAGGGCCCGGCGATGGGGCTGGACCACGAGGCCCAGGCGCAGCCACCGGGTGCGCCGGCCCACAGCGGCAGCCAAGGCGACGGCGGCCCCCTGGTCGCCCAGCCACAGACGCCCGCCCGGAGCGTCGCTTTCGACCGCCTGGGACAGGGCGGCGGACCACTCCGCGTCCCCGCGGATGAGCGGATCCCTGACGGCGCCTCTCGGCATACCCCTACGTTAAAGGCGGAGGTGTGGCCCGGGTGTCACGAGACGAGCTGCTCGAATGCGTCCCCAACCTGAGCGAGGGACGGGATCGCTCACTCCTGAGGCGGCTGGCGGCTGTGGCCGGGCCCGGGCTTCTGGACGTCCACGCCGATCCCGATCACCACCGGAGCGTCTTCACCCTGGCCGGGCCCGACGTCGAGGAGGCGGTGATGGCGCTGGCCCGCCTGGCCGTGGCCGAGCTCGACCTGTCCGCCCATGCCGGCGCCCACCCCCGCCTCGGCGTAATCGACGTGGTTCCGTTCGTGCCCCTGCCTGTCGGAGGCGGGACGGCCGATGGAGCCGGACCGGCCGTCAGGACCGACGGAGACGGGGCAGCCGGTTTGGGAGCGGCCCTCGACGCACGGGACCGCTTCGCCGGGTGGGCCGCCGAGGAACTCGACCTGCCCTGTTTCCTCTACGGACCGGAGCGGAGCCTGCCCGAGGTCCGGCGCCGAGCCTTCCGGGACCTGGCTCCGGATACCGGCCCGGATCGGCCCCATCCCCGCGCCGGGGCGGTGGCGGTGGGGGCCCGGGGGCCGATGGTGGCATACAACCTGTGGCTGGAGAACCAGTCGGCGGACGAGGCCCGGTCCCTGGCCGCCCGGCTCCGCAGCCCCCAGGTCCGGGCCCTGGGCTTCGACCTGAACGGGCGGGCTCAGCTGTCGTTCAACCTGATCGATCCACTCCGGACCGGGCCGGCCGAGGTCTACGACCGGGCCGTCGCACTCGGGGCCCGAATCGAGCGGGCCGAGGTGGTCGGCCTGGTGCCGGCCGCCCTGCTGGAGCAGATACCGAGCGGGCGGTGGGCCCAACTCGATCTTCGCCCCGAGGCGACCATCGAGGCCCGTCTGGAAGGACGGACCCGTGCGGACTAGGCCGTGGCCGAGGCACCAGGGGCACGCCGGGCCAGGGCACGGGCCCGGCGGATGCGACGACGCTCCCGCTCGGAGAGGCCGCCCCAAATGCCGAACTTCTCGCCATTGGCCAGGGCGAACTCGAGACAGTCCTCCCGCACGACGCAGCCCCGGCAGACCTCTTTCGCCTCCCGGGTCGATGCGCCCCGCTCGGGAAAGAAGAGGTCCGGATCCACGCCGAGACAGTTGGCCTGTTCCTGCCAGGCCTGCCTCTCGTTTGCACCATTCAGATTAAGAGCCATCTCCATCGGTGCCTCCCTCTACTCTCACCGATGTAATTACAACTCTGTCATCATCCCCCGGGACGCGGATTAATGCAAGAGGAAAGCCGGATTTCCCGGAAAACCTGGTCTTTCTGAGGGAAGCCCTTAGGCGGGCCGGCTCGACCTCATGGCCCGGCGCTGCTCGATGAAGTCCACCAGGACGTAATCGCCCAGTGTTTCCGGGGTGGTGAAGAAGGCCCGGCCCTGGTTCATCCTGGTCAGCTTCTCCACGAAGTCCTTGAGATAGCCCGTGGCATCGAGCATGAAGGTGTTGATCTTGATGCCTTCACGGGTGCAGCGGGCCACCTCGGTGAGGGTGGCCTCCACCGTCTCATAGACCGGCGGGTAGTGGAAAAAGACCTCTCCCCCAGCCATTATGTGCGCCGTCGGCTCCCCGTCGGTGATCATGATGATCTGCTTGGTGCCGCTCTGGCGGGCCAGCATTCGGCGGGCCAGGACGAAGCCGTGCTGCATGTTGGTCCCGTAGACGAAGTCCCAGGAGACCTCGGGGAGCTGCTCGGGCTTGAGCTCCCGGGCCACCTCGCTGAAGCCGACGATGCCCAGGTAATCCCTGGGGAACTGGCTGGAGATGAGCGAGTGCAGGGCCATGGCCACCTTCTTGGCGGCCAGGAAGTTGTCCCGCATCGGCATGGACAGGGACAAATCCACCATCAGAACGGTGGCGGCCCGGGTGATGGTCTCGGTCCGCTCCACCTCGAAATCCTGAGGCGAGAGGCGGATCGGGGTCCCGCCCCCGGAGCGGCCCAGGGCGTTGCGAATGGTCCGTTCGATGTTGAGGTTGAACGGGTCCCCGAACTCGTAGGGCTTGGTCTCGTAGGCCCGCTCGTGGCCGACGCCGGTCGGGTCCGCCTGGTGGCGGCCGAGGCGGTCCCGGGCCAGCTTGGAGAACAGGTCGGACAGGGCGTTCTGGCCGATGCGGCGCATCCCCCGCGGGGTGAGCTCGTAGCGGCCCTCCCGCTGTTCGATCAGGCCGGCCTCCTCCAACATCTTGGCCAGCTCGGACAGGCGCTCCAGGGAGCGGGCCGACTCGTCTCCCATGAGCTCCCGGGCCCGGTCGATGTCGACGTCGGCCAGGGCGCCGGGGCTGTTGGCCGACCGGAGGAGGTTCTCCAACTGGTCCATGTCCCCGAGCCGGTCCATGAGTCCGGCCGCCTCGGCAAAACCCAGCGGATCCTGACCGCTGAAGTTGTACTGCCGGTCCCAGCCCGCCTGGGGGAAGGCAGCCTGCAGGTTGTTGGACAGCCGGTCCATCTGCCAGCGCAGATCCATGTCCTCGAGCAGCTGGTTGGCCAGGCCCTGGAGCTGCGCCCGCTGCTCGGGGGTCATGGAGTTGAGCATCGACTGCATGGCCGCCATCTGCTCGGCCATCTGCTCCAGCAACTCGTCCAGGTTCTGCGGGTTACCCGGGAAGAACTGGCCGAACTGCTCCATGAACGATTCGAAGCTGGGGTCGATGGCCTCGCCCGCCTCCCGCTGTTCGAGCATGCGGTTGAGGGCGTTGAACATGTCCTTCATGGCCTGCATCTGCTCGGGTGAGGTGTTCTGCAGGGCGCCGGCCATCTGGTTGAAGTAGCTCTGCATCAGCTGCTGGCGCAGCTTGTCCATCAGCTCGTCGAAACGCTCGCGGGCCTCGGACGAGGTGAACTCGTACTCCTGGAGAGCCCGCACCTGGCCGGCCAGGTCGGGCGGGACCATGTCGAGCTGGAGACGGCGGTCCTGGGCCACCCCCTCGGTGACCTCCTGGCGGCGCTGGTCACCCGACTGGCGGGCCTCCTCCACCAGCTGATCGATGCCGGCCCGTTCGGTGTCCATGACCTCCCGGAGCTGCTCGGCGATGTCCTCGTAGACGCCTCCCAGGTCATAACGCTCGAGCTCATCCCGGCGCCGGCGTCGTAGCTTCTCCAGCAACTGGCGCATGCCCTCCACCCGCTCACCGTTGCGGTCCTGGAAGCCCGACTGCATCATCCGGCGCAGGGCGGCGTTGAGGTCTCCGTGGTAGAGCAGGTCATCGGTGATCTCGGACAGGACGTCTTCGGCGTCGAGCTCGAAGCCGACCTGGGTCCCGTCCCAGCGCGAATACCGGAACCTGCTCACTGTCTAGCTACGTCCTCGGTAGGTTGCCCGACCGCCGGCGGCTTCCTTGTTGAGCCGCTTGGACAGGTGCAGGCCCTCGAGCACGAACTCCATGGCGCTGGCCACCGCCGCCGGCGTCTCGCTGCCGGCCAGGTCCATGACCGGGGTCTTGAGTACCGGCATGGAGGCCAGGGCATCCACGTAGCGGGCCGAGCCCACGTCGTCCCCGGCGTGGACGACCACGCCGTCCTCGAAGGCCGTGACCACGTCCTTGAAGCGCTCGATGGGACAGCGACTCTTGAACACGGTGAGGATCGACTGCTTGACCAGCTGGTCGATGACATGCTCGTCGCGGCCCTCGTCCAGGGTCTCGATCTCGACCTTTCCGGCCGTGGAGGACACCAGGGACTCGAGGTCACTGACTCGGGGCACCACGTCAGGCTCTCCCGCCCTCAGGGCCCGGCGGGCGGCGTTGGCCACCAGGGTCTCGTAGTTGGCGATGGACAGACGGACCGACACGCCGGAGCGCTGGTTGATCTTCGAACTGGAGCGGGCCAGGTGGCTGAGGGTGGCCACGATCTCGGCCATGAACTCGGGCACCTGCACCCGCAGGCCCTCGGCCTCCAGGGCGTTGGACTCCTGGCGGACGACTTCGAGCTCGGTCTCGATCTCGAGGGGATAGTGGGTGCGAATCTGGGACCCGAAGCGGTCCTTGAGCGGCGTGATTATCCGGCCCCGGTTGGTGTAGTCCTCCGGGTTGGCCGTGGCTACCAGCATTACGTCGAGGGGCAGGCGCAGCTTGTAACCGCGGATCTGCACGTCGCGCTCCTCCAGCACGTTGAGCAGACCCACCTGGATGCGCTCGGCCAGGTCGGGCAGCTCGTTCATGGCGAAGATGCCCCGGTTGGTGCGGGGGACCAGCCCGTAGTGGATGGTCAGCTCATCGGACAGATAGCGGCCTTCGGCCACCCGGATGGGGTCGACCTCACCGATCAGGTCGGCTATGGAGGTGTCGGGCGTGGCCAGCTTCTCCCCGAAGCGGGTGTCCCGGTGGATCCATTCGATGGGGGTGTCATCGCCGCGTTCGGCCACCAGGTCCCGGGCGTGGCGGGAGACGGGATGATAGGGATCGTCATTGATCTCGGAGCCGGCCACGATCGGCAGCCATTCGTCCAGCAGGTTGGTGAGCGAACGGATCATGCGGGTCTTGGCCTGGCCCCGCTCCCCCAACATGATGATGTCGTGTCCGGCCAGAAGGGCGTTCTCGAGTTGCGGCAGAACGGTGTCCTCGTAGCCCATGACGCCTTCGACTACGGGCTCTCCGGCGGCAATCCGCTTAACCGCGTTACGGCGAACTTCCTCCTTGACCGGGACGGATTGCCAGCCGGCTTCGCGCAGCTGACCAAGAGTGGCGGGTCGTGAGGTCATCGAAGCGAGCCTACGCTCCCGGCCGTGTCCGGGCTTCCCGCCCCCCCGTCCCCCGGGCGACACCGAGCCATCGTGCTGGCGGCGGTGGCTTTGGTCGTCCTCCTCACTGCTGATGCCTCGGGCGCGGTGGTGGTCCTCAACCGGCGCCAATCCCCCGCCGCCGGGGCCCCCCGGATGCTTCGCCGGTCCGGGTCGGCACCTACCTCCTCGGTTCCCACCACCGTCCCCCTCGCCCCCGGTCAGGCCCTGGTCAGCGGCACGGTCACCAGCCTCAGCGCCGCCGGCGCCACCGGGCCGGTCCTGGCCACGCCGATGCTCGTGACCGTCCCGGTCCGGGGCCAGGGCTCGGCCTACATCTACAACGCCACGGTCGGAAACCAGTCGGGGGAGACCATCTACTGGTACGGCGGCCAGCCGCTCAGCATTCTGGGCAACGGCGGCCTGGTTCCGGGCCGGGTCAACGTGACCATCGACCCCTCCGGATCGACCTGGTACCTGGACGGAGCCGAGCGACGCTGGGTATCCGGCTCCTACGAAATCGCCACCCCGGTGGCCGTGGGCACCAGCGGGCTGGCCTCCGCCGAGCCGTCGGTGGACTTCAGCGCCGGGCCGGACACGGTCATGGTGACCTCGGGGGGCGCCACCCTGCACCGCCCGCCAATGGCCCTGCACCTGATCGGCCCCGGGGCGGTGCAGGCCCAGGGGAGCCTGACGGTGCGGACCCGGCAGGGAACGTCCGCGGCCCGGTCCATCGACCTGACCGGGGGCCAGTACGTCCTGGACCTGACGCCGGAACCGGGCGGCCGGCTCAGCCTGAGCGCCACCCTCCAGGGCCAGCTCCAGACGGTCCCACCGACCCAGCCGTGAGGGCCGCCCGGGGTTGGGCCCCCGGGCACCACTGTGCGGGCACGCCGGCGGAGCCGGCAATGGGCGTGGTGCGAAGCACCCGGGTGCACGCAGCCATGCAGAGGTCAGAGCACGACTAGGCCGGCCGGGGCCACCCCGGGCCAGCCCCCGTCCCTGACCAGGGTCTCCACCTCGGCCTCGAAGGCGGTGGCGGCCCGGGACGGGGCCCGGTCGTCCCTCCGAGCCAGGCCGATGGTCCGGCGCAGGCGGGGCGGGTGGAAGCGGATGGTGCGCAGCTCGGGCCGGGTGGCGGCCACGATGCTCGGCACCACCGCCGCCCCCATGCCGGCGCCGACCATGGCCAGGACGCCGTCCATCTCGCCCCCTTCGGTGACCAACATCGGGTCGAAGCCGGCCTGGTTGCAGGCGGCGAAGGTGGCCGTCCTCAGGTCATACCCCTCCCTGAACATGACCAGGGCGACGTTGCGGAGGTCCTCCACGCTCACGCCGGTGCGCCCGGCCAGGGGGTGGTCCGCCGCCGTCACCAGGACCAGCTCCTCGCTGGCCAGCTCCCGGGTCCGCAGCCGGGACTGGTGCAGGGGCAGGATGACCAGGGCCAACTCCACCTGGCCGGACTCCAGGCGCTCGACCAGGCCCCCGGACCCCTCCTCGAAGAGGCTGACCGCCACGCCAGGGTGGGCCCGGTGGAAACGGGCCAGGGCGGCGGGGAGCAGACCGGTCGACAGGCTGGGCGTCGCCCCCACCGCCAGGCGGCCCCGGCCCAGGGCCCCGACCTCCCTGACCTGGGACAGGGCGTCGTCCAGGTCATCCAGCACTCGGCGGGCCAGCGGGAGGAGGACCTCCCCGGCCTGGGTCAGGGTCACGCCGGCGGGGGCCCGGTCGAAGAGAGGTCCACCGAGCTCGGCCTCCATCTTGCGGACCTGGGAGCTGACCGAGGGCTGGGCCACCCCCAGGCGGGCCGCGGCCCGGGTGAAGTGGCGTTCCTCGGCCACGGCCACGAAATAGCGCAGCTGGTGCAACTCCACTCCTCATAGGTACTGCCTATGGAATCCAGTGTCAACATGTCTTTGACTTATCAGGGGGCCCGGGCTTAGGGTTCGCCTCGGTGGCCCCGCCCGGGTGGGCCGGCCGCCGCTAGGGACAGACGGCCCGAGACACCGAGGGCCGGCGCAAGAGCCGAGGAGGCGCCAAGTTGGCGGTCACAGCCGTCCAAGCCGGCCGGGGTACCCGACCGGCCCAGAACCTCAGGGTGGACCGGTGGTGGCTGCAGCCGGCCCTGACCGCGGCCGGGCTGACCGCCTTCGTCATCTATTCGACGTGGTCGACCTTCACTCCGCACGACTTCTATGCCGGTGCCTCCGTCGGCCGGCACTACCTGTCGCCCTTCTACTCCCCGTGCATCACCAACCGGTGTGGTCTGGGCAACCAGGGGGTGAGCTGGCACCTGATCAACTGGTGGCCCTTCTCGGCCGCCATCCTGATGGTTCCCTTCCCCCTGATGTTCCGAGGCACTTGCTATTACTACCGGAAGGCCTACTACCGGTCTTTCTGGTTCTCCCCTCCGGCCTGTGCGGTGCCCGAGCCCCACGGGAGCTACACCGGGGAGAGCCGCTTCCCCCTCCTCATCCAGAACCTGCACCGCTACGCCTTCTACCTGACCATCCCCTTCCCGATCATCCTGCTGTGGGAGGCGATCAAGGCCACCCAGTTCGACAACGGCCGGGGCCTCGCCCTCGGGACGGTCGTCCTCTTCGTAAACGCCATTCTCCTGGGGACCTACCTGGCTTCGTGCCACTCGGGCCGTCATCTGTGCGGCGGGCACCTCAAGGCCATGTCCCAGGGACCGACGCGCTACTGGATCTGGAAGAAGGTCAGCTTCCTCAACGAGCATCACATGGGGCTGGCCTGGGTCAGCCTGATCTTTGTCGGCCTGGCCGACGCCTACGTGCGCCTGGTCGCCAGCGGCGCCCTCCACGATCCGAGGTTCTTCTGACATGGCCGATCTGGAGACGCACGACTTCGATGTGATCGTGATCGGCGCCGGCGGCGCCGGCCTGCGGGCGGCCATCGAGGCCCAAGCCCAGGGGGCCAGGACGGCTGTCATCTGCAAGTCCCTCCTGGGCAAGGCCCACACCGTCATGGCCGAGGGCGGCATAGCCGCCTCCATGGGCAACGTCTGGTCCGAGGACAACTGGAAGGTCCACTTCCGCGACACCATGCGCGGGGGCAAGATGCTCAACAACTGGCGCATGGCCCAGCTCCACGCCCAGGAGGCACCGGACCGGGTACTGGAGCTGGAGGAGTGGGGCGCCCTCTTCGACCGGACCAAGGAGGGCCTCATCAGCCAGCGGGACTTCGGCGGCCACCGCTACGCCCGCCTCGCCCACGTGGGCGACCGGACCGGTCTGGAGATGATCCGCACCCTCCAGCAGCGGGCCGTGTCCCAGGGCATGGCCGTGTTCATGGAGTGCAAGGTCCACAAACTGATTCTCGATGAAGGCAGGGTGGCCGGCGCCCTGGCCTACTGGCGGGAGACAGGCCGCTTCGTCCTGTTCCGGACCAAGGCCGTCATCCTGGCCACGGGAGGGATCGGAAAGGCCTGGCAGGTCACCTCCAACTCCTGGGAGTACACCGGTGACGGCCAATCCCTGGCCCTGTCGGCCGGCGCCGACCTCATCGACATGGAGTTCGTCCAGTTCCATCCCACCGGGATGGTCTGGCCCCCATCGGTGCGGGGCATCCTGGTCACCGAGTCGGTGCGCGGCGACGGCGGCGTCCTGCGCAACACCGACGGCAAGCGCTTCATGTTCGACTACATCCCCGAGGTCTTTGCGGCCGAGACGGCGGACAACGAGGCCGAGGCCGACCGGTGGTACGAAGATCACACCAACAACCGGCGCCCGCCGGAGCTGCTGCCACGCGACGAGGTGGCCCGGGCCATCAACTCCGAGGTGAAGGCGGGCCGGGGCACCGAGCACGGCGGCGTCTACCTCGACATCGCCTCGAGGCGCTCAGCCGAGTTCATCCGCCGGCGGCTGCCGTCGATGTACCACCAGTTCAAGGAGCTGGCCGACGTCGATATCACCGCCGCCCCCTTCGAGATCGGACCCACCTGCCACTACATGATGGGCGGGGTGAAGGTGGATCCGGACACGGAGGCTTGCACGCTGCCCGGTCTCTACGCCGCCGGGGAGGTGGCCGCCGGACTGCACGGCTCCAACCGCCTCGGGGGCAACTCGTTGAGCGACCTGCTCGTCTTCGGGCGCCGGGCCGGCCTGGCCGCCGCCGAGTACGCCCAGGGCCTGGGCACGGCCCCACAGGTGGCCGATTCCGAGGTCGACCGGCTCACGGCCGAGGCCCTCGACCCGTTCAACCGCGCCACCGGTGAGAACCCCTACAGCCTGCAATACGAGCTGCAGGACACCATGCACAATCTGGTCGGCATCATCCGGGTCAAGTCCGAGTTGGAAGAGGCCATCGAGAAGGTCGGCCAGCTCAAGGAGCGGGCCAAGAACGTGGCCGTGGAGGGCCACCGCCAGTTCAACCCGGGCTGGCACCTCGCCCTCGACCTGGAGTCCCTGCTGACGGTGTCCGAGGCGGTGGCCCGCTGTGCCCTGCTCCGGGAGGAGTCCCGCGGCGGGCACACCCGGGATGACTTCCCAGCCACCTCCGGCTACTGGTCCAAGATCAACAACACCATCCACCGCGACTCCGCGGGTGAGACCACCATCACCCAGGAGCCCCTGCCCGAGATGCCCGATGAACTGAAGGCGCTCTTCGAGGAGCCGGCCAAATGACCGACGTCAGCACCGACAGCCCCCGATCGGCCGCCAAAGGCCCCGACATGGTCAACATGCAGGTGTGGCGGGGCGACGCCTCGGGCGGTGACTTCCGCCTCTATGAAGTCGAATACCGCGAGGGTGAGGTCGTCCTCGACGTCATCCACCGCATCCAGGCCACCCAGGCCAACGACCTGGGCGTGCGCTGGAACTGCAAGGCGGGGAAGTGCGGGTCCTGCAGCGCCGAGATCAACGGCCTGCCCCGGCTTATGTGCATGACCCGCATGAGCACCTTCGAGCCGGGCCAGGACATAACGGTGGCGCCCATGAAGACCTTCCCGGTCATGAAGGACCTGGTCACCGACGTCTCGTTCAACTACGAGATGGCCAAGCGCATCCCGGCCTTCCAGCCCAAGCCCAAGGACGCCGATGGGAAGCGGCGGATGGCCCAGCGCGATGTCGAGCGCAGCCAGGAGTTCCGCAAGTGCATCGAGTGCTTCATGTGCCAGAACGTCTGTCACGTGATCAGGGACCATGACGATAACAAGGTGCACTTTGCCGGGCCGCGGTTCCTGATGCGGATAGCCGAGCTGGAGATGCACCCCCACGACACGGCCGACCGCATCCCCCTGGCCCGGGAGATGGGCCTGTCCTTCTGCAACATCACCAAGTGCTGCACGGAGGTGTGCCCGGAGCACATCCACATCACCGACAACGCCCTCATCCCCATGAAGGAGCGGATGGTCGACCGGTACTTCGACCCCATCACCCGACTGGGCCGGGCCATCCGCCGCAAGCGCTGACCCGCCTGCCCGGGGCCGGCCGCCTGAGGACCAACGGCCCTGACGGACCCTGACCGTCGGGGATACATTGGCGGAACAACCGAACCAACCGAGCAGCACCGACCGGAGGGAGAGTCCTAAATGGCCCTAACCGAGGTGATCGACGACCACGTTCTGCAGCGGTACCGGGAACTGTTGGACGCCGAGGATTGCGCCTTCGATGAGCTCGAACACGCTTTCGAAGACGGGGATCGAGCCCACTTCGAGGCCGACCTGGCCACCTGGCAGGCGGCCTGTGAGCGCAAGCTCTCCTACCTGCGCCAACTCGGCCTGATCTCCTCGCTGACCTAGCCGGCCCTTCCGGCCGCGGACCCGTCGGCGGTGATCAGCCGCGGACCCGTCGGCGGTGATCAGCCGCCGATGAGGTCGGTGACCTCGGCCCGCTCCTCCTCCAGCTCCTGGCGGGTGGCGTCGATCTTGGCCCGGGCGAAGCCGTCCAGTTCCAGGCCCTCGACCACCGACCAGGAGCCGTTGCCCGTAGAGCGGACCGGGTAGGAGAAGACGAGTCCCTCGGGGACGCCATATTGGCCGTGGCTGACGACGGCCAGGGAGTCCCAGTCATCGCCCGGAGTCGGGCGCACCACGCTCAGGACCGAGTCGATGGCGGCGCTGGCGGCCGAGGCGGCCGAGGAGGCACCCCGGGCCTCGATGATGGCGGCACCCCGCTTCTGCACGGTGGTGATGAAGTCGCCCTCCAGCCAGGCCCGGTCCCCGATGACCTCGGTGGCCGGCCGGCCCGAAATGCGGGCGTTGGTGAAGTCGGGGAACTGGGTGGCCGAGTGGTTGCCCCAGATGGCCAGGTTGGTGACGTCTTTGACCGGGGCGCCGGCCTTGCGGGCCAGCTGGGCCACGGCCCGGTTCTGGTCCAGCCGGGTCATGGCGAACCAGCGGTCATCGGGGACCTCGGGGGCGTTGGCCCGGGCGATGAGGCAGTTGGTGTTGCAGGGGTTGCCCA
>Ga0307372_10006359_pt1 | contig 17326 bp, 12 predicted proteins | sample OX1MG_FD_202533 | JGI IMG/M metagenome (GOLD analysis project Ga0307372, IMG submission 202533) | Soil microbial communities from Risofladan, Vaasa, Finland - OX-1 | ecosystem: Environmental > Terrestrial > Soil > Coastal area > Acid sulfate soil | place: Finland: Risofladan, Vaasa | collected... | reverse complement strand
CACGACGGCGACCAGGTGGCGCGGGGTGCTCGCCGAGCTCCGGCGGCTGCCCGACGGTCGCCCGTTGCGAAGCGCCCTCGCCGAGATGGTGATGAGCCGGGAGTCGCAGCGGCTCGACGATCCCGGGTGCCTCGGCGGCCCACCGGCCCCGACGGCACCGGGCGCCCTCCCGCCCGCCCTCGCCCGCCTGGCCGACGAGCACGCGCTCGAGTCCCCCGACGCCACCGTGGGCGAATTCCTCGAATGGCTCGCCGCCGGCGGCGAGGGCGAGGGGGCGCTCGACCCGGTCGACGGCGTCGAGCTGTCGACGTTCCACCGGGCCAAGGGGCTCGAGTGGCCGGCGGTCGCCGTGGTCGGCCTCGAGGACGGCATGGTCCCCATCGCGTACGCGGTCACGCCCGATGCGGAGGCCGAGGAGCGTCGCCTGTTGTACGTCGCGCTCACGCGGGCCGAGGACGAGCTGTGGTGTTCGTGGGCCCGCACCCGCCGGGCCGGGGACCGGACGTGGCGCTGCCGGCCGTCGCCGCTGCTGGCCGCGGTGGAGGAGGCGAGCAACGCCGATCGGCCGAGCGGCGACCCCCGCCTGCTGGCGTCCCGGGTGGCGTCGCTCCGGGCGCGGTTGCCCGACGCCGGCTGAGCCTGCCCGAGGTTCGGGGCTACACCTCGACGTCGACGAGCACCGGAGCGTGGTCGGAGGGCTGCTTCCCCTTGCGGGCGTTGCGGTCCACGAGCGCATAGGTGACCTTCGCCGCCAGCGGCCGGCTCAGCATGACCAGGTCGATCCGCAGTCCCATGTGCTTGTGGAAGTTCCCGGCGCGGTAGTCCCACCACGTGAACAGCCCGTCGTCGCCGTAACAGAGCCGGAAGGCGTCGACGAGGCCCCAGTGCTCGAGCGCCTGCACGCGCTCGCGCTCCGGCGCAGTGACGTGGGTCGAGCCCGCGAAGGCGGCCGGGTCCCAGACGTCACGGTCGTCGGGGGCGACGTTGAAGTCCCCGCACACCGCCACCGGGTCGGTGGGCGTGCAGTTACGCGCCAGGTGCTCGCGCAACGCGTCGAGCCAGACCAGCTTGGAGTCGTAGTGCTCGCTCCCCACGTCCCGGCCGTTGGGGACATACACGCTGTGGACCCGGACGCCCCCGCAGGTGGCGGCCACGATCCGGGCGCCCTGGGCGTCGACGGGGCTCCCGAACCCGGCGGCCACGTCCTCGAGGCCGACGCGGCTCACGATGGCCACACCGTTCCAGCGGCCGTCACCGTGGGACGCCGATTCGTAGCCGAGGGCGGAGAACGCCATCGTGGGAAAGGCCGCGTCGGCGAGCTTGGTCTCCTGCATGCACAGCACGTCGGGTCGTGCGTACTCGATCCACTCCTCCACACGCGCCAGGCGCGCGTTCAGCGAGTTGACGTTCCAGGTGGCGATGCGCACGTCGGGCGACCTCAGGCGTCCACGATGACGAAGAGGAGGTCGGCCTCGCAGGCGAGCTGGCCTCCCACCGACGCCCGGCCCCGCCCCGTGCCCGCCCGGGCCGACAGCCGACCGAGCGTCACCTCGAGGTCGAGGACCTCGCCTGGCACCACCTGGCGGCGAAAGCGCGCCTTGTCGATGCCTCCGAACAGCGGCAGACGCCCGGCCAAGCGCTCGTCGGCGAGGACCGCTATCCCCCCCAGCTGGGCCAGGGACTCCACCATCAGCACACCGGGGAGGGTGGGTCGGCCGGGGAAGTGCCCGGCGAAGAAGGCCTCGTCACCGCGCAGGTACCACGAGCCCCGGGCGCGCCGGCCCGGCTCGAGCTCGGTCACCTCGTCCACGAACAGGAACGGGGGCCGGTGCGGCAGGACGTCCTGTGGTCGCGGCACGGCCGCCGAGGTTACCGCCCCTCGTCGGGAGGGGCGGCTGCTCGGCCGTCGGGCTCGCTCGCCCCTGCGGGCGCGGTCGCCCGGCTTACGGGTAGCCCGTACAGGCCGAGGGGTACTTCCCCGAGGGCGTCTTGCAAGCGCCCGAGACCACCGTGAAGGCGGCGAAGCCCCACTGCGACGTGCCGGGGTTCAGGTAGTAGGGCGGCGACAGGTACACGAGCCGTTGGTCGTACTGGTAGTTCTTGGCGTAGCCGGTCACGATGGTGCCGCCCGACGACGTCCCGACCGGCCCTCGCCAGTCCTCGTCGATGGTGCCGTACATGTTGATCGAGCCGAGCTTGTTGCCGGTGTTGTAGTTGTTCACCAGGAACGAGTGGTTCAGCGCCAGGATGACGGCGTCGATGATGGGATCCGACAGGTCGCAGGTGACCGCACCCGCGCCCGGGCTCGACGAGCACGAGCTCACGTTGTTGCCTCCGCTGTCAACGGGGTGGTTCACCTCGACGTAGTTCAGCGCCACCAGCCCCAGGACGTTCGTCGACGGGGCGGCGGGATTCGTCTGGGTGCACTTTCCGGCGGACATCGTGTCGGTGTAGCAGAGGTTGCCGTCGATGACGATGTTGTTGGCGGCCCCCACCGTCGTCGGATTGGTGATCGTGCCCTGGACGATGGCGTCCCCGGCCATGACACCCCCGGTGCCCGTCTCGCCCGCGCTCGCCAGGGGGTTCAGCTGTGCCGTGGTCCCGGTGGCCCCGTTGCACTTACCGTTCGCCTGGTTCGTGCACCCGCCGACGAACACGACGCCGTTGGCCGGCAGGCTGACAGAGCCTCCCTGCGACGCGGGCATGCACGCGTTGGCCGTGTTGGCGGCGTCATTGAGGGTGTCGTTGGAGCTCGACGTACCCGGCGCCCCGGACGGCTTGCCCTTGGGCGTCCCGTAGCTCGTCACGTTCATGGTCGTGCCGTTCAGCACGATCGTGGTCGGGCCCTCGTAGTAGCACCCATTCGCCTTCGCGAGCGTCTCCAGCGTGGAGTTGTCGCTCGGGATGGGCTGGATCGGCACGCCGTTGGTCCACGTCCCGGAGACCTTGGGTGATCCTGAGCAGTCCTGGACCCACTTCTGCTGGGTATCGGCCGTCTGGACGTTCTGCACGCTCGGACTGCCGCACAGCCAGATCGTGTCGTTCACGAACAGGTTGCCGGTGAGCGAGTCGGCGGTGACGAAGTCGACGTTCGCGCAGTTGGTCCCGAGCTTGTCGACGCCCCCGCCGGCCGGGTTCCAGTAGTAGGTGCACTTGGGAGTCCCGTTGTTGCCGTACTGCGCCACGACCGGTGGGTCGATCTGGTTGAAGTTGATCCACAGCACGTTGAGCAGGAAGCTGTTGAGCGGCTGCAGCGTGACGACCGCGGTCTGATAGTTGTACGTGTTCGGGTAGCCCGCCGCCCCCACGACGTCGATGCTGAGGTTTCCCGTCGAGGTGTTGATCTTGGGGTTGTCGATCAGGAACCATGCCGGGGGGCCGTTGGCGGACCCGCTCCCCGGGACCGACGTCCACGTCCCGAAGCTCAGTGCGCTGCACGATGACGAGGCCGACGTGAGCGCCGAGGTGCCCACCGGCGAACCCGCGCCGTTGACGAAGGTCGCGTTGCACGCCGCGAAGTTGGAGTTGGCGTTCACCGCGTAGAGGTACTCGTCGAGGCCCGACACCATGGCGCGGTAGGCCTGGTGCTGGACGAGGTCCTTGGTGACGATCGGGAACTGCTGGAAGGTGTTCTGCACCAGCATCACGGTCCCGAGCGACAGGATGAGGATGATGCCGAGGACGAGCGGCATGGTCTGGCCGTGCTGGCCGTGCTGGCCGGGCCGGCGGTTCCACCGGCCTCCGGCGTGGGCCGGTCCATGGGGCACGGAGTGTGTGGTCATGGTCATCCCACCGTCGCGTTGTAGTTGGGCGAGAACAGGTACGCCAGGGACTGGTAGCCCGTCGGCTGCCCACCGGGGTTCTTGGTGGCCTGCAACGTGATGCCGACCGCGGTGATCTGTGCCAATTGCGTCGACGTGCACGCGTTGTCGAGGACCGAGGCTCCCGAGGAGTACGTGGCGTTGGCCGTGAAGGTCGACACCGGGATCGACGTGGCGCTGACAGGCTCGGTCGCCGTGGCGGTCAGGTCCTGGGTGTTGACACCCGAACCGAGGACGATGGTGTCGCCCGATGTCACCGGGTTGGTCAGGGCGTTGACCGAGAGGGTCGGGGTCGTGTACCTCGTTCCCGCGGTGTACGTCCCCGACCTGAGCGTGGTGCCGCCCGAGCCCGGCGGCGGCCCGCCGCATGTGCCACCCCCCTGCAGGGTGTAGGTGAAGACCGGGCTCCCCCCCGTGCCGTTGGTCAGGTAGTTGATGAGCAGGATCGACCGTGTTGCCGACGCGCTGCCGTAGTTGCACGTTCCGCCGGGGTTGGCGGCAAAGGGACAGGTGTTCGGCTGAGCCGTGTAGATGTCAGCCGAGAAGGCACGCCCCGTGGCGGAAGACGTCACCGACACCACGACCTTCTCGGGCCCGTTGGCGTTGCCGGTGTTGGCATAGAACGTGACCGCGTTGGCGCTGGCGGACAGGAACGGTGACGCCGAACCTCCGGGGGCGGGGTCGACGGCCTCGTGGACGAAGCGGGTCACGACCTCCGACGCCAGGACGAGTTGGTCCAACGAGTTGTAGGTGTTCTGCACCGTGTTGCTCTCCCTGAAGAAGACGGGGACGATCGGGAACGCAGCCGCCAGGACGATCGCCATGACGAGGACCGTCAAGGCCGTCTCGACCAGCGTGTAGCCGCCGTCGCGGGGCTCGGAGCTCATGGCACTGTCACCGGGAGGGAGGCGCCGTAGTAGTCCGTGCCGCCGTAGACCACACTGTTGGCGCCCACCACCACGCCGCTCAGGGTCGTGGTCTGGTTGTTGTTGGGGTCCGTCACCGTGATGTTGTAGGTCTGCGGCAGGATCGCCGTCTGGTCGCTGTAGGCGGTCCCCGAGCCGGCCATCCCCGCCAGCGTGTAGACCTCGCCGTTCGAGGCCGAGCAGCCGTCGGTGCCGGCATTGGGGTCGGCCACCGTGGCGGTCGCCGTCGGGGCCTGGGCGCCCCCCCCGGTCTGGGTCACGGCCAGGGAGACCGGGGTGAGCCCGGTGATGGTCGCCGAAGTGCTCCCCTGCGGCGTCACTGTGAACGTGGAAGGTATCGCCGGCTGCTCCTGGGTCACGCCCGCGACGGTCGAGCAGTCTCCGTACCAGACGGAATATGGCGTCGTGTAGGGAAAGAGCTGCGCCGACATGGTGCTGCTGCCCGGGGCTACGAGGACCACCGACCCCGAGGGCTGCAGGTTGCCGCCGTTGCTGATGGAGACGGGCATGCCCGATGCCACCGGGGGCCCCGCCGCAGGGCCGAGGGCGACCGTACCGGACTCGTCGTAGTGGAACGCGGGGACGAAGGTGGGCAACCCGGCGGTCACGACCGAGATCGACGACTGGCTGGGCGCGGCGAGCTCCTGCCAGTCGATGAAGGCGGGGCCGCCGCTCGGGCTCGCCAGGCTGACCGTGTACGTGCCGACCGGCTCCTGGAGGTAGACACAGCCGTACTGGTCGGGGTTATAGGTGGTCGTGCTCCCGCCGTTCGGCGTGACGTTCACCGCCACCCTGACGAGGTTGGCCGTGTCGGCCGGCGCCTTCGGTGCCGACGCGCCCTGGATCTGAACCGAGAGGAAGCCGTCGCCGGGGACGAGCGCTCCGTAGGGAGGGTTGATCACGGTCGTCTCGCCCAGGGACTGGCCGTTCCCCCACTTCACCGTCATGGTGGCCCGGACCACCTGGGGCGGGTTCCCCGAGGTGCACAGGCTGGGCTGGGTCCCTGTCGCCGCCCACTCGAGGTGTGACCACACCGAGTACCCGACGCCGCCGATCGTGACCGGCGTCGCCGTGAGCAGGACGTCCTTGGAGATATTGGCCTGCAGCGAGGACAGCGTCGAGTTCGCCGTCGTCTCCAGGTACTTCTCGGCCAGCTCGGCGGCGGCCACCTTCTCCCGGTTGATCGCCGCCTGCTTGACCGTGGTGTCGACGAGGTAACTGCTCGACACCAGGACGATGAGGAGCACCGACAGCGACAGCATGACCTCGACGAGCCCGAAGCCGTCGTCTCCACGCTCGGACTGTCGACCCCCCCGTGCCATACCTCGTCCTCCCTGCTCCCCGGCCGTCGCCCGGGGAGCCTGCCCGCGCGCCCACGGGCACGACGACGACACCAGTCGCGGTCCGGTGGTCCCCGGCGTGTGCCCGCCGCACCGTCTGCGTGGAGCTGAGCGCGCCTGGCGCGTCCGCCCTGGAGCACCGACGTTCATCGACCGCGACCCGTTCTCGCCACCTTGCGAAGATCGACACCTTCGGGGTCGAACTTGACGGCCGCGTCGTTGAAGTGGCCGACTCCCCGGTTCCAGGACCTCGACGCCGCCGCTGCCGCGAGCGGCCGGGTCGGTACCTAGGCTCGCGTGGGCCAGGGATCGTCGTAGTCGGACGTGCTGTAGCGCGCCTGGGAGTGCTTCCAGGATTCGGCGCTACCGGTCCGAGGCGCCTCCATGATCAGGACCCCCTTGCCGCCCCCGTGCCGAGGCAGGTGGAGACCGAACCGACCGAGCGTTTGCTTCAGTTGCATGGCGAGTCCCTCGTGATCCGCTGTCGGAACCCTCCGGCACTCGGACGCCGTCGGTGACGAGTGTCCTCAGCCGGAGGCTTGTGTTTTGCTGCCGTCTACGTCCCCATAAGTCGGCACTATGAGTGGCGTAGCTTGAGATCTACGACCACGTATTGTGGTAACAGAGGGGAATCCGGCAGACGCGATGCCCGAGTTGACGCCCAGTCAGCGGGACGAGCGCGCCGTCAGCCCGAGATGCGCCGTCAGCCCGAGATGCGCCGTCAGCCCGAGATGCGCCGCGCCGCCACCTCGGGCAGGGCGAGCTCGGCACCCCGGCGCGGCGGGTCCAGCGCCACCAGGACGAACTCCCGGCGCTCGCCTCGCTCGATCACCTCGCGGGCACCGCGCGGCGGGGGCGTCCCCAAACCCGCGAGCGGGACATAACACAGCATCGCGTCGACATCGACCATGGCGCCGTGCGACACGAACGACGACACCGTCCCCTCCACCGTCGAGCCGACCGGATGCTCGGTGACGAACGTCAGGAAGGTGAGTGGGTCGTTGACGGCGGGCGGCGGCTCGGCGCGCCGACGGGTCGGCGTTGCGCCGGGTGTGGAACCGCCAGGGTGGGGCGGGGCGATCGCCTCGGTCGTGGCCACGTCGATGGCGGCCCGTACGTCCGGGCCCGATGCGCGCCGTCCGCGGCGTCGTCGACCCCGGGTGGCCGGCAGGCCGGGCTCGCCGCCAACGGCGTCCGCGGATATCTCGACCTCGCTCCCCCCGGCGGTGCCGGACCTGGCGCCCCCAGCGCCCGCCGTGCTCCCGGCCTTCTTGCCTCGGGCCGACCGGCCGGCCGTGCCGGCCGTGGCCACCTTGTCGCTCTCGGCAGCCCTACCCGCCTTCTCACTTCCGGCCGCCCTACCCGACTTCTCGGTCTTGGCCGCCTTCTCGGTCTTGGCAGCCCTACCCGACTTCTCGGTCTTGGCAGCCTTCTCGGTCTTGGCCGCCTTCTCGGTCTTGGCAGCCTTCTCGGTCTTGGCAGCCCGCTCGGTCTTGGCCGCCTTGCCCGCCTTCGCGGGTGGCTCGGCACCGGGAGTCTCGCCTGCCTCTACCACGGTGGCCGCGCCGGCCTTGGAGGACCTGCGCGACCTCCTCTTCGGCGCGGTCCCTTCGCCCGACGTCAGTTCGTCGGTCACCTCGGCCATGACCGAGGTGACCGCGTCGGTCGCCGTCGACGACCGGGTGGCCCTGCCCGCCGTTGCGGCCTTCGCCGCCCTCGGCTCCCTGGTGGCTTTGGCGGCCTTGGTCGACCCCGCTGCCAGCGAGGCGCGGCTTCGCGCCCCGCGCACCGGGCTCCGCGGCGTGAAGATCCACCCGGCACCGGGGACCGGCTTCCCGCCGATGAGGCGGCCTTCGTCGAAGAGCCATGGGTGCTCGGCGTGGAATTCCTGGAAGGAGTCGTTGGAGAGCACCTGTCCGCCGACCCGCTCGGCGACCCGGAGGAGGAAGGCGTCTCCCCGTCCCACCGCCCCGGCCGGCGGGGACACCAGCTCGGCATGGGCCACGGCCTCGTCGAACGCCTTGCGCTCGGCCGGGTCGATCCGGTGGCCGAACGTGGCGTCCACCACGACGATCATCTCGCTACCCGGGAATTCCGCCTGGAACTGCCGGACCGCCTGGTCGAGTTGCTCGAGACTGGGCACGGACCTGCCCTCGGTGGCGATATTCGATCCGTCGACGACGACGTATTCGTGGTCCATGCGGGTCCCAGTCAACCATCCCGCGGGGTCGATCGGTCCGACCCTCGCCGGCCCGACCGACCCGACCGGCTCGACGATCACCGGCCCGACCCTGCCGGACCGTCACGGCTCGGCCGCCTCGACCTCTTCGAGCTCGACCGCCTCGACACTTCGGGCCCGACCGCACCGGCGGTGGCCGCGGTCGGGCCACCCCGTCCCTGCCACGCCTGCCGCCCATAGGATGCGGACCATGGCCGGCGACCTGGCAGGAGAAGTCGCAGAGCTCCTGCAGACGATGATCCGCAACGCCTGTGTCAACGACGGCACGCCGACGTCAGGGCACGAGCAGCGCAACGCCGACGTCCTGCGCAGCCTCCTCGAAGGCCGCGGGCTCGACATGGAGGTCTACGAGCCGCTCGCCGGCCGCACCTCCGTGGTGGCGCGGATCGAAGGCAGGGACCGCAACGCCCCGACCCTCGCCCTGCTCGGCCACACCGACGTGGTCCCGGCGAACCCCGAAGACTGGAGCCACGACCCGTTCGGCGGCGAGATCATCGACGGCGAGGTGTGGGGCCGCGGCGCGGTGGACATGCTGAACCTGACCGCCTCCATGGCGGTGGCGGTCCGCCACGTCGCCGACGAGGGCTTCCGGCCCGACGGTGACCTCGTCTTCATCGGAGTGGCCGACGAGGAGGCCCTGGGGAGCCACGGCGCCCAGTGGCTCACCGAGCGCGTCCCCGACGACGTGCGAGCCGACTACCTCATCACCGAGGCCGGTGGGTTCCCCATGGCCAGCCCCGACGGCGTCCGCCTCCCGGTCATCACCGGGGAGAAGGGCGCGTTCTGGTGCACCATCACCGTGCGGGGCACCCCCGGGCACGCGTCGCAGCCGCTGCGGACCGACAACGCGCTGGTAAAGGCGGCCGAGGTGGTGCGACGGCTCGCCGCGCACGAGACGCCCGCCGACATCCACGACGCCTGGCGCCGCTTCGTGGAGGGCATCGGCCTCCCCGCCGAATTCTCGGGGCCCCTGCTCGACCCCGACCGGATCGGCGAGTTCTGTGAGACGCTGCCGGCTCTGGGCCTCGCCCGCCAGGCCCACGCCTGCACCCACACCACCATGGCCCCCACGGTCATGCAGGCCGGGACCAAGGTGAACGTCATCCCCGACCGCGTCAGCCTGCAGGTCGACATCCGGACGCTCCCGGGGTGGGGGCAGGAGCGGGTCGAAGCCATGCTCCACGACGCGCTCGGCGACCTCGCCGACGATGTCGAGCTGACCTGGCACGCCATGGACGTCTCCACCACATCGCCCACCGACACCCCGCTGTGGGACGCCCTCGAACGCGTGGCGCGCCAGTCGTACCCCGATGCGCGCTGCGTGCCGTTCCTCACCGTGGGCGCCACCGACGCCCGCTTCTTCCGGCGGATGGGCACGGTTGCCTACGGGTTCGGCCTGTTCAGCGAGCACCTCTCCTTCGAGCAGTACGCGGCGATGTTCCACGGCGTCGACGAGCGGGTCGACGTGGCCTCGCTGGGCCTGTCCGCGAAGCTGTGGGACGGGCTGGTCCGGGAATCCCTGCGGTGAGCGCGTCGGGCGCACCCGCGCCGGCGCCCGTCACCGCCGTGCTGTTCGACTTCGGCGGCGTCATCACCGACAGCCCGTTCGATGCCTTCGAGCGTTACGAGCGGGAGCACGGCCTGCCGGTCGGGTTCATCCGGCAGGTGAACACCACCAACCACCTGGACAACGCATGGGCCCGCCTCGAGCGCAACGAGGTCCAGTTCGACGAGTTCTGCGACGCGTTCGAAGCCGAGGCCGAGCTCGCCGGTGGCCGCATCGACGCCCGCGAGCTCTTCGCCATGTTCACAGGGGCCCTGCGCCCCGAGATGGTGGAAGCGGTCGACCGGTGCCGGCGCCACTTCACGACGGGACTCCTCACCAACAACTTCGTGACGCCCCTGGCCGCGTCGCGCCCGGCGCGATTCGCCGAGGTGCTCGCCATGTTCGACGTGATCGTCGAATCCTCGGTCGTCGGGGTGAGGAAGCCCGATGAGCGCTTCTACCTGTTGGCGTGCGAGCTGCTGGACATCGAGCCCGGCGAGGCGGTGTTCCTCGACGACCTCGGCGTCAACCTGAAGCCCGCCCGGGCGCTTGGCATGGCCACCATCAAGGTCACCGACACCGAGCGTGCGATCGTGGAGCTCGAAGGCCTCGTCGGCATCCCCCTGCGCCGACATTCGCGGCCACGGCGGTGACGACGCAGGGTACGGCGATGCTGACCTGCACGACTCCGCACCCCGATCGGGCATAGCCTCACCCGGCGTGGGTGTCGTCGACCGGTTCTCGCGCAGGAGGCGGGCGGCGGACGCGATGCCCGGTCCGCTGCCACTGCCAGCCGGTCCGGTCTCCAACGGCGAGTTCATCCCATCGGCTGCGGGCCCCCGAGATCGGGCCGTCGACGATCTCATCCGTTCGGCGATCGACGAATCGGCCCGTCGGCTCAACGTCGACCGTCGCCGCTTCCTGCAGGGTGCGGGCGCGGTGGCCGCGTCACTGGCCGCCTTCGAGCTGACGGGTTGCTCAGGCCCTGGGCCGACGCGTTCGTCAGGGAGGACCACGGGCGGCACGGGCGGCACCTTCGCCGTTCCGAGCCCCGCCGACACCGCCGCATGCCAGGAGGCGCTGGCGGCCGGCGACGAGTTCATCTTCGACGTACACACCCATCACGTCATCCCGAGCGGCCCGTGGGTCCAGAACGCGCCCGAGACGGTCGGCCTGATCCTGGGGATGCTTCCGCCCGGGTGCACCGACAACCCCCGGCTCGATTGCGTCGACCGGGCGACGTACCTGCACGACCTCTTCCTGTCGAGCGACACGACCGTGGCGATGTTGAGCGACGTCCCCAACTCGGGCGACGCGACGGCACCCGTGCCGTTCCCCGATGCGCTGGGCACCCAACGGATCACCGCCGGCTTCACCGGCGGGGGCGCGAGCCGCCTCCTGGTGCAGAACGTCATCGCCCCCAACGTCGGCCCCCTGGGCGCCACGCTCGACGAGATGTCGGGTGCCGTGCAGGCAGGCCCTCCTGCCGCGTTCAAGGTGTACACGGCCTGGAGTCCCACCGCCCGCGGATTCTCCTTGGAGGACCCGTCTATCGGCCTACCCACCGTCCAGCACGCCCACGATCTGGGCGTGAAGGTCTTCGTCGCCCACAAGGGGCTCCCCCTCGTGAACTTCGACCCTGCCTTCAACCACCCCGACGACATCGTGGCTGTCTCACGCCAGTTTCCCGACATGGACTTCGTCGTGTACCACGCCGCCTGGGAGCCGTCCCACGTCGAGGGGCCATACGACGCCATCGCGCCCGTCGGCATCGACAGCCTGCTCGCCGCACTCGATCGCCACAACGTGCCGCCCGACGACAACATCTGGGTGGACACCGCGACGATGTGGCGCCAGCTCCTGACCCAGCCCGACCAGGCCGCGCACGCACTGGGGAAGCTGTTGCGCCGTGTCGGTACGGGCCGGGTCATGTGGGGGACCGACGCGATCTGGTACGGCAGCCCGCAACCACAGATCATGGCCATGCGCGCCTTCCGGATCAGCGCCGAGTTCCAGGACCGCTACCACTACCCGGCGCTGACGGACGAGGTGAAGGCCGGTGTCTTCGGGCTGAACGCGGCCCGCCTCTTCGGCGTCGACCCCACCGCGACCCGTTGCGGGCTCACGACCGACCCCCTGACGGCGAACGTCGAGGAGTCCGCCCAGTTGCGCGGCGACGGCGCCATCCCCTCGGCATGGACTCCCCGGGGGCCGACCACCCGTCGGGACGTCCTGGGCTGGCTGGCCTCACCCACCACGAAGTGGGTGCCCACGTAAGGGACCGCCGATCGGCGCGTCGGCACCCGCTGCCGGCGTCAGGCGAAGGCGCGGACGAGGATGTCCTCCTGCTCCAGGTGGTGCAGTGCCGCGCTCCCCGTGGCCGGGCTCGCCGACTCCGCCCGGCTGACATGGGTCAGGACGAAGCGCTCCCGCAGGAGCCGGTGCAGTCGCCCGTGGACGAACGACCACGCCCCCATGTTCTCAGGCTCCTCCTGCACCCAGACAACCTCGTTCGCGGCCGGGTACCGGTCCATCACCGCGGCCAGCTCCCGCTCGGGCCAGGGAAAGAGCTGCTCGACGCGCACGACGGCGACGGCCGCGGGGTCCACGCCGGGGACAGGGAGCCCCGCCTCGCCACCGGTCAGCGCCTCGCGGCGGGCCATGGCGTCGAAGGCCACCTTGCCCGAGCACAGCAGGACCCGCCGCACCGCACCGGGCTCGACCGGTCGCGCCACCGCCGGAGCACCCCGGCCACCGGTCGCGGCCGGGTCGTCGACGACCTCGGCGAACGAGCCCACCGTGAGATCGTCCATGGCCGAGCGCGAGGCGCGGGCCCGGAGCAGCGACTTGGGCGTGAACACGACCAGCGGCCGGTGGCCGATGCCCCGCACCTGGGAGCGCAGCAGATGGAAGTACTGCGCCGCGGTGGTGGGCTGGGTCAGGCGCATGTTGTCGCGCGCGCACAGGGTGAGGAAGCGCTCGATGCGCGCCGAGGAGTGTTCCGGGCCCTGGCCCTCGTACCCGTGCGGGAGCAACAGCACGAGGCCCGACCGTTGTGCCCACTTGTCCTCGGCGGCGACGAAGAAGTTGTCGATGATGATCTGCGCCCCGTTGGCGAAATCGCCGAACTGCGCCTCCCATGCCACCAGCGCCTCGGGGGACGCCACGGAGTAGCCGTACTCGAACCCCACGGCGGCGTACTCCGACAGCAGCGAGTCGTAGACCCCGAAGTGCCCGATCCCCTCCCCCGGCAGGTGCGCCAGGGGGACGCGCTCCTCCCCGGTGTGGTAGTCGACGAGCACGGCGTGGCGCTGGCTGAAGGTCCCCCGCCGCGTGTCCTGGCCCGACAGCCGGACGTCGGTGCCCTCGAGGAGGATGGAGCCCAGGGCCAGCGCCTCGCCGAGGGCCCAGTCGACCTCGCCGCCGGCCACCATCTGGGCCCGTTGCCCGAATTGGCGCAGCAGCTTGGGATGCACCGTGAACCCCTCGGGCACCGCCGTGGCCGCGGCCACCAGGCGCTCGAGCTCGTCGCGGGCGACCCCCGTCGGCACCGCGGCCGGGGGCTCGACGGGTGCGGCGGGCGTCGGCAGCGCCGTGGGGTGCGGGGGTGCGGCCTGGCGGGTCTCGTCGAGCGCCACCTGCAGCCGGGTCTGGAAGTCCTCGAGCGCCCGCTCGGCCTCGTCGAGCGTGATGTCGCCCCGGCGCACCAGCGACTCGGTGTAGAGCTTGCGCACCGAACGGGTGCCTTCGATGATGGCGTACATGCGCGGCTGGGTGTAGCTGGGGTCGTCACCTTCGTTGTGCCCGTGGCGCCGGTAGCACACGATGTCGATGACGACATCCTTGTGGAACGCCTGCCGGAAGCCGAACGCCAGCCGCGCGGCGCGCATGCAGGCCTCGGGGTCGTCGCCGTTCACGTGGAACACGGGGGCCTGCACCATCTTGGCCACGTCGGTCGGGTACACCGACGACCGCGCCGACTCCGGAGCGGTGGTGAACCCCAGCTGGTTGTTCACGACGACGTGGACGGTGCCGCCGGTGCGGTACCCGGTGAGCTGCGACAGCTCGAGCGTCTCGGCGACCACCCCCTGGCCCGCGAAGGCGGCGTCGCCGTGGACGAGCACCGACAGCACGTCGAAGCACCGGTCTCCACCGAGCATGTCCTGCTTGGCCCGGGCCATGCCCTCGACCACGGGGTCGACGGCCTCGAGGTGCGACGGGTTGGATGCCAGCGTCACGGGGATCTCGGCGCTCGACCGCCCCACGAACTTGCCCGTGGCCCCCTTGTGGTACTTCACGTCGCCCGTTCCCTGGACCGAATTGGGATCGAGGTCGCCCTCGAATTCGCGGAAGATCTCCCCGTACGACTTGCCCACGATGTTGACCAGGACGTTCAGCCGTCCCCGGTGGGCCATGCCCAGCACCGCCTCGCTCAGGCCCGCCTCGGCTGCCTCGTCGAGGACGGTGTCGAGCAGGACGATGGTGGACTCGGCGCCCTCCAACCCGAACCGCTTCTGCCCCACGTAGCGCGTGTGGAGGAACCGCTCGAAGGCTTCGGCGGCGTTGAGCCGGTCGAGGACGTGGCGCTGCTCGGCAGGGTCGAGGGAGGCGGGGACGCCCTCGAGGTGCTGCTGGATCCACTGCTTCTCCTCGGGATCCTGGATGTGCATGTACTCGACGCCGAGCGTGCGGCAATAGGCATCGCGCAGGATGTCGAGCGCCTCGCCGAGGGTGAGGGTGTCCCGCCCGGCCAGCCCGTCGACCACGAACTCGCGGTCGAGGTCCCACAGGGTGAGCCCGTAGGTGGTGGGGTCCAGCTCGGGGTGCAGGGGCCGGGCCTCGGCGGACAGTGGGTCGAGGTCGGCGATGAGGTGCCCGCGCACCCGGTACATGTTGATGAGGCTCTGGACGTGGACCTGCTTCACCAGACGCCGGTACTCACCGTCCCCGGCGTTGACGTCGGGCTGCCAGCGCACCGGCTCGTAGGGCACGTCCATGGCCGAGAACACCGACTCGTAGAAGCCGTGCCCGCCGGTGAGGCAGTCGGCCACGTACGCCAGGAAGAGCCCGGATTCCGCCCCCTGGATGATGCGGTGGTCGTAGGTCGACGTCAGCGTGACCACCGGGCCCACACCGAGCTCGGCCAGGCTGCGCGGGTCCGCCGCCTGGTACTCGGCGGGGTACCCGAGGGCCCCGACCCCGACGATGGCGCCCTGGCCGGGCATCAGCCTCGGCACCGATTGCACCGTCCCGAGGGTTCCCGGGTTGGTGAGGGTGACCGTGGCCCCGGCGAAGTCGTCGGGGCTCGCCTTGGCGGTATGGACCTTGCGCACGAGGTCCTCGTAGGCCATGACGAAGCCCCGGAAGTCGAGCACCTCGGCACCGCGCACGACGGGGACCATCAGCGTGCGCGTCCCGTCCGACTTGGCCACGTCCACCGCCAGCCCGAGGCCCACGTGGTCGTGGCGCGCCACGCCCGGTGTGCCCTTGCCGTCGGCATCGGGGACGAACCCGGCGTTGAGCGTGGGCACCGCCTCGAGCCCGCGGACGACGGCGAAGCCGATCAGGTGCGTGAAGCTCACCTTCCCCCCGGACGTGCGCGCCAGATGCCGGTTGAGCACGGCCCGGTTGACCTCGAGGAGCTTGGCGGGGACGGTGCGCACGCTCGTGGCGGTGGGGACCGACAGCGACGCCTCCATGTTCTTGGCGATGCGGGCCGCCGCCCCACGCAACGCAGAAGTGGCGTGACCGTCGTCGGTGCGAGGCCCGGGAGCGGCCGCCGGCGCCTGGCCTGTCGGCGCCGTCGTCGGCGGGGACGCCGCCGGGGCCGGTGCAGCCGGGGCCGGTGCCGCCGGGGCCGGGGCCGCCGACGTCGGGTGCGCCGGAGCCGGTGCGGTCGCCGCCAGCGTGGCACCCCCCACCGGCACGTAGTCGGCGAAGAACTCCCGCCAGCTCTCGCTCACCGACGACGGGTCGCTGCGGTACTGCTCGTACATGTCGTCGACCAGCCAGGCGTTGGGGCCGAAGGCACCTCCGGCGGCGGGGCTCGTGACGCTGACCTGGTCTTCGGACATCCATGTCGATCCTACCGGGACCCCTCGCAGCCAACCCCCGGTGGCGCTGTAGCCTTCGCGACCGTGCGCGACGGCGTCACGGGCGTCGGCTCGACCCCTGGAGCGGTGATCACGCCGCTCGCGGAGCGAACCGAGCGGTCCGGGTGGCGGCGGCCCCGGTGACGGGGACCGCGCCCGGGGGCCTCCATGTGGTCGAGCACGGCCTCGACGCCCACGCCGCCGGGCTGCCGACGGTGGTCCTGGTGCACGGCTCGCTCGACCGCGGTGCCAGCTTCGCCCGCGTCGTGCGCCGACTGGAGGGCATCCACGTCGTCACCTACGACCGGCGCGGCTACCACCATTCGCGGGCCATGCCCCTGGCCCGGTCCCTGGCGGCGCACGTCGCCGACCTCGTGGCGCTGGTGGGCGACGGGCCGGCCGTGGTGGTGGGCCACTCCTACGGCGGCGACGTCGCCATCGGTGCCGCCCTCGAGGCCCCTGACGCCGTGCGCGCCGTCGGCGCCTTCGAGCCGCCCCTGCCCTGGATGCCGTGGTGGCCCCGGCGCACCGCCTCGAGCATCACCGGCGAGGACCCCGCCACCTTCGCGGAAGGCTTCTTCCGGCGCGTGGTGGGCGACGCCGGCTGGGACCGGCTGACCGACCAGGCCCGCGCCGCCCGGCGGGCCGACGGCCCCGCGCTGGTCGCCGAGCTCGCCGACCTCCGTCGCCACCGGTCCCCGCTCGACCTCTCTCGCCTGCACGCTCCGCTCGTGCTCGGGCGAGGCGGCCGGTCGGTGCCGCACCACCGGCGGGCGATCGACGCGCTCGTCGAGCTCGTGCCCGACGCCGACGTCGTGGAGATCCCGGGGTCGGCACACGGCGCCCCGCTGAGCCATCCCGACGCCTTCGCCGCCTTCGTGCGGCGGGTGGTGGAGCGGGCCGGCATCCCGCCGGCCAGGTAGGCGCGGTCGCCTCGACGCCGACCTGTGTGCCCGGAGGGGGCGGCGGCGCGTGCGGTGGGGGGCGACGCGACGCGTCAGGCGGGGGGAGGCGTCAGGCCGGGACGCGCGACTGGGCCCACGACCGGTCGCCCTCGACGTCGACGTCGTGGGGCAGCCCGAGGACGCGCTCGGCGATGATGTTGCGCTGCACCTCCGACGTCCCGCCGCCGATGGTGAGCGCCCGAGAGAACAGATAGCCCTTGGCCCACGCCGACGACGGCCAGCCCGACGCCTCGCCCGTCTCGTCTGCCCCGGGTTGCGTGGCCCCCGGTGCCCGGCGCAGCTGCGCGAGCCCTTCGGCCGGACCGCCGTCCGCCAGCTGCCCGTGCATCCCGGCGAGTCCCTTGGCCAGCTCCATGACGTGCTGGCCGTGGTCGTCGGCGAGCGCTTTGCGCACCGA
>Ga0307372_10006355_pt1 | contig 17332 bp, 28 predicted proteins | sample OX1MG_FD_202533 | JGI IMG/M metagenome (GOLD analysis project Ga0307372, IMG submission 202533) | Soil microbial communities from Risofladan, Vaasa, Finland - OX-1 | ecosystem: Environmental > Terrestrial > Soil > Coastal area > Acid sulfate soil | place: Finland: Risofladan, Vaasa | collected... | reverse complement strand
TCGACCAGGTAGTCCCCGCAGGGTCCACACACGACCAGGCCCCTGCATGAGTTACAGGGGCCTGTGGTACGCTAGTGGGGGGGTGAGGTGGGTGAGCTAGTGGGGGGGTGAGGTGGGGCCGCGGCGGGCAGCCCGAAGTAGCAGCCGCCAGCCTCAACGCAGAGAAACGCAGAGAGCGGCGATCAACATTTAGTCCTCATGGGTGAAAACCGGATCGGAAACAGTATAGCAAAACCGTCATAACCGCAGCCAGTGCCACGCCCAGAAACGCAATGACGAGTGCAACGCCCCGCAGCTGATTGGGTGTCATGTGATCCTCGCTGGCCCAGGGACGTAACAGGGGCGTGTGGACGCAAGCATGATCTTTAGAGCCTTGAGCGCGTGTAGTTTGGCGCGCCTGGCGATGATTAATTTTAGGCTTACGGTCACAACGCGATCCTCCCTTTGTCTGTGATGTATATTGCACACAAAAGTTTACAAGTTCTTAATATGCCGGTCTTGAGTGCGTCGATAGTGCGTCGATGACGTAGTTAAACAATATAACTAACGCTCACGAGATGCTGCGCGTTACCATACCAGTTATGCCCATCCTTTACCAGACTTATCGCCTGTATCCAGTGCACCCGCGTTAGTGGTCCATGGTGGTAACCGTTAGCGAACCTTACGAATGCTTCTAGGCTCTTAGTAGACGGATAGTTTCCGAGCAAGAATCGTAGGTATGCTATCTGTTTTCCAGACGGTGATTTTGGCCCCTCATGGTGTGCTTTTGCACGTGCCCTGCGAACCTTAGCGCCGTAATGCCTGAGGATAGGGTTTTCGGCCTCTATTCTCGCCTCTAGATCGTCTAGCTTAGACACGGGTGCGCCCCCCCGCCAATGACTGGTTCGCGGGGGGGCGCGGACGCGCGTGTGAGGGGGCTGACACCGCGCGCCCATCTCGTCAGAAATCGAAAGTGTCGGTTACCTTGGATTTCTGGAACGCAAGTTTTGCGTTATCGATTACTTGATCGATCACCGCAAACATCCTGGCTACTTCTGCCGCATCGTAAGAATACGATGGGCCTGCGAGCTTGCTGAGCAACCGGATAGTATTCAGGACCCGTGTGACGCGAGGCGCGCCCAGCCGACGAAAATTCGCGTGACGGAGGTTGTTGTTGTAGAGGTGGCGCGCGGACTTTTCTTCGGCGGTTTCGTTGGGTTTGGCGGGGAGTAGGCGGGGGAGAGAGCGCTCTTCTGCATCGTCAGAGATCACGCCGTCTTGTTCCGCGTCTTCGGTGGATACCTTCCTAGCCATGTAACATTTTCCTTGCGTTTGGTGGGTTCATAAGACGCCTATGCGAGAGAAATGTAAACCCTTATTCTGGGCCAGCGAGGGCCGGGAGGGCCGGAATTTGGTACGCGCCAGGCGTAGCGTTAACCATTTTCTCGATCTTTGACAAATGGTCGACGGCCTTTGGGTCCTCGCCAAGCATGACAGCGATGTAGCCATAGCCGGCGGCCGACGTTGACTTACGCCCGAAGATGTCAAATCCGAATTGTATTTCGGCGTTCTCGTTGTCTTCTTTCGCCTTTTGGAGTGGTGAAAGCAAAAGCTCATGAACGCCGCCTGGCAGGTAGAGAAGACCGGAAGCATAGCGCTCACCAGTCTTAAGATTGACTGCTCGAAAGTCACCCATGATTGCGTAGTGGACGATTTCGCCGCCAGTGAGCTTATCCTTGGCGATCACTGGCTTGTAGGAACGCGCGATCCCATACACGCGGATGAGAGGAGAGCGGGCCGTGTCACCGTCGAGGGCGAGTACCGCCGCCGCGTTTGCGCCGCAGTCGCGGACGGTGATTTTTGAGATGACGTTGGTTACCATGATCGATCTCGCGATTTGTTCCGGTTCAATATTGAGCCGACGCAAATATGACAGGCTTAACGAGATCGAGCAAGCCCTATTTAGACCTTTTAATTCGCAGCGTAATTTTGGCGTCATCTCGACGGCTACGCTTGTGGATTTCCGTCCAGGGCAAAACCCAACCCTTAGGATATTTGATCGGCTTGTGTCTTTTATGCACCAGTAGGCGCTTGCGCTTGCTCATGGCGTAGGATGTCCTGACGATGCCAGTATGAGCTTGATGATTGTTGGAGAGACCCCCAATAACGTGGCGCTGACAGCAAGTATCCACGGGAGGAATATGCGCAGAAACCGGCTAGCCCCCTCGAGACTGCCCGCCACAACTTTCATGCTGGCGTCAACACTTCGCAAGTATTCACCCAAAGGCCGCACGCTCTCACGCAAGAGCTTACTTTCCACGCGCCATGCTTCGAGACTGTCGTTTATCTCGGCTTTCAACACTCTCATTTCTGAGAGTAATTCTTTTTCCATAGTGGGTGGGCGACCTACCATGAGAAGGCGGCCAATGCCATACCAGCAATCACGTCATCTTCCGTGACGTATCCGGGACCATTTTCCTGTATACAGATCGCAAATATAAGCCGGCTCAACATCCGTGCGTATATGGGAGTGTGAGTTTCTGATGGCATCTGTATATCGGGCGTTACGCGCATAATATGGCATACATCGTCAATATATGCTTGAGTATCGTTCTCTACTGGCGGAGAGTAACGATTAATGATTTCTGCAATAGTTCTGCAACCATATATGGTGACGTAATTGGTAAGCACAATGGACATAGCGCGAATACCATATCCCATGGTAGAAAACTCGGCAAATTCAGCGTCACTCCCGGGAACTACCTCGCCAATCCAACGATCATCAGGATATTTGCGAATATTTCCAGGGTTGTTCAGCCGTATTCCGCGCGGGAGCATTACTTTCCGCTCCGCATCTTGGCAATCCGGGACTTTTCCGCTGCTATACGATCCATAGCAGCCTTGATCTGTGCTTTGCGGCTAGATTTTGCCTCAAGCGCAGCAACGCGAGCCCTGGCGGCGGCAAGAGGATCGGCCTTACTCTTAGCCATTTCTATCTCCGAATTTGTATGCTTCAATGAGGCCCCGGCGTTACTACGCCGGGGAAGCATAAGCCGGTAGTCAAACGCCACCCCGATACACCCGTCCAACCAGCTAGGTGGACGAGGAAGACGTTGTGGAGGCCAATGACTTGATATCGTTGATGAGCGCAGTATTGTGTGCCTCAAAAATATCAATAAACTTGGTCACAAGCGCGTCAACGATAGCCCCGATCTCGCCTCCCGCCATACCGACGACGGTTTCGACAATGGGGTTTTTCGTGGCGCTGGCGAGATCAGTGGCGACAGCTTCCGCGCCAGCCGCCACGATAGACGGCGCTCTGGCGAGATCAGTGGCGACAGCTTCCGCACCAGCCGCCACGATAGACGGCGCTTCGGAGAGGTCGGAGAGGATGGCACTTCCGACATTGGCGACGGTGCTCACGACGCCGGTTGCTTGATTGGCGACGGTGCTCAAGACGCCGGTTGCTTGATTGGCGACGGTGCTCACGACGCCGGTTGCTTGATTGGCGACGGTGCTCAAGACGCCGGTTGCTTGATTGGCGACGGTGCTCACGACGCCGGTTGCTTGATTGGCGACGGTGCTCACGACGCCGGCGACGCCGGTTGCTTGAGTTTCAACACCATCAAGCGTCGTGTGAAGCGCAGTCTTGGCGTCTGGTGGCATAGCGGACGAATTGATAAGGTTCCGCATCACAGAGATGACAAAATTGAGCCAGGTTGGCATTGTATTTCCTCGTTCTATACCGGCTTCCGCCGGCATGTTATGTAGCAGATGCTACGGTTTGAACAGTATTTGTTCGCAGAAATGCGAATATCGCGGCCGAAAACAACAATATACCGACCACAAGAAACGCGATACGAACCCATAATGCTTGACTTGAGATCGAAGTCAAGAAGGAACTGACGGATGCGCCGATCCCACTCACCGCGCTACCGGCTTGAGATGCCGTGTCGGCCGTGGCCTGCCCGATGGTCACCGCGCCAACGTTGAAATTGGCGATCGAGGCGCTCGGATCGGTAACACCGGATAGTATATTCCTTCCGATCATGCCGAGACCCTGCATAGGATGTTGGCCTAGGAAGTTTAGGCCTGTATTGAAATCACCAATACTAGTATTGACTGCCCCCGCCAGCGCAGATTGTGAAGTAGTCATGCCGAAACCTGCCATCCCTAGACCTTGTGAAAGGTCCGAACTACTTACTGTAGTGCCTTCCCCTTTAATTATACCTTGCACAAGTGCGGGCACGTTAGAGGCCGTAACGCTACCGCTCAACCCCGAGCCTTGCTCGACAGCCGAAAGGTAGGATGCCACGTGAGGATTAGCTTGATTGTTGCTTGATGTACCTAGAAAGTGATACACAAGCGCGGAAACTGTATTGTATCCGCTGTTTATAGCATTGCGGAGATCAATAGCTAAAGCGCGAACGCCATATGCGGGCGAGGAAAAACTTGCATATTGCAGGCCATTCGCTCCGACGCTACCAGTGAGCCCTTGCCAATTACCTGAGCCGGCTAGCAAGTCACCCGGGTTACCGTCAAAGTTACCAATGGCCATGATCTAGCCATTGAGACCGCTACGCGCGGTAGGGTCCGCCGTGGCGAAGTATTGCGTCACGTAGCTAGGCAACTCACCGAACGCCGCAGTCTGATATTGTTGCTCGCTGTTGGCGATAGACTGGGCGTAGTTGTTCAGAGCGGACGATATCGAGGCTGCAAACTGATTGGCTGCGCTACCCGGGTCGCATCCGCACGACGAACAGCAACCGTTTCCGCTCCCGCCCGAACCTAGGCCCCCGACCGACAGATTGTTACCGCCGACAGGCGCGCTCAAATTGTATGTACCGCCCCCGTAAGTAATACCGCCCGGCAATACAGTTGGAGGTACAACAACAGGCCCGCTTGTGCTTGTGGGCGCCACCCCTGATAAGGTAGAGGGGCGAGAGCTAAGCCAGATCGCCACAATGATGGTTACTGCGATCCCCAACAACTCAAGTTTGGTTTCCGTTTTAATCTTGCTCATAGCAGCGCCCCTAGAAACCCTAGAGCGCCACTGAAGATGGTGCCGCCGAGTTGATCGTTCGCACCAGTAATCGCGACCTTGGCCTGATTATTGCTTTGCGTCACGGCGACTTGAGACTGGTATTGTGCGATAGTGGATTGTAGAGCGTCGTTTGACTGAGCGATGGCGACATTGCCCCCTGTAGTGATTTGGGCGATGTCAACATTGGCTGCGGTCTCGGCTTGGATCACTCCAAGCGTGGTAGCGTTGTTGCTGGCTTGCACGGCGAGCGCGGTGTTATTACTGCTTTCCGTAGCAGCAAGACCATTATTGCTATTGGTCACATCGACCGCAGCCTGCAACTGAGAGGAAAGTTGACCTAGCTGAAGGTTCGCTTGGGTCGAATTGTTCTGAACCTGGGCCTGTAACGTAGCAATGGCGACGCTAGCTTGAGTATTCTGTTGGCCGAGCTGAACCTGCGCGCCATATTGGGCCTGAACGCCGGCCAATTGATAGGCGGCGGCTTGTGATTGCGCGCTAGCACCAATCTGTGCCTGGTCAATCGCCGCTTGATCTGTGGAGGACAAACCGCCAGCCGATGCGGTGGGGGCGGCGCTGGCCGTCCCTCTACTCTGCAAATACAGCAACGCGATGATACCAACGACGCCAGCCCCTACAGCGAGCGGGTGTTTCTTGATAAATTCTCCGCCAGGGATTTTCATTACTGCTCCCTAGAGACTACTTGAGTTTTGAGATGGTGGGACGGCGAGGGGCTGTGAGTAATACGAACCCGCAATAGTTGTTCCCAAGCCGAGTACCTGAACGGGCAGTTTCGGGGTGTAAAGCAGCGCCGGTTCCTGAACGACCCAAGGGTCGATAATACCCTTACCGCCGCGCCCCAGTGACGTATAGAATTGGCCGTGATCATTTCCAGGCCAATATGGTGCTAGGGCGAACGCCTGCGGGTTGACGCTCGCACCATAGAATATCTCTGAAGCCGCGCCTGCATGTATCATGCGCCGAAATTCCCAAAGGACGGCATAGTAGAGAAGCCGCCAGCCCCAGTAACCGGCGAAAGGGCGGCGCTCAAATCTTGAGCAATACCCTGGAAGCCAGCGCCAGCGATATTTGCCGTGTTGGCGTTGCGCGAAACAAGCGCCGCGACGATAGCAACGCCAGCAAATAGACCGACGATTGCGACGATGGAACCTGCAAAACCGCTCATTCTTTCCTCACGATACATCCCGACGAAAGTCAGGATACTGGTTTAGTGGCCGCGCCAATGATGTTAGACAGCGCCGTGCCAAACGAAGATATGACCTGCGAAGTTTGCGCATGGTTGCTGACGAGCACTGAAACAACAGCAAGCCCTACGAAAAGGCCAACAATGCTAGCGATGCTTGCGCCGAAACCGCTCATGAGACGAAAGCCTGTTGAAACTTGCTGAAAAAGCCCTTGTTACTCAACAGTAAGACTATAACCACTAGGACTAGCAGTCCGTTACTCACTGTCTTAAGGCCAGGTATGTATCCGATACCTCCGACCGCCGCGACCGCCAAAATCCATATACCGAAGTTGTTGGAAGTTGTGAAGTCGCTCTTGAGTAACACGAGCAGCTGCGAAGTAGTGCCACGGATCGCGGTGACGATGAACACAATCGCCACGGCAAGGAAGAATAGCGCCATCCTAACCCCCAGCCTTAGGGCTCTTGCCCCAAAACAACGCGAGATAGGCCGGGAGCTGGCCTTTAACTGTAATGTATAGCACGAACATGAACAGCATCGTGCCAAACAACAGCGTAGAGCGGCCCATTAACCGCTCCCGAGCAATGGAAGCGTCCCAAACAGGCCAGGGAAGCGTTTGGCCATATAGTATCCGACTAGAAACACTACAATGGCCAAGAATAGATGCGCCGTGAGGTAGTCTATGAATTTCACAACTACCCTCCGATGCTGTCAACAAGGGGAATTTTGTTTCCCCAGAGCCGAACAATGACAACAACAGCGACAACAAGCAACACAGTTCCGATGCTGACGCCAAGAATGCGAGTATTCATTGCGGTATTACCTCTCCAACGGTTTCCTGGATGACGGAAAGTCCGTCATGAGTGAAGAAAATGATCAAGACTATCAACAAAGACGCAAGTAGAAAAGCGGTCCAAGGAAAGTTGGCACTCGCGAATGGATACTCGATCCACGACGCCACCTTGCCAACAGGGCCGCTTGTCTGCGCATCGAAAGTCATGATCAGCTCGGAACGGACGGCGCGCCAACAATCGTCTGCGTCATGGCGAACGCCTCGTACCCGATAAGGACCGAAGCCCCCGTATTGACAGTAGAGAGGTTGATCACTATCTGAGCGTTGCCGTAAATCTGAGTATTGATAGGCGCGCTACGACTATCGAAGTAGTGAGCTCCGAGCGGCGGGTCTGCTCCCATCACACCGCGAGACATCAAAGCGGAGATGTCGCCAGTATATTTCCACACATTTGCAGAATTGGCGAGTGTGAGTGCGACATAATTGAGATCTGTACCGGCCGCCGGATACACGCCCGCACTCTGATTATCGATGATCAGAGACGTGGACATAAAGGTCCTCAAGTTTGTGTATGGCAGGCCGAAATCTTGATTGACAACCATGCCACTTTGAGAAGTATTGATCAGTTCGTAGATGGTTGACATATCAACTGGCGGAAGGGCCGGACTGTTGGCCCCAACTCCCTGGGGAGGGGTGAGCCCGAGTTGGCCGTAGCTCGGAAGTTGATCGATGTAATCCTGATACACCGTCAGAGTAACGTTTGTATTTTGCACTACAGCCGATCCCGCGCCGGCATAGATAGCGAGCGTCGGATCGCCAGCGACAGCCGAGATGTTGGGGTTCAAGGTCAGTTGTAGTTGAGCGGTAGCTCCAACCAGGCCGGCGTAGACAGCGCCGCGAAGGTCAAGCTTGCTGTATGCTAGAGGCACGTAGTAATACGCGTTGTAGTTGCTGGTTGCGCCGGCCGCGATGATCGAAGCCGTGCTTTGCAGACCCCAGTTGTTTCCGTACCCAATACTCACATTTGGAGCATAGGCCGCAGCAAACGGCATTGAATTCTTGACGCTGTTCAGCAAGTTGAGATGCCACCCGGTAGTATTGATACGGGTAACATTGGAGAAATCCTGGAACTGGATTTGCGACAATAGGTTCGCCAGGCCCCATTGAGTAATGGTCGCGGCCGATGCGCCATTATTCTTGAATTGACCAGTGATCTTCACAAGAAAACCCCGGATCACGCCCACGTTGTTCGGAGCGATATTGATAGGGCCGTTCTGGCTCGCTGTATCCACGTTTTGCGAATACAGTTGTTGAAGGCGCGATACCCCGTTCGACAGGATGGCGCTACGGATAACACCATTCAGTTGCAGGATGTTGACAGAGGACATGCTAGCCATTTGAGGTTCCCTTGGGTATCAGTGCGCTAAAAAAATGATGCCAGACGATCATTCCGGCCGCGAATACCAGAAAAACGAGAGCTAGATTGCGCCAATTCCACAGTCTTAGGTCCATTTCCCTAGTATCCGTATGGTGACGGAATGACGATGCTTGATGGTGATTGATCCTGGCGCGGGCTGAACGTGTTGACACCCCATTTGCCGGCGCGGGCCAACAAATAGAACAGCAACATGAAGACGATGAACATTCCAAAGATGTTCAGAACCGTCCAAGGTCGCCATGTAATCAGGTAAGTATCCACCATTAACCTCTAAATCAGCCGTAGTCTTGGCCGCGTCTTCTCGGGTTCCTCCAGCTCATCCGCCGGGCGGAGGCGCTGTCGGAAAACGTCCATGATGCGCGCTGGTGGTGGGACCGGCTGCATCAAATGCAATCCATCGTTATGGACGTCATACCACATCCAGTAGTGAGGACGCAAGTGGGTTCCTGCGTCATATTTTCGACCATATATCACAGTAGAGCCAATGTATTGATTAGCTATTTCAATGTCAGACGGCTTGCGAAGATTGAATACCATCCAGTATTCGGCTTGGCTGGTAGCATATTGGCTCATATCGACGGGGCGCTGATAGAGCATTATCAACGGCATGTTCAATGACCGGCCAGTAGTAAGTATGTTGTCGAAAGCTTTGAAAGGCCGCTTTTGCGGGATCATGAACGCTTCGTCGCAGAATATACCAGTATTACCGTTGCGCCAAATCTGTGACAGAAAGGCATTCATCTCTTCTCGCTCGTCAGGGTCGGGCCTTACTATGTATAGACCGGGCTCTACGGGTGGAGAAGGGAAGCTCCCTGCTTTGCGGCGGTTGTCGTATATTACACTAGCGCCAGCTTCTTCTAGTTGCGCTATCATCAATTCTCGCTTGTAGTCTATGATTACATAGGGGATTTCATGAAAGGGTGATCGTGAGAGTAACCACATTGCCCCGACAGTCTTCCCCTCGCCTGTCGCACCAATGACCATGGTTCGGTCTTGTATAGTAGGAAGCCCGATCATTGCGGCTTGAAATCCGGGAAATCCACATGAGGCACATGCACCCTGGCGTTACCGTTATACTGGCGAGCCGGCGCTGGTTGCTGTGGAGTAACGTTTTTCATCTTCTCTTCGCGGCGTCTCTGAGAGACTAGATAGATACGCGATCCGTAGATAGGGACCGCGATCATGGCGAGATTGATCCAGGCATATATTTCAGGGGCCATGTTGACGGGGTAATACTGAGCCACATCAGCAATACCCTTTGCCAATGCCATGGCTTCCTCATTGTCAAGCGCCATCTCTGGCGTTTTACTGATAGCGGCCAACATTCCGTGCATAGAAAGCAGTATTTTTTCAATACCGCTAGTATTCAATACAGGATCACTCGCTTTTTGTGAACCTCCGCGCTTCGGTCCGCGCTTGCGTCTAGGGCTTCCATCCTTGTTTCTTCGGATGTTTCCGAACGCGTCTCGCTCATACTCTGTTCCTCCGGCGGTTGTTCCGGTTCCTCCGGCGGTTGTTCCGGTTCCTCCGGCGGTTGTTCCGGTTCCACTGTCTCCGGCGTCAATGTCATACTCTCGACTAGTGACGCTAGGGCCAATTCCATCTCCGAAAGCCTCAACTGGATCGATGCCAAGTCGCTCGACAGTGTATTCAGCATCTCCGCTTGAGCCGTCACTATGTCCGCCAGGCGATCCAGTTGAGATGTGGTCTCCGTCCATTGTTCTCTAGCCTCGTTTGATTGCTCGAGCGCGACGTCCGCAGTCCCTTGGGCGTGCGCGGCGTCGCGGATTGCTTCGATTATTGGTTCTTCGATTGCTTCCTCTGGTTCCTCGATTGCTCCCTCTGGTTCCTCGATTACTTCAATCGTCTCGATCGCCATAGGTCTCTCCCAACATCTCAAGTATACGTTGCTGTTGTTCCTCGATCCTTCGCATGGTAGTCACCATGTATTCAATAGTCTGCCCTACCTGTTCCGTAACACTCTTGATTTGAGCAAGATCAAACCCGGGGATGAGAGACCCCATAAGGCGAGATATGGCCTTTTCTTGCATCGATTGGGGCTGTTCGACCACGAATACTTGCTCTTTCGGGCCGAATGCTTTCTGGAAAGCGTTCATGAGTTGTTTCCGTATATGATAACGCGCACCCCGCCAGTAGTAAGAGCCGTCGTCATGTTGGCGTCAATAGTATTTCCTGCCGCCGCTGGATTGGATAGCGGAGTTGGAAACGTGAATACTGTGGCGGGTTGATTGGTGGGTGTCGCAGGGACCGCAGCCGGGACCCAAAAATCTACCGATGCAAGATTGTCACCGTTGATCTGAATGGAAATACTGTTGAGCCCAGCGGCGGCTTGGACAATATTCGGGGTGGGCGTAACTGCAATGCCATGTATTGGTGCGAAAGCATTCAACGCGGCCGTCAACACTGTGTTGCCAGCCGCAGTAACCAGCCCGTCATATAGGAGCGTAGTGGGCGCTCTATATACCAGATTAACGTCAATGGCATTGGTGAGCGAAATATTTCGAGCATTGATAAGCGGCGCAATATTCATATCCGCCGTTTTCAGTGCGCCGTTGGCCGTACCGCCCGAGACGAAACTGAAAGTAGCTGCTGCGTTCCACAGTATTGCAGGGAGGGGGACGTTGTAAATATCGAGATAGACGACGACGCCCCCCGCCGATTGAACAGTAATCGTCCCGCTTGTAGGCGACAATATCGGTACGTAACCTTGTGACGACGCTGGAACGGAGATTTTCTGTTGCGTTGTGCTGGCCGTAATGACTAGAGAGGTTGTGGAAGCTGAATTGTCAGCATAGAAGCCCTGAATTGCACTCAATCCGGGCTTGCCTGGACCACTACTCAACAAATCCGATACGTTGATCGTGTATCCAGCTGTCAAGCTGAAGTCTAGCGTATATGGGACGGCTCTAGGACCTTCCGGCGGCAAAGTAGAGTTTCCGATTGACTGACCACTATTGCTAGACGGCCCTGTGGACCAAAAACCAACGCCTGTAGGCATTTCAGATCACCTCATGACTAGATTTGGGACGCATGGCGAAAAACAGGGCAAGGTTAGCACGGGCGGGGGGGGGATCACAGGAAAATTCTGGGTGAGATCAATTCGAGCCGTGGTAGCAATCACGTCACCACCACCTATCGCCATGAAATAGCCGGCGCGTGAGTAAGCGATTTGCAGGTTCGCAGAACTAAGCACATTGGTTTGAACATTCGCGGTCATAGCATAGAATTGTAGTGAGTAGTAACCACCTAGTGACGGGCAAAACAAGAATATTGTTCGCCCCTGGTTAGGCGGAAATGGGGCGCCGTTCTGATAGATGATGTAGAAATTGAGGGCGTTCTGGTAGGACCCGAAGGTTAATGCGGCCTTGAGTGTATCGTCTATATTCATAACCCCACTATATGTTACACCCTCACCATAGCTTGGGATTGGCGTCAAAGCATTCCATGGAAAATATAGCGGTCCATTGGGCGCATAGGCTCCATTATTGTTGCTGAATATTGCACCCTGGTAGTTCAAGAGTGATCCCGCACTATTTGGTCCAATATTCTCGCCAGGGCTAGTCATACCCAATATTGTAAGACCTACGCCAGGCGCGTCAAACAGCGGTCCATTAGAGGATAGCGCGTAAATATGAAACATATTTTCGTCAGTCATGAATGTAGCTTCACTTTGCCGAAGGCCGTGCAAAGTGATAGGTGCGAGTGTCGGTTCGAAATCGCTATTGTATAGATTACCGAGACCCGGTTCTGAAATATCGAATGCCTCATATGCTTGAGGCATGTAATCGAACTGAATACTTTCAAGGGCTCCTTCAGCAAGAAATGGTGTGCGGTAGTAGGTGATAATGTTCGGTAACGTTCCACCCCCCTGATTAGATGTTACTGTAGTTTTCAGGTATGTTCCATCGAATACTATAGTATTCATGTATGACGTGAAACCGTTACTATACGGCATCTGAACGCTACTCTGCATGATCCCGTAATCGAATGGCCCTGGCGCTACTGCAACCAGCGGACCTAATGGAAAGCCGTCATGACAAAGCAACGGTTCCTGAGAGTTTGTGACGAATATTGAACCATTATTTGCCACTACCCCGGTCGGTAAAGTATATGGACACTCATAGAGAGGAAGATTGATGATACCTAGATATGGATACTGAACGGGGGGCGGGGGAGGGGGCGGGGGAGGGGGCGTGGCATTGGCGATTTCGACCATAGCGTACTGAGCATAATATCCAGCACTCACTCCCGTCACTGTTGCTGTAATTGGCGTTGTAGCGGCCGCAACGTAGTCTTGCACGCCAAGAGTGGCGAAGTTGTATGGACTACCACCCCATATAAATGTTTGATTTGTATTAGTCTTCGTCGTTCCGAACGTAGTTGCTTGAGTTGGAGATACAGAGTTAGGGCAGTTAAATGTAAACACCCCCAAAACAAATTCATTTGCCTGTAATGTATCAAAACTGGCCGTTGTGTAAGGCATCCCCGCGTTTACAAGTATTCCCGCGTTCATATGTGATGCCAGCACGTCGTTTGAGAATACTCCGGTAACGCCTGTGATCTCCCATCCAGAAATATTCCAAGATGAACGCAACGCGGCGTCGAATGTAACGGTTAGCGGGTCGCCCGCTTGCGTATATCTATAATAGACTACGGTATAATTGTTAGTACCAGCGTTGTCTACTGTGGCAAAACCTATCGTCCAACCAGCTTCTGGTGTTGGAACAGTGTCATCTCGGAACGATCCTACTACCAGTTGTAGGCTTCCGACCGTCAATGCTCGTGACCAAGTAATAACGAATGTCGAAGGCGAATTGAGCGTCGCCTGATTATTGCTAGTTACTTGTGCAATCGCAACGGTCATATGCTTTTCCTGCAACAGTTGTGATAATTAAATCACACTAGACGAGCTTGGGCGCCGGGCGCATCATCGAACGTAAGTCGGGTTCCTACGCCGCGACATATTGCCGCGCGCCCACCAAACGCGCGGCAATACCGTCGTAAGCGACGCTCCCCTGACTGTGCGGGCCGGGGAGGACGGTGAAGCGTAAACCATCAAAAGGCCGTCGTCTAGTCTCTCAAGAGAGAATAGAGCAAGCAAAATGGGCCAAATCTCATGGCCTGTTGAGCAAACGCGCTAAACTGGGCCAGCATAGACTAAGTTACCGCGTAGCGACTAAGATCGCAGCTCTGGAAAGCTTGAGAGCCATACCAACGTTTGAGCGACCAGCAGGGGCCAAGATATCAAGAGTATTGGACCCCGCTATACGTGGGCTAGTCAAGATTTCGCCCAAGAAAGTCAAAGAATATCGCGCCGCTGGCTTTCAGATATTCAACAATCGCCTTATCACTCCGTCACGTAATACGCGCCGCGTTCGTGATGCCTTGGCTCAAGGGAGACCAGGGGGCGTCACAACCGCCGGTCTATTCGTGCCACGGCCAACAGGACCTCCCCGTCGCGTTTCCGAGGGGATAGCAGAACGGATACAGCTTTCCCTGTTTGGCATACGCAATTTCCGTGATCTTTTCGAAGCTCTCAAGGAAGGAAAACTGCAAGCCTTTGGAAAGGACCCGTCTGAGAGCTGGTCATTCCGGCTCTATGACTTCAACTTTCGCCCTGGACGACACAAGGATATTCAAGAGGCTGGACAGGAAGCCCCTGATCTATATGAATTGCGGTTTCTAGTCTTACGCGACGATAAGACGTTACTTGAATATCTCACGCGATATCAGAATATATCAGATTGTGGAAATGAAGAAGAACCTGGCGAGGGGTGTGAAGAACTGTTTCAGTCATTCGAACTATTTCGTCTGCATGATGGAGATAGCTTAGGTGCGACCCCTGATAAGGTTTATGAAGATTTTCGCAGGCGTAGAAACCAAAGGATTTACAAACGTAGACCTAAAAAAGCTAAGCCCGCTCGGATCAAGCGCCCCGCACAGTCCCGTGAGGAATTTCTCCGCAAGGCTAAAGAGTATTACGTGCGGTATTACGCGGAAAAGGCTGACTTGATAAAGGAACGTGACGCACGTCGCAAGCAACGTGACAACGCGCAATTCCTTAACCTGAGGGGCAAGCCAAAACAACGAAGGAAACGCAAATATGACTGATCTTGACGACGAAGCTGGTTTCCTAGGGTCCCTGGTAAAGAATGAAGTTGCCGACAGTATCCAGGAACCAACATTTGGAATGAGTGTTACATTCACGCCCATTATCGAAGATCAACCGCTCTCCACCCCATACGAAAAGCCACCTCTCACCAAACGCCTATGCTGTGTGGACCTCGAAACCGATCCCTTCCGCCACGGTCGCGTTCCACAACCTTTCTGGGCTGGCTTCTACGACGGAGAGGATTTCTTTGACTTTTGGGGCGATAACTGTATTCACCAATTCTTTGAGCACATCTCTGTGTACACTGAAGAATTGTGTATCTATGCTCACAACGGGGGCAAGTTCGATTTCCACTACATGATGGAATATCTCGATGGTGGAACGAAACCTTTCATCATCAATGGCCGTCTTGTGAAAATCATGCTTCAAGGTCAGGAATTTAGGGATAGCTTTTCCATCCTCCCTGTCGCTCTAAAGCGATTTCAAAAACTGGAAATCGAATACTGGAAATTTGAACGTGACGTCCGTGATGAATACATGGAAGAAATCCGGCGTTACGCGAGATTTGACGTCATATCACTCTATGAAACCGTCAGTGATTTCATAGCGCGCTTCGGTTGGCGTATCACCATCGCCTCTACCGCCCTTTCGCTGCTAGAGAGCTTCCACGGCTATAATCGTATGACACCCGACCAAGACACTCGCGTCCGCCCTTTCTATCGCGGTGGGCGCGTGCAATGCATTGAGACTGGCTTGCTGTTCCCATCTCCAGGGCATCGTTTCCTGATGATTGATCGTAACTCAATGTATCCGACCGTGATGCGCGATTATCTGCATCCTGTGGGCGCTCTGACGCGAAAATATACAGAACTACGCGATGATACCGCGTTTGCCTGCATCGAAGCATATAGCAGAGGAGCTCTTGGAACCTTCACGGGTGGTGATCTTAACTTCAAGCATCGCCGCGCAAAATACCTCACTACCATGCATGAGATACGCGCTGGGCTTGAAACCAGTACGTTAGATATCGTTCGCGTCATCTGGTCATTATCTTTTCAACACTACGCACGTTTCGACGCGTTCGTTAATAACTACTATTCTCTACGTATGCAGGCCGATGCTTCGGGCGACAAGAGCGGCAAAGAGTTTTACAAGCTTATTCTCAATAGTGCGTATGGTCGCCTGGCCATGAATACATCGGGATATAAGGACTGGCTTGTCAATCCTGACTATGTACCGAAGCCTATACATGGTGAGAGACTTCTATTTGAACAGGTAGGTGAAAAGCAAGTCTGTATCGAAGCCCCTGACGGATGGAAGCTCTCAAATCAAGACCCTGGGCTTACTATATTCAGCAAGCCTCGGCGTGACGCTGGTAAGACCTTTCTGAATGTAGCCGCAGCAGCCAGTATCACGGGAGCGGCTAGAGCTGACTTGTGGAGAGCCATATGCAAATGCGAAAGACCTCTATACTGCGATACTGATAGCATCATCTGTGAAAGCAGCCCTGAAACCATGGGTAGCGCCCTAGGCGAATGGAAGATCGAAGCTATTGGCGATGCCGTGCTTATCGCTGGCAAGAAAATGTATGCATTTTTGAGCCTAGAACCGCATGGTGACAGTGAAGAAGTGTGTATAGATGATGTCACTTACTACGTTCTCAAGAAAGCTCACAAAGGCGTTCAGCTTCGCGGAGAGCAAATACTCGATATATGCAGAGGTGGTAAAATCGTGTGCAATACCGAAAGCCCAGCGTTCAATTTCGGAGGCGAGACCAAATTCACATCGCGCGTTGTGTCAGCTACCGGAGTGACCGACATCGATGGCGATTTATTTGTGGGAGTTAATTGATTGTTAAGGATTGGGGTGGTATGAATGAGACACACCAAGGAGGTACGACTATGTTCTCGATGCTGTTCCCAGGCGCCTATTTGAGCCGGCTTGATCTACGCCGTTCCGATCTGCGCAAGGCCAATCTGCGCGGGGCCGATCTAAGCTATTCCAATTTGATCTGGAGCAATCTGTACGGGGCCAATCTGCAAGGAGCCTATCTGCGCGGGACCGATCTAAGATGGGCCGATCTGCAAGGAGCCTATCTGCGCGGGACCGATCTAAGATGGGCCGATCTGCAGAAGGCCGATCTAAGCTGGACCGATCTGCGCAAGGCCAATCTGCACAAGGCCGATCTGCGCGGGGCCAATCTGCACAAGGCCGATCTGCGCGGGGCCGATCTGCGCGGGGCCAATCTTAACTATGCCGATCTGCGCTTTGGCAATCTGAGCTGGGCCTATCTGAACTATGCCGATCTGCGCTTTGGCGATCTGAGCGGGGCCGATCTGAGCGGGGCCGATCTGCACGAGGCCAATCTGCACGAGGCCAATCTATACTACGCTATCGGCGTCAATTATACCTGGGCGTTGCACGATTAGTTCTACCACCTCACCCCCCCACTAGCTCACCCACCTCACCCCCCCACTAGCGTACCACAGGCCCCTGTAACTCATGCAGGGGCCTGGTCGTGTGTGGACCCTGCGGGGACTACCTGGTCGAATACTTGAAAATACTTGGATTTTCCGTGCAACGTAAATTTCAATACGTACCCGATAGAGTAAAGCTAGTAGAGGGGGTTTTTGCACTTTGTTGGGGAGAGTAGAGTAGAGAAGTGGGGGGGGGATGAGGTGGGGGTTACTTATTTTATATTGTATTGGGGGTTAATTCCTTAAATCCATATAGAACCCCCACA
>Ga0307372_10006353_pt1 | contig 17336 bp, 13 predicted proteins | sample OX1MG_FD_202533 | JGI IMG/M metagenome (GOLD analysis project Ga0307372, IMG submission 202533) | Soil microbial communities from Risofladan, Vaasa, Finland - OX-1 | ecosystem: Environmental > Terrestrial > Soil > Coastal area > Acid sulfate soil | place: Finland: Risofladan, Vaasa | collected... | reverse complement strand
TGGGGCTGTTGGTGATCGGGGCACTGGCGGCGTTGGCGATCATCCTCAATCTGCCGGTGCTCAGGTTCATCTTCGTCAACGGCGGCCAGGTTATCCTGATCGGGGTGTTCGTCCTCTTCCAACCTGAGCTGCGCCGGGCCCTGGACCAGATGGGAAGCCTGGGGCGTCTGCGCTACGGCTTGCTGGCCCCAGACACCGCCCAATTGCGTCGCCAAGTCGACGAGGTGGCCCGGGCGGCGATGCGCCTGGGGGAGGACCACACTGGGGCCCTGATCGTGCTCCAGGGGGACATCGGCCTGGAGGAGATCGCCGCCACCGGGGTGCGCCTGGATGCGCTCCTGACGGCCGAGACGCTGGAGACGATCTTCACTTACAAGTCCCCACTCCACGACGGGGCGGCAGTCGTGCATCTTGGCCGGGTGGTGGCCGCCGGTTGCGTATTGCCTTTGGCGGAGCAGCCGACCCGGAACCATCGCAGCGGCACTCGGCACCTGGCGGCCGTTGGGCTCAGCCAGGCAACCGACGCGGCGGTGGTGGTGGTCTCCGAGGAGACCGGCCGGATCAGCTGGGCAGTCGGAGGTGAGCTGGAGAGTGGCCTGGACGGAGACGCGCTGACCAATCACATCGGCGCCTTTCTGCGCCTGCCGCTCTACGAGGGCCAGCGGCGCACTCTTCGGCTGCGGGGTCGCACATCCCACGGCGGTCACGTCACCCCCGCCGGCAGGAGCTGATGATGAGGCGAGCCCCGTTCATCTTCGCCAACTGGCGGCTGAAGCTGACCGCGCTGGTGGTGGCCTGCGGGATGTGGGTCGGAGTCGTCTACGCCACCAACCCGCCCGCCATCACCACCGTCGCCGTGCCGGTGCAGGCCAATGGCCTCGGCACCGACCTGCTCCTGTTGCACTCGATCCAGCCGGTCACGATCAAAGTCGCAGGGGTGGCCTCGAACGTTAGGGCGGCCAGCGTATCCGCCCACCTGTTCGCTTCGGTGAACCTGAGGAAGATCGTACGTCCCGGGGAGTATGAGGTTCCGCTCACAGTGAGCAAGACCGATCCCAACTTTGCCATCCTGAGCTCCCCCAACAAGGTCCTGGTGGTGGTGGACGTCTGGAAGACGGCCTCCCTGCCCGTCCATGTGGTCGTGTCCAAAGCTCCCCCGGTCGGCTACGACGTGAACAACGCGGCCACCACCGCCACGCCGGCCGCAGTCACGGTCCGGGCCCCCTCCAGCATCCTGCCCAACCTTCTGGCCGAGGCCAGGGTCAGCCTGGGGTCGGTGCTGAGCACGGAGTCGATCCCGGCCACGGTCAGCCTGGTCAACACTGGCAACCTGGCCCAGCAGATCACCTACCAGCCGACTGTGGTCACGGTCCACGCGGTGATCACCTCGACCACCACCCAGCGAACCCTGGCGGTCGTTGCCGCCGTGTCCGGCCAGGTCGCGGCTGGCTACGCCCTCACCGGGGTTCAGACCACTCCGTTGACGGTGGACGCCACCGGCTCCTCCAGTGCGCTGGCAGGGCTGGCCGCGCTCAATACCCAGCCGGTAGACCTCGGTGGCCTCAGCAAGGACACCACGGTCCAGGTGCCGCTGGTCATCCCGAGCGGTGTGAGCACCTCGACCACGGTGGTGACCGTGGTGATCACCATCTCGGCGCTGCCTTCGGCTTCCGCCACTCCCACCCCGACTCCAGCGCCCTCGCCAACTCCGACACCGACTCCCTGACGGTCGCCGGAGGGCCCTTTCTGTAACCTGGGACAGTCGGCCAGCGTTAGTGCCAGCGAATCTGACCTTGCGTGGGGAGGCAGCTATGTGCGGAATAATCGGCTACCTGGGAGAACGGGTGGCCGCCCCGGTTTTGCTTGACAGCCTCCAGCGGCTGGAGTACCGGGGCTACGATTCGGCGGGAGTGGTGGTCCTGGGCCAAGATGGGGCTCCCATGCTGGTCAAGTCGGCGGGCAAGGTGGATGCCCTGCTGCAGAGGATCGACGGGGAGGAGATTCTGGGCCGGGTTGGCATGGGGCACACTCGCTGGGCCACTCACGGCCGGCCCACCTACGACAACGCCCACCCTCACACCGACTGCCGCGGACAATTCTTCGTCATCCACAACGGCATCATCGAGAACTTCGCCGAACTCCGGCTGGAGCTCCAGACGGCCGGGCACACCTTCAAGTCCGAGACCGACACCGAGGTGCTGCCCCACCTGATCGAGGAGTACTACGCCGGGGACCTGGTGGCCGCCACCAGAAGGGCGCTGGGACGGCTCCGGGGGGCCTATGCCGTGGTCGTGCTGAGCTCGACCGACCCTGACACCCTTATCGGGGCCCGCCTGAACGCCCCCTTGGTGGTGGGGGTGGGCCAGAAGGAATGGTTTCTGAGCTCTGACCTCACCGCCATTATCCCCTACACCAAACAGGCGCTCGTGCTGGGTGAGGGCCAGATGGTGGTGCTCACCCCGGTCGGGCCGGTGGTGACCTCAATCGTGGATGGCACCGAGCTCGCCCCCCGGGTGGTGCGAGTGGAATGGGACGTGATCGAGGCTGAGCGCGGCGGCTACCCCAACTTCATGTCCAAGGAGATCCACGAGCAGCCGGCCGCGCTGGAGAATGCCCTGCGGGGACGGTTGCTCGCTGACGGCCACGTGGAGTTCTCTAATTGGGGCGCCGACGACCGCCTGTTGGCGAGCTTCCAGCGGGTCCAGATCGTGGCCGCCGGCAGCGCCTACTACGCGGGGATGCTGGCGAAGTATGCCATCGAGGACCTGGCGGGGTTGCCCACGGCTGTGGAGGTGGCCTCGGAATGGCGCTACCGGCCCCAGCCGGTCGACCCGACCACTCTCACCATCGCCATCTCCCAATCCGGGGAAACGGCTGACACCCTCGCGGCCGCTCGCCTGGCCCAGGAGCGAGGCGGGTTCGTCCTCGGGCTGACCAATGTGGTCGGCAGCACTCTGGCCCTGGAGGCCGATGGCGTAATCAACCTGCACGCGGGGCCGGAGATCTGCGTGGTTTCGACCAAGACCTTTGTCAACCAGGTGGCCTGCGCTTTGCTGCTGGCTCTGCGTCTGGCCCAAGTGCGTCAGACCAGGGACCCAGGCGATCTCCGCGAGCTGGCGATGGCGCTGCGGTCGGTGCCTGACGTGCAGCGTCAGGTACTCGCAAGGGAGCATGAGTTCGCTCCTCTGGGTGCCTGGCTGGCGGAGCACAGGGGTGCGCTCTACATGGGGCGAGGCTACAGCTATCCGGCAGCGCTGGAGGCGGCTCTCAAGCTCAAGGAGGTCTCCTACCTGCATGCCGAGGCCTATCCGGCGGGGGAGCTCAAGCACGGCCCAATCGCTCTGCTCGATCCGGAGATGCCGGTGATCGCTTTCGCCACCGAGTCCGCCACCCGGGAGAAGACGCGCAGCAACATCCAGGAGGTCTGCGCCCGCGAGAGTCCGGTGCTGGCGGTGGTGAGCGCCGGCGATCATTCCCTGGTTGACGACGTTCAGTTCACGGTCGAGGTGCCCCGAGTGCCTGAGATCGTCTCGCCGTTGGTGAACGCGCTTGTGGGCCAGCTGCTCGCCTACCACGCGGCCATGGTCAGGGGCTGTGACGTAGATCGACCCCGCAACCTGGCCAAGTCGGTGACCGTCGAGTGAGCCGCTGTATGGCGGTTTGACCGAGCGCTGGGTGGATCCGCGGCTGACCGTGGGGGTCGACATCACCGGGGTCGAACGGATCGCTCACCTCAGCACTCGGCGGCCCGGGTTCGTGGCCAAGATGTTCAGCGCGGAGGAGGCCGAGTACTGCGCCGGCAGGCCGGAGCGGCTGGCCGCTCGCTGGGCGGCCAAGGAAGCGGTGCGCAAGGTCTTCGGCAGCCAGGGTCGGCCGATTCCCACCTACCCAAGCATCGCTGTCACACACCGGCCGGGCGGTGCGCCTGAGGTGCTGGTCGGCGGGCGGCCGGTGCCCGGTCTGGAGGTGAGCCTCTCCCATGACATCGGGCTGGCGGTGGCGGTCGCCACTTTTCGCCCGGGCTTCGATGCCGCGAGCCGGCTCTTGGCCGAGGTCCCGGGAGACATGGTCCTGCCGGGACGACCCGAACAGTCCCACAAGGGAACCTTCGGGACGGTGCTGGTCCTGGCCGGAAGCCCGGCCTTCCCGGGGGCAGCGATCCTGGCCTGCCGGGGCGCTCATCGGGGCGGGGCTGGCAAGGTCAAGGTGATTGTCGGCGCTGGCGCCGGACCCGGCGGTTTCGCGCCCGAGACCATTCTGGTCCCGGTCCCAGATCTCGTCGACGGGTTCTCGGAGGACTCGGCCGCGGCCGTAACAGATCCTTTAGCGGGCGCCCAGGCAGTAGTTTGCGGCCCCGGGCTGGGCGAGGGCCGGTCGGTGACCGGCTTCCTGCGGGCGGTGTTGCGTCAGATGACCGGCCGCGGCCGCGAGTTGGTGCTGGACGCCGACGCCCTCAACGCGGTCGCCAGCAGCGACCAGCTGCGGGGGCTGGTACCTCCTGGATGTGTGTTGACCCCGCATCCCCTGGAGGCGTCACGGCTGATGGGACGCACCCTGGTCGACCTCCAGGCGGACCGGGTGGGCGCGGCCGCCCAGCTGGCCAGGCAGTTGGCCTGCGTCGTCGTCCTCAAGGGCGCTGGAACTGTGGTAGCCGGGCCCCAGGGCGAGATCTGGACCGACGACCATGCCACTGCGGCGCTCGCTTCCGGGGGTACGGGGGATGTCCTCTCGGGTTTGATCGGCTCCCTGATCGCCCAGGGGCAGGCGCCCTTCGCCGCAGCCCAGGCGGGCGTGTTCCTGCACGCCGAGGCGGGCTCCACCCTGGGCCGGCGGCGGGGCCGGGCCGGAATCCTGGCCAGCGAGGTGGGCGATGCTCTGGTGGAGATTCAAGAGCAGGTGCGCCTGGTTATCGAGGCCAGATCCCGACCCTGATGCTCCAATTGGGAGAACTGTTGGCCGGGGCCGCCTCGCAGGCACCCGTGGTGCTGACCCAGGGAGCCCAGCAATTCACCAAGATCGCGAACGACTCGCGCGACGTGGTTGGGGGAGAGCTGTTTGTAGCCCTCCGCACCGCCACCGGGGATGGCCATAGCTTCATCAGCGAGGCTTACCTAAGGGGGGCCACCGGCTTTCTTGTCGAGCGCCCAGTGGATGACCTGGTGCCCTGGTCGAGGGCCGATTGGGCCGGCCCCAGGCCGACCGTGGTCAAGGTCGACAGCTGTCGCCGGGCGCTGGTGGATTGGGCCGCGCTCAGGCTGGCCCAGAGCGAGCTGGTGGTGATCGCCGGAAGCCTTGGCAAGAGCACTGCCCAGGCGGCCCTGGTGGCTGCCTGGGCAGCGGCGAGCGGCGAGGCCGTGCTGGGTAACGGCGACCGCAACGATCCCCTGGGCATCCCGCTGGCCCTTGCCGCCGGGCCTGCGCGGCCCAGTCGAGTGGTTCTGGAGGTGGTTGCCGCCGACCAGCTCGAGGAGTCGCTTTTGGGCCGGATGCTGCGTCCGCGGGTCTGGTGTGTCACCAGCACCAGCGACGCCGAGGCGCTCTACTGGCGGTCGCCTGCGGCGCTGGCTGAACTGCTGGCCAGATTGGCCCCCAGCGGAGCGGGACTGGTCCGGCCGCTGGCGGATCCATGGCTGGAGCGAGCCTTCCGCCAACGCCAGCGGGTCACGTTTGGGGCCTTGGGGAGCGGGGCCGAGGTCGAGGTTGGCGAAGTTGACTCGGATCCCGGCTGGCCGGGGCCATGGAGATGCCGCGTGGTCATCGGGGGAGTGTCGTGGGATGTCCCCTCTGGACTCCACCCAACCGTGACCCAGGGCGCTTGGGGTAGCGCGCTGGCCTCGATCCTGGCGCTGGGCCTTGATCCAGCCCCGGCCGTCGCAGCCCTCTCCGCCCTCGGTCCGCTGCCGGGAAGGCTCTCCCTTCGGCCAGGGGTGCCCGGCGGCCTGGTGCTCGACGACTCGGTTGATGCCACTCCGCTCTCCTTGGCGCTGGCGGCAGATGCGCTTCGGCAACTGCCCGGACCGCGCCTGGCCGTAGTGGGGAGTGGTCCATGGCAATTGGTCCCTCCGCCGGGGATTCGGGTGGTCGTGCTGGACGAGCGCTGGGACTTGCCCTCTGAGCCTGGCCCTCTAGTCGACACGGCGGCGACGGTCAGCGAGGCCCTCTCGCTCGCCCAGCCCGTCCTGGCCCAGGGCGGCTCGGTGCTGGTCAAGGGAACGGCGGGTCAGCGGCTGGAGCGACTCACGGCCAGGCTGGCGCAGCCGGGCACACCCCTCCTGCGCCAGGAGCGCGGCCGCCGGCTGGTTGGGTTCAGATCGACGCGCCGGCCGACCTGGGTGGAGGTGGACCTGGTTGGGCTGGCCGCCAATGTGTCGGCGGTGGCGGCCGAGCTGGCCCCGGTCCCGCTCATGGCCGTGGTCAAAGCCGATGCCTACGGCCACGGTGCCATCCAGGTGGCCAGGACGGCACTTGCCAGCGGGGCGCAGTGGGTCGCCACAGCGACTCTCGCCGAGGCCGCCCAACTCCGCAGCGCTGGGATCCGGGCCCCCTGTCTGGTCCTGGGCTACACCCCTCCCAGGCAGGTGGCCGAGGCCATTGCCCTGGATCTGGTCGTCACCGTCTTCGACCCGGAGGTGCTGGCGGCTCTGGAAGCGGCGGCGGACCGTGCCGGCAGCCGCGCGCGAGCCCATCTCAAGGTCGACACCGGCATGTCGCGCCTGGGAGTTGCGCCCGAAGCCGTGGGCTCCTTCGTGGCTGAGGCGCAGACCCTGGCGAACGTGGACCTGGAGGGTATCTACACCCACTTTCGCAAGGGCCAGGACGCCACCTCGGCGCGCCAGCAGCTGGACCGGCTGCTGGCTGCGGTGGCGGCGGGGGAGCGGCAAGGTCATCGGTTCCGTCTCCGGCATGCCGCCAACAGCGCCTCCTGGCACCACCTTCCCGAGTCCAGGCTGGACCTGGTGCGAAGTGGTGGGGAGCTGCTTGGTCTCCTGACTGGGGACGGCCGAAGGCGGCAGCCGGTGCTCTCCTTCAAGACCACGGTGGCTCAGATCCATGACCTCGAGGCGGGGTCCTTCGTGGGCTACGGGGACGCCTTCCGAGCTGAGCGCGCGATGCGGGTCGCGACCATCCCGGTTGGCTATGGGGACGGCTTCCGGCGCGGTCCGGCCAACTGGGGGTCGGTCCTCATCAGGGGCGGGCGCCACCCTCTGGTCGGGGATGTCTCGATGGATCTGGCCATGGTCGACGTGTCGCGGGATCGCGCGGTCAGCCGGGGTGATCCGGTGGTCCTGATCGGGCGCCAGGGATCGGCCGAGGTTACCGCCGAGGAGGTTGCCTCCCGACTGGGGACGATCAACTACGAGGTGGTCACGCAGATTCTGGCGCGAGTTCCTCGGGAGGTCGCGGTCCCCGAATAGCGGCGCTGTCTCCCCGTCAGGGTCGGCGTGGCGCCACCGGCGCGGTGAGCGGTGGCCTTGATGCGGGCCGTGTCGGGCTGGAGTCTGACCTGGTTTGGGGGCGAGTTGGGAGTTCGAGGAGATCGAGTGCGGCTGAGGCGTCAGCTCTGCCGCGAATACAATTGAGCCATGTCCAAGGCCAGCTCCGAGCCCCGGCAGCTTGTCAGCGGCGCTGGCCGGCGAGAACGCCTGCGCCGGTCCCGGCTCTACCTGGTCACCGACGACGCGACGCCGTCCGATGACCTCCCGGGACTGCTCGCGTCGGCACTGAGCGGTGGGGTGGACCTGGTGCAGCTGCGCCGCAAGGGAGTGCCGCCGGACCAGTTGGTGGCCCTGGCCGCTACCTGCCGGGAAGTCTGCCATGCGGCCGGGGCGCTCTTCCTGGTCAACGACCACGTCGAGCTGGCGGCCGCGGCTGGCGCCGACGGCGTTCACCTCGGGCAGGATGACACCCCGGTGGCGGAGGCCCGGACCAGGCTCGGCCCCGAGTTCCTGATCGGCCTGTCCACCCACGATCCAGCCCAGCTGCGATCCGCTGCTGGCCTCGAGCTGGATTACGTCGCGGCAGGTCCGGTGCATCTGACCCCGACCAAGATGGGGAGCTCGGCTGTGGGTTTCGAACATGTCGAAGCTGCGGCGCGCGCCGCGGCGGTTCCCGTGGTCGCGATCGGCGGGTTGGGCGTGAGTGACGCCCGCGCGGCCATCGCGGCAGGGGCGGACATGGTCGCCGTGGTCCGGGCCATCTGCGCCAGCGCCAATCCGGAAGCGGCGGCGCGCGCGCTCCGCAGCGAAATCGACGCGGCGCCGGAGTGGAGCTGGATCCGGCTCAACGGCGAGGCCAGGAAGTGCCCTCCGGGGGAAACTGTGCAGCGCCTCTTGGCCGATCTGCAACTGGACCCGACGGCCCTGGTGGTCGAGCGCAACGGGGTCATCGTCGACCGCCACAGCTGGGCCGAGGCGGCGGTTGGGGCCGGGGATCAGCTGGAGCTGGTCCACTTTGTGGGTGGCGGATGAACGCCGAGTCGGGCCGGGGCCGCCACCTTCAACATCAGGACGCCAAGGGGCACCCTCGGTGGCGCTCTCGCCGCTCTGAGACCGGCGACGAGGTGGCGTCCACCGATCCAGGGGTTGCCCTCGCTTCGGGCACGGCTGAGCCATGGTCAGGCTGCAGCCCAGGCTCCGGTCACAGATCTGAGCGACGAGCGGCAGTAGCGGTCATCTGGGAGGGGATCCATGTCTGATCAGGACGGCCTTAGCCTGGGGGCATCGAAGCTGACCTCCCGACTCATCCACGGCACCGGCAAGTTCCCGTCGTCCGAGGTGCTGGCCAGTTCGATCACGGCGTCCGGGGCGCAGATGATCACCCTGGCGGTGCGCCGCCTCCACCTCGATGGCGACCACCGCTCCGAGCTGGAGGGGATCGACCTGGGCGGCTACATCCTGCTGCCCAACACCGCAGGCGCCACCTCGGCTGACGAGGCGGTCAGGCTGGCCAGGCTGGCGCGCGCGGCGGGGCTGTCCGATTTCATCAAGGTCGAGGTCGTGGGGGAGCCGGAGACCCTGTTGCCCGATCCCATCGCGACCCTGGAGGCCACGGTCAGGCTGGTGGCCGAAGGGTTCACGGTCCTGCCCTACGCCAGCGACGACGTGGCGCTGGCCCTGCGACTGGCGGATGCGGGCGCGACCGCGGTGATGCCGGGGGCGGCTCCCATCGGCTCCACCCTGGGAGTGCTCAATCCTCACAACCTGCGCCTGATCATCGCCAAATGCCCGGTGCCGGTGATTGTGGACGCGGGCCTGGGCTCCCCATCGGACGCCACCCGAGTCATGGAGTGGGGAGCCGCCGGAGTCTTGGTCAACACCGGCATCGCCAGGGCCCACGACCCGGTGGCGATGGCCAGGGCGTTCGCCAAGGCGGTGGAGGCAGGGCGGAGCGCCCATCTGGCCGGCCTGGCGGGGCGCCCGGAGGGTTTTGGGGCCAGCTCGCCTCAGACTGGGACTCCGACTGCATTGGCACCAGCCTGAGCGCCGGAGAAGCCGCGGACCAGCGGGCGCGGTTACGCCGGAGCGGGTGGTCGGGGCCGGATCTGCTCACGATCGGGGAGGAGGGCCTGCTGGCGCGGCTGATGTCCACTGCCGGCCGCTCGTCGAAGCTGCTGATCGGTCCTGGCGACGATGCAGCCGGCTGGGTGCCGGCGGCGCCCACCGTCCTGGTTTCCACGGACACCCTGGTGGAGGGGGTGGACTTCGAAAAGGCCCGTCAATCTCCCTATGAGGTCGGCCTCAAGGCGTGGGGCAGCTCGGCATCCGACCTGGCTGCCATGGGTGGCGAGGTGGAGTTCGGGCTGGTCGCGGCGGTGCTGCCGCCCGAGACGGCCCTGGCTGCGGTGGAGGCGATCCAGTTGGGCTTGGTGGAGGCTGCCGCCCGCGATGGGGCCAGCATCGCCGGGGGCGACATCAGCGCGGCGAATGGCCCCCTGGTCCTGACCGTGACCGTGTTGGGGTCGGTACCCGACGGCCGGCCGGTCACCATCTCCGGCGGGGGCGAGGGTGATGTCCTGCTGCTGACGGGGGAGCTTGGCGCGGCCGCAGCGACCCTGGAGGGTTGGCGCCAGGGGGACCCCGCGGTCCCGGCTGGATGGCGGTCCCGGCTGGTGGCTCCGACGGCTCGGATCGCCGAGGGACGGGCCTTGCGCCGGGCCGGGGCCACCGCGATGACTGACCTCAGCGACGGGTTGCTGCTGGATGCGGCCAGAATCGCGGCGGCGAGCGGGGCCGCTGTGGAGTTGTGGGCTGACTGCCTGCCGTTCGCAGCCGGCCTGCGGGAGCGGTTCGGCGATGGCTCCGTACAGCTCGCGGTCGCGGGCGGGGAGGACTATGAGTTGCTGGCCAGCCTCCCGACCGAGGCCGTCGACCGGGTGTTGCAGGAGTGGCCCCCGGGGCTGGCCCCCCTGCGCCGAGTGGGACGGTTGGGACCAGGCGGTGGGGTCCGACTGCTGGAGTCCGAAGGTGGTCTGGAGCTGAGGGTCGGAGGCCGGCTTGGATACCAGCACTACTGACGCCACTGGCGGTCAGCCCGGACCGCGGCGGCTGGTCTCCCGAGGGCCGGAGGAAACCGCTCGTCTCGGGTGGCGAATAGGCTCTCGACTGCGCCCGGGGGATTGCCTGGCCCTGGAGGGCGGGCTGGGCTCCGGCAAGACTACCCTCACCCAGGGCATCGTGGCCGGGGCGGGCGGCGGGCATGACGTTCGCAGCCCCACCTTTCTGCTCCACGCGGTGCACCCCGGAAGGGTCACGGTCCACCATCTCGACCTGTACCGTCTCCCGGAGGCCGCCGACCTGCGCGCCCTGGGATTGGACGAGTTTCTGGAGGAGGGGGCGGCCGTCGTTGAGTGGGCGGAGAGAGCGAGCGGGGAGTGGTTCAACGGGGTGATCAGGATTGCCGTTCTCGGACCCTCGGAGCGAGATTTCCAACTCTGGCTGCCGTCGCACCTGGAAGAGCCACTGCAGGATGTCTAAGGATGCCTGAGTCGGAACTGGTCCTGGCGGTCGACTCTTCGGCTCGAGCCGATGCGCGGCTGGCTCTGGTGGACCGGTCGGGCCAGCTGGTCGAGGCCCGGGTTGAGCTGACTGGAATCGTCGCCCTGGTCACCGCGGCGGCAGAACTTGTCGACATCGCGGCAGGCCGCCTTGGCCGAGTGGTGGTAGCCCGCGGCCCCGGCTCCTATATCGGTGTTCGGGCAGGGATGTCCCTGGCGCTGGGAATCGCCCAGGGTCAGGGGCTGCCACTTCATCAGGTGGGGAGCCTGGAGGTGCTGGCGGCTACTGTCGCTTCGCAGCGTGGTGACCTTCTGGTCGTGGCTGGGGCCGGCCGTGGAGGTGTCTACGGACAACGCTTCAGGGGCAATCCCGGGAGGCCCGGAGAGAGAGGCTGGCTGCCGGTCTGTCCCAGCTATGCCCTGCGCCCCGCGGACAGCTGGCCGCCTGACTGGCAGGGAGTCGATCTGCTGCTTGCGAGCCCTGAGCTCAAGGTGGTCCCAGGCTTGAAGCCGGCGAGCCCGCGCCTGTCGCTAATGGAGGGTATGGCTCAGTTGGCCAGAAGCGACCTCGGCCCCGCCAGCGGGTACGATCTGTTGACCGCTGACTATGGAGTGCGGGTCGAGGAGCCATCATGATCCTGATCGGCGAGCGGCTGCAGCTCAGCCCGATGCAGCTGGGCGACATCGGCGAGGTCAGAGCCATCGAGCTGGATGTGTTCCCAACCCCGTGGCCCAGCAACGCGTACCACCGGGAGTTGACCGGCAACCGTTCCGCCCACTACCTGTGCCTCTGGCGCAACGGCGTGATCGGCGCCTACGGTGGCCTCTGGGGCGTGGGGGAGGAGGCGCATGTGACCACCATAGGGGTGCGCCGCCAGGACCAGGGGAAAGGGCTGGGAAAGGTGATGTTCGCCGCCCTGGTGACCCGGGCCTACGAGCTCGGTGCCAACTTCATCAGCCTCGAGGTCCGGCCGACCAACGAGGTGGCCATCCATCTCTACGAGAGCTTCGGATTCAAAGTGATGGCCAGGCGGCGGGGTTACTACACCGACAACGGTGAGGACGCGGTGGTGATGTGGTCCGATCTGATCCACGCCCCCTCCTTCAAGGCGCGGTTCCTGAGTATCGCCAGCGCGCTCGAGGTTGAAGGGTTCGGACCGCTTCCCAACGCGGAGTGGCCCCGCAGTTGAGGCTGCTCGCGGTGGAGAGCTCTTGCGATGAGACCGCCGCGGCGGTCGTCGACGACCGGTTCCAGGTTTGGAGCTCTGTGGTGGCCTCCCAGGCATCCGCCCATGCCGCCTTTGGCGGGGTGGTCCCCGAGCTGGCGGCGCGGATGCACCTGGAGCGGATCGCGGATGTAGTCAGCGAGGCGATGACTCCCCTCGATGGCGAGTGGGGGAGGCTGGACGGGATTGCGGTCACCCGGGGGCCGGGGTTGGTCGGCTGTCTGGCGGTCGGGGTGGCCTATGCCCAGGGCTTAGCCATCAGTTGCGGCCTCCCGATCCTGGGGGTGAATCACATGACCGGCCACGTACTCGCGGCCCGGATCGAGGACCCGGCTCTGGAGCCGCCCTTCGTGGCCCTGGTGGTCAGCGGCGGCCACACCGATCTGATCCACTACCGCTCCGACCAGCAGGTGGAGCTCCTGGGGGCGACCCGGGACGACGCCGTTGGGGAGGCCTTCGACAAGGTGGCGCGCATGCTGGGCCTGCCCTACCCGGGAGGACCCGAGATCGACCGACTCGCTGAGCAGGGGAATCCGCGGCGGTTCCGCCTCCCCCGACCGGTCCTGCCCGACTTCGCGTTTTCGTTCAGCGGTCTGAAGACGGCCGTGCTTTACCTGCTGCGCGACCTGCCCGATCGAGAGCCCCAGACCCTGGCCGACGTGGCGGCCAGCTTTCGGCAGGCGGCGATCGAGACGCTCTGCATTCAGTTGGAGGCGGCCGTCGAGCACACCGGCTGCCGCAGGGCGGTGCTGGCCGGCGGAGTGGCCAGCAACCGGCTGCTGCGGAGCCTGGCCCGGGAGCGGCTCCAGGGGATCGCGGAGGTCACCATCCCAGCCCCCGGGTTGTGCACGGACAACGCCGCCATGATCGGCGCGGCGGCCATCGTGCGCCAGATGAGCCATGGCTTTGACTCCCAGCCGGTGGACATCGACCCCGGTTTGCGTCAGTACGGCTGATCCGGTCCACCGGTGGCCCAAGCGGCGGGTTAGATAACCTGGTCTGGGCCATGGCTAGCTGGGGGAGTCGCTTGAGGGAGTCTGGCTGGTTCGCAGGGCACGGGTTCGTGGGCTGGCTGGTGGTCCTGACGGCGGTCTCGGTTGTGAGCGCCCCCATGCTGGCCGGCTGCCAACTGGCGCCAGCCAGGCAGGTGTCGGATCATCTCGCTACAGCTCTGGCGCCCAGCCCGCCGGCGTCTGTGGTGCCGACTTCCGCTCCTCCCACTCCCACCGCACCACCCACTCAGGACCCGACTCGACCGGCCTCTCCGCTGGCCAACCCGGCGGCCAACCTGCCCGACACGTTCGCGGCCACCTGCGGCTCAAGTCCCGGAGCTCTCTCGGTCGCCTGTGAGCAGTCTGAGCTGCGGGCCCTGGCCCAGGCCGGTCAGCAGGAGGGCATCGCGCAGCTTGCTCTGCCGGCCAACTTCCTGGCTCTGCCTGCGGATGAGGAGATGTTCGTGCTCATCGACGAGGAGCGGGTCAGCCGGGGCCTTCCCCCGATCCAGGGGCTGACAGCGGGCGCGGACCAGCAGGCCGCCGCTGCCGCGGTGGCCGGCTCCGACCCACCCATGGGCGGTGGCATCGTGGCCAGCAACTGGGCGGGCGACTTCGGTCCCCTGGGGGCCGTGTATGACTGGCTTTACAACGACGGCTGGGGCGGGACGCGAGGCACCACCACCAATGGCAGCTGCACCTCGGCTCAGGCGCCTGGCTGCTGGGAGCACCGCGCCAATCTGCTGCTACAAGTCGACGGCCGGCAGCTCTACGCCGGAATCGGCTGCGCGCCATGGGCCCACGACCAGGGGGTGCCCGCGCTGGACTCCTGCGCGCTCGAGATCGGGGCTGTCGGCGGCGCAAGCCCCGCCTACAGCTACAGCTGGTCCCAGGTGGGGCCGGGGTGAGCTGGCCATAGGGCCAGTCGCCCGGAGATGGTTGCCCTGCGGTCCTGGGTGGCCTAAGCTCGCCTGAGTTGGAGGCGGACTACGACCAGCACAGTGAGGTGAGGTGATGACTGGACGGCCGAGCCGGCAGAGCGCTCCCAACATGGTCGACTACGCAGCTGAGCGAGCCCGGTTCCAGCTCCAGGTCCCGGAGCAGTTCAACTACGTCCGGGATGTCCTGGACGCGCGGGCTAGGTCCCACCCTGAGGAGCTTGCCTTGCTCTCGCTGGGGCCCGCCGGGGAGGTGGTGGGTGAGCATTCCTACTCCGACCTGGTCTTGGCCAGCCGGCGCGTCGGGCACGCGCTGCGAGCACTCGGGGTCGGCAAGGGCGAGCGGATCTTCGTGATGCTGCCGAGAATCCCGGAGTGGTACTTCGTGATGCTGGGAGCGATCCGAGTGGGAGCCGTCCCGATGCCGGCGACCAGCCAGCTCACCGCCCGGGACATCGCCTTCAGAACAAGGAATGCGGAAGCGGTGGTGGCCGTGACCGACCAGGTCGGAGCGGCCAAGCTGGACCAGGTGCGGGAGCAGCTGCCTTCGTTGCGGGAGACGATCGTGGTTGGGGAACCTCCCGGCCCCGGGTGGACGCCACTTTCCGGACTGATGGAGCGGGCCTCCTCCGAGCCCACGCGAGAGTCGCCGACCCTGGCGTCCGACCCGATGCTGGTGTACTTCACCAGTGGCACGGTCGCCCATCCCAAGATGGTCTTGCACACCCAAGCCAGCTACGGGCTCGGGCATCAGCTGACGGCTCGCTATTGGCAGGACCTTCGCCCTGGAGATTTGCACTGGACCATCTCGGACACGGGGTGGGCGAAGGCGGCCTGGGGCAAGCTCTTCGGGCAGTGGGCGGTGGGAGCGGCCGTGGTCCAGATGAACATGGGCAAGCCGGACCCGGACCTGCTGCTGGACGTCATCGCGCGCTACGGGATCACCACCTTCTGCGCCCCACCGACCATCTACCGGTCCCTGGTCCTGACCGACCTGCACGCCCACGACCTGAGCGGCCTGCGCCACTGTGTCGCCGCTGGGGAGCCCCTCAACCCCGAGGTGATCCACCTCTGGCAGGAGGGGGTCGGGCTGCCCGTGTACGACGGCTACGGCCAGACCGAGACCATCAACGTGGTGGCCAACTATCGCTGCCTGCCGCTGCGACCGGGCTCGATGGGCAAGCCAGTCCCGGGCTTCGACGTGGACATCATCGATGCGGAGGGCCGGGTGGCGCCTCCCGGAGTGGAGGGGGACATCGGGGTGCGCACCTCTCCGGTGCGCCCGGTGGGGCTCTTCGCCGGTTACTTCCGCGACCCCGAGGCGACCGCCGCCGCCTATCGGGGCGACTGGTACCTGACTGGGGACAGGGGCCGACGCGACGAGGACGGGTACCTCTGGTTCGAGGGGCGCTCGGACGACGTGATCACCTCGTCCGCGTACCGCATCGGGCCCTTCGAGGTCGAGAGCGCGTTGATCGAGCACGCGGCGGTGGCGGAGGCCGCCGTCGTGGGTCGCCCGGACCCCCTGCGCACCCAGATCGTGACCGCCTTCATCATTCTGGCCCCGGGCTATCGGGGCAGCGACCAGCTGGCGGTCGAACTCCAGGAGCACGTCAAGCGGGTGACCGCGCCCTACAAGTACCCCCGGGAGATTCACTTCGTCGAGGAGCTGCCCAAAACGGTCAGCGGGAAGATTCGGCGCTCGCAGCTCCGCGAGCAGCTGAGAGGTGGCGCCCAGCCGGCTGATTGACCTCGCCGACCGCCTCACTTAGCAATCTCTTAACCCCGCCCTAACCTGCGCCGTCGAGAATTTAGGGGCACATCAGACCATGGGGAGGCCCGGTTAGTGTCCCGAGATACGATCACTAGAGGGGTTGTGGAAGCGCTGGATGAGGCCCCGCTGGGGCGATTCCACTTCCGGGTTCTGCTGACGGCGGGAATGGGCTTCTTCACCGACGCCTACGACCTTTTCATCATCGGGGTGGCGCTTGCCCTGATCAAGGTTGAATACCACCCGTCGGCGATCCTGATCGGGCTGATCGGCAGCACCGCCCTCATCGCGGCCCTGGTCGGAGCGACCGTATTTGGCCGGATCGCGGATGTCTTCGGTCGCAAGGCAATCTACGGCCTGGAGGCGGCGATCATGGCGGTGGCCGCCATCGGCAGCGCCTTCTCCCCCAACCTCGAGTGGCTGATCGTGTGGCGGTTCGTGCTCGGGATCGGGATCGGGGGCGACTACCCGGTCAGCGCCGTGATCATGAGCGAGTACTCGAATCGGAAGAATCGTGGGCGACTGGTGAGCATGGTCTTCTCCATGCAGGCGCTGGGGCTGGTGATGGGGCCGGTGGTGGCGCTGGTGATCCTGGCGCTGGGGATCAACCACGACCTGGCGTGGCGTTTGATGCTGGGGCTGGGTGCCGTCCCCGCCATCGCGGTCATCTACCTACGGCGCCGGCTGCCCGAGTCGCCCCGTTACATGGCCAGGGTCCAGGGCAGGGCCGTCGCCGCCGCCGAGGCGGTGCGCACCTACACCCGCAACCAGGTCGATGTTCAGGGCGAGGTAGCCGGGGACAGGGTGCGGCTCTCTCTGCGCCAATTCCTCTCCAGCCCCCGCTACCTGCTGCTGCTGGTGGGTACCGCGGGCTCCTGGTTCATGCTCGACTACACCTTCTACGGCAACAGCATCTCCTCGCCGCTGATTCTAAAATCGCTGGCGCCGAGGGCCAGCCTGATCGAGGACACGGCGATAACCCTGGTGATCTTTGCGGTTTGCGCCCTGCCCGGGTACGTGGTGGCCTTCTTCACGATCGACCGGATCGGCCACCGACGATTGCAGTTCATCGGCTTCGCCATGATGGCGGTGGCCTTCTTCCTGATCGGAGTGATTCCGGGCGTCATCAAGGATGTGGCCCCCTTCCTGATCCTGTATGGGCTCAGCTACTTCTTCACTGAATTTGGCCCCAACACCACGACCTTCGTGCTCCCGGCAGAGCTGTATCCAGTGGCAGCGCGGACCACGGGACACGGGATATCCGCGGGGACCGGCAAGCTGGGCGCCTTCGTGGGGACTTTCACATTTCCCCTGGTGCTGGCGACGCTGGGGCTCTCCGGGGTGATGCTGATCGCAGCCTCCACCGCCGTGATCGGGATTGGGGCGACTTTCCTCTTGCCAGAGCCGTCCGGCCAA
>Ga0307372_10006351_pt1 | contig 17339 bp, 12 predicted proteins | sample OX1MG_FD_202533 | JGI IMG/M metagenome (GOLD analysis project Ga0307372, IMG submission 202533) | Soil microbial communities from Risofladan, Vaasa, Finland - OX-1 | ecosystem: Environmental > Terrestrial > Soil > Coastal area > Acid sulfate soil | place: Finland: Risofladan, Vaasa | collected... | reverse complement strand
CGGAATCCCACGCCACCCAGCTCCATGCTTATTCTTCCCAACTCTCCTGAATTGACCAAGCCCGATTTGTGTCAACGCGGAGCGTGCGCGGTATAGCACGCTCGCCGGGCGGAACAAGCCACGGATGAAACACCGATGCAACACGGACAAAACTCCATGGAACTTCACCTTCGGCCGGAGGAAAGTGGAGTTTAATCGCAAGGTTCTCGATTTCTTCTTATCCGTGTTTCATCCGTGGCTCAAGTCCGCCTTCCGTTTGCGCAGGCTGGCTTTGCCTCGCTCAAAACGCCTTGCCGGTCAGTTCCTCGAGTCGTTTGGCCGCCTCGTCGGCAGCCTTGGCGCCGGCGTATTCTTCCAGCAGCTTGCGGTAGTAGCGGATCGCCGACGTTCGCCGCCGGGCGTCTTCGAAGTGCCGGGCCGAAGCGAGCACCGAGGCGGCCATCGCCTCGTAGCGCTCGTGGTCGAAATGGTCGTACCAGCGGCTCGCCGCCGCCGAGACGTCCTTGGTCGACGCTAGCTTGCCCTCGGCTGGGCCAAAATCTTTCCCTTCGGTCAAGGCGACGAGCGCCCCGTGGGCGGCCTCGCGGACGTCCAGCCGGCGGTCGGACAAATGGCGGATCAACGGCCAGGCCACGCTCGCCCGCTCTTCGCCGCCGAATTCGCTCGCATGCGAGGCGATGTAACGGGCCGCGGCAATTCGCACCTCGGTCTGCGGACTGGTCAATTGTTGGGCCAGCCGCGCCTCGTCCGACGACGGCGGCGGCTCGCCTTTCAACTCGCGCAGCAGTTGTTCCTTCAGCGATTGTAGCCGCGACTGGTGCGGCGCGCCGCGGGGAACGCCTTTGCCCAGGTTTTCCACCACGTATTCCAGCGTCTCGCGGTCGTGCTGATGCTCGGTCAGGCGGCTCAGCTTGTTCGAGATCACGACCACCGGACAACTGGCGTGGATTTTGGCCGAGCGGTTCAAACCTCGCACCAGGGCCGGAATCGCTTCGGGGCCGAGGCGGTCGAATTCGCGGCGGGCGCGCTCCCCCTCGGCGCCTTGCAAGCGGCCGATGTCGTATTCGATAAACCGCGCGACGACATCGTCCAGCCGCCATTCTCGCTCCGCGTCGGCGGCCGTTTTCGGCGCCGCTTGGTCCCGGCTCGCCGGCAACCGCTCGGGCGGCGGGATGCGCGCGGCCGGAACGCTGGCTAATGCTCCTCGCTGTGAAGGCCCGGTTGTCGCAATGGCCTGTTCTTGCGGCTCGGGCGCCGCAGCGGCCAGGTTGTGTTCGGCCGACGAAGCGAGCGCAATTTCGAACGTCGGATCCGAAAGCTCGTCGCTCGTCAGCCGCGCAGGCTCCGATTGGCTCGCCGCATCGAGTTGCTTGGGCGGGCCCGAGTCGCTGCGCCCTGCGCCCGTTTCGCGCGCCCCTTCGAACGACATCGGCGCCGCCGCGCGGCTGGTCTCGCCGGTTTCGTCTTGGGCGAAACTCAACAGCAACGTCGTACCTACGAATTGCCGAGTTGCGGGCGGAATGGTTAGCGAACCGAGCACGATCACGAGCGTCAGGTGCAACACCATGCTGGTCAGCCAGCAGGGCAAATTGCGGCGGCTCTCGTCGAACCACTCTTCGCGCCGGCGCTGGGCGGCCGACACGCGAATTTCACTTGGCGAGCGCGACGCAGCGGCTTCTACACATCTCGGCGGCGGCGCCGCGGGCGATCCGGCCGCCAGATCGCCCGCGAGAAAATCCAGCGTCTCGCAGAATTGATCGACCTGATGGCGGGCAGGTCGCAGCGGCAAGGTCAAAACCTCGGGCCCTTGCTTGCGATACGACGCCAGCTCTTCGACCGAGTCGGCCCAGCGCTTTTTGGGCTTCGGCGCCGTCATCGCGGGACCGCCGAAATCCTGGTTCCCCTGGCTTCCGTCTTTCCGCATGACCGGCCTCCCTCAAGCAAGATCCCAAGAGTTCCGCTCGAACGGTCCACGCACTCCGGCAAGCTGCCGCAAATGGGCGAACTGCCGCGCGGCAAGAAGCATGCAGCGACTAAGAAATGACTGGCCTCTGTTCCTACCGCTTGCCGTCAGGATAGGCGTTTGATGCGGGAAGTCAACAAGATTTCGCCCTTCGCGGCCTTCGCCAGCTTCAGTCGAGCTAACGCCAGCCTATCGAGTGCCGGGGAGTGTCCTAGGAGGTGGTGATACCATTTGAACGGGAGTCAAGGATAAACGCTCCGAAACTGTAGGGAACGCCCTCCGTGGCGTTCCGTGAACCCAGTGTTCACCGTCTATCCCGCCTCACGGAACGCCACTGAGGACGTTCCCTACAGAGAATCTCCTTTACATTCGGTCAAATGACATCACTACCTCCTAATCGTGTGCGTTGCCCGTCTTGCTGGGCGCCGGTATAGTGAAACCCTCGGGGTCGCGAGTCTCCGAGCGTCGGCCCAAGCCCTCGCAATATCAACGATTACGGATGGCTCGTGCAGATTCTGCTGACCAACGACGACGGCATCTATGCGCCCGGCCTGGCAGCCATCGAACGCGAGCTGCGCAAGCTGGGCGACGTTTGCGTCGTGGCCCCGGCCACGGAACAAAGCGGCGTGGGGCATTCGATCACTTTTCTGAGCCCGCTGGTGGTCAAAGAGCTGTTCGACGGCGAGAGGCGCCTCGGTTGGGCGGTCGAAGGCAGCCCGGCCGACTGCGTGAAGATCGGCGTGTTCGAGTTTTGTCCGCGGCGGCCCGATTTGGTGGTTAGCGGCATCAACGGCGGTCTGAACGCGGGAATCAACGTGCTGTATTCGGGCACGGTGGCCGCGGCGATCGAAGGAGCTTTCTTCGAGATCACCAGCGTCGCGGTTTCGTTGGAGTACAGCGAGCACGCCCAGTTCGACAAGGCGGCCCGGCTGGCGCGGGGCGTGATCGAGCAGATTCTGCGGCGCAAAGGCCCTTCGCCGCAGCTCTACAACCTGAACATTCCGACGCGCGCGCTCGTCGAACCGAGCGAGCTGCGAGTCGTGCCGATGGGCGTCACGCGGTCGAGCGAGAGGTACGAGAAGCGGACCGATCCGCGCGGGCGAAATTATTATTGGGCGGCCTATGAATCGGCGCCGCCGCCCGACGGGCGCGAGACCGATCTCTCCGCACTCTACCAAGGACACGTTACGTTGACGCCGCTGGACTTCGACCTGACGAAGAGCACCGTGCTGGCCGAGATGGAGCGCTGGGAATGGCAACTGCCCCAGGTTTCCGCTGAATGAACCGTCGGTTGCCGAAGGAGAATCGAGCCATGCAAAGAAGTCTTTACGTTTTGGTCCTCGCGGGGTTAGTCGCGTCGTGGGGCTGCGGAGACATCGGCGGCAGTCGTCGCAACGCCAGCGGTTCGGCGGGCGGCGCCGGCCTGGTGGCGCCCGAACAACAAGTCGTTCAGCCCGCCGCGGTGCCGGCCCCCGCCGCCCCAAACCCCACAGTCTCCGCTCTACAACCCGCTGCGCCGGCTCCGTCGGCCGCTGCAGGACAACCGGGTCAGGCGCCGGCCGGCCAGGCGGGCCCCATGATTCCTGGCCTGCCGATTCCCGGCGCTGCGGCGCCTCAACCCAACCTGGTCCAAGAAAAGGCCCAGGCCGGCGTGACCGGCAAAGGCAGCTACGGCGGACCGGGGATCGTGACGACGCCGATCAGCGCTTACTTTCAAGCCAAAGAGCGAGTGATCTTCGAGATCCAAATCCCGCACGCGTTGCAGCTTTACGAAGCGACGAACGGCTCCAAGCCGAAAACGCAGGAAGAATTCATGCGCGAGATCATTCAGACCTACATGATCCGTCTGCCCGAGCTGCCGGCCGGCCACAAGTACGTCTACGATCCGCAAAAGGGCGAGTTAATGGTCGAACATCCGCAATAAGTCGCCCGGCGGCTGCGCGCACCTCGCGCAGCTCCGTCACGCCGCTGGTCACCGCGTTGAGCTGTACGAAGCGGCTGCGGCTTTCGGCCGCCAACAGCCGGGCCAGGGTCGTTTTGCCGGCGCCGGGCGGGCCGTAGAAGATCACCGAGCCTAGCCGGTCGGGCTTGAGCAGCCGGCGGAGCAGCTTGCCTTCGCCCAAAAAGTGCTGCTGTCCGGCGAATTCCGCGAGTTTCGTCGGCCGCATCCGGGCCGCCAGCGGCGCGGCAGCGGCGCGGCAGCGGCGCGGCAGCGGCGCGGCAGCGGCGCGGCAGCGGTTGGCGGTTGGCGGTTGGCGGTTGGCGGTTGGCGGCTTCGCTGGCTTCGAAAAGTGACATCGCCGTATTGGAGCAAGTTTTTGGAGAGCGCTCAATTGGGCGTAATCCAACGCAGCATTTCGCAGAAGCGCGCGGCGGGCCAGTCAATCGGCAACCGTGCCGCACGGTTTGTCCAGCCTCTCCAGCCGGATTGTTTGCCCCAATGCAGCCTTGCCGGGCCGCTTCGGGGTTATCATCTCAGCCATTATTGTACCAACAATAACAGGCCCGTCAATAAGCTTTTGCCTTTGACTAAAAGTTTTTTGTTGGTACAATCTTGGCATGGGAGCGCGCGGTCGCCCAAAACTTGATCCCGAGGGCTCGCCTAGCAAGTACCTGACGATTAGGATTGCTGAAGGCGAGCAAGAAACGTATAAGGAGGCCGCGAAGCGCGCCGGAAAGTCTCTATCCCAATGGATACGGGAAAGGCTTTCAAAGGCCGCAAAACGCGAGCTAAGTCAATAAAAACGGAAGGTGGGGGTTTCTCGAGCCCACTCGGCGAAAGCCGAGCCCCTCCGCCAGCTTATAAGGCTGGTGCGCCGGCCAAGACGCGGGCCACCTTCCAATAAAAGAGGCCGACCACGGCGCGGTTTAGAGCGCCGCCGTGGTCGGCTTTCTTGTTGCGCCCCCAATTGCTCTCTGGTGGCGATCGCGGTAGGATAAAAAGCGAACCCCGAGCGGTGCGTCCAAACACGGCGCATCTCCTGTTACCAAAGACTAACTTGTCGGGTTTCACTAGGGCCGGTACGTTACAGCGTGACCGGCCCCTTTTTTGCGCCTAAAAGACGCTTGTTTCTTCGTCTAGTGAGCTCTCGGCCGATTCATCAAAGCTCGCCTTCGCAGTCTTGGCCTCTTCATATTCCTCTTCGCTTATGCCCAGTTCTTCCGCGCTCGGAAGTTGAATTGACCTGCCGTTAGCCTTCGCGACAGATGACTTGGCGCCGGGATACCACTCTAGGAGCCCATAGCTGCCATTGGGCAGGCGGTGAAACGTGGTCGAGTTCTTGGTGAGCGACTGGTACAGACCGCGCTTGGCGTTTTCCACATTCTTGGTGTTGAAGTGGTAGCCGCCATCAGTGAGCGCTTCAAAGATTTCGTTGACGGTGGCCGCACTCAAGCCGCCTCTCTTCCGCCGCTCCAGAACTTCCCGAACGGCCGTCGCAAGAGGTTTGCCATAGTAGGCATCCGCAGGAAGGGGGCCAAAAGAGCCGCTTGCGGCTAACTGTTCATCAGGATAGTAGGCATCTATTCCCGCCAAGCCGCAAAGGTTGTTTACTAGCTGTTTCTTCGCGGCCACTTGTTCTTCAAGTTCGCGAATTTGATTATTCACCAATTCAATTGTTTTGGAGACGTGCTCTGACACGACGAATCCTCCTGTTATGCAGACTACCAAAGACGCACGGATTCTACGGCCTTTCGCAGAAGGCTTCAAGTCCCCAATCAACCTACATTCAATTTCATGCCGAATTGTAAGTCGTAACTCATTTGATTTAATAATGTTGCACCTCGCGTGTCGGCTTGTCTTTTATTGAAAAATCATCTTGACACTTCTGCCGAGTGCCTCTATCCACGTCGCGATCGCCCAATTTATTCCAGCCATCGATTCCGAAAACAAAGGAAGAAACGATGCAATTGATATTGACAAAACGATCCAATATTGCTAATTGACGCCGCCAAATCTGAGGTTAGAATCCCACAACCGTGGTATGTTTGTGAAAAAAATAGACCGGCGGGGCTCGCCTAACCGATGCCAACGATGGCCGGATGATAATTGTGGCGGCGGTTTTAAGGGATTGATGGCGATAGCCGCGCGTCGGTGCGGCTTTATTTTTGCGCTTTTACGATAGGCGGACGAACATGCTTAGCTGCCACGATGTAGCCGACTACTTCTTGGCCGTTTCGCGCGCTGATGAAGAGGCAGGCGACCCGATTTCCAACATGACCCTTCAAAAACTCCTGTATTACGCGCAGGGGTTTTACTTGGCACTCAACGACAAGCCGCTGTTTAACGAGCGGATTGAAGCATGGACTCACGGCCCGGTCGTTCCAGACGTCTATCATCGCTTTAAGCAGCACGGCGCTGGACCGCTTCCAATGCCCGCTGAAATCGATCTAGATCGGATTCCAGATCACACTGCCGAATTGCTCGATGAAGTCTACAAGGTTTATGGCCAATTTTCCGGTTGGAAACTCAGGGAAATGACGCACGCCGAACCTCCGTGGGCGGAAACTCAGCAGGGAGGCGCCATATCGCGCAACGCGCTATCAATATTCTTCAAAACAAGAATTGTCGATGGTGAAGGGGAAGAACCTTAAGGTTGGCGAGAAGAATAGGGGCAAGAATATCTCCGCCCCTATTGCCCCTTCTGAGCCCGACCCGCAAAATCAAACTCCGGTCTTTTGCTTGCACTATCTTGGCGGGCGATACTGCCTCTCACGTTGCAATGACGAGGAGAAGGCGGCTCTTTCCGATCGAATGCACCGCTTGTGCAAGATGACGTGGAAGGAGATTTCGGTCGCCAACAGAAAGGGAATGGGGTACGAAAAAATTGCTCGAAATGCTCTTAGTGTCGAGCTTCCAGCACACGTCACGCCTGACGTGAACCTCTTAGCGTTTCGCTTCTATGGGAATGCGCCGATGGTTGGATATCGTGTAAAGCGAGTATTCCACATCCTGTTTTTGGATCGTGACTTCACGCTCTACGATCACGGATAACGGTTGGTAATCTAAGTCCCTGCCAAACGCCTTGCATGATGGCAGGGCTGACGCTCAAGCCGTGGAGTTTCGCCGAGCTATTCGAGCGCGTTTCGGCCTAAATCAGGCCAAGGGCAGAGAGCCCCCCTGCGGCGGCTTTTTTAATGCGGCAAAACTCCCCGTCAGTCAGCACCTTTTTGTTGGGACGCTACCGCGCAACGCGATCGCTTGAACTCAAGCCGCCGCGGTCGTAGAGTCGCGGATCGCTGCGCCCATGCCGAGCGAACAAGCGCCGCTTTTGCGCGGAATATCCTCAAGGTTCGCACGCCCTTGAGCGGAGTTGAACTGCGTCCGCGTGCAGACCAACCCTGGCCCCACTTCGCTCAGAGCGAGAGGAAAGCTCCGCCAGGCACGATTTATAGGCTCGCTCCGAAGATCGATCGTCGCGTGAGACGAAAAACAGCCGTCGCTCGAGAAAACAAGCCATTTCTCCGCAGCGAGAGAATCCGCGGCGAGGGCGAAATTGGCCCGCAAACCGCCTCTTGCCAGGCAATATTAGACATGAAACGCTCCTGTTTTGGCGCCGCCGTGGCGGTTTGCACGCCTCCATCACGCTGGAATTGCCGGAAAACTTCGGAATGGATCGCGCCCAAATTTGCAATCGCGCTCGGCGATATAAACTCTCATGAGTATCAATCATGAACCGACGCTCTCGTTGAACCAATCAGCCAATGCAGATACGATGGAGTGGTCGGTCCCGCGGGTGGTTCGGTCGCGGCGAACCACTTGGAAAGCCCCTCGCCTGTCGAGTCTTGTTGGAAACGCCTATTCCGATGGTTGCCCGGAGAATCTCGCGACTTGCGTCTTCGATCGCCCTGTTGTGGGCGTGGGCTTGCTCCGTCGCGTCGGCCGCGGAACCGCCCGCCGATAACGCCGCCCCGCCGACGGCCGAGGCGCTCGAATTCTTCGAGAAGCGCGTGCGGCCGCTGTTGGTCATGCACTGCCATAAGTGCCACGGCGCGGAAGAACAAAAAGGCGGTTTGCGGCTCGATTCTCGCGCCGGCGTGTTGGCCGGCGGCGACTCGGGGCCGGCCGTCGTGCCGGGCAAAACGGACGAGGGGCTGCTGCTCGATGCGGTGGCCTACGGCGATCTCTACCAGATGCCGCCCAGCGGCAAGCTGCCGGCCGCCGATCTGGATACGCTCCGCCGCTGGGTCGAACTGGGCGCCCCGTGGCCGAAAGAAGCAGGTCCCGCGGCGGCCAAGAAGTCGGGCGAGTTCGACCTGGCCGAACGAGCCAAGCAGTGGGCCTTTCAAGGCTGGATCGATCATGCGCCGCCGGCGGTGAAAGATGAGGCGTGGCCCGTTACGCCCGTCGATCGCTTCATTTTATCGCGGCTCGAAGCGGCCGAACTTTCGCCCGCCGCGCCGGCAGATAAAGCGACCTTGCTGCGGCGAGCGAGTTTCGCTCTGGTCGGCCTGCCGCCGACGCCCGAGGAAATCGCGGCCTTTCTGGCCGACAATTCGTCGCAAGCCTGGGAGGGCGCGATCGACCGCCTGCTCGGCTCGCCGCATTTCGGCGAACGCTGGGGCCGGCACTGGCTCGACCTGGTGCGCTATGCAGAGAGCCGCGGCCACGAGTTCGACTACTCAATCCCGAACGCCTATCAGTACCGCGACTACGTCATCCGGGCCTTCAACGCCGACTTGCCCTACGATCAGTTTCTCACCGAGCAAATCGCCGGCGACCTGGTCGAGCCGCCGCGGCTGAACCCCGAGCGAGGCTTTAATGAGTCGATTCTCGGCGCCGGGTTTTGGTTTTTGGGCGAAGAGGTCCATTCGCCGGTCGATACGCGACTCGACGAGACCGATCGCACCGACAATAAGCTCGACGTATTCTCCAAGACGTTTCTCGGACTGACGGTCGCCTGCGCCCGCTGCCACGACCACAAGTTCGACGCGATTTCGACCAAGGACTATTACGCCTTGGCGGGCTACATCGCCAGTTCCAGCTATCGACAGGCGCCGTTCGAAACGCTGGACTCGCACCGCCGCGTGATCGGCGAAATGGCGGCTCGGCGCGCGGCGGCCCAGCCCAAGCTTGCCGCCGCCGTCGCCACTTCGGCAAAGCCCGCCTTGCAGCGCACGGCCGAACTGCTGCTGGCCGCCCGCGAAGCGCTCGAAGCTGGCCCGCTGGCCGCGGTTGCGGCGGGCGAGAATACAGCGGCCGACGCCGGGGCTGCAACCAATGCTTCCCAAGCCGAAGCCTGGCAGCGGCGGGTCGATTCGGTTGCCGGCGAGCGCCAACTGCCGCCGGCCGTGCTCGCGGCCTGGGTCGACGAACTGCGCCGCGCCGCCAGCGAACCGCATTCGCCGCTCGCGCCCTGGGCGGCAACGCTAGGCAAAACCGACGACGCGCAGCGCGCGGCGGCGATGGAAGCCTCGCTCGCCGTTTGGCGGCAGCAACAACGAGCGGCCGAGCCTGCGCTCGACGGCGCCCGCGTGATGCTCGATTATGCGACCTGCGAGCCGGCCGATTGGCTCGAAGACGGTTTCACGTTCGGCCTGGCGCCGGTCCAACCCGGCGAGATCCGCCTCGGCGCCGACCCTTCGCGGCCGATCGCCGGCATCTACGATCGCGCGGCGGCTGTTTCAGCCTGGCAGAATCTGGCGCCACAGCCGGCCGCGGGCGCCGAGCGCGAGAACGGCCGCTTGAACTGGCTGCAATCGGGCCGCATGCTGCGAACGCCTTCCTTCAAGCTCGGCGGCGGAAAGTTGTATTACCTGGTCCGCGGCTCGGGCTATGCCTATGCGGCCGTCGATTCGCACCGCATGAACAACGGCCCGCTGCATGCCGCCTTGATCCGGCAGTGGAAGGCCGGCGACAAGCCGCAATGGATCGAACACGATCTCACGGCCTACGCCGGACGCCGCGTACACATCGAGTTCAGCCCTCGGCCGGCGGAGGAGATCGGCGCCGGTGAGTCGGGCCTGCTGTCGGTGGCGATGGTCGTTGAGGCCGAGAAGGCGCCTGGCTCGCTCGAGCGGCCGCACGCTGGGTTGTTGCAAGCGCTTTCGCGCCAGAGTCCGACATCGGCGGAAGCCGCAGCCGGCGTCTATCAACAAGTGTTCTTGGGCTTGGCCGAGCGTTTCGGCGCCTGCGCGCTAGCGATCTCGGCCGATCGGCAGGCCGACGCCGCGTTGGCCGATTGGTTGTTCTCGCGGCCCGAACTGACCTCGCCGCACGAGAGTGCGGATCGAGCGGCCTTGGCCGCCGTCGCCAAGCCGATCTTGGACGAGCAGGCGGCGCTGGCCGCAAGTTTGCCGCGCGAGTCGGCGTTGGCGCCGGCGCTGCTCGATGGCAGCGGCGTCGACGAGTGCGTGCTGTTGCGCGGCAATCCCAAGACGCCGGGCGCCGTAGCGCCGCGGCGATTGCTCGAAGCCCTGGCCGGCGCCGATCAGCCGCCGCCCTCGCGCGGCAGCGGTCGCCTGGAACTGGCCCGCCGCATGACCGACGTCGAAAAACATCCGCTGGTGGCCCGGGTGATCGTCAACCGCGTCTGGCAGCACTTGTTCGGCCGCGGCATCGTGGCTTCGGTCGACAATTTCGGCGTGCTCGGCGAACGGCCCACGCACCCCGAACTGCTCGATTACCTGGCCGACGAGTTCGTTCGCGACGGCTGGTCGATCAAACGGCTAATTCGCTCGCTGATGCTCTCGCGGACGTACCAGATGTCGAGCGCGCCCTCGCGCGAGTCGCTCGCTCGCGATCCGCGCAATTTGCTCTGGCAACACATGCAACTCAAGCGTTTGGAGGCGGAAGCCATTCGCGACGCCATTTTGGCCGTTTCCGGACGGCTCGACGAGCGGATGTTCGGGCCGAGCGTGCCGGTTTTTCTGACGCCGTTCATGGAAGGGCGCGGCAAGCCGGCCAGCGGTCCCTTGGACGGCGCCGGGCGGCGGAGCGTTTATATCAACGTGCGGCGGAACTTCATGAACACGATGTTTTTGGCGTTCGACTATCCGACGCCCTTCACGTCGACCGGCCGCCGCACCGTTTCGAACGTGCCGGCGCAAGCGCTGACGATGATGAACAGCCCGTTCGTCGTCGCCGAGGCCCGCCGCTGGGCCGAACGGGACTTGGCCACACCCGCCGCCAGCGCCGCCGAGCGCATCGAGCGGCTCTATCTCGCCGCCTTCGGCCGCCCGCCGACATCGGCCGAAAGCGCCGACGCGCTGGCCTTTCTGGCCGAGCAAGCCGTTCGCTATGCCGCTTCGGCCGACGATTCCCGCCCCTGGGCCGATTTGTGCCACGTGCTGTTGAACGTGAAAGAGTTCATCTTCGTGCGCTGAGGCGCAGAGTCACTGCATGCGGCGGTCATCCCTTTGAAGGATCTCACGCGGAGGCGCGGAGCCGCGGAGAGAAACTCTTCTACATGCTTGTCTCGGCGGCTCCGCGCCTCCGCGTGAGCCAAGAGCTGCCATTGCAACAGTTCCCCCGCGATTACGCCGTTCAATCAAGGGAACGTAAGCGGCGTAGTCCGCTGCGGATTTCATCATCAAGCGTTGCCCGCAGTTCTTCGAGCACCGCCGTGTGCCGAAGTTCGTCGTCCGAAAGGAGTCTTCGCTCGCCTTGGGCTCGCAACGTTTCGAGTTGAGGCGCAAAGATCTCCAAGGTTTCCATACCGGTCGCTACGTCATAAGCCGCGTGAAGTGTGGGCTCGCCGAGAATGAACGATAGCGTCTCTTTGTCAAGCAATTCGAACTCGGCGCGCGACGTCGGAGGCGGCATATCGCGCACGCGCTCACGCAATACTTCCAATTGAGCCCGCGCCCAGTTCAACGACGCCGAGTCTTCGGCATCGATGATCTCGGCCATACGTGCAAGCATCGCGGCCAGATGGGCGAGTTTTTCGGAGACTGGCTGTGAGGCGTCAAACGCCTCGACCCGCCCCCACGCGGCTTGAAGTTCCGGCGTATCACAAAAGTCGGGCGAGCCGTCTTATTCGAATTCGGGATCTTCGCACATGGCTTCGCTCCAAGGCGAGTTAGCCGGGCGAGGGCGCCCGGCCCTCCATATTCTCCGTCGGGCGAGGGCGCCCGGCCCTCCATATTCTCCGTCGGGCGAGGGCGCCCGGCCCTCCAGACTCTATCTTCGCACGCGGCCGGAAGTCATGCCGGCGACGAGCGAGGCGACTTCTTCTTTGGTGACGTAGTTAAAATCGCCCTTGATCGAGTGCTTCAGGCAACTGGCGGCCACGGCGAAGTGCAAGGCCTGCTCGGGCGCGGCGTATTCCTGCGAGTGCAGGGCGTAGAGCAGCCCGCCGCCGAAGGCGTCGCCGGCGCCGACGCGATCGACGATGTGGCGGATTTCATAGGGCCGGTACTCGTCCTGCTCGTCGACCGGGGCGAAGATGGCGCGGCCGGTCGGCACGTCCAGCAGCATCGCGCCCCAGTTGTTGTGGTCGGCCGAAAGGCTTTCGCGCAGTGTGATCGCCACTTTCGAGAGGTTCGGAAATTGCTCGGCGATGGTCTCGGCCACGCGATGATAGGCCCGGGCGTGGATGCGGCCGTGCTCGATGGCCGTGCCTTCGGCATGGATGCCCAGCACGTCGGCGGCGTCCTCTTCGTTGGCGACCAGCAGATCGACGTGCGGCAGGATCTGCGACATGCACTCGTGCGCCAGTTGCTTGGCGCCAAACCCCGGCCGCCAGCGCCACAGCTTGTTGCGAAAGTTCAAATCGCACGACACGCCCAGATTGCGTTGCTTCGCCATGCGGACCAGTTCGAGCGTCGAGGCGAAACCGTTCTCGCTCAGCGAAGGCGTGATGCCGGTGACGTGAACCCACGTCGCGCCGTCGAGCGCCGCGGCGAAGTCGTATTCCGCCGGCGCCGCCAGGCTGATCGCGCTGTGGTCGCGGTCGTAGACTACGGCCGAGCTGCGCTGGTTGGCGCCCGTCTCGACGAAATACACGCCCAGGCGCCCGCTATCGCGGCGCAAGATCGGGCTCGTGTCGACGCCCAATTGCCTGAGCACGGCCACGACGCTGTCGGCGATCGGGTTTTTGGGCAGCGCCGTGAGATAACGACTCTGCATGCCGTACATCGCCAGCGAAACGCAGACGTTGGCCTCGGCGCCGGCGAACGTGATATCGACGCTGCCCGGCATCGCCTGGCGGAAGCGCAAATGGCCAGGCGGCGCCACGCGCATCATGATTTCGCCGAAGCCGAGAATCGTCGCTGGTTGGTTTTCCGCTGACATCCGAATCTTTTCCAATTATGGAGGCCCGGGCGCCCTCGCCCGTTCAAAACATGGAGGCCCGGGCGCCCTCGCCCGTTCAAAACATGGAGGCCCGGGCGCCCTCGCCCGTTCAAAACATGGAGGCCCGGGCGCCCTCGCCCGTTCAAAACATGGAGGCCCGGGCGCCCTCGCCCGTTCAAAACATGGAGGCCCGGGCGCCCTCGCCCGTTCAAAAATTACGGCCCGGGCGCCCTCGCCCGGAAAAGCAGCCACGCGTTTCTGGCAATTTATCGCCCGTTCTCTCGATGGTCGAGGGCGCCAGGGCCTGAGCGCCGCCGGGCGAGGGCGCCCGGCCCTCCGTAATCGCCGAGCCGGTCGAGGGCGCCCGGCCCTCCCTACTCGTTAGACCAGCTCCCGAATTGGCGATGCCGTCGAAGGCAAGATCGCCACCGGCCGATCGAAGCGGTCTTTGACGAAGCTGTGCGGGTCGATGCCGAGCTGATGATAGGCGGTCGCCAGCACGTCCAGGTAGTGGACCGGCCGGGCGACGGCGTAGGCGCCGAGCTTGTCGGTCGAGCCGATGACTTGCCCGGTTCGCAACCCGCCGCCGGCCAACAGCGCCGAATTGACGGGCGCCCAGTGATCGCGGCCAGCCTGCTTGTTGATTTTCGGCGTGCGGCCGAACTCGCCCCAGACGACGACCAATACGTCGCGGTCGAGGCCGCGGTCGTGAATGTCCTCGACGAGCGCTGAAATGCCCTGGTCGTACTGCGGCAAGTTGCCCTTCAGGTGGCCGAAGTTGTTGCCGTGCGTGTCCCAGAAGCCGTAGCCGACCGTGACGCAGCGCACGCCCGCTTCGACCAGCCGCCGCGCCATCAGCAGGTGATCGTTGAACAGCGGGGCGCCGTCGCCCTGGTGCTTGGGCGAGCCGTGGCCGTAGCGTTCGCGTACGGCGGCGTCTTCGCGGTCGAGATTCATGGCCTCGAGCAGCTTGCTCGAAGTGAGCACGTCGAAGGCCCGGCGATAGGCCGTGTCGAGCTTGTCGACTTCCAGGCTGTCGACGTCTCGGCGAAAGCGGTCGAACTCCTCCAGCAACCGGCGGCGACCGGCGAGGTGTTCGAGCGAGATGTCGCGCAATTTCATGTTGGCCACGTCTTCGCCGTGCGCGGTCACGCCGCCGTAGGCGCTGCCCAGCGTGCCGGGGCCAGGGCTGTTGTAAGGCCGGTGCTGCATGACGGGGAACAGATCGACGAACGGCGGCACTTCGACGGAATTCGGGCCTTGCACCCGGGCGACGAACGAGCCGAAATTCGGCCGTCCGTCGCGGTTCGCCTCGTTCATCGAGTAGCCGGTCAGGTTCTGGAAGCTGGAGTGTTCGTCGCGCAGACCGACGATCGAACGGAGCACGGCCAGCTTGTCCATCATGCCGGCCAGCTTCGGCATCAATTCGCAGATTTGCACGCCCGGCAGCTTGGTATCGATCGGCTTGAACTCGCCGCGAACTTCATCGGGCGCCTCGGGCTTCAGATCGAACGAATCTTGATGCGCCAGGCCGCCCGTGAGGTAGACCATGATGACGGCTTTGTGCGATCGTCGCACGCCGGCTGCTTCTTCGGCTCTAAGCAGCCCTGGCAGACTCAGTCCGCCGGCGGCCAACGAGCCGATCTTCAGAAACGATCGCCGCGAGAGGCCGTCGCAAAAACGGCGTCGATTTCCCAGCAAGGTCAGCATCGTTCAACCCTTTCCCGCACCTTTCGTATTCCGAGATCTTCGTCAGCCGCGCCCGGTTGAATTCAGCGATTCTAAAGCGAGCAGGGGGCTTGCTGCAAGCTGGACAAAGCGATGGTAGTGATGCCGTCTTGGAACTTGCTTGCCGGCAGCTAAAGCCAAAAAGATCCCGGCCAGCATCACCGTGCCGTCATGGCGCTGGCGCAGGCCTCGCCATGAATTCCGATACGGCGGATGCAAAGGCAGTAACGGTCGCCATCACCGCCGCTCGAGTCGTGGGATTGTTGAAGTCCGTCTTGGCGATCGTTTGGCAAGCGCCGCTTTGGTCCAACAACTCGGCGATAATATAACCCGTCCCAGGCTTAACGCTAAAACTGAACAACTCCCTGGCTTTGGAATAATCGACCCAGACTCGCTCGGCAGGATCGCGCGGCTTGTTACGGGCGTCGAACGCGAACCCGGCGGCGAGCAGCGCCGGTTCGATCGCATCGCGGACCAGTTTCATCAACTGTCCGAGGCCGACAGGGTTTTTGTCCGCCGGCGAGCTTTCTCGCCAGCGCTTGCGGCATGCGCGGCAGCGTTTGGCGGTGGAATAGATCGACCCTTTGGCGACTTCGTACCACCACTTTTGCTGCCTGGCGGTCCAGACCTCCGCCTTGCCGCAATCTTCACAGACGAATGGCAGGTCTTCGTAGTACGACCGCCCGACGTAGGAATTGTTGGGCGCCTGTTTGGACGCATCGGCGACGATGATCGCCCGCGACGGCGGGGCTGGCGTCGTCTTGCTCCGCTCTGTTTCTCGCTTGTAGCGCGCAACTCGATTCTTGGCCATGCACTTACGATAGCACGTTCGCCGGGAGGCTTCATCCCGTAAGGAAGGTCGCCAATGCGGCCTGCGGTTGCCGCCCGGCCCGCGCTCGACTGCCTCTGCCTCGCTCGTTTCGCCGCTCTCCTCCAGGCCCTTGACCGTCTGGCGCAACAGCCTGTATAGTAAGCTGTTAGGTTCAATGACCGTGATGCTAGAGACAAACGCTTTTCATGCCACCCGTCGTTATCGATCTGCGCAGCGCGGAAGATTCGCGCGATTGCATTCACCGCGCCGTTCAAGCGTTGGCTGAAGGCAAGGTAGTGGCATTTCCGACGGAAACCGTTTACGGCGTTGCAGCAAGTGCGCTGAGTGAAACGGCAGTCAACCGATTAGTGAAAGCGGGACTGACCAGCAGCAAGCAGCCGCTGACGCTGGCCGTCAAAAGCGCCGACGAGGCTCTGGACTACGTTCCCAATTTGAGCCCGCTCGGAGAGCGGCTGGCCCGCCGCTGCTGGCCGGGCCCCGTGACCTTGGTTTTGGAAGACAGCCATCCCGACAGTTTGCTGCGGCAATTGTGCCCGGCGGTTCGAAAAGCTCTGGCGCCCAATGGGGCGATCGGCTTGCGGGCCCCGGCCCATCAGGCGATTCTCGACGTGTTACGGCTGCTGGCCGGGCCGGTGGTGCTGACTGCCGCGCGGCGCGAAGGACAGCCCGATGCGATTACGGCCCAGCAGGTCATCGAACAACTGAATGACGACGTGCAGTTGGTGTTGGACGACGGCCGCAGCCGGTTCGGCCAGCCGTCGAGCGTGGTTCGCGTTCACGAGCGCGATTTCGACGTGCTGCAACTGGGGGTCGTGTCGGAACAAACGTTGAAGAGGCTGGCCAGCTTGATCGTCCTATTCGTATGCACGGGCAACACTTGCCGCAGCCCGATGGCCGAAGGCATGTTCCGCCAGGCGTTGGCCAAGCGGATCGGCTGCCAGCCCGGCGAACTGGAGGACCGGGGCGTGGTGGTGATGTCGGCCGGCATTGCCGCCATGTTGGGCGGGCGCGGCGCCGCAGAGGCCGTCGAGGTGATGAGCCGCAGCGGCATCGACATCTCGGCGCACGAAAGCCAGCCGCTGACCGAGCAGTTGGTGCGTCATGCCGATTTGATCTTGGCCATGACTCGTTCGCATCGCAAGGCGATCCTGGCCGAATGGCCGGAAGCCGAGCCGCGGGTCAGGCTGCTGTCGGCCGACGGCGCCGACGTGCCCGATCCGATCGGCGGGCCGGTGGAACAATATCAGCGCTGCGTCGCCCAGATGGCGCCGGAAGTCGAAGCGTGGGCGGCCGAAATCGCCTCGAAACTTTAAGAGCAGCCGGGGGAAGGAAACGAGAACCATGCGCATTGCAATCGGCAGCGACCATCGCGGTTTCGCCGTCAAGCAGAAGCTGATCGAGCTACTCAAGCAACTCGGCCAAGAGGCGGTCGACGTCGGCACGAACGGCACGGAAAGCTGCGACTATCCGGATAGTAACCGTTCACGCCCCGGCGTAGCCGGGGCGAAAACTGCTCTTCGCGCATGAGGCGAAATCGGCGAAATAGTCGGTATGTTGCCGCCGCAAGCGCCGATTACGCCCGA
>Ga0307372_10006350_pt1 | contig 17340 bp, 11 predicted proteins | sample OX1MG_FD_202533 | JGI IMG/M metagenome (GOLD analysis project Ga0307372, IMG submission 202533) | Soil microbial communities from Risofladan, Vaasa, Finland - OX-1 | ecosystem: Environmental > Terrestrial > Soil > Coastal area > Acid sulfate soil | place: Finland: Risofladan, Vaasa | collected... | reverse complement strand
GCGGGTTCCGCCGCCAGCGCTCGCGGTGCTCGTCGCACAGCTCGGACTCGTGCGCCGCCAGGTGGTCCGAGAGCGCCTGGCGGTACGCCGGCATGCAGCTCGCGTCGCCCATCGAGTTGACCCGAAGATCGACGCGCGACACCCCGAGCGCACCGAGGAACGCGCCGAGCAGCGCGATCACCTCGACGTCGACGTCGGGGTCCTCGCTGCCGAGCACCTCGACGCCGAGCTGGTGGTGCTGGCGATAGCGGCCGGCCTGGGGCGCCTCGTAGCGGAACGCCGGGGTCACGTACCAGGCCTTCCACGGCACCGGCGGGCGGTGCTGGATGAAGGCGCGCACGGCCGAGGCAGTCCCCTCCGGCCGGAGCGCGAGCACGCGTCCGCCCTTGTCCTCGAACTCGTACATCTCCTTCGCGACGACCTCGGACTCCTCGCCGACGCCGCGCCGGAACACGGCGGCGTCCTCGAACATCGGCCCGACGTACAGGCCGAACCCGGCGAGACGCGAAAGCGCGGCGAAGCGCGCCACCACGGCCTCGAAGCGCGCGCTCTCAGGAGCGAGGACGTCCCGGGTGCCTCTCGGCGCCTGGAAGGAGCTCACCGGGTGGAGGCGCGAAGCGAGCCGCTCTTGCCGGGGAGCAGGCGGTACGCGTCGTACACGCCCTCCAGCTGGCGGAGCGAGGTGAGGACCGAGTCGAGGTGCGACGCGTCGGCAAGCTCGCACTCGAATCGCATGCGGGCCACCCTATCCGCCGTCGCCTGGGACGAGGAGGAGACGATGCCGACGTGGTGCTCGGCGAGGACGCGCGCCACGTCGGCGAGCAGCTGGGAGCGGTCGAGCGCCTTCACCTCCACGCCGGCGACGAACACGCCCGAGCGGTGCTCGTCCCACTCGACCTCGATGAGCCGCTCGCGGTCGCCCCCCGAGAGCGACAGGGCGTTGACGCAGTCCTCGCGGTGCACCGAGACGCCGCGGCCGCGTGTGATGAAGCCGATTATCGGGTCACCCGGCACGGGCGTGCAGCAGCGGGAGAGCCGGACCATCACGTCGTCGAGCCCCTCGACGTAGACGCCCGCAGTGCCCGTGCGCCGCGTCGTCGGCCGCCGGGTGGGCAGCGCCGTCGTCGGCAGCTGCATCTCGCCACCGACGAGGTCGCGACGCAGCCGCTGGACGACCCCGCGCGCCGAGCAGTGGCCCTCGCCGATCGCGGCGTAGAGCGCCTCGATGTCCGCATAGCCCATCGAGGCGAACAGGTCGCTCAGCGCGGGCGAGCCCGTCAGCTTCTGCGCGGGGAGCCCCTCCCGGCGCAGCGCCTTGGTCAGCTCCTCGCGACCGGTCTCGATCGCGTCCTCACGGCGCTCGCGGGAGAACCACTGGCGGATCTTGTTGCGCGCGCGCGGCGAGACGACGATCTGGAGCCAGTCCCGCGAGGGGCCGGCCGACGGCACTTTCGAGGTGAAGATCTCGACGGTGTCGCCGGACTGCAGCTTGGCGTCGAGCGGCACGAGACGGCCGTTCACGCGCGCGCCCACGCAGCGGTGGCCGACCTCGGTGTGGATCGCGTAGGCGAAGTCCACCGGGGTCGCCTCGGCCGGGAGGGTGACGATCTCGCCCTTCGGCGTGAAGACGTAGACCTCGTCCTGCTCGAGGTCGAGCTTTAGCGTCTCCAAGAACTCGATAGGGTCGGGCATGTCCCGCTCCCAGTCGACGATCCGCTGCAGCCACGCGATGTCGTCGGCGGAGCGCGCGCTGCCGGGGTGGGCGGCGTCCTCCTTGTAGCCCCAGTGCGCGGCGATGCCGTACTCGGCGCGCCGGTGCATCTCCTGGGTGCGGATCTGGATCTCGAGCGGCTTGCCGCGCGGCCCCACCACCGTCGTGTGGAGGGACTGGTAGAGGTTGAACTTCGGCGAGTTGATGTAGTCCTTGAAGCGGCCGGGGACGGGGGGCCACAACGCGTGGACCGAGCCGAGCGCCGCCCAGCAGTCCTTCTCGGACTCGACCACGATGCGGATGCCGACGAGGTCGTGGATCTCGTCGAACTCCTTGCCGCGGACCACCATCTTCTCGTAGATGCTCCAGAGATGCTTCGGCCGGCCCGTCACGACAGCCTCGATCCCGAGGGCCGCCAGCCGCCCTCTGAGCAGCTCGACGACCTGGGTCAGCTCGACCTCGCGCCGCGGCGCGCGCGTCGCGACCATCTGGGCGATCTCGGCGTAGCGCTTCGGGTGCAGGGCCTGGAAGGAGAGGTCCTCGAGCTGCCACTTGACCTCCTGGATCCCGAGGCGGTGTGCCAGCGGGGCGAAGATGTCGAGCGTCTGCTGGGCGGTCCGGCGCTGCTTCCACTCGGGCATCGCCGAGAGCGTGCGCATGTTGTGGAGGCGGTCGGCGAGCTTGATGACGAGGACCCGCCAGTCCTTGGCCATCGCCACGAGCATCTTGCGCACCGTCGCCGCCTGCTGGGCCTCCTTGGAGGAGAAGTTCAGCCGGTCGAGCTTGGTGACGCCGTCGACGATGGCGGCGACGGTCGGCCCGAACTCCGCTTCGATCTCGGCGAGCGTCACCTCGGAGTCCTCGACGACGTCGTGCAGCAGGGCGGCCGTCGCGCTGGTTGCGTCGAGGCCGAGCTCGGCGACGATCATCGCGACGGCGATCGAGTGGGTGACGTACGGCTCGCCCGAGAGGCGGAACTGACCGGCGTGGGCCTTGGTCGCGAGATCGTGGGCCCGACGGACGATCCCGGCGTCCTCACCGGGGCGATGGACCTCGAGCTCGGCCAGCAACGGCTCCACCGCCTCGGTCGGCGCGCCGCCACCGGCGCGGGACCACTCCGCGGGGGTGCCTGCCCTGGTGAGCGGGTCGACGACGGCCATGTCCCAGGCTACCGCTGCCCGCCGCTCCGGCCACGCGTCGACAGGTGGCCCGACGTGCCCACCGGTAGACTTCGGGCCGGACCCCTGCCGTGCCACTCCACCCACCAGCCCATCCCGACCTGCCGGGCACCGTCGACGGCCTCGCCGCGAACGGCGCCACGTCCGCCGACGAGGTCGGAGGCCGCGGTGGGACCGGCACGGTCGGCGCCGCCGCGCCGCGCTTCGCCCAGCGGCCGCGCCGCGGGCCGGCCCTGATCGTCCTCGCGCTCGCGGTCGTGATCGGCGGCGGCGGCTTCGTCGCCGGAGCGATCACCTCGGGGCCGGGGCAGACCACCCCGCCCGCCAGCCTCAACCACCTAGCAGGCGTGAAGCTCCCCGCCGTCGGGGCGAAGGCGCTGCTGCGCCCCGTGATCTCGGCCGGTCAGCCGCCGCCGGACGTGCTGAACGCGCTCGTCGTGCCCGAGCGCACGACGAGGAAGAGCTCGTCGTGCCCGAGCGGTGGCACCTACCTCTACGACTGCGAGGTCACGCTGGCGGTGCCGTCCACGCCGCAGAGCGTCGTCGCCTTCTACGACGCCGAGCTCGCCCACCAGCACTGGAGCAAGATGTCGGTCGTCGCGACCGCTGACGGCCGCGGCACCGAGATCCTGGCGAAGCGACCGAGCGCCGACGGCTACTACTGGGAGCTCGGCGTGACCATCGAGCCCGTGAACCCGTCCATCACCCCGGCGCTCGGCGGTGGCAGCGAGACCGCGCCCACGAGCTCGCTCGTCCTGACGGTGTTCGAGATCGACGACGCCAGCTGATCCTCGTCGCTGACCGCCGCGGCGCCCGCGGGGCGCATCCCGTCGAGGACGTAGGCCCAGACGAAGAGATTCGCCGGGTAGATCAGGTAGCCGAAGCGCGTCGCCGGTGCGAGCACGGTCGCGACCAGCATCGCGAAGGCCGTGAACCGGGCCGCGCCGGCGACCGTGCGCGGCGGGTGTCGGACGAGCGCCACGATGACGATCGCCACGCCGACGAGGACCAGGAGCGCGGTGATGAGCGTCTTGTCGCGGGGGAACACGGTGACGAGCACCTGGCCGAGCAGCGGGCTCGCCGCGGGGGACTTCACGCGGGCGAGGCCGAGCGGGAAGCGCACGACGTTCTCGAAGAACGCGCTCGGGTCGAGCACGATGCCGGCGCCGATCACCGGCACGACGATGATCAGCACGGCCAGGCCGTAGCGGAGCGGCGCCCGATTACCCTCGCGGTCGCGCACCGAGAGCAGGAGCAGCAGCAGGAGCGGCCACGCCGTGAACTTCAGCGTCCCGGCACAGCCCATGGCGAGCCCGGCGAGGACGGCACGTCTTCGCTGCGCGAGCACGAGGCCGAGGAGCATCAGCGCGAGCACCGGGAGGTCATCTCCTCCGGTGACCATCGGGAGCGCCCCCGAGGGCAGGACGACGAGGAACTGCAGCGCCCTCCCCCGCCGGCCGAGGGTTGCGTCGCTCGCCAGCAGCGCGATCGCCCCGACGACGAGCGTGAAGCCGCCGAGCGCGACCCGGGCGTCGCGCAGCTCGGGCGGGCCGCCGACGGCGTTCAGCAGGCCGAAGGGGACCATGCCTGGCAGGTAGGGGAAGAAGGAGCTCTGGTCGACGCTCGGCGAGTCGCTGGAGGGCGGGACGCCGACCGAGCGCGGGTTCCTCAGGTAGGGATCCTGCGCGTGCACGGCGCGATCGCCGGCACGCTCGACCACCGCCACCTCGGGCTGGGCATGGGCGCCCGGGCGCGCCTCGGCACGCCACGTCAACTGGGCGAACAGCGGGAGCAGGACGGCGCCGACGACGAGCACCAGCACGACGAGGCGGCGTGTCCAGCCGATCCGCTCGGCGGCGATCCCGCGCCGGCGGGCGCGCCGTGAGACCGCGAGGCAGATGGCGGCCCCGGCGACGTAGGCGACCGCGGCCATCTGGCCCCACTGGCGGTAGTCGGCCGAGATCGCGACGAACGCGGTGCAGAGCGCGAAGAGCGCCGACGCCAGATAGAGCAGGGCGTCCTGCTCGAGCACCGGGACGGCGCAGCAACGACGCCAAACGGCGAGCACGGCGCTGCGCACGGCGAGATCGTAGCCCGGGCGGGCGCTCGGACCCCGGACGCGCCGCCGCCCCCGCACCGGCACCCTCAGGCGCCGTCGGGGGCGGTGCGCTCCGGGCGACCGTCGCGTGCCGGCGGGGGTGGCCCCCCGATGCTTCGGTCGGACCGGCTCAGCGGTTGGGCTGCGGCGTGTAGCGCAGGTAGGGCTTCACCGTCCGGAAGCCCTTCGGGAACTTCTCCTTGGCGTCCTCGTCGGAGATCGCGGGAGCGATGATGACCTCTTCGCCCTCGTGCCAGTTGACCGGCGTCGACACCGAGTATCCCGACGTCACCTGGAGCGAGTCGATCACCCGCAGGATCTCCTCGAAGTTCCGGCCGGTGCTCGCCGGGTAGGTGATCGTGAGCTTCACCTTCTTGTCCGGGCCGATCACGAAGACCGAGCGCACGGTGAGGGTATCGCTCGCGTTCGGGTGGATCATCCCGTAGAGGTCCGAGACCTTGTGGTCGGGATCGCCGATCAACGGGTAGTTGAGCGCCTGGCCCGTCGCGTCCTTGATGTCACCCACCCAGCCCGTGTGCGACTCGACCGAGTCGACGGAGAGGCCGAGCACCTTCGTGTTCCGCTTGTCGAACTCCCCCTTCAGCCGCGCGACCTCGCCGAGCTCGGTCGTGCACACCGGCGTGAAGTCCTTCGGATGGGAGAACAACACGCCCCAGCCGTCGCCGAGGTACTCGTACAGGTGGATCGGCCCCTCGGTCGAATCGGCGGTGAAGTCCGGCGCGGCGTCGCCAAGTTGCAGTGCCATGTGAATCTCCTCGTTCCTGTGTCCTGATGGGCGCGAGTCTGCCCGAGAACGCGCTGTCCCGCCGATGATATCGGCAGGCAGCACAATTGTCGACTGAATTGGTCGGGATTTCTCCCCGCTCCGGCGCCCACGAACGACCCGGGGGAGCCTGCGCGGGACCGGGCGCGACCAGTAGGTTCCTCCGGATGATCCGAACGGACGTCGCGCCGCCGGCCACGCCCGTAGCGGCGCCGAGGCGCCGGATCGCGAGCGCTGACCGGATCGCGCTGGCGATCCTCGTGCTGCTCCCGATGGCGATCGACCTGCCGTTCTCCCTGAGCGGTCATCCGCTGCTGCCCGGTGACGCGCTCGTCCAGAACTTCCCGCTTCGGGTCCTGTCGGGCGAGCTGATCCGCTCGGGACACCTCCCCGCCTGGGACCGGCTCATCTGGAGCGGCACGCCGCTGCTCGCAGGGTGGAACGCCGGATCGATGTTCCCCGGCACGTGGCTGTTCGCGGTCCTCCCCCCGATCGCGGCGTGGACCGTCAACTACGTCGCCGTCCCGATCGTCGCCGGAACGGGCACCTACCTCCTCCTGCGCCGGCTCTCGTGCCGGCCGCTCTCGTCGACGCTCGGGGCCCTCGCCTTCACCTATGCGGGCTTCCTGGACGGCCAGGTCGTCCACATCGGCCTGATGGAGGGGACGGCGCTGCTCCCGTGGATGCTCGTCGCCGTCGACGGCATCGTCCGCCGGCTCCGATCCGGCTCGAGCGCCGACGGTCTGGTCGGCTACGTCGTCCTCCTCGGTGTCTCCTGCGCGCTCGCCACCTTGGCGGGTGACCCTCGGGCGGTGTCGAGCGCGGCGATCGTCCTCCTCGTCTACCTGATCGCCCTGGTCCTTCGCGACCGCCGCCGCGCCGGGCTGCTCGTCGGCGCCGTGCTCGCGGCGGCGGCACTCGGGGCATTGCTCTCCGCCGTGCAGTGGCTGCCCGGCCTCGGCTTCTTGCACTCCTCGCAGCGTGGCGTCACCGCGTACGACTTCTTCGGCACCGGATCGATCACGCTCTCCGAGATGGGGACCCTGCTCGTGGCGCCGTTCCTTCTCGGCGGCAACAGCAACTTCGGGATGCCGGTCTACGGCGGCTCCTACAACCTGCCCGAGCTGACGATCGGCGTCGGGATCGTGGCGCTCGTCGCCTTCATGGCGTACCTTCCCGAGCTCGGCGGCTCGCTGCTCGCCTTCCTACGCGCCAAGCGCGCGGGGCCGGCCGCCGGGAGTGCCGGCGGGCGCCGCCAGCTCGGCGTCTGGTACGTGCTCGCCGGCCTCGGCGTCGTGCTCGGTCTCGGCACGAACACGGCGCTCGGCCATCTCCTCGTGCACCTCCCCCTCTATGGCGGCCAGCGCCTGCAGAACCGCAACATCGTCATGACCGACCTGGCGCTGGCGGTGCTGCTCGCGTACCTGGTCGAGGATCTCACCGACCGGCGAGCGCGCTCCCGCCGCGAGCGCTGGCCGGAACGCCGAGACGAGGCCGCTCCGGCCGCCGACGGGTCCGGTGGGCCGATCGCGGGCGCGAAGGAAGGGCCGCTCACCGCGTGGACGAGCCGCCTACTCGCGCTGACGCCGGTGCTGGCGGTGTTCGCCCTCGTCGGGTGGGCGTACGCGGCGCCTGCCGCGGTCGAGCTCCACTTCGGCTTCGCGGTGGTGAACCCCTCGCAGTTCGACGAGCTCACTCCGTACCTCGCGTCCCAGCTGGCGGTGGCCGGTGCCGTCGGCGCCTACGTCGTGCTCCATCGGCGCCTCGCGGCGCGGGCGGCACGGGTCGCGCTCGCCGTGCTCATCCTGGCCGACGTCGGGATCTACGTGGCCAACGCCAGCTACGCCACCGCACCGAGCTCGATCCTCGGCCAGGCGAACCCGTGGAGCACCGCAGTCGCCCGCTACACGGGTCCGACCGGGCGCTTCGCCATCTACAACCCGCTCTTCCAGCAGCCGAGCCCCGACCAGTTCGCGCTGCTCGAGCTCGGCGTGAGCGACATGAACGTCCTGCAGGGGAACGCCAGCGTGCAGGGGTACGGCTCGATCGTCGACAACATCTACCAGGACGCGACAGACACCCACCGCTACGAGGACCTCGACACCGCGCGGCTCGACGACACCACCTTCGACACGCTCGACATGCGGACGCTGATCACCCTGCCCACCTACTTCCAGGAGTCCCTCCCGCCGCACAGCGCGATCCCGGTCGCCGGCGCGCCGGCGGTGACCGCCACCGGCGCGCCCGGGTCGACGATCGACGCGCCGGCGCCAGCACCGGGGGGGACCGGACCGTGGACGATCGAGCCCGGTCAGCGCCAGGCCTGGCTCCTCGCCTCGCCCATGACCGTCGTCCGCCTGAGCGTGATCATCAACCCACAGCTCAGCGGGCGCCCGCCGAGTGTCGGCATCGCGGTGGTGCCGCCTGGTCGAACGCCGCACTTCGCCTCGGTCCCCGTGCGCGACGGCCGGGCGCAACTTGCGCTGCCGAGCGCGGAGCGCGCCGATCAGATCGTCGTGGAGAACCCCTCGAAGGGCACCACGATCGTCGGCGCGGTCGTCGTCGTCACCCGGGCACCGAGCCTCAGGCTCCTCCTCGACGGCGCCCTGCAGGGCCAGATCGAACCGCCCCACTGGGTCTTCGGGGGCGTGATACGCGGCTACTACGACGTGTACCTGAACACCCAGACGCTCGGTCTCGCCTGGTTGCAGCCCGCCAGTTCGACGACGCCGAACACGCTCGAACGGGCGCCGGGGACCGTGACGACCACCAGCAGCGCCCCCTACGCGCCCCAGACGATGGTGGTCGACAGCCCGCGCCCGGCGGTGCTCGTGCGCAGCGAGACCTACGCGCCAGGATGGTCCGCGCGGCTCACCCCGCTCTCGGGGGGACCGACGCGCGTCATCACCTCGCACCGTTTTGGCCTGGTACAAGCGGTCTCCGTGCCGGCGGGGCGCTACAAGGTGACGTGGCGCTACACCTCGCACAACCTGCGCACCGGCCTCGTGCTCTCGGCGATCGGCTTTGTCTTCCTGGCGGTCCTGTGCGTGTTGGCGCTGCGTCAGCGCCGTTCGCCTGGCAGGCGTCGTCGCCGCCCTACCACTTCACTCCACATGTAACGAGTGGTGCCACTTCACCCTCGGATGCGCGCGCCGCTGTAGCCTACGCGTATGCCGCGTGATGCAATGGTAAGGACACCCCCGATCGACGGGCGGAGGGCAAGGGGCGAACGGACGCGTACGCGCGTCCTCGAGGCTCTTCTCGCGCTCGTCGAGGAGGGCGAGCTGCGACCGACGGCCCAGGAGGTGGCGGCGCGCGCCGGCGTTGCCCTGCGCACCGTGTACCACCATTTCGAGGATGTCCAGGCGCTCCGGACCATGGCGCTCTCGCTCCAGATGAGCCGACATCTGGAGAACCTCCAGCCGATCGATCCGAAGCTGGCGCTCGACGAGCGGGTGCAGGTACTCACCCGCCAGTACCGCCGGCTGTTCGAGCAGATCACGCCGATCCGCCGGGCGGCGATGTTCGACGAGCACGCCTCCCACGAGATGGCGGAAGGCATCCGCCGTATGCGGTCGATCCGACGGGACCACATCGCCACGGCCTTCGCTCCCGAGCTCGCCAAGCGTGCCGAGGAAGGGCGCGTCCTGCTCGACGCGATCGACGTCGCCACCTCGTGGGACACCTGGAACTACCTGCGCGCCGGGCTCGGGCGCTCCGCCGGGGCCACCGAGAAGATCCTGATACGGATACTCACCGACCTCTTCGTCACGCGTCGGAGCGGGCGAAACGGACGCTGAGGTCCAAACAGCGGGTCCGTACTCGCGCGAGCGCACCACCCGCCGGCCGGTCCTTCGCCGCGGCGCGGGCGACGTCGGGGGCCGTGGCCCCGGTAGCCTACGAAGCGTCCCCACCACCGCCCCTACGCCGCCGACGAGGTGCCCAGATGACGACCACCGACCTCGCGACCGTTGCCGACGTCGCCCGCCAGCTGCGGGTCGACGCCATCCGCTGCAGCACCGAGGCAGGTTCCGGCCACCCGACCTCGTCGTTGTCCGCCGCCGACCTCGTCGCCGTGCTGGCGGCGAGGCACCTGCGCTACGACTGGGAGCACCCTGAGCTCCCGACGAACGACCACCTGATCTTCTCGAAGGGGCACGCCTCTCCCCTGCTCTACGCGCTCTACCGGGCCGTCGGGGTCGTGGGCGAGGAGGAGCTCGTCGAGACGTACCGGAAGTTCGGCTCGCGCCTGCAGGGGCACCCCACTCCGGTGCTGCCGTGGGTCGACCTCGCGACCGGCTCGCTCGGGCTCGGCGTCGCGGCGGGCGTGGGGATCGGCGTCGCGGGGGCGCGATTCGACCGGCTCCCCTACCGGGTGTTCGTGCTCTGCGGCGACAGCGAGATGGCGGAGGGATCGGTCTGGGAGGCGCTCGACAAGGCGGCGTACTTCGGACTTTCGAACTTCGTCGCCATCGTCGACGTCAACCGGCTCGGCCAACGGGGGCCGACCGAGCTCCAGTGGGACCTCGACGCGTACGCCCGCCGGGTCGAGGCCTTCGGCTGCGAGGCCTTCCCGATCGACGGCCACGACCTCGAGGCGATTGACGGGGCGTTCGACGCCGCGATCGCCTCCGGGCGCCCGAGCGTCATCCTCGCTCGCACCGTGAAGGGCAAGGGCGTCCCCGAGGTCGAGGACAAGGAAGGCTGGCACGGCACCGCGCTGCCGGCCGAGCTCGCCGAACGTGCGATCGCCGGCCTCGGCGGGATCTCCTCCCTCGTCATCACGTCGCTCGCGCCACCGGCCGGCACGCCCGCCGTCACGCCCGACCCGAAGGCGAAGGTCGTCCGGCCTGCCTACGAGCTCGGATCGAAGGTGGCGACGCGAAAGGCCTACGGCGACGCGCTCGCTGCACTGTCGGCACGACCGGAGGTGGTCGTGCTCGACGCCGAGGTCGGCAACTCGACCCATGCCGAGGAGTTCTTGAAGGTCGCGCCCGAGCGCTACGTGGAGGCGTTCATCGCCGAGCAGCTGATGATCGCCGCGGCCGCCGGTCTCGCCGCTCGGGGGTACGTCCCGTTCGCGGCGACCTTCGGGGCGTTCGTCTCACGCGCCTACGACTTCGTGCGCATGACCGGCGTCTCCGAGCTGCCCATCCGGATCTGCGGCTCGCACGCGGGCGTCGAGATCGGCGCCGACGGGCCCTCCCAGATGGCGCTCGAGGACCTCGCCGCGATGCGTGCCGTCAACGGCTCCGTCGTGCTCTACCCCTCTGACGGACCGTCGGCCGCCGCCCTCGTCATCGCGATGGCCGACGCGCCGGGCGTCGCGTACATCCGCACGACGCGCGGCGCCTACCCCGTCCTCTACGGCCCGGAGGAGGAGTTCACGATCGGCGGGTCGAAGATCGTCCGCGGTGGCGCCTCCGACGACGTGACCCTCGTCGGTGCTGGCGTCACGTTGCATCAAAGCCTGGACGCGGCGGACCTGCTCGCCGCCGAGGGCATCTCGGCCCGGGTGGTCGACTGCTACTCGGTGAAGCCGATCGACATCGAGACGCTGGCGGCCTGTTCGGGGGCGACGGGGGGCAGGTTCGTGGTGACCGAGGACCACTACCCCGCCGGCGGCCTAGGTGAGGCCGTGACGAGCGCCTTGGTGGCGGCAGGAATCGCGCCCCGCCTCACCCACCTGGCGGTCCGCTCGCTGTCGAGCTCAGGCACGCCCGCCGAGCTCCTCGACGCGGCCGGCATCTCGGCACCCCACATCGCCTCGGCCGCCCGCAGGCTCGTGCGCGGCTGACGCGTCCGCCTCCCGCCGCGCACCTACTCGAGCGCCACCCGCGGCGCGCCAGACCCGCCGCCACGATCACGGCGTGCCAGGACCGACCAGAGCGACCCCGCGATGCCCGCGCCCATCGCGCTCAGGCGGAGCGCCCGATTGAGGGGGTAGAGCCAGGCGAGGTACCAGCCGATGCCCGTGTCCTTCGCCGCGATCATGTTCAGCACGATCATCGCGTTGGCGAAGTCGGCCACGCCGGCGAGCGCGAGTCCCGCGAGCGACCACAGCGGCCATTCGGCGACGATCGCGTAGACGTATACCCACAGCGTGTACTGCGGCGAGTAGGTCTTGTTGATCAGCATGAAGACGCCGAACGCGATGCCGGCCGCCACCTCCGGCCCGAGACCCCGAAGCACCCTCCAGGCGAGCAGGGCCATGACCCCGAGGACTAGCACCGCGCTCAACAGGTCGACCGCGCTCACCGGCCAGGCGTTGTCGATGTTGAGCGCCGAGAGCACGCCGCCGCCGCCGCCGCGCGTGGCGTTGAAGCCGAAGAAATGCGCCCACCCACCGAAGTTGGCGACGGCGAACGGCACGTTCACGACGACACCGACGCCGACGGCCCAGACGAGCATCGAGCGGGCGGCGCCGGCGCCTCCCTGCAAGGAGCGGTCGCGCCACAGCGCGAGCAGACAGTAGACGAAGAGGACCGCCGGGAAGAACTTGGCGAAGACTGCCAATGAGAACAGGGCGCCGCTCGCCGCGTAGCGCTTCGAGCGGTAGAGCTCGTAGCCGGCCAGCATCAAGACGACACCCAGCAGGTCCCAGTTGAGCAGCGTGTAGACGAGCAGCAGCGGCGAGCACGCGAGCGCCCAGGCTTTGAGCGCCGAGCTCCGGTGCAGCAGCCAGATCGAGCCGATCAGGCAGGCGAGCAGCGCGAGCGCGCTCGCCAGGAAGTAGCCCTCGATGCCCGGGAACCAGGCCGCGAGCCACATGAACAACCCGGTGAGCACCGGGTATTCGATGACCGTGTGCACGTACGGCGCCGCGTGGTCGAACAGGTGGTGCGTGTACCACAGGGCCAGCACGTCGGAGTAGGCGAGATGCGCGTAGGACCAGGAGTGGTAGGTGTTGCCGGCGCTCCCGGCGTGTGACGAGAAGAGCGCCGAGCTCGGCGGGCGCGTGTGCAGGTACGCCCACAGCCACCACCCGGTCGCCGCGAGCGCCGGCGGCCACGGCCCGGCGAGCCAGGCAGCGCCGGCCAGTCCGACCCGGCCGGCCGGAGCCGGTGTCCCGCCGCTCGCCGAGCGCTCGACTGACACATCGCTGGCGGTCCGCACTCGTCGGTCTCCTCGGGTTGACGCCGCCCGCCAACGTAGCCGGTCCCCTGGGAGCGCCCTCGGCGGCCCGTCGAGCGCTACGTGGGCCTGTGGACAACACCTCGCTGGCGGCACCGGGCGCGCGACCGGCGGGCCTCGGCCGCCTGTCGGGTCGCCAAAGACGCGACGATGGGGTCATGGCGAGCATCGCACCGGTCGCACCGGCCGCGGCCGGGCGCCAGACGGAGGGCAGGCCCGCCGTCGCTCCCACCCGCCGCGGACGGTGGGCGACGCGCAGGGTCGACCTCATCGTCTCGTGCATGCTCGCGCTGCTCGCCGCCGGGACGGCCGCCGCCTACTGGCAGCTCGCGACGGCGCCGTTCTGGTTCGACGAGCAGGTGCGCGCCTACGACCTGACGCAGCCCGGCCTGCACACCGACCTCCACAACACGTACGCGCCGATGGCCTTCGGGTGGATGCTCCTCGAGAAGCTGGCCGTGCTGGTGCTCGGCGCCCACGAATGGGCGTTCCGGTCGCCGATGATCCTCGCGTGGGTGCTGCTCGGGCCCGCCGCGTATCTGGTCGGCCGCCGTCTCGCCCCGCGCCCCATCGCCTTCGGCGTCGCCGCCGCGCTCGTCGTCAACCCCGCCGTCGTCTACTACGCGATGCAGCTCAAGCCGTACGCCGTCGAGGCCCTCGTCACCCTCGCCTCCGTGCTCGTGTGGTCCCACGCCCGGGCGTCGGGCGCTACGCGCCGTCGCCTCGGCTGGTACGGCGCGCTGAGCGGGCTCGGCCTGCTCAGCGTGCCGGCGCCCTTCGTCATCGCGCCGCTGCTCACGCTCGATCTGGCACGAGCCGCGAGACGCCGGCACGCCGGGTGGCACGCGGCCGCGAACGACCTGGCGGCGCCCGCGCTGGCCGGCGCCGTCGTCCTCGTCGAGATGGTCGCGTTCGTCCTCCCTCAGACCTTCGACCTGCACTACCCGAACTGGCAGGGGCTCTTCCTGCCCCACGGGACCGCCGCCGTCCAGGTCGTCGCCCGGCAGCTGCCGACGTTCCTCGCCGGCTCGTGGACCGGGCTGCCGCTCTTCGGCGACCCGTTCTTCCAAGAGGTCGTCCCGCCCGCGCTGCCCTCCGCACTCGCCTTGGTCGGCAATCTCGTCGTCGGCGCGCTCGTGCTCGCCGGCTCCTGGAGCGTGCGCCGCCACCCGCTCGGACGCGGGCTCGTCGCCGTCCTGCTCGGCGGGGGCCTTCTCCAGCTGGTCGCCTCGGGGCTACGCGAGTGGCCCTTCGGCCTCACCCGCGTCGACTTGTTCGTCGTACCGGTGATCTACCTGCTCGCCGGCGCCGGCCTCGCCGCGCTCGCGCGGGCGGCCGTCTCCCGGCGCGCGCGCGGCGGCGTGAGGCCGCGACAGCTCCGGCCAGGAGCCCCGTCCGGCGCCGCGCCCGCCTGGCTCGGGCGCGCCGCGTTCGCGCTCGCGCTCGGCGTCCTCAGCGCGCTCGTCTCCTACGGCGTGCGGGGCGACCTCGCCATCGGGCGCGACCTCCCCCTCACCCGTTGGGACCAGGGCGTGCGCTCCGCTGTGGCCCGGGCACGCCAGGAAGCCACGGCCGGCACCGTCGCCATCGTGCTCCTCGACGGGCAGGGCGGCTTCGGTCGCCGCGGCAAGGGCTGGGCCTTCTACATGGACTCCTACGACTACCCGGGTCGGCTCGGGCGGGCGCCGCGCGTCCCGCTCGACGCCACCTGGTTCGCCACCGACGACGCCTCGGGCGTGAGCGGCGCCACCGGCTTCTTGCGCTCCCACCCCGGCGCTCGACAGGTGCTCCTCTACGACTGGTGGGGCATGGGCCGCGACTACGTCGCCCGTCAGGCGGAGGTCCTCCGCGCCGCCGGTTACCACCCGGCCGGCGAGTGGACCTACGCGATGTCCGGCACGCTCACGCGCTGGCGCCACTGAGCCGCCGCGGCTCAGGGTGCGAGCAGCCGACGGAGGCGGCGCGCCGTCAGCACGGCACCGAGTCCCGCCAGCGCCACCAGGTACGCCACGTGCCAGAGCAGCGACCACGAGACGGTGCCGGTGTCGAGCGCACGCAGGAGGGCGACACCCTGGTAGAGCGGTGTGATCCGTACCAGGTCAGCGAGCGCGCCCGGATAGACGGCGAGCGGGTAGAAGGTCCCCGAGAACAAGAACATCGGGAGCATCGCGAGGAAGATGCCGTCGAGGTCCTGCCAGCTCTTCATGTAGCTCGTCGCCGCCATCCCGCTCGCCGCGAACGCCAGGCTGACGAGCGCCGCACCCGGCAGGCACAGGATCGCCCAGGGCGAGCCGACGAGGCCGAGCGCCGCCATGACGCCGAGGAAGGCCGCCGCATAGGTCACACCCCGCGCGAGCGCCCAGCCGATCTCGCCGAGCGCGACGTCGCCGGTGCCGAGCGGGGTGGCGAGGACCGCGTCGTAGGTGTGCGCCACCTTCAGCTTGTAGAAGAGGTTGTACGTGGTGTCGAAGATCGCGCCGTTCATCGCCGAGGAGGCGAGGAGCCCAGGCGCTACGTACAGCGTGTAGCTCACGACGTGGTCGCCCACGCGTACGCCCCCGACCAGGTGGCTCAGGCCGATCCCGATGCTCAGCAGGTAGAAGAACGGCTCGAGGAAGCCTGAGACGAAGTAGATCCAGCCTCGCCGGTAGACGTGGAGGTTGCGCTCGACGATGCGGAGCGGCCGGCGCAGACGGGCGAGCCCCGGCGGGCAGGCACCGCCCCGGGTCACCGCCGGGCCGCTGATCGTCCTCACGGCGCGAGCCGGCGGCGGAAGGTCCGGCGTGCCGCGACCCATCCCGCGGACGCGAGCGCGAGCAGGTAGGCGGCGTGGGCGAGGCACGCCGGCGTCCACAGCCTGCCGAGCGTGCACGCCCGGCAGAGGGCGACGCCGTGGTAGAGGGGCGTCACGACGGCGACTTCCTGCCAGAACCCCGGCAGCTGGCTGATCGGGAAGAAGCTCCCCGAGAACAGGAACAGCGGGACCACGAACAGGCGGTGGATCACCGAGAAGCCGCTGTCGCGCTCCTGGGTCACGGCGAACGCCATGACCGGCGTCGCGAACGCGAGGCCGGTCACGACGCCGGCCGGCACGGCGAGCGCCGCCTCCGGCGAGACCAGCGCGCCGAAGCCCGCCGCGATGGCGCAGAAGGTGGCCGACGTGACGAGGAGCCGCAGGAGGACGAAGCCGACGTGGCCCGCCAGGACGTCGAGCACGCGAAGCGGCGTCGCGAGCATCGCGTCGTAGGTGTGGACCCACTTGGTGGCGGCCATCACCGGGTAGGTCGACTCGTTCACGGCGATCTGCATCACCGAGCCGGCGAGGATCCCCGGTGCCACGTAGCGCAGGTAGGTCACGCCGTCGAGACCCCCCACGCCGCGGCCGGTGCCGAGGTGGTGGTCGACCAGGCTGCCGAGACCGACCCCGAGCGCCGCGAGGTACAGCACCGGGTACACGATGCTCGCGGTCAGGGTCGAGCGCCACGTCCGTGTGAACTGGTAGCACCAGTAGGCGAAGGCGCGGCGCCACAGTGGTGTCGCCCGCCGCCGTGCGGCGAGGTCAGGCAGGCCGGCGAAGATCGACGGGACCACGACCCGGCTCAGTCGCTGAGCCGCCGGCCCGTCAGCCGGAGGAAGACGTCCTCCAACGAGGCGCGACGCACGAGGACGCTCGTCGGTCCGTAGCCGAGGGCGTGGAGCTCGCCGAGCATCGCGTCGCCGTCCTCGCCGTAGCAGCAGAGCCGGTCGGCGAGGAGCTCGACCCGGTCGGCGACCTTGGCCAGCCGCTCGGCCGCGCCCGGGTACTCGTCGCCGGCGAGGCGCACCTCGAGGACCTCCCGGCTCACGTGCTCGTCGATGAGCGCCCGCGGCGACCCTTCGGCGACGATCCGCCCTCGGTCCATCACGACCAGGCGGTCGCAGAGCTGCTCCGCCTCGTCCATGTAGTGCGTCGTGACGACGAGCGTCACGCCCTCCTGCTTCAGCCGGTAGAGACGCTCCCACACCAGGTGCCGGGCCTGGGGGTCGAGCCCGGTCGTCGGCTCGTCGAGGATCATGAGCTCGGGGCCGGAGATAAGCGCGCGGGCGATCGTGAGACGCCGCCGCATCCCCCCCGAGAGCGAGTCGACCTTGGCGTCGGCGCGCTCGGAAAGCTGGGCGAACTCGAGCAGGCGCAACGCCCGCTCGCGCACCGCGCGCCTCGGCAGGTCGAAGTAGCGGCCGTAGATGAGGAGGTTGTCGAGCACGCTGAGCTCGAGGTCGAGCGCGTCCTCCTGGGGTACGAGACCGATGCCGGCGCGGATGGCCGGCCCGTCGCGGGCCGGGTCCATGCCGCGCACCCGCAGCACACCGGCGGTCGGCGCCGACATGCACGCGATCATGCGCATCGTCGAGGTCTTGCCGGCCCCGTTCGGTCCGAGGAACCCGAAGACCTCGC
>Ga0307372_10006348_pt1 | contig 17345 bp, 15 predicted proteins | sample OX1MG_FD_202533 | JGI IMG/M metagenome (GOLD analysis project Ga0307372, IMG submission 202533) | Soil microbial communities from Risofladan, Vaasa, Finland - OX-1 | ecosystem: Environmental > Terrestrial > Soil > Coastal area > Acid sulfate soil | place: Finland: Risofladan, Vaasa | collected... | reverse complement strand
CCATGGTGGGCGCTGAGGGACTCGAACCCCCGACCTGCTGGTTGTAAACCAGCTGCTCTAACCAACTGAGCTAAGCGCCCGCGCCAACGAAATGTATGCCGTATTGCACAGCGTAGGTGAATCGGACAGTGGCGCCTCCACCTCGATTGTTGTTGCTCCGGTGTGCCCTGCCAGTAAACCCTTGCACTCACGGAGGCTCTTCTGCGCATGCCAGAGCGCGACCAGCGGCTCATCGGGCTACGGCAGATTGGGCCGGCGGCCTTCTTTCGACACCCTTTGCAGCGATCTCCCCCGTCTGGCACGCCCGCTCGGCTGCGCGTGAGCGATCCCACCACCGTGTCACCCTCATTTCGTTCAAAGGTCCGCCACGGCGTGCAGCTGGTCGGACAACTGTTGCGTGGCTGCCACGGCCGGTCTGCGGGTCGCCGCGTCGCGGACCACGACCTCGGCACCGTCGCGCTCGGTGGTCACCGCCCCCGCTTCGCTGCAAATGAGCATACCGGCCAGATAGTCCCACCCAAAGAGCGTGCTCCTTCCGACGACTGAATACGCGTCAAGCGTTCCTTCGGCGACGGCACAGAACTCCAAGGCCGCTGCGCCCAACGCTCGGAACTGGGCCCAACCCGGATGGCGCGCCGGAAAGCCCGAGATCCCGACAATGGCCGACGAAAGCTCGACACAGCCTGAAGGCATCAGGCTGTGGCCGTCGCGCTGCGCGCCGCTCCCGCGTACGGCCTCGAAATGCGCACCCGTGGCCTGGTTGACGACCACGCCGACGAGCGGGCCTTCAGCGTCGAGCACGCAGATGCTGGTCGCGTAGAAGGGGATACCCCGGTGCGCATTGGTCGAACCATCCACCGGGTCGATCACCGCCAGGAGCGGCGCTGACGGCTCCCCGGTAACGCCCGATTCTTCTGAGAGCACAGCCAGGCCCGCGCCGCGGAGAATCGGCGTTGCTGCGGCATCAGCGGCCAGGTCGAGACGGTATTGGCCAGGCCGCGTCCCGGCGGGTCCCCAATCGTCCAGACCGTCCAGCGCACTGCGCACCGCATGGACGGCCTCGTCGAGAACTTGGAGCAGTCGGACCTCATCCACGGGTGAGGAACCCTACTGGCTTCGAGGCTCATATTGGCCATTAGGCTCATCCCACTGTGGCAGCCATTGATGTCGCCGGATATGTGGCGGACCTGAAGGATCACTCCGTCGATCACGGATTCCATGTGCACGACGAGCGGCATTTCGTCGAGACGTATTCCCTGCGCCAGGTGTGGGAGGTCGACCTCCACCCCGAGGAAGGCTGTGGTGGTCCCTTGGATCTCCACCTGGCCCTCGATGTCGACCCCCGCGTCCTTCTCTCGTTCGAGGACGCCGTGGCGTTGCTGACCGAGGAGGAGGAACCACCCGACGAATTCCACTTCCCCCTCACCTTCACCTGGGCTTTGCCGCCGCTGCCGAGCGGTCCTGACCTCCTGCGGTTAGCCATCGACCTGGCTGGGGTCGGGGGGATCGACCTGCCGCTCGAGGTCTCTGCCATCGATAGCTTTGCCAACGCCACCGACGGCTCTGAGCGGAGGCTCAGCATCGTGGCGCGACATCCGGTATCCCTCGCCCGGGTGCTGGGAGGGGAAGAGCTCCTGTGCGACGTCTTCGATCGCGCCCTGGCGGTGAGTCGCTTTCTCCTCGAGTCAGCCGACGCTTGGCTCGGCTGAAGTGCGGCGACCGCTCACCTCAGGTCGCCGTTCCATGATCGCACTCGGCGCCACAACGGTGGGCGCCATGCTCCTCCTCAGTGCCTGCGGGCAAGGCAGCGGGGATTTGGCACGTCAGGCCTGCGTCCACGTGAAGCTCTCCGTCCATTATTACGAGCTCTCCACCAAGCCCGACGTCTCCGTCGTCGGCGCCGCCCGGCTCCGGACCAAAGCCAACGCCGAGCTCCGTGCCGCCCTTCCTCTGGCAGCGCAGGCCACGTCCGCTGACGGGTCCATGAACTCCCTCATGACGACGATCTCTGAAAGTGCGACGATCGATGAGGGTCATCTGATCCCTGCGCTGAAGGGACAGTGTGCCCAGGTGGACACGAATGTGAACGTCAATCCCGCTCCCCCCGGCAATCTCCCAGGCCCGTAGCGCCAACCGGACGACTGCGATCGTCCCGAGAAGCCAGCGGTGGGCGTGGCTACACTCCGGCCACAATGCCCGACATCGCGCAACGAGATCCGGGAGAGGTTGCCGCCATACTCACCCGCTGGCTCCAGGCAAGATCGAACGCGAGTGGACAGGCCGACGCCGATGGGATCGAAGTCTTCGATGTGCAGGCACCAGCGCTCAACGGATTCTCCAACGAGACAATCCTCTGTCGTGTCAGGTCCGGCGCCGACGATGCCCAGACGGAGCGCCGGCTCGTCGTGCGGGTTGCGCCCACCGACCACCTGCTCTTTCTCAAGGCCGACTTCTCTACGCAATATCGCGTCATGCGGGCCCTTGGGGCCGGCAACAAGGACGTTCGCCTGCCTGGGCTCGGATGGTACGAGGCCGATCCCCGGTATCTCGGCGTGCCTTTCTTCACCATGGACCACGTCGATGGCAAGGTCCCGGCCGACAACCTCCCCTACACCTTGGAAGGCTGGGTGATAGAGGCGACCGCCGAGCAGCAGCGCAAGATGTGGTGGAGTGGCATCGAAGCCTTGGCCACCGTGCACCGAACCGATTGGGCCGCATGTGGGCTGGCGTGGCTCAACGATCCGACCCGCGGGCATCCGGGCATAGAGCAGCAGATGTCGTATTACCGCGAGTTCTACGAGTGGGCCACCAAGGGTACGCCGGTGCCGACACTCGATGCGACATGGAAGTGGCTGCTGGCGCACCAGCCCCAGGAGAACGGCGACGTGGTGCTCAGTTGGGGCGATAGCCGCATCGGCAACATCATCTGGGACGATTTCGAGTGCGCAGCGGTACTGGACTGGGAGATGGCGTCTCTCGGCCAGCCGGAAATGGATCTCGGCTGGTGGCTCTATTTCGATCTTCAATTCTCAGAAGGCCTCGGGGTCCCACGCCCTGAGGGGTTCGGCTCACACGAAGAGACGGTCGACCGCTACAGCGACGTCTTGGGCCGGCCGCTGCACGACCTTTACTTCTACGAGGTCTTCTCCGGCTTCCGCTTTGGCGTGCTCATGGTACGCCTGGCCGACCTTCTCAAGGACAAGGACATCCTGCCGAGCGATTCCGACATGGCATCTAACAACCTGGCCACGCAACTTCTGGCCAACATGCTCGATCTGCCGGCACCCCGCTGAGGCGTCGCCGCGTCAACCCTCGAGCGGGTCGACCTCCACATCGGCGTCGGGAATGGGCTCTCCCGCTCCGACGGCCACGCCAGCAGAGCGCAGGCGCTCGGCCAGCCATTCCGCTCCGCCACCGGCGGTCATGGCGTTCTGCCAACCGGCGAGAATCTTCTCGAGTTCCTCGTGCGTCGCGATCTGCGCGACCACGTGCACCGTCATCTGCGCTTCTTCGCTGTGCCGGATCGACATGTGAACGCCGCCAAATGGATCCTCCACCATGTGAGGCGCCGGTTCCCGCATGACGTAGAGCTCGCCCGTATCCTCGACCCAACTCACCTCGTAGCGGGTGCCGTGCATGTCGTGCCACTCGGTACCCAGCTCGATCTCGGCTGAGGGGCGGCGGCGGGCGTCACCGTCGTAGAACTCTTCGATATCCATCAAGGGCAGGTTATCCCCGACCAGGGAGGCCGCCGACTGACCATATCGATGGGGTCGTCGCACCGTGTGGGAGGAATCGGGGGAGGTGGCCCGGTGAGGGTGTCCTCCATGCCCCCTCCCACGCGACACCGGATCCTGCCCATTGAACAGCTGAACGGCGAGTGGCGGACGCTCGGCCGCTCCAAAGGCGCCGTGCGGGCTCTCCATCTCCTGGCAGACCGCGACCCGGCGGTATCCGTGCTGGTCCATGGGACCGCCGGTGACTCGCACCAGGCGGTGCCGCCCACCTGCGTGACCCCCTGCGACCTGATTGACCACATGCGCCAGGCCACCGGCAGCCGAGCCCGAGAGGAAGCGGCCGCGCTGATCAGGATCATGCTGCGAGAGGCCCCTTGCGACGCCCTCATCGTCCGTTTTCTCATTCAAGCCCTCCTGCCGGGACTGCTCACCATCGCAAAGAGGCTGCGCTGGGGCCAAGGCGGGGACTGGGATGATGGCAGTGAGTTCTTCAGCGAGACGCTCTCGACCACCTGGATGGTGCTGCTCGAATGGTCGGGCCAGGATCGGCCGTATGCCGTGCTCGACCTCCTTTCGGCCATCCGATGCCGTATGCGGCGCCAACTCTTCCGGGCCAGAGACCATCAGCAACTGCAGGTGCAGATGACACCGGGGGTATCCGAACCCAGAGCCACACATTCCGAAACCGACCTTGAAGTCCTGGCAAAGGCCTTGATCGACCTGCGACGGGACGGAATGCGATCCGAAGATGTCGAGGTGCTCTATGCCCACCACGTGCTCGGCTTCTCCATCTCCGAACTGGCGCAGGTCACAGGCCGGGACCGCCGTTCGCTCTATGCCCGACGTGATCGGGGCCTGCGCCGCCTGTGCGCATGACGGCCCCGTTCGCTGCTCGTCGCCGGGGACGTAAGGTCACGCCGTGGCGGGCGATCTCACGAACCTTGCATCTGGCCGCGCCCGTCCAGAGCGGATCCGCCCGCACTGGTGGGCCGTCCTCGCCGTGTCGTTGTCCCTCCTCGCTCTGGTGGCCGCCGCCACATCGGACCATTCCAATGGACGTGGGGACAAAACGGCATCGCGAGGCGGGCAGGCGGCACCGCGCGCTCCCACCTCCCCGCCGACGAGCACGCCGACCACCACCAACACCACGTTGCCCACCACGCCGCCGCTCGCGGTGACACCAACAACCTCCGCGCCTACCGTCGTCTCGGTCAACGCCGCCGGCACCACCCGCGTCGTCACCAAGGCCTCGATCACTGCCCCGGCGACGACCACGACGACGGCCCCGGCCGCAAAGGGGTCGGCCATCGGCGCCGCGCCGGCCCAACCCGCACCGCAGACGCTCACGGGGGATCTTCAACAGCCCGATGACGCGTCGGCCAACTACGCCTTCACTGGCTCTGGTGCGATGCGGATCTCGGTGAGTTGGTCCCCCACCACGACCCTGTCACTCTTCGTGTCGTGTCCCGACGGGTCTCAGACGGCTGAGGGCGCTTCGAGCGTTGCCGTCGTGCTCCCTGACGCGAATGGCGCCTGCGAGCTCACATTGAAAGAAGCGTTGGTCCAATACAACGTGGTCTCCTACACCTTGACGATCGCGCCGACCGGTGGGTAGCGAACGACGCAAGAGTGTGAGAGGACACGTCCTCGACGCTGTCGGCTCCCTTCTGACGTGCCTCCTGGTTTTTGCCGCAACTCCCGCGGCGCTGATCTCCGTCGTCGGCTATCCCCTAGGTGGCGGACTGGGCCATCAGTGGGATCATGCGGCCCGGGTGGCCCTGACCGGGGTGACCCTCGTGGCCTGGGTGGCCTGGCTCGCCTGTTGCACGCAGCTCACCCGTTCGGTCATCGCACAGGTCCGCCAGGGCCACGTCAGCGCCCCTGCGGGCGGCGTCCTCACGGACAGGGTGGCAGCGCGGATCGCCGCCGGTGTGCTGTCACTGATGGCGATCGCCGCGCCGCTCTTCGTCGCCTCCGGAGCCGGTGCGTCGAGCGATCACCTTGCCACGTCGGCCATCGGTATCGACGTACCTCCTCCCACCTCGTGGCACAGCCCGGCGCTACCGACGGCGGCCATGCCACCGTCGGTAGCGGCGACCTACGTGGTTCGCCCGGACGACTCCCTCTGGTCGATCGCCGAGGCGGAGCTGGGTGACGGCGGCGACTGGCCGGCGATCGCGGCGCTGAATCTCGGGCACACCATGTCAGATGGGCTCAGGTTCGTCGACCCCAGCCTGATCCGTGCCGGCTGGACGTTGGAACTGCCGGATTCCAGCGGGCCGGCGGTCCCGCCCACCACGCCGGGCATCGTCGCGCCGGAGTTTGGCGCTCATGCCCCTCCGTCACCGGCCCCTCCATCGACTGGGGCTCCTCCTGCGCGCGTGTTCGACCATGGAACCGCCCGGCACGTGCCCATCTTCCCGGAGGGAACCGCCCTTGTCGCACCTTCACGGTCGCTCGACCAAGCAGGCCCGGGCCGCCTGAGCCTGCCCGAGCTCTCGGCGCTGGGCATCGGTGCCCTGACGTGCGCCGCGTTGGCGCGCCGGTCCCGGCGCATGCGCCTGTTGCGGCAGATGACAAGCTCTGACCCCACATCGGGGCCAGAGCGCCCGGCCGCCGCCGTCGACGCCGACATCGTGCTGGATCGCTTCTCCGGGCTCCCTGCCCTGCGTGCATTCGAGACGGCGAACTACGGGCTTGGTCTCCCGCAGGATCAGGGTGGACCCTCTCCGCTCACGATGATCCGGGCCATTTGCGTCGGCCCGGCGGGGACGGACTTCTGGCTCACCGAGCCCGGTCAACCGGCTCCCGCGGGGTTCAGTCTCTCCGCCGACGCCAAGGTCTGGCATGCCGGCCACGATGCCTTCACCGCATCGACAGGGAGCGGTCCGTTTCTCCCGATCGTCCTCCCGGTGGGCGAGGACGATGCGGGAACGTGGCTCGTCCCGCTCCAACGCGGGGGCTGTCTCCCCCTCATAGGCGAAGCGAGCGGTGATCTGTGGCGCGCCGCACGTCGGGCCCAGGAAGCGTGGGCCTGGTCGGACATGGTCCTGATCACGGAGGACCCGTCGATCGTGGCCCAAGAACTTGCCTTGCTCGACGGCAGCGATGGGTCGACCCACGCACCGCAGGTGCTCTTCTTCGGCGATCCCGCATCGCTTTCTGACGCCGAACGGCGGCAGGTGGCGATCGTCAGCCGGTCGGTCGTGTCAGCGAGCGACGTGACCGTGCTCGTCGACCGCAACGCTGCATCGATCCATCCCCTCGGTCGGACGGTACGACCACATCTCATGGGAGCGGAGACCTCTGCCGTAATCGACCAGCTCGTGGCGCAGCCTCCCGCTGTCGACCCGGTCGGATCGCGCACGGCCCTCGACGTTGAAGTCGTCACAGGCCACGATCCAGTTGCCGCTGTGGTCGCGCCACAGGACGAGCACATCTCCCTTCCAGGTCCGGGAACGGTGGACGTGAGGTTGCTCACGGCGACGCCGAGGCTGGAAGGACTGTGCGAAACGCTGGCGCCCAACAGAGCCCGGCGCGCCATCGAGCTCGTGGCGTATCTGGCCCTCCACGCGGGCGACGACGTCACGAGCGATCGCCTGCGCACAAGGGTGCTCGGATCATCAGATGCAGACGCGGCAGCAAAGACGTTGTTCAACATTGCGGCGGCGGCGCGGCGGGCCATGGGTCTCGATCCGGCGGGGGTGGCCCTCTTCCCTGCCGGATCGAGAACGGGGCTTTACCGGGTGAGCGAAGGCGTCTCGGTCGATGTGCACCGCGCTGCCACATTGGCTACCGAAGGCCGTGCCGCAAAGGACCCCGACGTGGCCATGGCCCTCCTCCGGTCCGCCCTCAGCTTGGTCGAGGGCGAACCGCTGGCCAATGCCCTCTCCGGGTACGGCTGGTGGGACGCCGAGGGCCACGGTGCCCGCATCGCCGCCGTGCTCGTCAATGCGGCCAGTGATCTCGCCGCGCTGGCGGTGGACGCCGGGCTCTTCGAGCTGGCCCAATGGGGCCTCGGGCAAGCTCGGCTCCTCGATCCCTACAGTGAGGCCATCTCGAGGGTGGCCATGCAGGTTGCGGCGGCTGCCGGGGATGCCGATCGGCTGCGCCAGGAATGGCGGGAGTGCCGGCGCCGGATCGACGAGCTCGACCCGGGCAGCTCACCCTCGCCGCGTACGGAGCGCCTGTACCGAGAGTTGGCGCACGGCGAGCTGGCCGGCGTCACCGGCACCGCCGGTGACCAGTGAGGGCCGGCAGGTGATGCAGATGGCCGACCACCCGGCGTGACTCACGCCAGCTTCGCCGCGATGGACGAGGCGCCGCGCAGGACGAGGCCGTCGGCGCCGGCGACGCTGTAGCGGGCCATCGGCCGTGCACGCGCTTCGGCAATCATGTCGTCCAGCAACCGGCAAAAGGGCACGACGGGGTCGATCCACAGGTAGCGGGCCAGCGATCCTGGAATGGTGTTGATCTCGTTCACCACCCACTCGCTTCCGTCGGTCAAGAAATCGATCCGTGCCACCCCCCGGACGAGCGCAAGCTCGCCGATACGGCGGGCGGCGCCACGCAGGTCGTCAGCCAGGTCGGCGGGGAGGTCGGCGGGGAGCTCGCGGGGGGCGCCGGCCATGCCTTCGCCCCCCACGTACTTGTCGATGTAGCCGAGAATCTCCTTGCCCGCAGAGCCGCCGGGACCCGGAGACCGCAGCGGGCGCTCTATGGCGGATACCTCCGTGTCGGGCCAGCAGCGCAACGCCACCTGGACGTCGTAGAGGTCGGGGCGAAAAGGCTCGAGAACCGCGCCGCCACGCAGATGCACGCTGCCGAGCAGGTCCTTGGCGGTCGCCACATCCACCACCACCTCAATCCCGATGGACGAACCACCGAACCGAGGCTTGACGATGTACGGGCCCGCGAACCCCACCTCATCCGTCGTCGCCGTCAACGCCACCCGCGGCAACGTGGGCAGGCCGGCCGCGACCATCACACCCCCGAAGGCGAGCTTGTCCATACCGAGCGCGGCCGCCGCCACACCGGGTCCGGTGTAGGCGATGCCCGCCCCGTCCAGTGCGGCCTGCAATGTCCCGTCCTCACCGGGTCCGCCGTGGCAGCACACCACGGCGACGTCGAATTCGGTGAGCTTCTGCTTCGAGAAGCGGCTACCCGATGCTTCGAACCCCCCGCCGGCCCCCAGGACGAGGCGCAGGGCCTGCGCCCCCTTGGGCACGCCGTCGATGAATGCGGTCGCCTCGAGGGCGGCATCAACCCCGAACCACTCTCCCGTCTTGGACCAGAAGAGCGCCTGCACGCCATGCCCGGCGCGCCGCAGCTCGTGCGCGGCCTGGAGTCCCGTCAAGATGCTGACATCGTGCTCGGGGGAAGGCCCCCCAAAGATCACGGCGATATCAGACACGATCGATTCCTCGCTTCGATGACATCGGATGCGGTGCGCAACCACACCCGCCCTGCTGCCCGGGGTCGGGCGGCCTCAACGGTAGTGGTCCGGTAGATCGTTCTCGTACAGCACCGCGTCGCCCGGCCCGAGCGTGGTTCGCACCCACGCCACTGCTTCCTCCCTCGTCCGGACGTGGTGCGGGTGCAACGACGATGACCCGGCAGCAAGGGCGGCTCGATTGGTCTCGCCCACGATCACCAGATCGGTGGCCACACCTGCCACCGCCTCCGCAAAGGCCCGGTTCTCCTCGAACTGACGCGAGCCGAGTTCGACCATGCCCGGGGTGACGACGACGCGGCGGCCGGTGATCCCCAGGCGGCCCAACTCGGAAAGAGCAGCCCGCGCGCCTTTGGGGTTGGAGTTGAAGGTGTCGTCGATCACCCACACGCCCGAGGGCGCCGCGGCCGAGGCGAGCCGGTTCGCCACGGGAGGGAGCCCCTCGATACGCCCAAGCGCCACGCCATGGGGAATCCCGAGCGCGAACGCCACGGCCAACGCGCAGGCCAGATTGCCCGGTTGCACCGAAGTGGGCCGGGCCAGGCCTGTCCCGATGGCCGCCCCGGCCACGTAGACCGACAGGTGATCATCGGCCACGACCACACTCACGTCTGCTGCGGTGTCAGTGGCCGAGCAGCGCACCACGGTGGTGGTTCCGGTGGCAGCGAGCTGCTCGGCCAGCGCCCTCAAGCGAAGGTCGTCCACGTTGAGCACGACGGTGTGGGCGTTCTCGGTGATCTCCGACTTGGCCACGACGATGGCATCTTCTGTCTTGAAACGCTCGAGGTGCACCGGCCCGATGGCCGTGATCACCGCGATGGTCGGGGGGCACCACCGGCAAAGCTCCGCGATCTCACCCTTCTTGTAGGTTCCCATTTCCGCCACGAAGACGTCGGTTCCCGGTGCGAGCTGCTCATTGACGGCCCGGGCCAGGCCCGCTCGATTGTTGAACGAGGCGGGGCTGGCCACCACCGTGCGGGAGCCGGCGACCAGGTGGGCGACGTGTTGCTTGGTCGAGGTCTTGCCGAACGAGCCGGTGATCGCCACAACGACGGGAGCCACCTGGGCGAGACGGGAGCGGGCCGCCTTGACGTAGGGCCGCACGAGTCGACGCTCGACCGGACTCAGCACGGCACATGAGATGTCGACGATCAGCGGCACGGCACAGGCGCCGAGGGCTGCTACCGGAGCGGCGCGGTGTACCAGGACCCCGATCACGATCACGATCGCCTGGAGCAGGAGCCACACCGCCGTCAGGAGGCGGAGCCTCCGGGTGAAGGCCAACGGCGATGTGCGCCCTCTCAGGCCGAGAAACGGCGGACCGATGATCACCACGGCCACGGTCGCCAACGACACGAGGGGATAGCCGAACGCAACGCCGGCGGCCGCCAGACCACTCACGGCCATGGACTGCGCCACCGGCCCGCTGCGCCACCAGCGCCACGCGAAGCGCGAGGTGGACCCGGGCAGGTAGTGCTCGCGTTGCGCCACGCGGAGCCACCGTGCCCCGGCGGGAATGAGCGCCAACGCGCAGGCGATGGTGCCGATCAGTTCAGGCATGACATCACGACCGCACGCAGCTCTGACGGGATGAGGAGCGGTGTGAGGTGCCCCACCCCGGGGTGCACGACGAGGTCACCGTGGGCGATCCGCGCCACGGCGCGTTCAGCCACCTCCACCGGAGCCGCCGTGTCATCGGCACCCCAGACCATATGGACGGGACACTGCACGGCGTCGAGCTGCGCCTCGTAGGTCTCGTTGACCGAGCGCACGTGTATCTGGCGCATGATGCCTTGGGCCGCCTTGTAGTCCGCCGACCCGTACCGCTGGCGGGCGGCCTCCATGGTCGCGTCGGAGACGAGCTTCATCCGGTGCAGGCGCCGCATGGCCTTGAAGGCGGGTGCCACCCTCGCCCTGCGACCGAGCGGATGGAGGAGCGGAACGCCGGTCAGGATGAGGGCCCGGATCGACGCCGGGCGCTGGTTGGCAAGATGCAGGGCCACCCGACCACCGAAGGAATGACCCAGAACGACCACCGGGCCCTCCATCTCGTCGAGGAGCTGCCCCACGGCCTGTGCGTACCCGGCTGCCCCCCAGGCCACGGAAGGCGGCGGGGACGCGCCGAATCCAGGGAGATCGAGGGCCAGCGCAGGCAACGGCGGCTGGCCGGCCGGACCGATGACGGCGTCGAAGTCGCGATGGGTGCGGGCCCAACCGTGGAGGGCGAGAACCCGTGGCGCGTCCGGGCCGGTGACGGAGCCGAAAAGGGTCCCGCCCGCAAAGGTTTGGAGCATTGAGGTCAGTTCACCCCACCGCGCCGGAGCGCGGCGGCGGGGAGGGTGCAACGCCGCAGGCAGATCATCGATTCGAGGCTAACGACCCCCTTCTCGGACCTCGGGCCACCCACTGCCATCTGCCATTCCTCTCTCCCCTTCGGGGGTCACCGCGGCTTGTGCCGCCACACCGAACTGCCGGGTCACCCTACCGAAGGGACCATCACCTCGAACCCCGGGAGCAACCGTTCGGTACGGTGAGGACGTGGCGATCACGTTTGAAGGTGAGGCCTGGGAGAAACTGCCCGGCGCGAGCCGTCTCACGCTGGCCCAGCGATCGGCCATCGAGGCCGAGGATCCCCTGCTCTGCGTCATGGCCGGGGCCGGGGCCGGGAAGACCAGGGTGCTCACCCTGCGGGTGGCCCGCCGGGTGCGAGACGGCTCCATCGAGGCCGACCGCGCCCTGGTCACGACGTTCAGCCGCAAGGCGGCCGAGGAGCTGCGGACCCGGCTGTGGTCGCTCGGCGTCTCCGGCGTCAAGGCCGGGACGTTCCACCACACGGCACTCGGACTCCTCCGGGAGCACCGCGCGCAACGCCGGAGGCCCGAGCCGCAACTGCTGCCCGATCGGCGGCGCCTCTTGGCCGACCTGCTCACGGGTGACCGGCGCCGGGTGCGGGCGCTCGACGGTGAGATCGGATGGGCCAAAGCACGCCTGGTGACTCCCGAGCGCTACGAGGCCGAGGCGCGCCGGGCCAAGCGCCGGAGCGGCATCAACGCGGAGCAGGTGGCCGACATGTACGTCCGCTACGAGGCAGAACGGTCACGACGACGCGTGCTCGACTTCGACGATCTCATCACGGCCTGTGCCGATGCGCTGGCCGGCGATGCGGCGTTCGCCGATGCGGTCCGTTGGCGGACCCGCCATCTCTTCGTCGACGAGATGCAGGATGTGAATCCGGCCCAGTTCCGGTTGCTCACCGCCCTTCTGTCCGATGAGCCTGACCTCTTCGTCGTGGGGGACCCCAACCAGTCGGTGTACGGGTTCAACGGCGCCGATCCATCGCTGCTCTACCGACTGCCGGAGATCCTGCGGGGAACCAAGGTCATCCGGCTCGACGAGAACCACCGCTGCACACCGCAAGTCGTGGCTGTGGCCACGGCAGTGCTACGGGACAGCGAGACCGACGAGACGATCTTGGGCGAGATCGACGCGGCCACCAGCAGCAGGGTTGACGGCCCCGTGCCCACGGTGATCGCCCACGCCAGCGACGCGGATGAGGCGGCGTGGACCGCGTTGCGCGCCAAACAGTCCCGCAATCCCGGTATGCGGTGGTCCAGCATCGCAGTGCTGGCCCGCACCAATGCCCAACTGGCTCTCGTGCAGGCCGCCATGGAGGCGGCCAACGTGCCGTGCCAGGTGGCCGGCTCGGACCTCGGCCCGGCCAGCGATCTGCGTAGCGGATGGTCGTCGCGGCGCCAGGTCGACCACGACGACGAGCTCGAGCCCGAACAGATCGACCACGACCGGGTGGTGCTCACGACGTTCCACCGGGCCAAGGGACTGCAATGGCACACCGTGCTGATCATCGGTCTGAGCACCGGCTTGATGCCGCTCGCCTCGGCCCAGACTACCGACGCCATCAACGAGGAGCGCCGCCTCCTCTACGTGGCGCTCACCCGCGCCGAGGAAGAGCTGTGGTGCAGCTGGTCCGCCGGGGACGATGTGCGCACTGCGTCAGGCTCCGTCAGAGCGCGCAGCGCCAGCCCGTGGCTGGCCCCTATCGAGCGGACGATCGCACAACTGACCAAGGCGGCCGCGCCGACGGCCGCTTCCGACGTGGCGGCGCGGGTGGCCGAGCTGCGACAACGATTGGCCGGCGAGGGTGACGCATGACGGCCAAGCCGACAGCGGCCGGGGCAGCCGACGGCGCCCTCACCGCGCATGAGGGGGGGGAGGGAGACGGACCTGTGGGTGACGTTCTCGCATCACTCCGCGCCGCGGTCGGCGACGCGCACGTGCTGTCAGGTGCGAGGGTGCACGACGACTATACCCACGACGAGGCGATGACCGTGCAGCCTGTGACGCCGCTGGCGGTCGTGCTCCCGGCTTCGACGAAGGAGGTCAGCGACGTCCTGCGCCACGCCGCCCGGGTACGTCTCCCGGTCGTCGCCCGCGGCAGTGGGACCGGGCTCTCAGGTGGGTGCCAACCGGTGGCCGACGGGATCCTGATCGCCTTCGACCGGATGAGGGCGATAAAGGAGATCGACACCGAGAACCAGGTTGCCGTGGTCGAGCCCGGCGTCACGCTGGAGCAGCTCGATCGCGCCCTGGCGCCGCTCGGCCTTATCTACCCGGTCTCCCCCGGCGAGCCGGCGGCCTCGCTCGGTGGCAACGTCGCCACGAACGCCGGCGGCATGCGGGCCGTGCGCTACGGCGTCACGCGGCACCACGTCCTGGGTCTCGAAGTGGTGCTGGCCGACGGCACCGTCATGCGGACCGGTGGGAAGTTCGTGAAGTGCTCGTCGGGGTACGACCTCACGCAATTGCTCATCGGCTCGGAAGGAACGCTGGCCGTGACCACTGAGATCACCCTCAAGGTCGAGCCGCGCCTGGCCGAGGCGGCAACGGTACTGGCCCCGTTCGCCACCCTGGCCGAAGTGGCCAAGGCGGTGCCTCAGATCGTGAGCAGCGGGGTCGATCCGAGCATTCTCGAGTACATCGATGTCGTCGCGATGGCCGGCATCACCGGAAGCGCCGGGCTCGAACTGGGCGTCCCCGAAGAGATAAAGGCCGCGACGATGGCCTACCTGGTCGTCGTGCTGGAAGGAATGCAGGCGGACCGGGTGGAAGCGGATGTCGAGCAACTGGCCACACTCCTCTCGACGCTCGGCGCCCTGGACGTCTTCGTCCTTCCCACCACCGCCGGGGCCCAGCTCATCTCCGCCCGGGAAAAGGCCTTCTTCGTGGCCAAGGCAGCGGGCGCCGACGACATCGTCGACGCCGTCATTCCCCGGGCGGGCATCCCCGAGTATCTCGCCCGCGTGGCCGAGTTGGCCCTCCGGCACGGCGCCCTCATCACCGGGTGCGGTCACGTCGGTGACGGAAATGTCCACCTGTCGATCTTCCAGCCCGACGACGAGCACCGCCATGCCCTGCTGCACGATATTTTCACGACCGCCATCGCGGCGGGCGGTGCCATCGCCGGGGAGCACGGCATCGGCACGGCGAAGCTCGAGTACTTCCTCGAAACGCAGGACCCGGTGACCCTGGACATCATGCGCGCCATCAAGCGCGTCTTCGACCCCCTCGGGCTCCTCGGACCTGATCGGTTGCTCGGTGTGACCGGAGATCCGGGGTGAACGGAGCCCGGGCCCTGTTGACCACCTTGGTCGATGCCGGGGTCGACATCTGCTTCAGCAATCCCGGGACCTCGGAGATGCACTTCGTCGCCGCGTTGGACGACGTGCCCGAGATGCGCGGGATCCTGACACTCTTCGAAGGCGTGGCCACCGGGGCAGCCGACGGCTACGCCCGCATGGCGGGGCGGCCGGCAGCGACGCTCCTGCACCTGGGACCAGGGCTGGCAAACGGTCTGGCCAACTTGCACAACGCCCGGCGAGCCCGGACACCCCTCGTCAACATCGTGGGCGACCACGCCACCTACCATGCGCGCTTCGACGCCCCGCTCCAATCCGATATCGCTTCCCTCGCCCGCCCGGTCTCGGGGTGGTACCGGGTGACGGCGCGGGCCGACGACGTCGGAGCGGATGCCGCGGCCGCCGTTGACGCGGCGTTCGGCCCCCCGGGTCGTGTGGCCACGCTGGTCCTCCCGGCCGACTCGTCGTGGGCGGAGTCGGCCGGCGGGCCCGGCCAACCACTGCCACGCCCCGGGCCGCCGTGCGTGCCGGCCGAAACCATCGACGGCGTGGCCCGGGCGCTCCGCTCCGGCCGGCCGGCGGCGCTGCTCCTCGGGGGAACGGCGCTGCGCACCCGGGCCTTGCGCGCCGCAAGCCGCGTCAGCGGGGCCGCCGGTGCGCCGCTTCTCTGCGAGACCTTTCCGGCCAGGCTGGAACGCGGCGCCGGCATTCCCGGCGTCGACAGACTCGGGTACTTGGCCGAATTCGCGCAAGCCCAGCTGGCCGGCCTCGAGCACCTGATTCTGGTCGATGCCAAGTCCCCGGTCTCGTTCTTCGCCTATCCGGGAAAGCCGAGCGATCTGGTGCCCCCGGGCTGCACGGTGCACACCCTGGTGCGTCCCGGGGAAGACGCGCCAGCCGCGCTCGAAGCCCTGGCCGAGGCACTCGGCGCGGCACACCAGGGCGCCGTCTCAGCCGCGGCGTGGCGGCCCGACCGACCGACCGGCACCCTGACAGCGGAGACGTTGGCGGCAGCCATCGGTGCCGTGCTCCCCGACAATGCCGTCGTGGTGGACGAGGGGAACACGTCGGGTCTGTTCGTCGCCGGGGCCACCGCGGGGGCGCCGCCGCACGACTGGCTCACGCTCACCGGCGGCGCTATCGGCCTCGGTCTCCCGGTCGCCACCGGCGCCGCCGTGGCCGCTCCGGACCGGCCGGTCGTGTGCCTTCAGGCGGATGGGAGTGCCATGTACACCCTGCAGGCCCTGTGGACGCAGGCCCGGGAGGGACTCGGCGTCACGACCGTGGTGTTGGCCAACCAGTCCTACGCCATATTGAACATGGAACTCCAGCGGGTAGGCGCCGATGCCGGCGGACCGCTCGCCCGGCGGCTCTTGGACCTCACGGACCCCGAGCTCGACTTCGTGGCGCTCGCCCACGGTATGGGCGTGCCGGGCCGCCGGGTGGAGACCGCCGAAGAGCTGACTGCCGCGCTCGAGGCGAGCCTGACCGAGCCCGGCCCTGCGCTCATTGAGGTCCCGCTGCGCGCCGGCCGGCGCTGAACGCTCAGGCGTCGGCGAAGTCAACGACGACAGGGGCATGGTCCGAAGGCTTTTGCCCCTTGCGGGCGTCTCGGTCCATGAACGCGGCCGAAGCCCGATCGGCCAGGTCATCGCTGACCAGAACGAGGTCTATGCGCATGCCGCGGCCCTGATGGAAATCGCCGGCACGGTAGTCCCACCACGTGAAGACGCCGGGAGGGTTGAACCGTCGGAAGACGTCGTTGAGCCCCCACGCCTCGATCTGGCGCAAGGCGGCCCGCTCGGGCCCGCTGACGTGGGTCATGCCGACGAAATGGGCGGGATCCCATACGTCCCCGTCATCGGGCGCCACGTTGAAGTCGCCGCATATCGCCACCGAATCACCAGGCTGGCACGTCTGGTCGAGCATGGTGCGGAGGCGCCCGAGCCACTCCAGTTTGAAGCCGTAGAACTCGTTGTCGAGGCTCCGGCCGTTCGGTACGTACACCGAATGCACCCGCACCCCCCCGCAGGTGGCGGCGATGATGCGGCATCCGTGATCGTCTTCTGCGCTGCCGAACCCGCGCACCGGGTCATCGACGCCCAGTCGACTGACGATCGCCACCCCGTTCCATCGACCATCGCCGTGGTGCACCGTCTCGTAGCCCAACTCGGAGAAGGCCGCCGTGGGAAATTTGTCGTCTGCCAGCTTCGTCTCCTGGATACACAGCACATCGGGTCGGTGGTCGGTGATCCAGGCGGTCACCCGGGGCAGACGGGCCCCCAGGGAGTTGACGTTCCACGTGGCCACGCGCACTAGTTCGCCTCACTTTCGACGATGACGAAGAGCAGATCGGTCTCACACGCCTTCTGCCCCTCGACCAGGGCGGTCCCGTGGCCCTTGCCCGCCCGCGCCGACATTCGGTCGAGCGTGACCCGGAGCTCGAGGGTGTCACCGGGGACGACCTGGCGCCGGAAGCGCGCCCGCTCGATCCCCCCGAAG
>Ga0307372_10006347_pt1 | contig 17345 bp, 15 predicted proteins | sample OX1MG_FD_202533 | JGI IMG/M metagenome (GOLD analysis project Ga0307372, IMG submission 202533) | Soil microbial communities from Risofladan, Vaasa, Finland - OX-1 | ecosystem: Environmental > Terrestrial > Soil > Coastal area > Acid sulfate soil | place: Finland: Risofladan, Vaasa | collected... | reverse complement strand
GCGTTTTGCCGCACGCCAGCGGCCTGTATCCGCGACTCACGGCCATCGAAAACATCCGCTATTACGGCGAATTGAACGGCCTCCAAGGGCCGGCCCTCGGAAAACGCAGCGCCGAGTTGGTTGAGCATTCTTACTAATATTCATCTTAATCTTACGAATATTGGTGAGGTTCCTTTAGTAGGTTTCTAACCCCTTCTTAATATTGAAGATTCTTTGGGTGGATCCGAAAGGCTAATGGGGAAATCACACCTAATTCCGTGATTATTTGTTCCATATGCGTACGCACAGACACTGCTATAGGTCAGCCAAACAAAAACCCCTCTTGGTGAAATTGAATATTGCCCTTGTTAATTGTGCAATCAGTGCTATAAATGAACAAATAATGGGGAAAAGTGTCAATTAATGAGATATTAACTCATTATATGGAAAGTGATTATGCCTATTCCCCATTACTCAACATTTACAAGGCCGTACACGTAAAGTAAATCAATGGCCAAACGACAAGCTAGACCCAAGCTCGAGTTAATCCAAGGAATATCTTGGGCGGAGCAACTCCCTAAACAGGATGCCCAGCTCGCACGTGAGATGGTGGATCAATGGCGTATGCATTGCATTGGCAGAAACTATGAGAATAAGTCTGTCAATCGTGACCAGGCAGCGATCGTCGATTTCATTCGGGTCTCGGGGCACGCACCGTGGATGTGGACCGAGGAAGACTTTGATCGTTGGAACGTTCACCTCATCCGTGACCCAAAGCGTTCATTACGGCCGTCAACCCTCCGCACCTACCAGGGAGCTGTACGTCGATTCTTGGGATATTTGGTAGATAACGTTTACTACCAAACGGAAGTTCGCCGCCGCTACAACGTGTCGATTCGGCAAATTTGCCACGAAGGCAACTGTGTTCCCCACTTGGTCGAAAATGATGCACTACACCCCCATAGGGCATTTACACACGGCGAGTTCGCCAAATTCTTTGATGCCCTCGATCAAGCAATAACGGATGCCTTTCAGTTTACAGCTAAGGGCCTACGGCCACTTCAGCGGGACAAAGCGCTCTATTACCTTCTGTATATTGGTGCCGTACGAATCAGCGAAGCCTTGGGCACGAACACAAACAGTTTTCTTGAAAACGTTGAATTCCCTCAGTTCGGCAAATACGGACGGGTTGAAGTCTGGGGTAAGGGTTCAAAAGGTTCCGGTCCAAGGCGTGGGATGGTCGTCATCGATCACCCGAAGCTACCGAAAATCCTCGATTGGTATGAGAAGAACGTCCGACCACACATGCTGAATAAGAAGAATCCTAACGAGACGGCGATGTTTCTGTCAGAGCGAGGCACTCGCTTAGATATTACAACCGTCGACACGCGGTTTAAGCAAATTGTAAAGCTCGCTGGGCTCGATGACACTGAGCTCACACCGCACTCGATGCGCCGTACCTCAGCAACCCATGGGGGTATGGAAATGAACTCAACCATTCCCCAACAAAAGAAACTTCGCCACGCGAGTCTAGGTACCACGGAGGGCTATGCAGACTATCCGGATCCCTGGATACGCAGCAAACACAGCAAGGCCATACGCCATCGGATCGAGAAGGCCAAAGAAAAGGCTGAAAAGCAGCCAAAAAATGGCAATGAGGGCGACCCCAATGGCAAATAAAACCATCCGGAACATGATGGAATGGCGGCTAGGAGTGATGATGAAAGACAGGGGCATCAACTCCGGTGCCGAACTGCAGCGCCGGCTGGCGCAAGCTGGGATCCAGATATCGTCCCAGAACCTGTCACGGCTTACGAACTCTGGAAGGCAGGGTCCGCTAAGGCTGAGCAGTGAGCTGATCTACGGCCTGACAAAGGTTCTGCAGTGCACCGCTGCAGATCTCTGGGTGAATCCGGATCACCCGGAAAAGCAATATCACAAGCCCAAGCCCGAAGGCTTAGCTGCCAGGGATGGAAAAATTCAATCTCTCCATCCCAAAGTTGTTAAGAAGGTCAAGCCGCCATCGGCTGTAGAAGAAGCACTCGGCCCCAAAGCCGAGGCTTATGAGCCTCCCGAGACTGAATGATGTCTGCGCTGCAAGTACATATTGGAAAACAGCCTCACACTCTCTGCGGGGTTTGCAATGCTGCCATGCACAAGGCTACTGCGGTCTTCAACGACAAGTCCTACTGTAGTCGGTGTTACTCAAAAGTCTTTGAGAAAATGGAGTGCCCGTCGTGTAATCGAACCGTCCGACAACCATACGGTACTAAGCCCAGGCCTTGCGAGAAATGCCGTATCGCGAAGCGGATCTGTCTCCGGTGCAAGAAGCCCGTCCCTCAAGCGGGCCTCCTGATCGGCGGGGAAGTCGTTTGTCCAGCCTGCGTTTGGTATTACCGAGAACCCAAGCCCTGCTCCAATTGCGGGAGACTCAGCAAGCGATTAGCTCGAAGCCATCGACTGGGATTCGAAGAACCAGTGTGCGAGCATTGCCGGCGAAAAGACCACCGCACCTGCTCAAGCTGTGGTAAGGACCGCCGCATGATGGGGTCGGACCATGAAGGTCGGCCACTATGCAAGTTATGTATCGAAAGCAACGGGGTATTTATTTGCCCACGATGCCGCAAACCTGGAAAACGCCACAGCAAAGCGAAGTGCCAACTGTGCTACTGGCGCGAGCTAGGCGGGCAACGGCTCATGGAATTCGATAGCTCACTCAAACACGACTGGCTGCGCCACGAATTTCGATTGTTTTTCGACGATTTGTCCTTACACCGAGATCCGCAACGTGCGACATTTCTTATTACCAAATACGGTAATTTCTTTACCACGATTGATGCAGCGGTCAACACGTCAACGGACCTTTCCTATGACTTACTCGGGCAACTATTTTGGAAAAATGGGTTGCACAAGCACAAGGTCGCAATTTCGTTCCTAATTCGCCGCGGTTACTTGCCTGAGCTAAAAACAATGGAATGGGAGGCACTCATCCAGCGCATGGCTCAACATCGTCTGCTAGATCGAATTCGTGACGTCGGACATTACCAAGTACTTGTCGAATACTATGAGTTCCTGCAACACCATGTTCGCCGCAATAGGAAGTTTAATTGGGTAACGCCTAAAGAGCGGCCCAAACCGCGTACGATCACAATTAATCTCCAAACAGCCCATCACTTTCTTAGCTTCGTTGGCATCAAATCGAGAGATGAACTACGCCATCTGCACCAGAACATCCTCGATAGGTATCTCTACGAGCATCCAGGGTATAGAAATGCAGTTAGGCCATTCATCTGGTACTTGAATAAGATAGTGCGCATCTTCAAGACGCTGCATATCCCAACTGAAGTAAAGGGAATCAGGAAAAATCTGATACTTCCGGACGAAAAGGTGTCCGAATTACTTGCTGTCTGGCTTGCAGCAGAAGGCGATGACACCCGGATGGCGCTAACGGGCTTGCTGATGTTGTTGTATTGTCAGGAACCTCACACTATCGCAACAATCAAAATTTCAGATATCCAGCTAAAGGATACCGATGTAGCTCAGATCTCTGTTGGCAAGACGTATCTTGAGGTCGAACCGGAAGTTGGCCAGGTGTTACGACGTTATCTTTTTGTCAGGCGTCCGTTGTGTATCAGTGAACATCACTGGGAAAACCCATACCTTTTCCCCGGCCAACTCGCGCGGTCCCATGTACATCCAGAGACTATTGGAGGACTGCTAAAGCGGGCTGGAGTGTCAGCCGAACAACTCTTTGCTACGGGAGTTAGCAATGCTTTCGCAGCGGGTGTGCCCAGCCCAAAGATTTTGGTCAACACAGTTGGAATTACACTCCCGACTGCTATGAAATACTTTTACGCTCAAAATCCGATGCAGGCTAATTACGCCAGCGAACACCTCGCCAACAAATAATCCAGACTGGTATCTTTATGCCTTGGAGTGTGAGGATGGCTATGTCTACGTTGGAATCGCTAAGAACCCCATTAAGCGATTCCTACAACATAAGAGTGGACGCGGTGCACTATTAACTCGCATTCGCAAACCCAAGACGCTGCTTGGTGCGATGCGGATGCCGGATTATCGAGCGGCGCGTCGTTTGGAACGGGTGCTCAAACGCATTGATCGAAGCCGAAAACTCGATTGGGCTCGTGACCATCCGTTATTCCGTAGTCCATAGCCTGTGCATTACTTGCCAACTATCCGGATCGGTAATGTCTATCCAGTGTACATATTGTCTGAGTGCATTAACTTCATTTTGCACATCCTCACGAATTGTTTCAGAGATGACAAAGGCACCTCCATGACCCAATAGCTTAGTTTTATTTACAATCTCAAATGACATGTGAATCGAGTTGACAGTATTTGTCACTTGTTCCACAGTCTGATATCTGATCTTTAGGTATTTCGCCAAATTCCACTGGCCGTTTCGTAACTTTCTACCAAAATCGAAGTAAGCATTTCTTCCAGGAAACGAATCAATCTCGGTAGAAAACATAACGCGCCATTTGAAACCGCGAGTGAATTCCACCTCGGAGCGTCGGAGAAAGTCTGTCACTGCGCCCTCAAAATCTGTGGAATCCCCCAATAGACGGCGCGAAAGCCAATTGGCAACCTGGTATATTTCCTTTGTTTCCGCGTTCTCAACGACGCCCCGCTCAAATGCAATGATCTGCCCGTCAGATTCACTGATGAGGTCAAGTTCTCGATGTAACTCCATACAGGTATATCGACGCGGGTCCGCAAGCGTATGAAAATGATGATACCACTGTGCGATTGTTGTTATAGCTTCAATTGATGACCGTGACAACAGAGACATCGATAATGTTTCGACATTTCTGGTGCCAAGCTCTTGGTCCACTGTCCTCAGCTCATATTTATTCCCATCGTCCACTAATACAGCGATATTGCGAAACTCTCCCCGAATAAAATCGTCAGAGAATTGGATGATGCGGTAGTTCAAACTCACGGTTTGGCTCCGAATATGCGAAGACTTTCCGTTTCCACTATCTCCGCTAATACTCGCCTCCTTGCTTTCAATGCGTGCGCCAACTTTTTCTGTGTGCCGGGCGATACTGTTCTACTCAGAGGTGCGTGGCTACATGATTCGTCGATTAGGGCGGCTTGAAGTCCTTCAAATCGAGCGATCCACCGTTGGACGAGTTGTTTCGACAAATGACCATAAAATGGATGCGTAACGACAATAATGTCAGGCGTGCTGAGTCGCCTTAACGCCTCTTCCCTGGTCGTGGCTATACCCAACAAACAGTGGCTGTGATCAAACGCCCGAAATACCTTCACATCTTTGGGCACTAAATTGACCTTGATGTTTCGCTCCCTATCAAAATTGCCAATCCAGATATCAAAAACAGCCAAGGCTGCTGCTTCGTCTGGATATCGCTCCGCGCACAATCCGAACCAATATGTCATGAGATCAGGCAGCTCTACGCCAGATTTACAAATAGCAAGACTGGCGTAAGCGGGTCCAGATTGAGAATTCACTATAGCGCCATCAGCTAGTGGAATGCCCAACTTTTGGCCCAAGCGCAGGGCTACTATTTCGTTATAGACGTTGTGGGGAAACGCCCCAGGATTATCGAATTTGATGAAGGCGTCCAACAATCCCATAGCGACACGAGTGGAGGACTTACTCGAGCGTTCCCAAACCCTGCGAAGTGTATATTGGGTGTAATCAAACGACATCGTATTCTCCGTATATCAAGGCGTAGATTGAAACTAACAGCATGACCAACGGACTTTCGACAACCGCCATAGACACGAATTTGAATTAAAGAAATTCAGCCTCAAAAAATGCAGTCTTGGTAAAAAGTGCATTTCAACCATTTTGGGGTATTAACTTCGCATTCAGGTTGCCCCATCATGTCGGCGGGTTGCAGTCGATGGCAACGACGTCTATTGCGCGAATGCTCGTATCATTCTCAAGCAATACATTGGCACGTGTCGCGATAGCAACCCGCAGGTTCTCTAATGTACTGCCTTCGCCATTTTCACTCTTGCCCCACTTTGATGGGGCTGCTCCCTTGTGAATGAGAAGATATATTCCGTGTTTGGACTCTCCCTGCATATATAGACCATAGAGCTGTTGCTCAAGCGCGTCCAGATGCTCCTTCTTGCTCCAATTGCCCGCCCACTTCATCTCAATGGCTACAGTACTTTGAAATGTAGGGTGCGTTAGGACGATATCCGGCTTCTTGCGCAATGCATTCTCTGGTTCCTCTGAGAAGTTACGCGCGCCCACTTGCCTCAACTTGCCTGCAAACCATACACGCAGCTGTCGTTCATCCCAATCCTCAATAACCTCGGCTCGCCAACTATGATCTGATAATTCGACCATAAATTTCACATGATCGATAACTTTTAGGCCCTTGTTATATAGATCCTCTGCATTTTGAGGTTCACAGAAGATTCCTTCTGCAAACCGGGCAGTCGTTAAGGGAGTCCAGGGTGTACTTTCCGATTCACGCAAAATGCGCTGTTCGACTATGCGTTTGAGCCAATCATGCTCAGGCTGTATCTCGGGGTCAGAAAGCTGCGTCTGCAACACGTCGAGAGACTCTTGTTCCTGTCCAGCACTTAGTTTTTCAACCAGATAAGAAGCGAAGCGACCAGTACTATTGGGAAGATGTCCCCAGGTTGTGATGTGTTCTGGTAGCGGAGTCTGATCTCGAGCCGCCTTTAGAGCTATGGGAAGAAGCCGGCGTAACACTGTCGACCGTAAGTAATCAGGGTCTTGTGTTGAGATTGCAGAGTGAAAGTCGTCGCCAGCCAATGCGCCAAAGAGTGTCGCAATAACTTGTGCCCTGATATCAACGTCCAGGCCTTCTATAAAATCGATGGTCCGCTCAGCATCTAAATGCATCCATAGCGTTAGCCAGAGCACATACTGTTCTTTGTCGTATGTGTAGAGGGCGATACGACATGCACAGAGCGTCGTCAACTCTTGCCGATCTAGTGCACCTGCACGCAGTGCAATCCGCAAAATGTATCGGAGAATTGTGGGATTTTGAGGGTCACCGGTCGTCAAAAGCCCACGAATTTCCTCTCGGACGCCCGTCACCATCTCCTCTGGGGTGTTATCGCTAGACAACGTCGACACAACGGCATATACATGATTGTGATTCGCTGGTAGACCATATTCGCCTCTGATTCCATCCCTAAGTACCTCGGAAACAGTGTCAGGATGCAGTTCGAAGAGAGTAGGAACCCAGTCTGCAAACCCGTTTAGCTCGCTAACACCATATGTTGCTGCTAGTCGAACTTCGTTAACGCTAAGACTAGTCCAAAATGTAATATCCGCCGCATGCCGATCCATAACGCACAAACCAGCTATTAACGCGTTCGGAATCGACTCGGGCGGTCTACGAGCATGCGGAAGCTGAAGCGGATGCTTACGCCAACAGCGATCCGCGCCGATTTTCACTGCCGCTGCTATGATTGGCCCATATGACGATCGAATTTTTGTCCAATCGCAATTTCCAAGCTTTCCACGATTATCATCACTTCGCCCCGCATTCATTAGCACAAAGGCAAGGCAGTCGGGACGCGAACCACTGCGGAGAAGCACTAAGTGCCGATGTAGCCTGTACAAGTCAACGAGATATTGCCAACGCCGTCTGAGCGCGTATCGCCTTCCCTGCCACCACCACCGGTGGCCGAGCTTATACGCGACATTGCGATACCACCACTGCTTCGCAATTGAGATGGGGCCAATTTCAGTTGCAAATACAGCTGTCTGCCTTAGCTCAGGGTTATCGCTTGCAGCAGTTCTGATCCTGTACATAAGAATGATTGGTCTACCTGAAGCATGGAATAAATCACGAAGGATCATTAATGCAACCTGTCGATGCCGGAGATCTCCATCATCCTCAAGCACATTCAGAAGCCACCCAACATCACCTTCATCCAAGTTAATGACTGATTGTCCCATACAAAATAAATAAGCAATGGCTGATGCGTTATCCCGTTGACGTGTATCTGCTAAGTACAATATCAAAGTACGACGCACTTCACGGTTTGTCATTGTCAGAGCCGTAAAGTCGACCCTGTCATGCTCGTGGTTGATCATGTAACGGCGATTCAGATCGATAAGACTAAGTGCCTCAGAACAGACCTGTAAGACTCGAGGGTCTTTCGTCCCCGTCGGGAGCAAGCGGCTAAGGAGTTTTGGAAGCGCAGGTAATAGCCACGAATGCATACGGGATACTGGTGTATGGATGTCATCTATAAAAGGTGGTTGTGTCAGCAGGTTGACTATGCCGCCCAATAAGATCGGCACTCGTTGTAGAGGTACAGTTTGAGACAGGAGTTGATCTAGGTTATACAGTGTTGATATGTGATGTTCATTAGGTATATCTACCTTGGCAAATAGCGCCGTTAACTGAGTCTCATCAATGACAGCTGGATACAACGCCTGGCAAACCTCGTGAAGCCAATCGAGTGGGACCGATTCAATATGTTCGGCCCACACAGCCAAACGGCGCTTATGATCTAGTGTCCCTACTGATTGCACTAAATCAATTGCGTAGTCCTTCATTCTATCAGGCTGGTTATTTTCGATGACCGCTAGAGCTGGATCTACCGCTCCCTGCATTTTTCCGTATATAGCAATGAGAAATGCACAACGCCTCACAGAGACACCCGCAACAGGGTTGCGAATGATGTCGGAGATCAGTTGCAGGTGGCTCGGATCTGCCATCCTAGCGAGCACTTGTGGCTGAGAATCAATGAAGGCTAAATTGCGCCCACCGTACCTCTCTAGCACTGCCCGGAGTACCTTACCCCGGAATTCAGAATCCAGTGCGTCAGGATCACCAAACAATAGGAAGGACTGGGGAGAACTCCTGATCATCTGTGACTTGAGTTCCTCGGTCCAGTAGCCGTCGAAACAACAAAGCCACGAAGCGATTGGCGCCAGCGAGGGGCGCAGCAGGTAACCATCGGCGCTACGCATAAACAGCGTGTGCAACAATTCTCTATAAAGCAACCCATTTTCAAGCAGCCGCTTAAACCAACATGCCGCTAGGTATTCGGAAGAGTTTCGATGGTGAAATCGGATTTTCCCCATGTACTCACTATCGAAAAGCGATCGCTGAATTAGCGCATCCAACTGTTTGTGAGTCCAATCGGGTAGTCCATCTCTGATATAGAATCCATCCGCATTTGAATCATCATTAAATAGGGATGTGAAATCAGTCTTACGAGCCATAAGACTCACAGCAGCGAGCTGCTCTGCGCCCTTAGTAAGCTGCTCCGGAGTAAGTGGATCGCTGAGTTGTCGTTCGCGTGATTCTTTTAAATGTTCTTTGACATAGAAATCCATGAGCTGCGTGAGGGAACCGAGTTTCTCATGATCTTTCCAGTAATTGACTAGGACTACGACATCGACCGGTCTAGTCACAAGGGCTTCGGCATGCGAATCGACTAGTGCGCCGACAAACTTTTCTACATCATGAATACCCACTCCTTTGGCAAATATTCGGACTTGGTCGAGCGTAAGATCAACAAGCCGGTAACAGTGAACCGTGTCTGGCGGTACTTCGGACTCGATCGCCGCGGACTCCCCCCGGGCTTGTGCATCACCACCACCAAGGAGAGTTTGCAATACGCTCTTTTTCGCGGTTCTCTTTGGCGCATCAAAATATGGACCCAACACGTCACGCACAAATTTCAGATCAGACACAGACTGCCACGCAGTAGCACGAGAACTGATGAAAATATGTAAGCGCGTAATCTCTTCGATGGAATATGAACGGCGAACGTTGTTGAGAGCTTCCTTAAAATCCATGAAACTGGTGAGGCGGGATTCATCGACTGAATCCAAGAAGAGGTAGCCGGGTTTGTGCGAGCTTCTCCAATGTTCGAGGTCAGTAAGTTGCTCCGGATTAAGTACATCAGGAATTGATTTATTTATAAGGCCAGCCAAGGAAATAAGCAGGCAAAATTTCCCAGCCTTTCTCAGTGCCGTGACTTGTTCCTTAAACTCCGTCGATTTACCGCTTCCTGGCTCGCCGAGAATAACTACCCGCTGTTTCAGCAACAAATCTGGCCAGCTAAGGTAGCTGCCGCGCCCTAGCATCAATTGAATCTGCGTAGCCTCCTGGTTCCCGCCATCAGCGTCATCAAAGGTTGTAAAAAGCCTTTGAAGGTTAATGTATTTGTCCGTCATCTTTTGCCCCATTGATCTTGTTAGTACGCATGGTGGTTATTTGAGCTTTGCCTGATACATGTGGCTATGATGTTATGGGATATGCTCCGCCTCTTTCAGCCTGTAAGATACAAGTATGGCCGAGGGTGTCTAGATTCAAAGGGATAGAGGTGGTTGTTAACTCGGCCGCCTCATCCCCATTACCTCGCGGATCAAGCTATATATCTATATATAATGGCTATGACGACCGTATAAACCAGCCCCCTCACTTTTAAAGATGTGTGATGAAAGCGAGCAATAGAGCTATGGATTCAAAAATTTCCACCGAATCGGTGCAAGCTAAGCGCTCCAGTCGCCAGAGCAAGAATTCCGTTTCCCTGGCAAAGGTTAAAACGGATATAGACTCAGATTCAAATATAATCGACCTTCCGAAAACCGCAGATCCACGCAACCAGTTAAATGACCTGACGGCGAAGGAATGGATTCCAGAGACGATTTCTGTCTGGAATCAACGAGGCCTTGGCGCTGGTCATCCTGATGCGCAAATTGAGCGTCAACACCCGGCGCCATTTTCATTCACTGATGTCGGTCGGCTCATTCGCTTCTTCACAAAGAAAGGGCATACCGTCCTAGATCCCTTTGTCGGAGTCGGTTCGACGCTGAAAGCTTGCGCCATTGACGGCCGTTTAGGCATTGGCATAGAACTAAATCCTGAGTTCGCGAAACTGTCCCGAATGAGACTAGCCGCAGAGGTACGGGATATGTTCTCGACAGTGGAAGGCCAGCGCATAATAGAGGGCGATGCGCGCGATCACCTCCCTGTCATCCCGAATGAGAGCATCGATTTCATCGTCACCAGCCCTCCCTATTGGTCCATTCTCAAAAAAGCGGATCACAAGGTGCGCCAAGAGCGCACCGAGAAGGGACTTGCACAGGACTACGGCTCAGATGCGCGCGACCTTGGTAAAATCGAGCGCTACGACGATTTTCTTCACGAACTAGTGGACATATTCGGCGAGTGTACACGCACGCTGAAACGCGGCCGTTATATGGCAATTGTCGTCAGCGATTTCCGCGATAAATCAAAGTACATTATGTTCCATGCTGACTTGGCACACGCCCTGGAACCTTATGGACTGGAAATGCGCGGGCTCAAAGTCCTGTATCAACGCCACAAAAAAGTGTTTCCCTATGGATATCCGTATTCGTACGTCCCCAATATTCATAACCAGTATGTCCTGATTTTGCAGAAGCCTAAATAATGTCTGAGTCGCGCATCATTCATGGTGATTGTATTAAGGGCATGGCTGCGCTTCAAAACGGCGCTTTTAACCTAATCGTCGCCGACCCGCCTTACAATCTAAATAAGGACTTCGGCCCTTGGAAGGAATCCGCACACAAGGCCGAGTGGCGGGACTGGATGCGGGCATGGCTTGAAGTAACCAGTCGCCTCTTGTCTGACGAAGGTAATATCTTTGTCTACGGTATTCATCATCACATGTGTTGGGTCCAGTGCATGATGCTGAATATGGGACTGGTCTACCGCCGGCAGATAATATGGCACTATGAGAATGGCTTTGCAGGATATGGGAAGCGCTCCCTGAATGCCACCTATGAGCCATTATTGTGGTTTTCCAAAACAGACCGTTACATCTATACGCCAATACGCGAGCCATACAAAAGCCAGGATCGACTAAGACATAAAATCATCAAGAATGGCAAAGTATGGGTACCCCATCCGGAAGGCCGTATGGTTGGGGATATTTGGTCTTTCCCAACCCTCGCAGGTCGCAGATTTCGCGATGAGAAAGTCAACCACCCAACTCAAAAGCCGCTATCGATTTCACGCCGGATCATCAAGCACTTTTCAAATCCCGGTGATACCGTGTTGGTGCCCTTTGTAGGTAGCGGTAGCGAGTGTGTTGCTGCGGTGATGGAAGATCGCGGTTTTCTCGGATTTGAACTGAATGCGGATTATGTAGAAATAGCTCACAGACGTGTTGCCAATGCACAGAACACGCCGAACGAGGAGGGGGATCTTTTGGCTACTTCGAGGGCCTGAACGCGCCGGGATACGGTTCTGTTGTTCGAGCTTCTTCAATACCGAGACAATTGGCCAGATCGATCATTTCGCCACCTATCGTGAAGGCATTGCTTGTGAAACCCACGAGCCGCACACCATTCCACAGCATCGCAACGATGACACCAATAGTGATTGTATGACATCGCAAACCTAGCACTTTCTCGATATCTCGGATCACCTGATAGTATTCAGAGCGCACGTTCGGAAATGCTAGGATTACGCTCACTAGGTCGATGTCCTTCACTCCATAGCCGTAGCGAGAATGCAGCACGGCCACATCTTCGAGAAGCGCACGTGGAGATTCCAGTACTCCTGTGGTCATTTCAATTTCCGCGATAAACGGTCTTTTGTCACGAGAAAATCCCACTGCATCAATGCGCATGTTGGTGTCTCCGCGGCGCCGGGTCCGTATGCTTAACCCGATTTCGTTGAGCAGATTCCTGACTAGCAGCGTTGTTCTAGTGTCATCGAGCGCTGCTACCGTGTTTAAGAGATTTGATGCCGCTGGCGCATCAAGTTTCGCAATTCGCCCACTGTATTGTGGATGCGAATGTTCGCCCTCGAAATGTCCCCCGACGATTAAGCCATCGGGGTCGTTAGTTTCTACACATGCCGTCAGCCCATTGGCCATGCTAATTGCGCCGTATGGACAGCGGCTGATACAAAGCCCACAGCCAATACAGTCCTCCGCTGCCACTATTGCGACTGCATTATCATCATCCCAGCGGATGGCGCGCGTCGGGCAGACATCAAGGTTTGGATCACCTGGGAACGCATTGAGCGTCCCGAACAGTGTCAATTCATGTTCGTGCTTTTTCATGCAGGGTGCGCTACCGCACCCTATGCAAGTTCCTGCTCCGATCCTACCATCGGCCAAAGTGATAGCGGTTGGCATGTCATGCTCGAATTTCACATCCGTTACTTCCATGCCGTAGTCCCTGGAAAATGTTCCCGCAGCTTGCAGGTGTTTATGAACAACAAAATCAGACATTGAGGAACCCTCGGAGCTGGCTTAGCTGTCCACCATCAATCGTCACGTCCTCACTCACGCTACGAATTGCCAAATACGCGAGTGTTTTCAGATCAATCACACCAAGGCGCAGGCCGAAGGCCTTAAATATATCGTCAATCAGATTCGACATCTCACCGCGTTCATTAGGAAGGCGGTTACCGACCACGAGGCTCGTCAATTTTGGTAGCGTCGCGAGCCCACCGCGCGCGAGCAGGATCACCTTGTTTTCAAGGGCTTGTCTCACAGCTTTTGTTGAAAGCACAGCCTCTTCAGTCGGCGATTTGATCTCTACTGGTAGGGCATATTCACCAACCCACACGCATGCGTCCCACCGTTGGTAATTTGCACCCGCACGTGAGTAATCGCTTTTGAAGCCTAGAATCTGGAACAAATGAGTAATCAGTGGATAGAACGTACCTCGTGCATCACCCGAATGGTGCTCGGTAAAAGCCTCGGCGGCAAATTCGATTGACTTGTACTGTTTTAGAAACGCGGTCAGTTCGACGCGCAGCGCTTCCGGGCCAGTTTCGGCTGCTGTATCCACCGTAACTATTGTGGGTGGTACGAACAGGTGCGAGCGGTCGTCGCGTCCATTAGGCGCAACAACTGTATTTTCTATAATAGGATTTTTAATCCTTGTCGTAGTTTTCGGTACTGGAAAAGCCCTAGCAATGTCATCGAGCGAGAGGGACTGAAATGGCGAAAATAGCAGGTTACGCCCATCCGTCCCAAGACGTTGGAATATCGGCGCGGCAATGGCTTCAGCATCAGCGATTCTCTGTGCAATCGGTGCAATGTCAAAGCCGGACCGTTCCAGCATCCTAAAATGTGAAAGCACTGCGACGGCCGCACGCTCATCCGGCGCCATCTTTTCTGCATCATCCATGCGGAAATCGATAGCGGCAGCGACGCGTTGCGCTATCACCATGCCTTTGTCGGACAGACGCCACGTCGTATATATGTGATTGTCTTTGAAACGCGTTTGCGCCCTCTCTATCCACCCTGAATCCCGGAGCAGTGCAATCGGCCACCGAGTGTAATTTTGCAATGTATTAATCTGAATTTTCCTTGTGTTTGCTACATCCTCGACGGCTCGCCGCATCATGGCGGCGCTCGCTCGCGCCGTCCCGATTCTTGCGACTACAGCGTCCAGTTCATTCTGGCTTCGGTCGCTGGGTGCGCTGAGAGGCCCTATGATCAATTCATCACGTGACAGACACCTGCCGGATACCACCATCACGCGAAGAATGAAAGCAAAGGGCCGGAGATTAAAATTACCTTTTACGCTTAGGATAGGCGTAGGGTAAATAATTCCCAGCATGCACTCTTGGAGCAACGGCCAGAAATCGCGCCCGGCCGCGACCACTTGTTTTCCGAGCAGCGTGAACGTGAAGTGCAATGCGCTTTCCGGAGTTGGATGCAGCCAGCCCAGCATCCGGAACAACTCCGCATACATCTTGAGCTGGTTGAAGAGCGGATCACGGCTGCGATCGACACGTTTCGATCGTGCCACCGCTTCATCGCCAATGTAACCGGAGGATGTTGCCAAATTAGCGCTGACCACCGCGTCAATTATGTCATCAAGGTCAACGATGCGGCTGTTTAGGCGCTTAAAGGCGGCACCGTAGACGCTAACAATGTTTTCGATGGTGGAGCCAGGGTTGGGAAATCGCAACACACCACGTACCTAGCTATTCACGCGAATTTGAAGAAAATAGTTCTGCTACAGAGAGTCCAAGACCAGCGGCAATCTTTTCAATGACACTTAGAGTGGGATTGCGCTCACCCCTTTCTATACCGCCGATATAGCTACGATCGAGTCCAGATCGATCAGCCAAATCTTCTTGAGTTAAGCCGGCTGTCGTCCGTACATTACGAATGGCATTCCCAAATCTGTTGGAACTTTGTTTTCGGGGGGACATAAATAATCATCGCCGAAATGAGGATTATTAGTACACGGACTATCAGTACCATTTCATTACATAGCCTTGTAGAAACGGTTTATTCTTAAAAAAGTCTGACTATATCTGGGATGGGTACTATGAACAGGTTCCTTGTAATTTCAACAATTGTCATCACTACAGTCTTAAGTTCGATAGCACAGGCGCGTAATGGCAGTGCAATTAATGATGACGCTGCGACTCTGGCATCCTGCCCTCTACAAGGCGATGCAAAAAATAAACGGGTGAGGAAGCTCAATATCCTGAAACGGCGAATGTCGTCATCAAAATCGACTGAGCTCGATAATAAAGTAACACTAGCAACCTTAGTAGAATCTGGTAACGATACAGATCGATTTGATACGAGCAAAGGCGCAACCATTGATGGGTACGTCATCGATAGTCAAAGTTGGCGGCGTCGAATCTGTTAATTGTCACACTCATGATCCTAAGTATCGGGATACCCATATTGTGCTGACGTATGATCCGCTTCAAGACGACGAGTCGAAGCATGTAATTGTAGAAGTAACGCCACAATGGCGTGCTCTCATAAAGTCGTATGGAGTTGACTGGACAACACCTACGCCACATAGACATCTAGTTGGGCGCTGGATCAGAGTAACGGGCTGGCTGTTTTTCGACGAAGAACACGCTAATGCAGCGAGAAATACCGGCGTCGAAGGTAGCCACATCTGGCGTGCCACGGCGTGGGAAATCCACCCAATCACGACAATTCAGATCCTCCCGGCTAAGCCGTAAATCGAGATCGTGTGCGATTCACCCTAGTTTGGCTACCGCGAACCAACTAAGTGTCACGCATAACCAGTCTATAAGGAAATGAATGGGTTCTGATCGCCGTTTGATGTCATCAATGTACAGCATTCCACGCAATATGATCGAAATGCAGAGGCCTACATGGAATCTGCTCGCAAATTTCTCGAATTATCTCCTGGACGTAACGATATGCAGCTTCACTTGTTATTACGCTCATACGTGGCTCTTCATTGTTTAGGACGGTTCCAGGAGCGACGTCTCGCATTAGTCCTAATGAATAACTGTCCAATGGACAATAACCGAAGTTAACTATCCAATGTCGAGTCGCAAAAGGTATTTCTTCTAGATGTGAGGCCCATTTCAAAAATAAATCAATAAGTTTGTGCCGTTGATATGGCAGCAGTACGTTTGGGTTAAACGCCGTGTCTAGCGATATTGCTAATCTCTCATATGAGATATCGAAATCTTGTTCAGTGCTGAAGTTGAGTCCCCCAATAAGCTCTGGAATTCTATTCCTTGCCCACAAGTTAAACGTTGCTAGCGGTCTATTAAATTTGTGGAAAGCCCGGATAGTACTTTTATCTACTCCAAATTGCGTACCATCAATCAGTTCGCGTGAACAACTCTGATTGTAATACTGTACCGCTGTCTGTAGATTGTTTGCGAGTCGATTTCTGGCATCAGCTGTCAATACTATGGATGGCATATACAACCTCGTTGATAGACTTTCTTAGTTTGCACTAACGTTAACCACTAATTTATGCCATTGAAAAATCAGTTTTATTTTCTTGAACAGGCTTGTCCTTACTAATATGAATAACGGAGCCCACTATTAACACAAAGAGCCAAATTCGTTAATAGCTGACTAATGGATTTGGGATTTGCCGCCATCCTTGCATCAAGCTGTCCATCTAATGGCGACACTGCCAGGCCCGAACTACCCGCAATGGTCAACTGCTGGCTCATTTCTAGCTTTAAAACTATTTTACGAATTAGACTTGACATAGTGTTATTAATACACTATCTTGATAGTGTAGATATGACACTATTAAGGATTAGGCCATGCCCTACAGCTACGAATACCCCCACCTTGCAGTGACCACGGATATTGTGGTATTCACCCTGCAGGATGCTGCGCTGAAGGCCCTTTTGGTCCGGCGTGGCAACGAGCCCTTCAAAGGCGCGTGGGCTCTGCCTGGAGGATTTGTAAGGCCAGATGAGGATCTGGAGGCCTGTGCCCGCCGGGAGCTTCTGGAGGAAACGGGGGTTTCAGGCTACTACCTCGAGCAGCTTTATACCTTTGGTGGCGTGAACCGCGATCCCCGGGAACGGGTGGTCACGGTCGCCTATTACGCGCTGATCCCGAACGACAAGGTGGTTCTGAAGGCCAGTGCCGAT
>Ga0307372_10006345_pt1 | contig 17348 bp, 13 predicted proteins | sample OX1MG_FD_202533 | JGI IMG/M metagenome (GOLD analysis project Ga0307372, IMG submission 202533) | Soil microbial communities from Risofladan, Vaasa, Finland - OX-1 | ecosystem: Environmental > Terrestrial > Soil > Coastal area > Acid sulfate soil | place: Finland: Risofladan, Vaasa | collected... | reverse complement strand
GGGGCATCCTGGGCCCTGGAGCTCGACGAACTCCTCCGCCTCGGCGACGGTGGCGGCCGATGGCGACGACAGGACCCGCTCGGAGAACGGGAAGAAGCGCGGGGGGCGACCCGACGTGGTGGCGAAGCGGTGCACCACGACGCCGTTCACCGTCTCGTCGCCCTCGGGGTACTCGTTGGCCCAGGTCATGTGGTCCCTGGCACAGGTGGTGAAGACGTCCACCGACCAGCCGAGCCGGGCCACCAGCCGCTCGGCCAGCATGCGGGCCCCGAGCTCGGCGCCGCCCACGACCTCGAGGCCGTAGCGCGGGACCACGAAGGCGTACTTCACACCGTCACCGCCACGAGCGCGTCGTCCGCCACGTCGTCCGTCCCGTCGCGGGGCGCGGCGTCGGGCCAGACCCCGCCCGCCGCCACCCAGCGGCGGACGACGCCCGCCATCGTCGCCCGGGTGCGCGCCAGGGCGAAGTGCACGAGGCGCGCCCGGCCGGCCTCCACGAGCACCGCCCGGGTGGCCCGGTCGGCGAGGACCCGGTGCAGGGCGGCGGCGACGTGCTGGGGTGCGGGGTCGTCGAGGAGCAGGCCTCCCACCCCGAGGGTTTCGGGGACCGCACCGGCGCCGAGGGCCACCACGGGCACCCCGTGGTGCATGGCCTCCAACAGCGGCACGCAGAACCCCTCGTGCTCGGAGAGGCTCACGAAGACGTCGGCGGCGCGATAGTAGGCCACGAGCTGCTCGTGCGACACGGCGCCCGGGAGGTCGACGGCCCCGTCGAGGCCGAGCGCGCCGACCAGGGTGCGTAGCGCGGCGTCGTAGCCGGGCGACACCGCCCGGCCCACGAGCGACAGGCGCGCCCCGGGGTCGTACACCGACCGGTAGACGGCCAGGGCCTGCACCAGGCGGTGCTGGGCCTTGTGGGGGGCGATGCCCCCCACGAACAGCCATTGCGAGCTCCCCTCCCGCCGGGCGTGCTCGAGCGCCACCGCGGTGGCGGGGTCGGGCTCGGCGTCGAACTCGCGCAGGTCCAGCAGGATGGGGGCCACCGGGGTCGCCCGGAAGCCGCGGGCGCGCAGATCGGCGGCGTTGAACCTCGAGTCGCAGATGCCCAAGGCGGCACGCACCGAGAGCTGAGCCACCTGCACCTGCGCGGCGTGGAGCGACAGAGCGATGCCGGGATCGAAGCGGTGGAAGAACTCGGGCGGGGTGATGTTGTGGTAGTCGACGGCGACCGATTCGCGCCGTCCCACGACCCAGTCCCCCAGTTCCGACACAGCCGAGCACTGGTAGACGAGGAAGCGGTCGCGGCGCGACGGGCCCCGCAGCTCCTCGATCAGCCGGGCGCGGTGCTCCAGGAGCGGATGGATCGCCAGCGCGAAGATCTCGGACTCGTACCCGAGGTCCCGCAGGAGGCGCTGCACCTGGAGGGTGTGCCCGGTGGTGGCGTCTCCCGGCACGACCGACGGCACGAGCTGGTGGACGAACGTCGTGCTCACGACGCCGCCCGGAGGAGGTCGGGGCGGGCCATCACCCCCCGCAACGTGTCGACGAACCGCTGCGCGGTCCGCTCGAGCGCGAACGCACCCAGCCGCTCGGCCCCGGCCGCCACCAGCCGGGCCCGCAGCTCGGCGTCGGCCACGGCGCGGTGCACCGCGGTCGCCACGACCGCCGGAGACTTCTCCGCCAGCACCAGGGCGGCGGGCCCGGCGGTGTCGCGCACGGCGCCGGCGTCGAAGGCCACGACGGGAACCCCGTGGTGCATGGCCTCCAGGAGGGGGAAGCAGAAGCCCTCGTGGTCGGACAGGCACACGAAGGCGTCTGCGGTGCGGTAATGGCCGACGAGCTCGTCGAGGCTCACCGAGCCCACCAGACGCACGGCGTCGGCCAACCCGAGCTCGTGTGCGTAGCCGCGCACCGCGGCGGCGTAGCTCGGGACCGGGTGGCCGCCGACAAGGGTCAGCGAGGCCGTCGGGTCGAAGCCGCGGCGGTAGGCGGCGAGGGCCTTCACGAGGTCGTGCGCCGCCTTGTGCGGCAGCAACTTGCCCACGAAGAGCCACGACGTCCCACCACTCCCCCGCACCCGGTCCCCGCCGGCGCCGGCGCTCACGCCCGCGGCGGCGTCGGCGTCGGCGTCGGCGTCGGCGTCGGCCCGAGGGCCGAACGCCCCGAGGTCCACGAACGGGGGCACCACCGACGTGGAGCGGTACCCCGCGGCGCGCAGGTCGCGCTCGTTGAAGGCCGACACGGCGATGGCATGGGTGACACGCGGGGCCAGGCGGTGCAGCTGCTGGCGCCCGGACTCGACGGCCCCGAGCCAGTCCGGGGCCCACTGCCAGAAGAAGCTCGCCGGGGTGAGGTTGTGGTAGTTCACCACGAGCGGCTCGCCTCGCTGCATCAGGCGCTCCGCTATGGCCGAGCCCACGGCGAGCTGGTACACGAGGACCGTCCGGCCCGCGACGACGAAGTCGTCGAGCCGGTCGACGTGGTGGGCCTCGCCGGCCAGCGGCGCGTCGACGTGCTCGACGAACAGTTCCGACACGAAACCGGCGGCGCGCAGGGCGTCGCGGGCGGCGAGCGTGTGCGCCCCCGAGGCGTCGGCAACGTGCAGCGACGGCAGCAGCAGGTGCACGGCGACCCCTTCGGTGCCTGGGACGTTCCCGTGGGAAACGCCCGGAGCGGCGCCCGCGGGGGTCCCACCGCTGTCGCCGGCCGACGCCCGTGCCGGCCGCGCGCCCGTCACCGCGTCCCCCGCCCGGCGTCGGCCCCGGCGGCGGCCCCGGCGGCGGCCCCGGCACCGTTCTCGATGGCGGTCTCGATGGCGGTCTCGATGGCGGCCACCAGTCGGGCTTTGCCCACGGGAAGCGCGAAGGCCCGGGCCCGTCGTCTCCCCGCGTCGACGAGGGCGACGCGCAGCGCGTCGTCGGCCACCACGCGATGGACGGCGGCCGCCACGGTCATGGGTGCCTTGTCGGTGAGCACGATCCCCCCGTCGCCGACGGTCTCCCCCACCGCCGCGGTGTCGTAGGCGACCACCGGGAGGCCGAGGTGCATGGCCTCGACGAGGGGGACGCAAAAGCCTTCGTGGTCCGACGCGCACACGAAGACGTCGGCGGACCGGTAGTAGGCGGCCAGCGCTTCGTCGCTCACCGTCCCCACCATGCGCACGGCGTCGCCGAGGCCGAGGCGGGCGGCGAACCGCTCCAGCGCGCGCGGATAGTCGGTGCCGAGCGACGATCCCACGAGGTGCAGCCGCGCCCGGGGGTCGTAGAAGCGCCGGTAGCAGGCGAGCGCCTTGATCAGGTCGTGCTGCGCTTTGTGCGGCGACACCCGTCCCACGAACAACCAGTCGGCGCCGCCGTCGGCCCTCTCGGCCCGGTGCGCCCCCGGCACGGCGGCGTCGGCGGTGACCTCGAATGCGGCCAGGTCCACGAGAGGGGCGACCACAGCCGTGCGGGCACACCCGGCGGCGTGGAGCTCGGTCTCGCTGAAACGCGAGTGGGCGATCCCGAAGAACGACGCGGGGGCGACGGCGCCCAACTGCTCCAGCCCGAGCTCGAGCTCCTCGCGGATCCACGGCGCCCACCGGCGGACGAGAGCGGGCGGCGTGATGTTGTGGTAGTCGACGAGGAGGGGCTCGGGCCGGCGCAGCACGGCGTCGGCGACCGCACTCCCTGTCGAGTGATGGAACAGCAGCCACGAGTCGGGCCGCGGGCTGACGGGCAACTCCTCGAGCGGGCGCGCCTGGGCACGCACCTCAGGATGGGCGTCCCCCGCGTAGATGTCGGACCCGAACCCCGCGGCACGCAGGGCGTCGCGGGTGTGGAGCACGTGGGTGCCGATGGCGTCGCGTGCCGCCAGGATGTGCAGGACCTGGTCGATGCGCGCCGGGCGGGCGGGGGGGGTCACGACGATCCACCGCCGTACGCGCCGATGGCCTCGTCGATGGCCGCCGCCCACCGTTGACGGCTGCGGTCCAGCGAGAACTCGTGCGCCCGGGCCCGTCCGGCCTCCACGAGGCGTCCGCGCAGCGTCGCGTCCGACAGCACCCGGTGCACGGCGGTCGACAGGGCCATGGGGGACTTGTCGTCGAGCAGGAGCGCGGCGTCGGCCGCCGTCTCGGTCACCGCCGTGGCGGCCAGGGCCACCACCGGGACCCCCAGGTGCATGGCCTCGACCACGGGCACGCAGAATCCCTCGTGCTCGGAGGCGCACACGAAGACGTCGGCCGTGGCGTAATAGGCGGCGAGCGCCGGCTCCGGGACCGGGCCGGTGAGGTGCACCGCCGCCCCCAGCCCGAGCCCGGACGCGAACCGCCGCAGGGCGCGCGGGTAGTCGTCGCCCATCCAGGAGCCCACCAGGTGAAGCCGGGCACGGGGGTCATGGAAGCGCCGGTAGCAGGCCAGCGCCTTGATCAGGTCGTGCTGGGCCTTGCTCGGCGTCACCCGCCCGACGAACAACCAGTCGGCGCCGCCCTCGGCCCGTTCCTCGCGCCGGGCGGCCAGCGTGTCGCGGTCCGCGCCCGACTCGAGGGCGCGGGCGTCGAACATCGGGGGGACGACACGCGTCCGGGTGCATCCCCGGTCACGAAGCTCCGCCTCGTTGTAGATGGAGTCGGCGAAGGCGAAGAACGTGGCGCCGATCATGTCGTCGAGCTGCTTGCGGCCGCTGGCGGCCTCCTCCACCGCCCACGGCACCCACGGGCCGAACAGCTCGCCGGGCGTGATGTTGTGGTAGTCGAGCATGGTGGGCTCGGGGCGGCGCCGGATGAGGTCGGCGACCGGCGAGCCGCTCGACAGGTGATAGAGCCACCACGTGCCCGGGCGTGGACGCGCCGGGAGCTCCGTCAGCAGCCGGCACTGGGACCGCACGTCGGGGAAGGTGCCCTCGCACCAGATGTCGGATTCGAACCCCCTGGCGCGCAAGAGGTCGCGGACGTGGGTCATATGCACACCGATGGCGTCGCGCCCGCTGAACGACGGCACGACCTGGTCGATGCGCGTCGGCCTCACCGTGCGGCGTGGTCGGAGGCGGCGGGAGCCTCGCCCGCAGGTCCACCTCCGGGCACGTCGGACCGGCCCTTGGTCGCCAGAACGGCGAACCCGTCGGCGCCGACCGTCGCCTGCGCTCCCGAGAACCCCAGCTGCCCGACGAGGTGGACCCAGGTGTCGGGGTGCAGGGGACGACCCGGGGCCAGATCGGCGGCGACCGGGCCTGCGGCGCGCTCCCACGCTTCGGGCATGGTGCCGATCACCACCAGCGTGCCCCCCGGGGCGAGCTTCTCCTCGGCCAGCCGCAGCAGGCGCCGGCGCTCGGCCAGCGACAAGCGGTCGACACAGGCCGACAGCACCAAGCCGGCGAGTACATCGTCGGCCACGGAGCCCAGGTGCCCCAGGACGTCGTCGCGCCGGACGTCCAGCCCCGCCAGGGCGGCGCGGTCCGCGGCGGCGCTGCCGGGGTCGACGCCGTACACATCGACACCTGCCCCCGCCAGGGAGGCCACGAGCGACCCGTCACCGCATTCGACGTGCAGCACCCGGCCCGCCGGCGAGGTGGCCGCGGTCAGCGCGGCGCGCACCGCGTCGGCGAAGGGCGCGGGGTCGGCGCCGGGGACGAGCACCTCCTCCTCGGGGAGGGGGGGCGGTGTGAGCGACCCCACGTCGCGCTCCACGTCGCTCAGGCGCTCGTCGAGCAGGTGCAGGACCCGCATGGCCGAGGCCGCGAAGTGGTTGAGCTGGGTGACGACGTAGTTGACGAACCAGGCCTCGGCCTGCCAGAGCGACCACTTGACGAAGCCCTTGGGCTCGCGTCGCGACCCGATCGGCACCTCGATGTCGAAGTAGGCGGAACGGTCCGCCAGCTTGAGCGCCTCGGTGAAGGCGTCGTCGGCGGTGCCGGTCGGGGTGAAGCGGGCGAACAGCTCGTCGAGGCGTCGTTCGAAGCTCGGCGGGAAGTCCCCCGCGGCACGCCGGCGGCGGACCTCGTCGTCGATCTCGCGCCGGACGCGGTCGAGGTATGCGCGCGTGGCATCGTCGCCGGCGGTGGTGTCGTCGGTGGTCACGATGTCTCCTCGGGTGGGGGGCTCTGGGCAGGGCGGGCCGGAGCCCCCGAGTGCCCTGGCCGGAGCCGACCCCTCAGCTCAGGCTGGCGGCCCGGACGTCGACCCGGAGCTCCAGGGCCACGGTCCCCCGCGACCTGCCGGGGTTCATGACCTCGAATCCCTCCTGCTCGCGCAGATCGTAGACGACCCCCCCACGACTCTTGATGGCAATGCCCACGTTGTAGGCGCCCCCGAGAAGCGGGACCCGATCGAAAGCGAGGTCGGCCCGGCCCCCGCCGGCCGGCAGGTCGATGTGCTGGCCGATGCCGTCGGTGTCGGACGCGAAGACGAGCTGGCCGTCCTTGTCGTGGATCTCGATCGAGAACACGACATCGTCGACGGGCTCGGACGCGTCGAATGCCACGTGCACCGTGAGCGGCTCGTCGGGGAGCAGATAGGGCCTGCTCCCCACACCGGGGTGCTCGACCTCCACGCCGGTGATCAGCACCGGCCGGTGGGCGGCCTCCGGAGGGGTGGCGCCCCCGAGGGCGCCGGTGTCCACCGAGCTGCCGGCGGCGAGCAGGTGGTCGTGGTACAGGTGGATGGCCTCGGCCGACGGCCCCATGCCGAGCATCTGGCCCGAGCTCAGCACGACGGCACGATCGCAGATCACGCGTACCAGGTCGGCGGAGTGGGTCACGAAGAGGATGGTCCGGCCCTCGTCCTGGAACTGCTTGATGCGGGCCAGGCACTTGCGCTGGAAATTCTCGTCCCCCACGGCCAGGACCTCGTCGACCACGAGGACGTCGGGCTCGACGTTGACCGCCACGGCGAAGCCCAGCCGCACGAACATCCCCGACGAGTAGAACTTGACCTGGTTGTCGATGAACTGCTCGAGCTCGGCGAACGCCACGATGTCCTCGAAGCGCTTGTCGACCTCCTTGGTGGAGAGGCCCAGGAGCGACGCGTTCAGGTAGATGTTGTCCCGGCCCGACAGCTCGGGCTGGAATCCGGCTCCGAGCTCCAACAGCGCCGCCAGCGAGCCGCGCACCACGACCTTCCCGTCGGTGGGCTGCAGGATCCCCGACACGCACTTGAGCAGGGTCGACTTCCCCGACCCGTTGCGCCCGAGCACGCCGACGGTCTCGCCCTCGGCGACCTGGAAGCTCAGGTCCCGCAGGGCCCAGAAGTCCTCGTGGGGGTTCTGGCCGGCATGGAGGAACCGCTCCTTGACCGACTGGTACTTCTCCCGGTACAGCCGGAAGCGCTTGGAGACGCCCACCACGTCGACGGCCACCGGTGTGGACATCGGCCCCTCAGAGCTCCTCGGCGAAGTTACCCTCCAGGCGCCCGAAGACCACGAGAGCACCGAAGAGGAGGACAACGGAGATCGCCAGCACTGCCAGATCGGCACCCACGTACCACAGCGTTCCGTAGCTGGCCAAGACGCCGTTCGGAACCGGGAGGTGCACCACCGTCCCCGACGCGAGCTTCTGGGTGAGGGTCGTCGAGATGGGATGCAGGACGTTGTAGAAGACCCGCTGAAAGGTCATGACGACGGGCGTGACGGGATTGAGGAAGTACACCCAGATGATGTGCTTCCTGACGAGCCCGTCGTGGACGCGTCCCGAGAACGGATAGATCCCGGGGACGGCCCAGAACCACGCCATGAGGGCCACCTCGACCAGGTGCTGGGTGTCGCGCAGGTAGACGTTGACAGCCGACAGGAAGACGGCCAGGGCGGCGGCAAAGGCGAGGACGGCGGCCAGCGCCGGGATGATCAGCCAGATGGCGCTCCAGTCGGGCCGGTGCCAGAACGCCACCATGAACACGAGGAGCACGATGGACTGGAAGAGGAAGAACATGAACGCCGAACCCACCGACGACAACGCCAGGATCTCGCGGGGGAAGGCGACCTTCTTCACGATGCCGCCGTTGGCCACGACGCTGCTCGTCCCGGTGAGCACCGCCGTCTGGAAGAGGTTCCACACCAGCATGGCCGAGAACATGTAGATGACGAAGTTCGGGATGCCGTTGGGCAGGAAGAAGGTGAACAGGACGTAGAAGACGGCCAGCGTCAGTGCCGGGTTGAGCATCGACCACATGAACCCGAGGACCGAGTTCTTGTACTTGACCTTGATCTCCTTGCGGACGAGGAAGACGAACAGCTCCCGCGATCGCCACAGCTCCGGGATCCTCTTCCACACGCTCACCCGGGCGGCCACGATGCGCGTGGGCTTGGCGCCCCGGGCCGCGGCCCGGGCGGCGCGGGCCGCCAGTTCCCGCTCGTGCTCGCCGAGCAGGAGCGGCTGCTGCTCGCCGGGCTCGCCGGCCTCGGCGGGGCGCGGCACGGGCCCGGTCTCCGACTGGACGTCGGTCATCGGGTGTCTCCGAAGGCGCGAGCGGTCACGGCCTCACCCCCGACGGGTGGTCGGTCATGGTGGCGCCAGCCCGCCCTCGGCTCCGCGTGCTCAGTGCTGGGTGGCGGGGTGCGGAGAGGAGTGCTCGATGACGCGGTCGATGAAGCCGTAGTCCTTCCCCTCCTCGGCGGTGAACCACCGGTCACGGTCGGAGTCGGCCTCGATGCGCTCGAGCGGCTGGCCGGTGTGGAAGGCGATGCGCTCGGCCATCATGCGCTTGAGGTAGACGATCTGCTCGGCCTGGATGGCGATGTCGGCCGCCTGGCCCTGCATCTGCCCCGACGGCTGGTGCATCAGGATCCGGCTGTGGGGAAGGGCGAAGCGCTTGCCCGGCTCCCCCGCGCACAGCAGGAACTGTCCCATCGAGGCCGCCAGGCCGACGCAGATGGTGCTGACGTCGCAGCTCACGTACTGCATCGTGTCGTAGATGGCCAGGCCGTCGGTCACCGACCCGCCCGGCGAGTTGATGTACAGCGCGATCTCCCTCTCGGAGTTCTCGGCCGCCAGGAGCAGGAGCTGGGCGCAGACCTGGTTGGCCACCGTCTCGTCGATGGCGCTGCCCAGGAAGATGATCCGCTCCTTGAGCAGCCGCTGGAACACGTCGGCCGAGGCCAGGTCGGGCAGGTTGCCCGATCGCATCGACGGAGGCGGGCCCGCGGTCAGCGCCGGCCCGGGGGGCGATGGATGTGATGCCATGAGCACGAGGCTACCCGGGAAGTCGGCCCCGGTCGGGCACGGTGCGGCGCGACCCGATTCGGCCCAATTAGGCTCGGACCTGCCTGACGTGGCCGTCGCCGCGGCGCGGCGGGCACGTGCGGGCGTGGCGGAACTGGTAGACGCGCGGGGTTTAGGTCCCCGTCCCTTCGGGGGTGGAGGTTCGAGTCCTCTCGCCCGCACTGGTTTTGGACCGCTCGCCCGCGTTCGTTCGGAATCCACAACGTTCGATCTGGTCAGCCACCCTTTTCGTCGCCCGGCCGGGTGCAGGAGAGAGATCCTCGGTCGAGCCGGACGATCATCCGCACGACCAGCTGGCCGCTCCCTGGCCCCTGAGCCCGACGCCGGTCCTCCCGATCGGTCCGCCAGGTGAAGGCGGCCCGCACGTAGATTGACGCCGAGGTCGTCCAGGCCGAGTCCTCGGGCGACCGGGGCAGGATCGGAGGCTGCCGGGTGCCGAGTGCGTGGGTTCTCGTCGTCGGCATGCACCGGAGCGGTACATCGGCGACCGCCGGGGTTCTCCACGGGCTCGGGCTGTCGCTCCCCGCGGATCCGATGACCGAGCGTGAGGACAATCCTGAGCACCACGAGAGTGTCTCTCTCACCGACGTGAACGACGGCATCCTGGGGTTGCTCGGGGGGACGTGGGACATCCCGCCGGCACTGCCGCCGGGATGGGAGAAGGGGACCGATCGGGTCGCCATCATGCAACTCGCGGCACGGGTGGCCGCCGCCGCCTTCCCGCGGCCGGAGGTGGCGATATGGAAGGACCCGCGCAATTCCCTCCTGTTGCCCTTTTGGGCGCAGGTGCTCAACCCGATCGTCGGCATCGTCCTACCGTGGCGAGAGCCGCTGGCCGTCGCCCGCTCCCTGGAGACCAGGGACAGGATGCCCGTCGATCAGGGTCTCGCTCTCTGGCATCGATACAACGAGGCCGCCCTGCGCAACAGCCGGTCATACGACGTCCTGGGCGTCAACTACGACGATTTGCTGCGGGACCCCAAGTCGACGACGACCCGGGCAGCCGCCTGGCTCCAGAAGGTGCTTCCCGGGTACGTCCTCGACGCGGCCCGCGTCGCCGACGCCGCGGACACGGTTTCGGCCCGCCTGCGCCACGAGCACGGCGACGGGCAACCCGTCCCGACCGAATACGAGGACCTCATGACCCGCCTGACCGCCTTGTCAGGCCGCCATCCTCTCGTGGACGCAGGGGCCGGCCCGGGGCAGTCGCAGGTCCTGTGACCGGCCACGACCCGGCCGCCCACTCCTCCGGCTAGCAGGCACCTGTGGGCCACGGGTGGAGGGGGTGGACGGCTCGAGCCCTGCTCCCCGTCTACGCCGTGTACGCGGCCGTGGCCGCGGACGGCAGGCTGACACCGATGGCGTTCGTGGCGGTGATCGTGCAGGTGTAGACCTTGCCCGCCGTCATCCCGGTGACCGTGATCGGCGAGGTGCTCCCGCTGTTGGACTGCGTCGTCCCACCGTTGCTGGAGATGCACGTCACCGTGAAGCCGGTGATGGCGCTCCCACCGGTGCTGCCGGCAGTGAAGGGGACGGTCGCCGAGGTGGGAACCGGGTGCGTCACGGTGCCCAGCGTGAAGATCGGCGCGCCGGGCACCGTCGCCGCCACGAAGCTGGCCGAGGCGGCCGAGGCCGGGCTGTCGCCGACGCCGTTGGTGGCCACCACGGTGCAGGTGTAGGTGTCACTGTTGGTGAGCGTGGTGACGTTGATCGGAGAACCGGGTCCAGAGCCCGACCCGGTCGTCCCACCGTTGCTGGAGGTGCACGTCGCCGTGTAGCCGGTGATGGCGCTCCCGCCGTCGCTGGCGCTCGCCGTGAAGGCGACCGACGCCGAGTTCGAGCCACGCGTGACCACCGGGCCGGTGGGTGCCGACGGAACCGTGGCGGAGACTCCCGAGACGAAGCTGGCCGAGGCGGCCGAGGCCGGGCTGTCGCCGACGCCGTTGGTGGCCACCACGGTGCAGGTGTAGGTGTTGCCGTCGGTGAGCGAGCCCACCGTGATCGGCGACGTGCTCCCGCTGTTCGACCCGGTCGCCCCGCCGTCGCTGGAGGTGCAGGTCGCCGTGTAGCCGGTGATGGCGCTCCCGCCGTCGCCGCCGGCCGTAAAGGCGACGGCGGCTGAAGCGCTCGACGGCGTCACACCCGTGACGGTCGGCGCGCTCGGTAGCCCGGCGGGCACGAAGCTGCTCGAGGCGGCCGACGCCGGGCTGTCGCCGATGGCGTTTATAGCCAGAACCGTGCACGTGTAGGAGTCGCCGTTGACGAGCGAGCCCACCGTGATCGGCGAGGAGGTCCCGAAGGCCGTCCGGGTCACGCCACCGTCACCGGATATGCAGGTGACGACGTACGCCTCGACGGCACCGCCGCCATCGCTTCCCGGCGTGAAGGCGACGATGCCCGCGTCGCTCGCGGGGGTCACGGCGCCGATGGTCGGGGCGCTCGGGGTGCCGGCCGCCACGAAGCTGCCCGAGGCCACCGATGCCGGGCTGTCGCCGATGGCGTTGGTGGCCACGACCGTGCAGGTGTAGGTGTTGCCGTTGGTCAGCGAGGCGATCGTGATCGGCGAGGTGCTCCCGCTGTTCGACTGGGTGGCGCCACCGTCGCTCGAGGTGCACGTGGCCGTGTATGCGGTGATGGCGCTCCCGCCGTCGCCGGCGTCGGTGATCCCGAGCGTGACGCTGTCGGCGGCAAGGTCCACCGACGTGATCACGGGTGGGTCCGGGGGTCCGGCGGCCACGAAGCTGCTCGAGGCGGCCGACGCCGGGCCGTCGCCGACCGCGTTGGTGGCCACCACTGTGCAGGTGTAGGTGTTCCCGTTGCTGAGCGAACTGACGGTGACCGGCGAGCTCGCACCGGTACCCGTCTGCGTGACTCCCCCGTCGCTGGAGCTGCACGTGGCGGTGAACCCGGTGATCGTGCCACCGCCGGCACTGCCGGCGGTGAAGGCGACGGCCACGTCGTTGTTACCAGGCGTCGCCGAGGTGATCGTCGGTGCGTCCGGAAGGACAGCGGCGACGAAGGAGCTCGACGGGGCGGACGCCGAGCCGGACCCCACCACGTTGATCGATACGACCGCACAGGTGTACGTGTGGCTGTTCGAGAGCGAGCCGACGACGATGGGCGAGCTGGCACCGGTGCCTGTCGCCGTCATACCGCCGTCGGTCGACGTACACGTCACCGAGTTGTCGGTGATCGGGCTTCCACCGTCGGCGCCCGGTGTGAAGGCGACCGTGACCGAGTTCGGGCCCAAGGTCACGCCGGTGAGCGTGGGTGCGCTCGGCGACGAAACGGCGACGAAGCTCGATGACGCCGCGGACGCCGGGCTGTCCCCGATCGGGTTGGTGGCCGTCACGGTGCAGGTGTAGGTGTTGCCGTTGGTGAGCGACCCCACGGTGATCGGAGAGCTTCCCCCGGTGCCGGTCTGGGTGGCCCCACCGTCGCTGGAGGTGCACGTCGCGGTGTAGCCGGTGACCGCGGTGCCCCCGCTGCTGCCGGGCGTGAAGTTGACGATGCCGGCGTTGGTCCCGAGCGTCACGCTGGTGATGGTCGGCGCGCCCGGGGTCGTGGCGGCGACGAAGCTCGACGAGGCGGAGGACGCTGTGCTCGAACCGGCGTCGTTGGTCGCGACGGCCGTGCACGTGTACGTCTTGCCATTGGTCAGCGAGCCGACCGTGATCGGCGAGCTGACACCGATCACGGTGCGCCTGGTCCCGCCGTTGGACGAGGTACAGGTGACGCTGTAGAGCAGGATGGCGTCGCTGCCGTCGCTGCCGTTCTCCGCCACCACCACCGCGACGGAGTTAGGCCCTCGGGTGATGCCCGTGATCGTCAGCGGGTCGGGCACGGTGATCGCGGTGAAGGAGCCCGAGGGGGCCGACTCGGCGCTCGTGCCCACGCCGTTGGTGGCGTCGACGGTGCACGTGTAGTCGTCCCCGTTGGTGAGCGAGCTCACGACGAGCTCCAGGGTGCTGCCTGCACTGGTCTGGGTGGCACCACCGTTGCCGGAGGTGCACGTGGCCGTGTACCCGGTGATGGCGCTCCCACCGGTGCCGTTCGGGCTGTAATCGATGGTGACCGAGTTCTCACCGACGGCGATCCCGGTGATCGACGGGGCGTCCGGTGCGGTGGTCGGGACCGACACGACGGCCGACGCCACCGAGGGCGCCGAGGCGCCCTGGTCGTTCGTTGCCGTCACCGTGCAGGTGTAGTCGGTGTCACCGGGGGTGAGCCCGGTCACGTCGATCGGGGAGGACGAGCCGGTGTTGGTGTTCTCGACGCCGCCGTCACCGGAGGCGCAGTCGGCGGTGTAGCCCGTGATCGCGCTCCCACCGTTGTCGGGCGCGGTGAACGCAACCGAGATGTCGGCGTTGGCGCCGCCCGTCGCTGTCGGCTGGGAGGGTTGGGCCGGCACGTTGGCGACCTCGATCGAACTGGACGCGTTGGACGCCGGGCTGTCACCCACGCTGTTGGTGGCGACGACCGTGCAGGTGTAGATGTCCTCGTTGGTCACCCCGCTCACGACGATGGGCGAACTGGCACCGGTGTTGATGCCCTCCGCGCCACCGTCGCTCGACACGCAGTCGACGGTGTACCCGGTGATGGCACTGCCGCCGTCGTAGGGCGACACGAACGACGCCGAGATCGTCCCCAGCACGGTGGTCAGTGTCGGCGGCGTCGGCGGCGTCGGCGCGCTCGGGGCGGCATAGGCCGACCCGGCCAACCCGCCGACACCGAGCGTCACCGCCGTCAGGGCGATGGCGGACCGAGCGACATGGCGGCGCAACGTCGACCGCACGGCAACCCGGTTCCGGGGGACACGCGTCTCGTGATTCGGCATTGCGATAAGAAATCATGGAACCGCGCGCCGATGGTGGATCCCGTCCGAGGGATTCCTGGCCAGAGGGGGTGCCCGCCCTCGGTGCCTCCGGTCGCTCTCGGGACCGGGGACGCCGTCGTCCGTGACGACCCCACGGGCCATGGCCGGCGACGCCGTGCCCGCCGCGGGCCGGCCGCACAACGAGTCGTCCCGCCCGCGCGACGAAGGGCGACACCGCGCTTCCCGACACCTTGACCCTGGCCGGCGGGCGCACCGACATTCTGCGGATGTCGACCTCCGCAGTGCCCGAGCGGCAGCAGGACTAACCGTCAACTTCAGGTTGAGCCTTCGGCTGAAGCCGCAGGTGGGAGCGGTTGGCCGGCACCCGTCCCCCGACCTGCTCCAATGGGGGGGTGATCACCGGCCGCGCTGTCACCGTGGAGATCGGGGGCAGGACCCTGCTGCGCGACGCGTCGTTCGTCGTGGGCCCGGACGACAAGGTGGGCCTCGTCGGCCGGAACGGGACGGGCAAGTCGTCGCTCGTGTCGGTTGTCTGCGGGGCGGTCCCGCCGCACCTGCGCACGCGGGGCGACGTCTCCGTGCAGGGCACGATCGGGTTCCTGCCCCAGGTCCCCGCCCCTGGTGGCCTCGGACGCGAGCCCACCGGCTTCTCCCATGTGCTCTCCGCCCGCGGCCTCGACGTGCTCGACGAGGAGCTCCACCAGGCGCGCGCCGACGTGACCGCGAACCCCACCGAGCAGTCCATCGCGTGGTTCTCCGACCTCGAGGAGCGGTACCGCACGGCCGGTGGGTACAGCCTCGAGAAGGACGTCGCCCGCCTGGCGGACGGTCTCGGCCTCCCCCAGGACGCGCTCTTCGCCGACATCGACACGCTGTCCGGCGGGCAGCGCCGGCGCGTCGACCTCATCCGGGTGCTCTTCGGTCAGCCCGACACCCTCGTGCTCGACGAACCCACCAACCACCTCGACCTCTCGGCCAAGCGGTGGCTCATGGCCGAGCTGGAGCGCTTCCCGGGCGCGCTCCTCGTCATCAGCCACGACCTCCCCCTGCTGGACCGGGTCATCACCAAGGTCCTGAGCCTGGCCGAGGGCGGCCTGCGGGAGTTCCCCGGCAACTACACGGCCTTCCGCGCTCAGCTCTCCGTCGACATCGAGCTGCGGGAGAAGCGCCGGGCCCTGGAGGACCGCCAGATTCGCAGGCTCAGCACGCTCGCCGACTCGATGCGGGCCAGCACCGAGGACCGCGCCCGCAAGGCCAAGGTCCTCGACCGGCGCGTCGAGAAGATGAAGGACAACCGCACCCAGCTGGTGAAGCGTGACAGGAAGGTCTCCTTCCGCCTCCCCGTGCCGTCGCGGTCCGGTGCGGTCCCGCTCACGGTGCGCGGGGTGCGCGTGTCCTACGGGGCGAAGAAGGTGCTCCTCGACGTCGACTTCGTGGTCGGGCGCGGCGACCGGGTGGTCGTCATCGGTCGCAACGGCGCCGGGAAGAGCAGCCTGCTGCGCTGCCTCGCCGGGGTACAGCGACCGACCGATGGCGGCGTCGAGACCGGGCACAACGTCGTCCTCGGGTACTTCGCCCAGGAGCACGAGCAGCTGGACCCGTCCGTGCCCGCCATGGGGCACATCGACGACAGCGTGCTGCGGACGGTGTCGGAACGCCGGGCGCTTCTGGGCTCGTTCGGTCTGACGGGCGGCACCGCCGAGCAGCTGCCACCCTCGCTGTCCGGCGGCGAACGAGCCAAGCTCAGCCTGGCGATGCTGTCGGCCGGCCGCGCCAACCTCCTCGTGCTCGACGAGCCCACCAACAACCTCGACCCGGCGTCGGTGGAGGCCGTGGGCGGCATGCTGAGCGTGTGGCCGGGCACCGTCGTCGCCGTCAGCCACGACCGCCTGTTCGTCGACGCCCTACGCCCGACACACGCGCTGCACCTGCCGGAGGAGCGCTACGAGCTGTGGCGCGAGGAGTACCTGGACCACGTCGAGCTGCGATGAGGCGAGAGCCCACGCCGTACCCGAAGGAGGACACCGTGCCCGAAGTCTCCGATCTCGAGGCTGCCCAGGGTGAAGCCCGACGCCGCGTGGCTGCGATCGGCGGCTCCCAGCGGGCCCTGCCCACGCCGTGCAGCGAGTGGGACATTCGGGCCCTCGTCGTCCACATGATCGAGGGGAGCCGCATGGCGCTGCGCCTGCTTTGCGGCGCTACCGGAGCCGAGGCGAGGAGTGTCTTCGGCGCGTCCCACGGGCCGGACCTCGGCGCCGAGCTCGACGCCGCCTTCGCCGACGAGCTGGCCACGTTCGGCGAGCCGGGGGCGCTCGACCAGACGGTCCACCATCCCGCGGCCGGTGACATCCCGGCGACCGTGCTGCTCGAGTTCCGCACCCTCGACTACGTGCTCCACAGCTGGGACCTGGCCCGTGCCGCCGGCGGGGACGACGCGCTCCCCGAAGACCTCGTGGCGTCGGCCTGGGCGACGATGCAGCCCATGGCGGAGGCCATCGGCACCATCGGGCCGTTCGGCACCGGGCCCAGCGGCACGGTCGGTGAGGACGCGCCCCTCCAGCAGCGCCTCCTCGACCTGTCCGGGCGCCGGCCGTAGGCGGGTGGGCGCCATGGCGTCCTACGTCGCCATGTTGCGGGGGATCAACGTCGGCGGCCGTGCCACGGTGGCGATGGCGGATCTCCGTACCCTGTTCACCGACCTCGGGTACGGCGACGTACGCACGTACATCCAGAGCGGCAACGTCGTGTTCCGGACGCCGGGACGCGCCGCCGTACTGTCGACGGCCATCGAGGAGCGGCTCGAGGGATCGCTCGGCTTGCCCCTCAAGGTGGTGCTGCGCACCAACGCGCAGCTCGTGAAGGCTCTCGACCGCAACCCGCTGGCCGGTGGCGGCAGGGACAGCGCCAAGCTCCACATCAGCTTCCTGGCCGGCGCGCCGACGTCGGCGCGTGCTCGGGCGATCGACCCCGGGGCGTACCTCCCCGACGAGTTCCGCATCGTCGGCCGGGAGGTGTACGTCCACTGCCCCGACGGGTACGGGCGGACCAAGCTCAACAACGGCTTCTTCGAACGTGCGCTCGACGTGGTGGCCACGACGCGCAACCTGCAGACGGTGGCCGAGCTGACGCGTCTGTCCTCCTGACGCCACCGGGAGAGCCGCCGCCCACACCCCCGGGAACTGCCAGGAGGCTCATCGTCGGCCCTGACGGGGCCCACGGGTCTGTTCCGGACACTCGGGCCATGTCACGGGCGCGTCGGGCGCCGATGCGTGTCCGAACACGATGGCGGCGAGGACGAGGCCCGCCGCCAGCGCCCACTCGT
>Ga0307372_10006343_pt1 | contig 17349 bp, 21 predicted proteins | sample OX1MG_FD_202533 | JGI IMG/M metagenome (GOLD analysis project Ga0307372, IMG submission 202533) | Soil microbial communities from Risofladan, Vaasa, Finland - OX-1 | ecosystem: Environmental > Terrestrial > Soil > Coastal area > Acid sulfate soil | place: Finland: Risofladan, Vaasa | collected... | reverse complement strand
AAGCGCGAATGAAAATCACAGCCTATAATAAACATCGCTCGGCTCCTTTCCTCCCGAGCCTTGGTCAATTACCGCAACCAAGTTTACTCGGCCGGGGAGGGAGCCGACGACGTTATCTAATCAACTTTGATATCCGCGGCCTCCTGCAGCGGGCGAGAATTTGCCTCGATCTTTTGCATCAAAGCTGCGGTGCCGCCTGTTTTAAATACCTCCACATTGATGACTTGTTCACGCTGTTCCATGAAGAAGCCGCAATCAGCCTCCTTGATGAACCGAAAACCATCCGTGTATTCAAAAAGACGAACCCGGCGGTCATCCGACGACTTCCTGAAAATGAGGATCGAGCTGTCTACATCGGCGCTCTCGAATACCCGCGCATAGAAATTGACGATGGTGATGCTCGATTGTCCCAGGACGAACTTTCGCATTGTTTTGTTCGTGTTAATCGTCAACCAGTTGTTCGGTGTGATGAAGCACAAGGAGCCGGATGGCCGCAACAACCGTGTGCCCTTCTCAACAAAAAGCGGGTATAGATTCACCTGGTATTCGGCCAGTTCGTAGTTCTTATAGAAGTATTGTTTGTCCTCGGCTGTTAGGCCCTTTTTCACGCTCTCTCTAGCGAAAATGTAGGGCGGATTGGCGATTACCACTGCGAATCCCTTGTTCTTGTGGAACACTTCCGAGAAGTAGATTTCAAAGTCGAACGTTTCCTTCCCGTTCGTTAGCTTATGTATCAGATCATCGATCTCGTGTTTGTATGTCTCCTTCAGCGCTCTATCGGACTCGTCGAAATAAAGCGGCTTTAGTTCCTCAAGCCGTCGAAAGAATTTTTCGTTGAAAAGGGTTTTCTCTACACCAAAGAGGGAATTTCCCACTACCACTTTGTAGTCGAGATTTGGTAGAGGCTTGATCTGTTTGGTTTCTTCCTCATCAACCACCAGAGATAGCCACAAACGGAGCTTGGCGATTTCAACGGCACCGGCATCGATGTCCACACCGTAGAGGCAGTTCTGGATCGCGTGGCGTTTGAAATGGTACGCCGTTCGCTCGTGAACATCGTTGAAGTAGGGCGTCAGAGCGGCGCGGGAGCGGACAATCTCGGTCATCATGCCAACCGGGAACGCGCCTGAGCCAACAGCAGGATCGCATATGGTGATTCCGGACAGACTCTCGTCCAGTAGCCTGGCGTTCTGTTCGATACCCTTGGGCATCTTGATGGCATACTTGGCATCAACAGCCTCATAGTGTGAAATCTGTTCCCCTAGATGAATGAAAGTATCGATGTCGGCACGCGGAACCAACTGCTTTGCCGTGTTGAGGGCAATATCTAAATAGTTGATCAGGGATTGCTGGCACATGTAATGGACAATCTCGCGCGGCGTGTAGTACGCACCCAAACCTTTACGTAGGTTCTCCTCGATAAGATTTTCGAACACTTTGCCAAGCATTTCAGGATCAATAGCCACTTCCTTTTCGAGCGGCTCGGCTTCGTTGACGGTAAAGTTGTATCGATCAAAGACATCGAGAACCCCGGTGCCGACGATGCCTTCCTCCACGAACTCAGAGTTCGTAAACAATTTATTCGGCAAAGCGATGTCGGTCTTGCGCCAGTTGTAGCCAGCTAAAGGTTCGAATAATCCACCATTAAGAAACGGGATGCGGCATTTGAAGCGGTTGCACCATGCTTCGTGGCCGCGGTCCGTGGCCAGGGTGTCGTAGAAGAGCGGTTCGAGAACATCGTTGAAGAAATTGTCGTATTTACCGTGCTCGGCTTTCGCTAATCGTCGCAAGAAGTCGTGGGGGCCAGATCCCCAATCCTGTCCCTTCGGGACGCCGAGCCAGCCTTTTTTCTGAAGAAAATAGAGGAAAACAATCTGGCCCATGAGCTTTTTGGCGAAGTCAACGGGATTCACGCTTTTCGTCTTGAATTCAGCGCGTACCGCCTTGTCTTTTTCTGTCAGCTGTACCAGGGCCTTATGAATGTGACTAAACAGGTCCGCATACTTCGTAAAGAATTCCTTGGTAACAGCTTCGACGCTAAAAGCCTCCTCAATGTCGGCGAGCGTCGGATTGGTCCCAGTGTCCTGAAGGAGGGCTAGGAAACGGGTCTGAGCGGTATGGCAGCTCTCGCCTTCGCCAACGAGATAGGAGAAACGCCGTGCCGGTGTCAGGCGTGTTTCCACTCCGACTTTGCCAGACTCGGTCGCGACGCTGGCATAGTCCATCTTCACGTAGGAGAATCGCCATTGCTTCTCCGTAGGCGATACAAATGCGACTAGCGCAGCCTCTTTCTCGTCCCGATTCTTGAGGTGGTCTGCTACGAAATTTCGAATGGCCGTGCGCGCACGTTCCAGCTTTGACGCTGTCGTCAGGTACACAATCAAAACATCGAGCTTCTCCTTCTCCGGTGACGTATACGTGCCAAGCCTCTCGTATCGTTGCACATGATCCTTGAAAGCGTCTTTGATGTATTGGCTATTCCAGGCCCCCGCTTTGCTCTCATCGATGCGATTAAGCACGTTTACCACGAAGCCGCCAAAGCGGGATTTGTCAAAGGACTGGGTAAAGGTTTGGGCAATCAGGGTGCGGGCTTGGTCCCGATTCATTTGGCCTCCAACAGATACGAGGAAAGAATCACTTCACGGGGACTGAGACCGTGCGGGTTTTGTTGTGCGCGGGTGGCCTGGAAAAATAGTGCCGGGATGTCCCTTCGTAGAACAGCCAGCACCCTCAGCGGCTCGATTTCCGTTTTGAGGGCTTCAGCCACTTTCTTCGTAGTTGGACGAGGCAATGCTCCGTCGGTCAAGAGATGCATAACATCCTGAATATAGCGTTCGTCGTCATCGGTGAATCCGTGATACCGACGAATCTCTTTCGCTTTAAGGCGCTTCAAAATGTAAGCGTCGTTCGCACCTCCTCGGTGCCCTTGAGTGCTATCGTCGAGATCCGCACTCGTCGCCTCGACGAACGCAGCCTTGCTCTTGTCGAGTAGGGTGTAAAAGTCAGCCGGGACGGATTGGCGCTTTTCGGACGGGTCAAGGGGTTCCAAGACTGCGGCGGCGGCGAAGAAATCCAGCTCACGAGACTTGGGACTGGTCGGTTCGGCCAGAAAGAATTTGTCCAGCTTCCCCTGGCGAAAGTAACTTAAAAGCGCCGGAAAGCCTTTTGTCCCGCCCGTTGCTTCCTGAGTGACCTGCCTCGTCGAGCGTGCCTTTTTGGGTAGTCGTTTGATACGAGCAAATAGCTCTGGATGTTTGTCGCGGACATCGCGAATCTCAGTCAAATATTCCAGTTCGCTCTGCTCCTCCTCGTCCTCGCCCGTGATCGTCTTCTTGGATGTCAGTTTCGCGAAGAGGTCATGTGATTTGATCTCCTCGCCCTCCGTGAGCAGGCGGGCGTCAGCGCCCAGCATTTCAATGAACGCCCGGATTTTCGCTTCGGCGGCTTCTTTCAACTTGATGAGGTCGTTGCTCTCGTCAGTTGGGAAAAAGTTGTAGGTGTGGATGGTGTCGAAAGTCGTATCGACACGGTTAACGCGTCCAACCCGCTGTATAAGTCGCGTTGGATTCCACGGGATGTCGTAATTGATCACGATATTGGAGCGATGCAGGTTAACGCCTTCGGAAAGCACTTCTGTGGCGACGAGAACCCGGTACTGATTTTTGGGATGAAAAGCACGTGCATCGAAGTTAGCGATGACTTCTTTGCGAACAGCCTCGTCAGAGCTACCGGTAAACAGCAGAACATCCTTTTCGACTTCATTTCTAATCTGTTCGGTAAGATATTCGGCGGTTTCCCTCGACTCCGTGAAGATAATCAGCTTGTCTTTCTTTAGCTTGGGTTCCCCGCGTAACACTTCACGGAAAGTGGCCCACTTGGGGTCGCGTTTAATCCGTTTCCAAAGGTCGGCAACTTCCCGGAGAATCTGGCGATCACTGTTCAAATCACGGATGAAATCAGCGCTGAACTCTCTAGCCCCCAGGGACTGGGCCTTTTCAGCTTCGAGCAGCCTGTCGATGCCTTCCTGGTCGTCGCTCTCTAGTAGATCGAAGACTTTGTTGATGTGCTTTTTGCTGATGTAAACGTGGCCCTTGTGGTACTCGTCGATTACGCGGTCGTAGGACCGGATGAAGCGGTCGAGGGTTACGCGGAACGCGTGAAAGCTGCTCTCAAGGCGTTTAATTAACAAAATCTTCATGAATTTCGCTAGGTTACGCTGGCTCTGCTTCTGTTGTTCCTCAATGTCGCCCTCGTAATACGTCAGCGGCTTGTAGCGAGCGTATGTGAAGTCTTTTGTCAGTAAGCGGATCGTCTCAAGGAAAACTTCGTTTTCAGCATTGCTGAACTTGTAAAACAAAGGCTGCGGATCAGTCACATCAGGGAACTTCAGGCCCTGAAGATTGAGGTCTTCTCCGTAGTACTTCATGATTTCGGTTCTCGTGCGCCGAATCATCAGATGTTTCAGTACTTGCTCACGGGTGGCCTTCGCGTTCGCCTGCACGGTATTAAAATACTGATCGCGGTCGGTCTGGCGGTCGAGTCCTTTGAGATTTTTCTCGAGAGTAGAAAAAAATGTCTCCAAGTTGCGAACGTTGGGAATCGTGCTGTTTTTCCCATTCTGGAACAATTTGACTTGGCTGAGAATGTCTCGGGGCGTATTGTTCATCGGTGTGGCCGAAACCAGAATGATGCGTTTGCCACGACAGATCTGCGCGAGCATTTCGTAGGTCTGAGTTGTTTCGGTACGAAAACGGTGAGATTCATCGATAAAGACGTTCGCGTACTTCGAGGTGTCGCGCTGAAGCAGGTCCTCAAGCTTCCCGAGGGACTCGAAATCCGTATGAGGCACTCGGAAATCGCCGAAAACGTTTGGCCACGAGCCGGGGTTGTCTTTGTCTAGCAAGTGGGGTGGTGCAATTACGAGTGACCGTCCACTGAGTTGCTGGGCCAGCAACGCGGCCATGTACGTCTTGCCAAGGCCGACGACATCTGACAGGAACAAGCCTCCGTATTCTTCGAGCACTTTCTTGGCACTCAAAACGGCCTCTTCCTGATATTTCAGCCGCTTGAAATTGGTCGGAACATAAATGTCCTCCAATTCACTTGGCCGGTTCAATTCGTCACGGAAGTATTCATAGAGGAATTTTAGGTAGAGTTCGCGCGGCGTGAATTGGGCGAAAGGCGACCGGTTTATAATCGTGTCCTCATACGGTTTGGACACGTCCACAGCAACTGCCCAGAGCTCGTTGAATTTCGCAAGGGCGAACTCATAGTCCGCCCGGTTTTTCAATTCGACGTTGAACTCCAGATTGTCTTGGAGACCGGATTGACTCAGGTTGCTCGAACCAGTGATGACCCGACCCTTGTCGCGATCTCCTTCCGCGAAGGTCATGATGTAGACCTTTGCGTGCAAGTTCTCAGAGGCATGAGCCTTGACTTCCAGCTTGCCCGATCTCACCCACTCAACGAATTTGTGAACACCCGTTTCGACATCCGCGCTATCGGGAGATCTCTCAAGTTCATCGAGCACCTCATTGACGACCTGTTCTTTCGTCGAAGCATGCGATTTGAGGGTCAGCTCTCCCTGTTCCTTCGCCCGCTGAAGCAGTTCGTACGCCTTGCTGTCGGTTTTCAGGCCGACCAAGATACGAATCTTTTCGATTTTCTCCAGGGCAGGGAACAGCTTGTAAAATCCGCTGATAAAAAAGTATCCAACCAAGCAATCGAAATAGCGGGTGTCTTCGGGCAGCAAATCCCCAAAGCGGTCACGCAGGCTTTTGCCTGGTTCATTCATCAGAAACGTCAAATCAGATGACATAGCAGCAAAAAGGCTCTCCTGTTGGCTTGTCGCTTTTTTCGTACTTCGGAAACTCAAACAGTCTCACAGAAAAAGAGTTCCCAAAGCAACTTCTCGGTCCACACTCGGGTCGTCTACATATCGGCGACCCGAATCCATGCGCGGTAAGATAACACGGGACGAATCTGTCCAGTAACGAGCTCGGACCAGATCGGTACCCTCTTGATCGGTCCCGAAGAATGAAGTCACGCGACAACAATTTATGAGCGCAAAACTACTGTGTCGGAAACGTCATGCGAGCCGATTTTCGGAATGTCGATTTATCGACTTACGACGAGTCTCTTGAAGGGGTTTTTAGGACGCTGGTCGGACTTTCCTCACTCGCGCTACAAAGCCACCGGTGGTTCGGGAGGAACAATCTCAGATTTTTTCCTGTTCAAAATGCCGAATGCCGCGCGAAAGACATCTGCGAGCTCGTGACGAAAGCTTTGCCATCCCGATGAGGAACATCAAAGCGCGAGAGTGCCGGGAGAAGCGGCGCGGTAGCCCCTGCGCTCAAGGAACAGCCTGACTGACCTTCTCAGTCGCAGCCGCCATGACGCGAAGCATATCGACGCTTTGCAATCCATTGCAATGGGTTCGTACAAGTGAGTACGGGCGACTATTTGCAACGCGCATCGACGCTTTAGTTTCGCACCGCGTCAGCGCGCGATGGAACTTCGACACGCGAATCGCCGTCGACGAACGCATTCACAGGAGTTCCCCGGTCGATGGTGATGTCGTGTCCCTTCATCATCAGGAAGAGCGGGGCAGCGGGAAAGAAGACAATGCTCGTGGCCACGATCCCACCCATGATCGCTCCAGCGTGATTGCCACCCATCGCTTCTTTGCTTCCACGTAGCGGGATTTTCTCACCGTCAGCGGCTGAAACGTATGGGGGGAGGAACATTCAACTCCGGCCGTAGCTTTGAGACGGTCTTCGACTGGGAATGTTTTTGTTGCAGCTACACGGCTCATTGCCTGACCAGGCTCATTGCCTGACCAGTGCCACCGGTCAGCTGCTGCCCAACAAACGGCTTAGTCTCCCATAAGCCATCCTTTTTGTGTCGGATAGGAGCTTACTAGAAGGGCTTGACAAACAGGTTCGTGCCATGTAGCATCCTCAATTGAGAGGCGCAGCTAAGCGTGTCCGCGCGGCAGTATGGCCGCCTCGAATCGGCAAGGGCTGCAGTTAATTTTGATGCTGTGGTCTGGTCACGGACAAGGCCGGAGGCGCTGCGGAGCTGGCAAGAAGGTCGCTGCCAGTCATCGGAAACCGGGTCGCACCTGGATTTTACCAAGGCGCTGGTCACATCGCGACGAATAATCCAAAGTGGAAAATAAGCGGAGGTAGGGACGCCTACCTCCGCATTATTTCCTCTTGTTGCGAGGTGACGAATGGAATCTCCCCAAGTAATTGGTTCGAAGATTTCCGAGTATATCTACAGTTTACCTTCAAAGAAGATATCCGGAACTGAACTTTCTCAGTTCTTGAAGTTCTCGTTTCGTGGTTTCTCTCCGTTCACGTATGGTTATCCGAAGCTGCGATTATTCCTCCGACAATATGTCCCCGACGTGGTCGCCGTGGGCCGCGCAGGCGGAGATGTAGTGTATGGCATCCAGACTCCTAATCAAGTGCAACCAGCTGAGACAGCGCACATCTCCTCTACTGCGGCGCCCTCGGGCGCCGTCGACAAACCTGCGCTTATCATGAGCCGAGAGTTATGGAAGTCCTATGCGAGTCCCAATTCTCTTTGGCACATTTACGCCAACCGTGAATCGGGTGAATTTCAGGTCACCCCTCCGGGCCACGCGGGACCGCCCGATCCGTGGGTCCTAATCCCTCCCTGCTCGGCAGAAGTCCATATTCAAATTGCCAAGAACTATGTTTCGGCCTTAGCCGACACGCGGCATCAAGAACTTTTGCAGAAAACTTTGGGTCAGCCGAGATGGTGGGATAGCTTCTACGCGGCGACAACACAAATCGGTCTCTCGTACAATTGGCAGTCGTATCGTCGGCGCGAAATCTTCAGAAATTTTATGGAGTCCCTCACGCGATCAGGCATTCCAATCAAGCATAGGCCATCGATTCACTCTGCTCCGTCAACCGCTAACCGCGAACAGTTGCTTGCGCGAAGTTCGGGAGTATCGAAGCCGGACGAGGACGAGCGCCTCCGTCGAGCTGTCGTCTCCGCCGTGGAAAGGATGTCCGTGTCGGAATTGCGGGCTTTGACAATTCCGGTGGGATACCTCTTGGATGAGTTGAGGCGGGATGGTTAGGCGGAGTTCCCTCATTGAAAGTCGCGCTCGTTGCCGGTTTTTTCGAACCAGTCCGCCAGGCTCTTCAAAAGGGTTTTGCGAAACAGCTCGAAGTGTCTTCTCTGGTATGGATTCGACAAATCGGAGTAGGACGCGAACCTAACCTTGGAATTCTTGCTTCGGAACTGCATCGCCAGATCGCAAACGGTGCCAAGCAGGTCCTCGTACTTGTAGCTCTCCTGCGCGGGAAGGAATGGGTCGAGCATTCGGTCCGCGCAATAATCGCAGACGCACAGGCTCAGTGCTCAAGTGATGTTGACGTCGAGGTCAGCTTCGAACAGAGTGCCACCTCTGCTAATTTGGTGTTGGAAAAAATCACGGCCTTTGATTTACCTGAGCCCAGCGAGGTATCGGCAGATCTTTTGCGGCGCAGATTGGCGGGCCATAAGGTTCTCTGCGTTGTGCTGGACGGTTGCACTGGATTCCGCGAGTCAATGTGCAGAGCTGGCTTCCCACAGGAAACATTTGATGAGTTTTTCGTGGAGATGGTGGTGCCGGGCGGCAAAAACTCCAACCTCATGGATATCCTTCATCACAAGGCCGATACTTATCGAAATATATTATATGCTTGGACAGGCCTGCGTCACATGCCTTCGAAAGTCAAGAGGCGATACACAGGTGCGATGTTTATCGGGCCGACTGCGAAGGATGTAGTCAACCTATTCATGCGATGGCTTCTTGAGCAATGAGACCATGCCTCGGTCGTGCAATAAGCAGGCCAAAGGGATTTGATGTGGGAAAAACAGAAAGTCCCGGCTCACCCTGCCGTGGACGAGGGACGCGATTCAGCGATCCGCTTCATGTTCCTCAATTTCAGTTGCTAGGTCTTCTGCAAAGCTGTCGGCTTCATCCTCCGTCACGAACTCTGGTTTGCCGGGCATCTTGTGAAGAATATTTTGCGCCTTTACGAATGCGCTTTTTAGGCTTTCTCTTTGAGGCTCTCCTAGTAGCAGGTACATCTTAAACTTTTCATTGCTGTCCGCTAAGCTCGTGCCACGGCCCAGCCATCGATTAGCCTTGTCCAAGATAGAATTGGCTTCCAGCAAATCGAACGATACCGGCTCGTACACTCGTGAAATCTCATTTCGCCAGGCATGCTGGAACTCATAATCGTAATTCGGCGCAACGATTCGCTTCGGACTCAAGTGCAAGGTTACGTTCTTTCGGTCAAGCGGCTCACGGTATACTTTCCAAACTTCATCGTCGTCGCGATGCCCCGATTCGGACGACGAATACCGATCAACAAAACTTGCGAACAGTTCTCTCAACGTCTCGCCTAGGTCAACGCTGACTCCACCGCCCACAGGAGCAAACTGGAATGCACTGTCGTCTGGGGGCAACACGGAGGACAGCAATTGTTCGATGGTCAGGTTAGGATCAAAAGGTAAACTCGCCGCCAATTCATGGCCGAGATTGTGCACCCTGTCTTGAATATACCTTGTTGCTTGCCGAAATCGATTTCCATCAATTCGCTCGAATATCTTGGAAATTCTGCCGTAGTTCACCGTGCAGATCGCATCTAGATATCGCGCTTGCTTTGAGAAAAGTGCGACACCTATGTTCGCGAATTCCTGCGTTACAGGGTCATGAACGTACCGTAGCACGGAAAACGTATATGGAGTCTTCGTCATGCGAGCCTCCTTGTAACTTGTTCGATAAAGTCATCAGTGTTTTCATGGATTGCTAACAAATGAGCTTCTATGCGTTCAAAATCTGAGTTCATCCACTCCGGCGGAATATCTTTTTTAATTTCGGTTAAAACTCTCCCGTTCAGGGAATTCAGCCTGTTCTTGAAGTCACTCAGATCGATTCGCTTAGACTTCAGCCTGGTGTAGAAAACGTGTTCTTCCAAATATTTCTCACGTTCAAGATTCCATGGCTTCACCGACCGCGCGATTGCTAGTAAAAATGAAAAACTGGTCTCGTGATCGTAGACGCATATACTGTCGCCTTGCGTGAACAGATTGGGATTGATGGCGCGACGGTCAGGATTTTGGATAAGGGCGTCGAACGCGAAAATAGCAGTAGCGTCACGAAACATTGCATCGGGGATCGTCCTGCCAGTGAGCCATGTAGTCATTGGATGCACGACTCTCGATCCGAAGTTCAGGCCGATGCCAATCTTGGGAGACGATAACTGGCGACAGAGAATCTCGCTCACCACGTCGGCAAAATCCTTGTTAATCTCAACCGCAGCAGGCTCAGGTACCAGTATACCGAAGTGGGTTGCTAGGCGAGAACCCAAGAGTTCAAACAGCGCACCCTTGGCACTAATGAACTTCACAACAAAATCCCCAGCGCGCACGCCGTTCCGTTCCGTACAAGAACACAGAAGCGGTGATGTCCTTCCGCTTCCCATTACCCTGATAAACCGGGCGGCAGCAAGCCGATTAAGCATCGGGCGAATGGTATCAATCGATTCGTAATTATGGCAAGGTGCGGGCCGCGCTGGCCAATTCTATTGACATCAACAAACATGTGATTCTGGCGGGAGTGAAACAGCCTCAATCCGCCGCGATTTTACAAGCACTTGCGCGATCGTAGCGCGGCAGGTTTTTGGCGGATGCGTGCGCTGCCCGATACACGGTCCCTTCTCCAACGTCAAGCCGTTCCGCAATCTTCGCCCAAGACAGGCCCGCTTCGCGCAGAGCGGCAACCTGTGCGGCATCGACGACTGCGCGTGGGCGCCCGAGTCGCTTTCCCTTCGCAACGGCATTGCGCAGCCCGGCTCGGACTCTCTCCTGAATCAGTGACCGCTCGAACTCGGCCATTGCGCCGATGACATGGAACATGAGCCGACCGGAAGGCGTGGACAAGTCGAGATTGTCCCTGAGTGCCACGAACGCCACGCCCAGGGATTCCAGCTCCGCGAGGCTGTTCACCAAATGCTTGAGCGAGCGGCCCCATCGGTCCAGTTTCCACGTTAAGATCACATCCACCTTGCGCGCTCTCGCCAGTTCCATGAGTGCGTCGAGTTGTGGACGCCGGTCCTTCGAGCCACTCACGCCGGAATCGACAAACGCGCCAACCAACTCCCAGCCACGACGCTCCGCAAATTCCCGAAGCTCGTTCGTTTGTAAGGTCGGGTCTTGACCGTTTGTCGTACTCACTCTCGCGTAAATTCCCACACGATTTTTCGTTTCGCTATTCATTTCGCACCTTTAGTTCAGGGAGCCGTTTTCGCGGGTTCCGGGATTTGAGGTAGCGGAGAAACGCGGCGGCGAGTTCTTGGTTTCGCTCTCGATACGATTTGAGCAGCATTGGGCCTCGGACTTTGCGCCCCGCCGTCCTCATCGGCAGCCGTGAGCAGAGCGCGTTTCGGCTGGACGCCTCGCCCGGTCAAAACGAAAAACCGGCGAAGCGTTTCGGATTTATGCGGTGACGACCAGTTGAGTTGTCGTGTCGGGTTTCGTTGCCGCGAGAACACGCGCTGCGTAATCCGCGCCGCATTCGCGCTCGACAACAGCCTTCCACGCAACCGAACGCCGCTCCGTGGTTTTGAGATAGGCCCGAAACAGCCCGGACTCGACCGAAGCACCAGCTTCGAGCTGCCCGCGAATTGCCTGCTCAGCCGATTTGAGGTCGGCTTCGAGCTGCTCAATATCGCGGCGAAGTTCGAGAATGCGGGCGAGCTCCTGCTGTGGAATCGAGCGAACTGCGGGAACGGGTTGCGCGGGAACGACGAACGGAATAGATTGTTTTGCAGACGCCATCGGAGGTCACTCTCCTTTTTGGTGTTTAGCGTCGCGTCGGCGTTGATAGCGTCGGCGCGGCGCGCTTCTTACTTCTTCGGTCGCTTCTCCTGATAGATTTCTTTCTTCACAGCCTTCAGTCGAGCGACATCGGACGCGGTCCAGAGTCTCGCGCCGACGTTGCCGAGCCGCTGCAGCTTGGGTGCCGCGACCTTCTTCTTCTTGATCCAATCCTGCAAGGTCGCTCGCGTGATTCCTGCGGCATCGGCAGCCTGTTGTGTCGTGTAGGTCTTCGGACTCATCGCGCTCTTTTTATCATGGCCTTGACATCCTGTCAAGTCTTTTGTATGATGCGGAAAGAAAAAGCCCCGGGTTCGTGGCCCGGGGCGGAAGGAAAAACTCTTGGATCGTCAGGATGAGACTAACCCACCCGGTCAACCGGATGCAAGCCCGAAGCGCCCTCTCGATCGTGCCACAAGGAACAAACTCGCGTTCCGATTGCTCGTGGGTAAGAAGCCCCCCGAGTGGACCGACCGCGATGACCGCACGTGGTACGAACTGAAGGCCAGCGCACTCGCGTCCAGAAGACTTCCGCCGTCTGTCAAAGAGAAATCTATCCGAGGACAGTGCATCGTTCAATTCAATGCTGCGACGACAAACGAGGAGCGGAGGAAAGTCCTCTTAAACTTCACTGAGCAGCACTTCGAGTTAAAGAGCGGGTGGGAGTGGTTTGACGAGAGATGCAAAGACCTGGAAATCGCAATGTGGCTATCGAACATGCCTGCCCGGGCGATGACCCCAGCAGCGGCACCTGCGCAAGCGACGGCCGCCGCAGCCTCGCCGAGGGGCTTTGATGAACTCGACAAAAAAAACAAGCACGACTACTCCAATTACTTCGACAACGCTGCCTTGACCGCCCGCCAGCGCGATTGTGCTTCGATGAGATTCGAATATTTGCTTCCCGTCAGCGAGATTGCTCGCCGGCTGGGCCTCGATCGCAAAACAGTCCAGGAGCACATCACTGCCGCGAGGAGGAGGCTGGACCGCGACCAGAAATGGAGGCAAGATGCCAAGAGGCGCGCGGCTCATCATGGCCCGCAGGACGAATAAGACCTTTAGCGTGTCCCGCAGATTGACACCCCGCAGGTAAAACCACTTTCTTACGATTCTCGAAGAATTTTCTACCCTAGATTCAACTACTTGACACCCCGCATCCCCCGCATGCGGCCCCTGAGGGTGAGAGGCTGCGCGGCGAAGAAAAATTACCTGTGGCCTTCGAGGAAGGACAGCGTGCTCGTTAACCTCAAATCGGCCATCGCGGCACGTCGGCTAAAACAAGTCGACCTCGCGCTGCAACTCAAGATACCGCCCACGGTGTTGTCAGAGATCATCCACGGTCGGCGCCTAGCCGATGACTCCCTCCAGGCGCGCATAGCCGAAGCTCTTCGCGCCGATGAATCGTGGCTCTTCTCGACGGTGGTGCGGATTCCTTCGCGAGCGACGCAGGTGGAAGATTCTGCGCCCGTGGCAGTGATGGCCGCTGCACAGGAAGGTTCGTAGGAAAAAAAAGAAGGCGCCGGCAACGACTCCGACGCCTTCAGAAATTGTCGGCAGCTATCCAGGCAGACCGACTTAAGGAGAAGACAATGGGAACCGTAGCACCGGCTTCACCGAAATGCAATCCCTCAAAAACCTCTAGCTATCGCGTTCATCGCGTGATTCGCCAAGTCCGCGGTGTCCGCAGCGCCAGCAGAGATCGTGCGGCGGCCTTTTTGATGTTCGCGTGTTCGACCTGCTCGACCAGTAGAAGTTTCGGATTCTCCGTTGGGGCCGGGGAACCTTTCAACCCCTACCCGTTGCTCCGGTGTGAGCATTGCGGTGGTTTGCGGCTGCACCAGTACCGCGGCGTCGGTCGATGAATTCCGCGACCGAGAGAGATCATTACGGGCGACGTGCGGAACACGAGGATGGCGCGCAACGGCTCTTGGGGCGGCTGCGGGAGGCAGGCGCCGGCGGGGTCACAACCGCCGAGCTAATCCGCGAGCGACACTATGGCCTTCGACCGCCGAACAGAATCCTGGACCTTCGCAGGGCTGGGCATAGCATCGAGACACGCCGCGAGCCGCATGGGGTTTTCAGATTCATTTTAATCCGCGAGGCCGAGAATCCCATCGAGCCGGGGCCAGCAAAAAAGAAGGTAACCCAAGATAAGTTTTCTGATTCCGCCGACTGGTATGAGCGAGCTACGGGAAAGCCGCGCCAGCGTGTCTCCACCGACTCGCGCGAAAGGCCGCTGGATACCTCCGATTTGCCGCTCTTCGCGTCACCAGGAGTTCGCTGATGCCTCCGCATGTTCTCCAATTCGAGGCGATGTGGTCGAGCGACAAACTCGCCGCCTGTGCGTCATGGGCGCAAGCGGAATACGCATGGCTCTACGGACTGGCGGATGTGAACGGCAGCTTCGAATTGACAAATCTGCGCGTGCTCTGGGGCAAGGTCGCGGCAATCCGAAAGGAACTTTCCATCGAGAGGCTTGAGCAAGTATTCGAAGAATTCGTCACCCATGGGCTGCTGTTTGTTTGGGAGCGAGATGGCAAGAAGTTTGGGCATTGGACTGGCAGCGATCAGCCCGGTCGCCTACTGCCGCCCGCGCTCAGGAAACGCTATCGCGCAGCCGCTCCATCGGTGCCAAAAAACGAGCTTCGAGCCTACTTGAAGTCGTTCAGCCAGTCTCAATGCAACCTCATTGAGGTTTCAAGGACAGGAGAAGGAGAAGGAGAAGGAGAAGGAGAAGGGTCGCGTGCTTCGCACGCTCCTTCCTTGGAGCCTTCGGCTCCTCGCGCGTGTCCGTCCCCCAACTTGAACACTCTCGAACAGGAAACCAAAGCGGCTGCATTCGAATTCTTTTGGGAAAGGTGGCCACGCCGCGAGGCGAAAGCCGCTGCGCGTAGAGCTTGGGCAAAAATCCCCATCGCAAAGTACCCCGCCTTAATGGCCGGGCTTGAGATGTGGCGGAAGTCGGACCAGTGGACACGCGGAATCATTCCGCATCCCGCGACTTGGCTCAATGGCAAGCGCTGGGAGGACGAAATTAAAGTTGGAGGAAATAGCCATGGAAGCAATAAGGGAAATCGCAAGTCGAGTGGAGCAGTTGCTCCCCCGGCCGGGAAGTACGAGCACATCACGCCCGAACGGCTCAACTGAAGTTTGCTCGCATTGCTATGGCCTCTACTTCGTGATGCGCGAAGGCCAGATGCACCCATGCGACTGCACAATTGAGAGGCGGATCGCTGCGCGGCTCCCGAAGCGCTACCGCCTCGCGAAACTTACGGACTTCCCGGCACGGACGGCCAAGAGCATTGCGGCGTGGCTCGCGCAGCCGGGCGAAGGGATGCTCATCACAGGTCCGACAGGGACGGGGAAAACGCACCTCGCCGCCGCAGTCGTTCGGCGTGTAATCGAAAACCGCCGGCCCAGTGTCTTGTTTGAGCGCTGCGCGGAATTCTATCTCCGGATCCGTGACAGCTACCGCGAAGGGGTTGGCTCTGAGGCGATGGAACTCAGCCGGATGGAAGCGCCCGAGCTCCTGATCCTCGATGACCTCGCAGCGGGCAGCCTCTCTGATTTTGAACGGCGTTGCACCTTGCAAGTTCTCGACCGCCGGTTGGATTGCGCGCGGCCTACCATCGTCACAAGCAACTGGACACTCGAGAAAATCGCCGAGGCGATGGACGACCGAATCGCGAGCCGCTTGGCACAGTTCCGCCTGTTCGCTCTCGAAGGGCTGGACCGGCGCGTGCCAGTCGGAGAGGCGCACGCGTGATCCGGTGTCCTTTTTGCGAGGCATCTGTGGCGTCGCGTTTCGACGCTCTGACGGATCATTTCGTCGGATGCTCCCGCGCGCCGATCGCTCGCGGTGGAGGATTCGAGTACCAAATCGCGCGAACTATTGCGGCAAACCAGCTCAGTTTCGCGGCAGTGACTCAGACTCACGGGGTGGAAGTGCGGTGATGGCGAGCACGGCAAAACTCGCGCTCATAACCGACCGCAAGCCTGTCCAGACAGTAGCGGACAGGCTTCTGACTCCAGAGGAAGTGTCCTCATTCGTGGGGCTCTCGATCGAGACTTTGGCGCAGTGGCGTAGCCAGCGGAGAGGAATCCCGTTCGTGAAGGTCAGTCGGAATTGCGTGAGATATCAAAAGGGTGATCTTGACGCATGGGTGGCCCAGCGTATAGTTCACGTCGCAGTAGACCCATCCAACGCTACGAGGAGAATCTAGCCATGGCGGTCTATCGACGCGGAAAAAAATGGTGGTACAGCTTCGAGTTTGAAGGGCGCAGGATTCAGGAATCATCCGGCCTCACCAACAGGACAGCGGCGTTGCGCGCCGAAGCCAAACGGAAGGCCGACCTTCTCGATCGGCGCGCCGGATTCACACGGAGAAAACTGCCGCCGAAGTTCGAGGAGTTCGTTTCCGTCTTCCTCACCTGGTCTGAGCGGCAGCACCGGCCAAAGACGTACGAGCTGCACGACAACAATTGCAAGTCGCTCAAACGATATTTTGAGGGCAAGTGGCTGGACGAAATCACGTCCGGCATGGTCGAAGACTTTAAGCTCGCGCGCGTGCAGGAGAAGCGATGGGGAGACGAGAAGGAGCGCGCAGTGTCGTGTGCAACCGTGAACCGCGCGATGGCCACTCTGCGGCTGCTGTTCAACTACGCCGAACGGTGCGGCTATCAAACGCCGAATCCGGTCAAGGGCGTCGAGTTCTACAAAGAGCCGAGGCACATTCGAACCATTTCGCTCGAAGAGGAAATTGCTTACTTCGCCGCGGCCAGCCAGCCGCTCAAGGACGTTGCCAACATCATTCTGGACACCGGCATGCGACCCGACGAAGTCTTCCGCCTCGAATTTGCGAACGTGGATTTTTCGCAGCGCTCGATTTTCAACACATTCGGGAAAACACCGGCAGCCACGCGCAAGCTCACGATGACTGACGAGGTTTATTCCATCCTGAAAAGGCGTGCCGTTTCCGCCAAGTCGAAATATGTCTTCCCGTCGCCAGCCGATCCGGGCAGACCGATAGGCCGCGTGCATAAGGCCCATCACGGAGCAGTGGACCGCGCGGGAATCAAGCCGCGATTCATCCTGTACGATCTGCGCCACACCTACGCGTCGCGGGCAGTGATGGCCGGCGTGGACCTTCCGACACTTGCGGCGCTGCTCGGCCACACGAGCATCACCATGACGATGCGGTACGTTCATCCGGCCGAGGAGCACAAGAAAGAGGCGGCGGGGAAACTTGATAACTACAAGGCGGCAGAGATCCTCAAACTCGCGAAAAAAAGTCAGCAGGTCTCTACAATTTCCACTACACTCGGGCGCGTGAACTGATGAGCCTCTACTGCAACTTCTTGAAAAGGTTGGTGGACGTGGCCGGGATCGAACCGGCGACCCCCTGCTTGCAAAGCAGGTGCTCTCCCAGCTGAGCTACACGCCCA
>Ga0307372_10006341_pt1 | contig 17353 bp, 14 predicted proteins | sample OX1MG_FD_202533 | JGI IMG/M metagenome (GOLD analysis project Ga0307372, IMG submission 202533) | Soil microbial communities from Risofladan, Vaasa, Finland - OX-1 | ecosystem: Environmental > Terrestrial > Soil > Coastal area > Acid sulfate soil | place: Finland: Risofladan, Vaasa | collected... | reverse complement strand
AGCAGCTGCAACCGCCACCACGCTCACCCCCTCGAGTCGACGACAGACGCCACCGAGTTCGCGATCAGAGCACGGGACCCTCTTTCGAGATAGTTACTAAGTACCCCGACGTTGGTGTGACGAGTTATGCGCGGGCAGGCAGCGGGGCCGGCGAGAGCCTGACCGCAGCGCGACCGCGGGTGGCGACGTGCCAGCCGGCGAGGATGAGCATCACCACGGCTCCGGTGCCGACGACGAGCAGCTGAGCCGAGATCGCGAACGCGATCGCCTCGCCCGCGTGCACGCCGCTCGCGATGAGGATCGCCGAGCCGGCGCCCGCCTGCGTGGCCGCGCCCGCAGGGGCGATCGGCAGGGCGGCCGACGCCGCGGATGCGCAGAGGAACGCGAGCGCGAGCGGGAACGAGGTGTGCATCGAGAGCGCGTCGAGCAGCAGGAAGACGGCGGTCGCGCGCAGCGTCCACGAGACCGAGATGAAGGCGAGTGCCGCGATGGCCCGACGGTTGGAGTGCGTGTGCCCCGCGAGCCAGCGGCCGATCCGGAAGCGCAGGACGAAGCTGCGACCGGCGAGGCGCGGCAACGAGGCGACGAGCACCGCCGCGAGGATCCCCGCGCCGGCGACGACGGCGAAGCCGACGCGCACCGTCCACGAGTGCGCATGCACGGCGGCGACGGCGGAGAACGGGGCCAGCGCGACGTTGTCGAGCAGGCCGAGGACGACGAGGCTGAGCGCGACCGCGCCGATCCCGGTGCGCACACCGGGGAAGCGCCTGACGCACGCGATGCGCAGCGCGTCGTCGAGCCGGCCCGGCAGCGCGACACCGCCGACGCATGCGGCGCCGCCTGCGAAGGCGAGCGAGGCGGCGCCGGGGCGATCGTCGGCCGCGAACAGCCGCTGCCAGCCCCAGGCCTTGAAGGCGTACGCGACGAGGAAGAGGAGGATCGCGCCCGAGACGAGGAGCGGATCGGCGTGCCTCAGCGGGAAGCCGCTGTGGGCGAAGCGCCGCCCGCCGACGATCGCGACGACGAGGAGCACCGCGGCGAAACCACCGTTGAAGATGACCTGAACTTTCCTATTTGTGAGAACCCGCCGCACGGTCGTTCCGATGCGGTTATCGGCAGGATCCTCACGGCCCGACTACCTCGAACTGGCTATCCCGGTTCCCCGTCCAGATAGTCCAGAAGCTCCAGACGGGTGATGACCCCGAGGCCGCGGAAGAAGACCTTGTTCGAGCGCGGGTACCAGCAAACGTCGGCCGGGTCGCGCGTTCCGTATGCGAGATAGGTCAGCCCGTTCACGCCGGCCCGGAAGGAATGCGGGATCCGCGTCCCGGGCGGGCGCGAGACGATGTGGCCGGCACGCACCGGCAGCGCCTCCGTCGGGTCGGCCGGAAACTGGTGCTTGGGATCAGGCTGAGACCACAGCTCCAGCTCGCCCTCGCCGTGGAGGATGACGAAGAGCTCCTCCTCGACCGTGTGACAGTGCGGCGGCGCGCCCTCCTCCCCGGGCGGGAGCGAGACGAGATTGAGCCCGGTGAGCTTCGCGCCCGCGGCGGCGCCGAGCGGGCGCGAACGGCCGCCGAAGTGCGCCTCGACGTCGTCGACGTTGACGATCGACGGAGGCCGCTCGCCCGGCTCGGGCCACTCGAGCTTCTGGTCGCGGTCATACGGATGCGCGCCCGTGCCGGCCTCGGTCCACGTCGGCCAGAGCCAGTAGATGCCGATCTTCGGGAGGTACGCGCCGCCGAGCCGGCTGCGCGGGCCGTATGCGAGCACGTCCAGTCCCTGCGGGCCGGCCTTGAGCGTGTGCGCGGCGAGGCGAGGCGCGTGCACGAGCGTGTCTCCCGCCCGCACTTCGAATGTCTCGCCGTCCTGCCACGAGAGCCCGGTGCCGTTGAGGACGAAGAACGTCTCCTCGTCGGCGCCGTGCACGTGCGCGGGCGTCGAGATCTCCCCCGGCCCGAGCAGGACCCGGTTCACGCCGACGCCGACCGACCCCGCCGCCTCGCCCAGGAAGAACCAGTCGCCGCCCGCCGCCGGCTTCGGCGACCGGCGCGGCGCGATCTCGTCCCAGTGAACGACGCTCACACGGCGATCATCGCATGCGCCGCCAGCGCTGCCGCCGCTCGACCCGCACGCTCGTCACCCTCGAGGCGCGCCCACGCCTCAGCCTCGCGGACGAGCTCCTGTAACTCCGAGAGCACCGCCGCGGGGTGCGCGCCCTCGCGCTCGAGCGCCTCGATGCGCTCCAGCCGCTGCAGCACCGCGCGGGCCTCGTCCATTCCATGACCGTAGTCGGGCAACCGTCTCAGCTTGCTCGCAGCTCTGCCACGCGCGCGCGTCCGGCCTGCAGGCCGAGCAGCGCGTGGTCGAGCTCGCGTAGGAGTTGCGCCCGATCGCCGTGGAGGAGCATCGCGACGAGCATGCGGCGGACGAGATCCGGCGTCGGGGAGCGGAACGAGTCGGCCAGCTCGCTGCGCTCCTCGGCGGTCTCGCCGAGGAGGGCCGCCGCGCGCATCGCAGCCGCCCATCTCCCGTCGCCCTCGCCGAGCGCGGCGTCGACGGCGTGCCGGAGCTGCTCGCCGCGGAACGGATCGTCCTGGAAGAGCGACAGCTCCCAGCGGTCGAGCGCGTCGCCGAAGTGCGCGTCCGCGTCGGCGAGCGCGAGCTGCGGGATGAGCTTCGCGGCCACCTGGGCGCGGAACGGATCGAGCCGGGTTGGCTCGCCGGGCGGCGGCGTCGCCGCGATCGGGAGCACGGGCCGGATGCCGAACGGCCGCCAGTCGAGGCGCTCGAACAGCACGGGGCCGGCCGCGACGGGCGCCGCGGTGGCGAGCCGGATGGCGGTGACGGCGTCGGCGAGCTCGCCTGGCGCGTCCGGCGCATCGTGCGCTCCGGATTCGAGCTGCCGCTCGAGCTCGAGTACGCACGCGCGGTCGACCTCGCGGCCGAAGTCGCGCGGCAGGAGGCCCGACGACTCGGGCCACAGCGCCGCGAACTCGCCGGTCGCGCTCTGGCGCACGCGCATCCCCTGGCCGAGCTCGATGTCGCTGCCGCACGAAAGGCCGACGAGCGGTGCGATCGCGCCGTACGCATGACCGCTGCCGAACAGGAGTGCCTCGGCTTCCTCGTAGGCGCGGTCGAACGCGACGTCGTCCCAGTCGAAGCCGCCGCAGCCCTCCGCGACGCGCACGAGCAGCGGCACGAGCACGGTGCGATACGCGTCCTTGTACACGCGTGCGAGCGGCTCGCGAGCGAGATCGTCGAGTGCTTCCTGCACGTCCGCGCGCGAGCGCAGCCGCTCGGCCTGTCCTTCGATAAAGCCCTTCACGAGCGGCCGGTACTCGTAGAACGAGGGCGCGTGCTCGTCGAACGCGAACGGCACGTCCTGGCCGTGGAAGACGGCGAAGGCGCCGAGGCAGAAGCGGCGCAACGAGTCGTAGAGATGCGGAGACCGCATGGGACCTTCTGCTTACGACTTCGGCTCCTTGCCTCCTCTCTGGCAGGTCGGGCACCAGTACGCGATGCGGGCGCCGTCGCCCTGAGCATGGGCGCGGATGGCCGCGCCGCACCGTCGGCAGGGGCGGCCCGTCCGGCGGTAGACCCGCCGCAGCGGCCGCGCGCCGGCGACGGATGCGGCCATGAGCCGGTGGGCCGCCTCGAGCGCGGTGCGCAATTCGGTGTCCGGCACCTCGGCGACGGGCTGCCACGGGGACAGGCGCGCATCCCACAGCGCCTCCGAGCGCCAGATGTTCCCGATCCCGGCGACGAGGCGCTGGTCGAGGAGCGCGTCGCCGACCTGGCGGTCGGGCGCCTCGCGCAGCCGCTCGAGCATCGCGTCGTAGGCGGGGTCCTCGTCGAGGATGTCCGGCCCGAGCCGCGGGCGGCGAGCTCCGTCCAGCTCGAGGACAGGCCCGTTCCAGAGCACCGCCTCGTGCTCGTCGCCGCGGAGGACGAGCCATGGCCGGCCGGCCCGAGCCGCGCCGCGCGGCTCGACCCGCCAGCGGCCGGTCATGCGCAGATGGCTGCGTAGGACGTGGCCGCCCTGGAAGCGGAGCAGAAGGTTCTTGCCCGCCGCCTCCACCGATTCGAGCACGAGGCCGTCCAACCGCTCGGCCAGCCGCTTGGCGGCCGCGCGCGGATGGGGCGTCTCGACGTCGACCTTCTGGCCGACGAGCACCTGCAGCCGCAGCGCCGCCCGGTGGAGCGAGTCACCTTCGGGCACGAGGCCTAGCCTACGATCTAGACATGACCCGCCGGTTCATCGGCGTGCGCTGGTGGCTCGGGGCGGCCTTTGCGGTCGTCGCCGCCACCTCGACGGCGATCGTGGTCTCCCAGTTCTCGACCCGCTCGGAGAACGCCTTCCGCGGCAACGCCCAGGCGCTCGCGCTCGCCGACGCGCGGCTCGCCGCCAGGAATCCGGCACCGGCTCGCCTCCAGCGGCTCGGGAAGCAGCTGAACGTGCAGCTGCACGTCTATCGCACGATCCCGGCCGCTGGGCTCGAACGCCACGCGGTCGCGGCGGCGCTCGGCGGGCGGGAGTCCGTCGGTGGAACGACGGACGGGAAAACGTTCGTCGCCGCCGTCCCGCTGCCCGGCGAGGCGGTCGTCGCGCTCAGCGAGCGCCCCGACGTCGCCGCCGCGATCGCCATCGTCCGGAACCAGGCGCTGCGCGCGGGCATCATCGCCGGTGTCGTCGGCGTCATCGTCGGCCTGTTGCTCGCGCAGCTGATCGCGCTGCGACTGCGACGACTGTCGCTCGCGGCCGAGGCGCTCGCGCACGGCGACTTCGAGACGCCGCTGCGTTTCCGCTTCCGGGACGAGTTCGGCACGCTCACCTACAACTTCGAGCGCATGCGGCGGCAGCTCCGCCGCTCGTTCCGCCACATCGAGGGCGAGCGCGACCGGCTGCGCATGCTGCTCGAACGCCTGCACGAGGGCGTCATCACGGTCGATCAGGAGCTCGCAGTGAACTTCGCGAACAACGAGGCGCGGCGGCTGCTCGGCGTGCGGCTCGCCGCCGGCGACCAGCTGCCGGAGCCGTGGGACGGGTTCTCGTTGCGCGAGTTCGTCCAGCGACTCTTCGACCCGGATGCATCGCTCGCGCAGGCGCACGTGCGGCCGGACGAAGAACACGCGCTCGCGCTCGTCGGGATCCCCGCCCAGCCGGAAGGCGACACCGTACTGATCGTGCTCGACGACCTGACAGAGCAGGAGCGACGCGAGCTGGCCGAGCGCGAGTTCGTCTCGAACGCGGCGCACGAGCTGCGCACGCCGCTGACGACCATCATCGGCGCGGTCGAGGTGCTGCAGGCCGGCGCGAAGGAGAACCCGGAGGAGCGCGACCGCTTCCTCGCGCACATCGAGCGCGAGGCCGCGCGCCTGGCGCGGCTCGCACACGCGTTGCTCGCGCTCGCGCGCGCACACGCGGGCCAGGAGCGCCCGCGGCTCGAACCGACCACCCTCGAGCCGATCCTGCGCGAGGTGGCCGACGATCTGCGGCCGCGCGACGGCGTCGTCGTCGAGGTCGAGTGCCCACCCGTCCTGGCCGCGAACGTGAACCGCGACCTGCTCGAGCAGGCGCTGCGGAACCTCGGCGAGAACGCAGCGAAACACACGCTCTCCGGTCGCGTCGTCCTGCGCGCGTACGCCACGGGCCGTACCGTGCGCGTCGAGGTCGAGGACACGGGCATCGGGATGAGCAGCGAGACGCAGCGCCACGTATTCGATCGGTTCTTCCGTGGCGCCGACCGCGACCCGGAGGGCTTCGGCCTCGGGCTCGCCATCGTCCGCCAGGCGGTGCGCAGCCTCGACGGCCGCATCGAGCTCGACTCGGCGCCGGGCGAGGGCACGCGCGTGCGCATCGTCCTCGAGCGGGCGCAGGTGCGCGAGCAGGTGCCCGCGTGAGCACCGTGCTCGTCGTCGACGACGATCCCGGCGTCCTCGACGTCGTCGCGTTCACGCTTCGGCGAGAAGGCTTCGACGTGGACGAGGAGTCCGACGGGATGCGCGCGCTCGCAGCGGCGCGGGCGCGGGACTACGACATCGTCATCCTCGACGTGATGCTGCCGCAGATGTCCGGCACGGAGGTGTGTCGCGCGCTGCGTGCCGAGAGCGACGTGCCGATCGTGATGCTGACCGCGCGCGATGCCGAGCGCGACCGCGTCCTCGGCCTCGAGCTGGGTGCGGACGACTATGTGACGAAGCCGTTCTCGAGCGCGGAGCTGCTCAGCCGCGTCCGGGCGATCCTGCGCCGCCGCGAGCTCGACCGGGCGAACGGCGGCTCGGCCGTGCGCCATCTGGGCGGCCTCCATCTCGACCTCGTCCGCCACGAGGTGACGGTCGACGGCGAGCCTGTCCGGCTGACGCTGTCGGAGTTCAAGGTGCTCTCGATCCTGGCCGAGCAGCCTGAGCGGATCGTCTCCCGGCGCGAGCTGATGCAGCACCTCTGGGCCAGCGACCACGTCGGCGACGAGCACGCCTGCGAGGTGCACGTCTCCAACTTGCGGCGCAAGATCGAGCGCGACCCGACGAGGCCGCAGAGGCTCGTGACCGTCCGCGGGATGGGCTACAAACTGCTTTCGATGTAGACCCTTCTGGTTTGGAAGGAGGGTTTTGCGGCGATAGGGCCCGCGGGGATGCAGATGGGTACCTCGAGCGGGTCCGGGCAAGGCGAGCAGCTGCAGGCGATCACCGATGCCGCGCTTGCTCACCTCGAGCTCGACGTTCTGCTCCGGACGCTCGTCGCGCGCATCTGCGAGATCCTCGGCATCGACTCGTGCACGATCGCCGTGCACACGGCGGACCACGACCGAGTCGTCTCCACCGGGCCACAGCACGACACGGTCTCGACGTACGTCGTGCCGCTCGAGCTCTCGGGCGTGTTGCTCGGGGAGCTGCGCGTCGCGGCCCTTGTGCCGCACCACTTCGATGCGGAGCTTCTACAGCTCGTCGCCGACCGCGCCGCCATGGCGATCGAACATGCGCAGCTGTTCGAGTCGGAGCGGAAGGCGAGACACCGACTCGAGTGCGTGCAGGCGGTGACCGATGTCGCCCTCGCGCACCTCGAGCTCGATGAGCTGCTGCAAGCGCTGCTGCTGCGGACGCGGGACACCCTCGGTGTCGACACGTGCGCGGCCCTTCTGCTCGATCCCGAGCGCGACGAGCTCGTTGCACGGGCGGCCGTCGGAATCGAGGAGGAGGTCGAGCAGGGCGTGCGCATCCCCGTCGGCGGCGGCTTCGCCGGCCGCATCGCTGCGAACCGGCGCCCGGTCATCCTCCCCGACGTCGACCACGCGCACGTGCTCAATCCGATCCTGCACGAGAAGGGGATCAAGTCGATGATGGGCGTGCCGCTCATCGTGCACGACGACGTGATCGGCGTGATCCACGTCGGAACGCTCAAGCCGCACGAGTTCACGCGCGACGACGTCGAGTTGCTCCAGCTCGTCGGAGAGCGCGCGGCCCTCGCCATCGAGAAAGCCCGCGTGCACCAGGAGATGGTGCGTCTCGATCAGATGAAGCTGAACTTCGTCGCGATCGCGTCGCACGAGCTGCGTACGCCGGCGACGAGTGTGTACGGACTGCTGACGACGCTGCGTGCGCGCGGCGACGAGCTGGCTCCGGACGTGCGCGCCGAGCTCGAGGAGACGGCGTGGTACCAGAGCGACCGGCTGCGCCGACTGATCGAACAGCTCCTGGATCTTTCGCGGCTCGATGCCCGAGCGATCGCGGTGCAGCCGGAGCCGATCGTGCTCGAGCGGACGCTCGCCGATCTCGTGACCGGCGACGACGTGTTCGTCGACGTCGACCCCGCGCTGGCGGTCGTGGCCGATCCGCTCGTGATCGAGCGCGTGGTGACGAACCTCATCGCGAATGCGCGGCAGCACGGCCGGCCGCCGGTGCACGTCAGCGCGGAGGCGCGCGACCGGCATCTGCGCATCACGGTGACCGACGCCGGCGCCGGCGTCCCCGAGCAGCTCGTGCCGAGACTGTTCGAACGGTTCGAGCACGGCGGCCCGAACGGTGGCACCGGGCTCGGCCTCGCGATCGCGAAGGCGTACGCGAACGCGCACGGCGGCGACCTGTACTACGAGCCCGGTCCGTGGGGCACGCGCTTCGACCTCTTGTTGCCGCGCAGCTAGGCGGCGTGACACTTCGGTGACGCAGACGTACCGGTACTAAGTACCGGCCTTCGCGGGGCCATGCGGCACCCGAACGGCCGGTACTTAGTACCCCGCCGTAGGTGTGACGCGTTATGCGCGGAGGACGGCGCGGCGCGGGCCGGCGAGGAAGCCGGCTTCGATCAGCAGCGGCATGACCATGGTGTCGACGACTTGCTCGCCGTCGAAGCGCTCCACGGCCAGACGCTTTGCGCCGCCTCGCTTCACGTGGGAGACGAGAGCGGCAAGCGCGACGCGGAGCCAGTCCTCCTCCGGATCGCGCAGCGGGACGAGGGAGCGGCCACCGCGCTCGACGAAGAGCGCCGCTTCGCCGCCGAGCAGGACGACCTGCGCGCCGGCAACGCGCGCCGCACGAGCGCCGGAACGCTTCGGCCACGGCAGCGCGGCGCCGTACGGCTGCGCCGGGTCGGCCGCGGCCAGCACAAGTGCCTCCGGCTCGTCGCCCTCACGCGGACGAAGCTCGCGCAGCCGCTCGACCGCGCCGCCGAGCGCGAACTGTGCGCCCCCGAGGCCCTCGACGAAGTAGCCACGCCTGCACGTGCCGAGGGTCTCGAGTGCGCGCAGTTGCTGGTACACGGCTCCGTATCCCCCCGGTATGCCTTCGCCGCGCACGCCATCGCGCGTGACGATCCCCTGGCGCTCGAGCAAGAGCTCTGCAAGTGCGCGCGGATCGCGCTCACCCGCGAACAACGGAGCGGCGAGCGACCACCGGCCCTGCGTCGCGATCGCTGAGTTCGGCCGCGCGCGCGTGAACCTTCGAGCCGCAGGCTTGTGACGCTTTTGTGACGGTACCTGGTACCGAGACGTGGCTCGGAGGGGCTGCCACGCGTCGTTCGTGACCTCGCCGGACCAGACGAGATCCCAGAGGGCGGGCAGAAGCTCGTCGCTGCCGAAGTCGCTCCAGAAGAGCGCGCCGACGGCGAGCGCGGCGCGGATCGCGTCGTGCTCCGGCTCCTCCGGCGCGGGCGCGGCGCCGGGTTGGCCGAGCAGCCCCGCGTCGTCACGGAAGAACACCGCAACACGGTCGAGCCCGGCCCCCACCCAGACGAGCTCGCCCGACGCACACAGCTGATCGAGCTGCTCGGGCCGATAGTCCGGCACCCGGCGCGGCAGCAGCTCCGACTCCCACAACGACACCGGCAGCGGCAGCGCCTGCAGCGGGATGAGCGCCTCGCGCAGCGACGCGCGCCGGTCGATCCCGTGCCAGTTGGGCAGGAAGCGTCCCAACGCGGCCTGCTCCGTCGGCTCCACCTCGCGGCGCAACGCGGCCAACGACGCGCGCCGCAAGCGGCGCAGCACCTCGGGATCGCACCACTCGCGCTCCGTCCCGCCGGGACGGAGCTCGCCGCGCACGAGCTGCTCCTCACGCTCGAGCGCGCGCAGCTCCTCCTCGACGTCTGCGCCGAAGGCCGCGTTCGCCTGCGCGGTCGTGAACGGCCCGCGCCCGCGCGCATACCGGCGCACGAGCTGGCGGAGCGAATCGGGGCCACCCTCGAGGAACACCTCCGGCAGCCCGGACGGCGGCATGATCCCGAGCGCGTCGCGGTAGCGCCCAGCATCCTCGGCGGCCGCGAGCGCGTCGCCGAACCGGTATGCACGCCGCTCGCGCACGAGCGTCTCCGCGAAGCCAGGATCGAACTCGACCTGGTGCCCGCGCAACCGCAACAGATCGTGCAGCTCGTCGGCGTTGCGCGGCTTCGACCGCAGCGACGCCTCAACCTCGGCGAGCGCGTCCACGTCGATCAGCTCACGCAGCTCCTCCTGCCCGAGCAGCTCGCGCAACAAGTCGCGATCGAGCGACAACGCCTGCGCGCGGCGCTCCGCGGGCGGCGTGTCGTCCTCGTACATGTAGGTCGCGATGTAGTCGAACAGGAGTGAGGACGCGAACGGCGACGCACTCGACGTCTCGACGTCGACGAGATCGATCTCGCGCGTCTGCAACCCGTGCAGCAACTTCTTCAGTGCAGGTAGGTCGAAGACGTCCTGCAGGCACTCGCGGTACGTCTCCAGCACGATCGGGAAGCTCGCGTACTTGCGCGCGACCTGGAGCAGATTCTGCGCCTTTAGCCGCTGCTGCCACAATGGCGATCGCTCGCCCGGGCGGCGCCGTGGGATGAGCAACGCGCGCGCGGCGTTTTCGCGGAAGCGTGCGCCGAACAGGGCCGTCTGCCCGACCTCCGCGAGGACGAGCTCGTCGAGATCCTCCGGCGAGAGGATGAGCTGATCCGTCGCGGGCGGCGCGTCCGACTCGGGAAGATGGAACGCGATGCCGTCGTCGGACCAGATCGACTGGACGTCGACGCCGAGCGATTCGCGCAGCCGCGCCGCGACAGCCATCGCCCACGGCGCGTGCACGCGCCCGCCGAACGGCGTGAGGATGCAGATGCGCCAGTCCCCGATCTCGTCGCGGAAGCGCTCGACGACGACGGTGCGGTCGGACGGGACGACGCCGGTCGCGCGCTCCTGCTCGCGCAGGAACTCGATGAGGTTCCAGGCGGCGCGGTCGTCGAGCCCCTCCACTCTCGGATCGCTCTGAGCGAGCAGCTCGCGCGAGAACTTGCCGATCGCCGCGCCGAGCTCGTACGGCCGCCCGATGCCTTCGCCCTTCCAGAACGGCACCGCGCCGGGGACGCCTGGCGCCGGCGACACCAGCACGCGGTCGCGCGTGATCTCCTCGATGCGCCACGACGACGCGCCGAGCACGATCACCTGGCCCTCGCGCGCCTCGTACACCATCTCCTCGTCCAGCTCGCCGACGCGCCCGCCGCCGTCCACGATGAAGACGCCGAAGAGGCCACGGTCGGGGATCGTCCCGGCGTTCGTGACCGCGAGGCGGCGCGCGCCCTCGCGCCCGCGAATCACGCCCGCAGTGCGGTCCCACACGATGCGCGGCCGCAGCTCGGCGAATTCGTCCGATGGATAGCGGCCCGCAAGCATGTCGAGCACGTTCTCGAGCTGCGGCCGCGACAGATCCGCGAACGGATATGCACCGCGCACGAGCGTGTGCAGCTCGGCCACCTCGATCTCCTCGTCCGCGCAGATGGCCACGATCTGCTGCGCCAGAACGTCCAGAGGATTGCGCGGGATCTGTGTCTCCTCGATCGCGCCCGCGAGCATGCGCTGGAGGACGACCGCGGACTCGAGCAGGTCGGCGCGGAACTTCGGAAAGATGCGGCCCTTCGACACCGCGTCGAGCGTGTGACCGGCGCGACCGATGCGCTGCAGGCCGCGTGCGACCGACTTCGGCGACTCCACCTGGATGACGAGGTCGACGGCGCCCATGTCGATGCCGAGCTCGAGCGACGACGTAGCGACGAGGCAGGGAATGCGTCCCGCCTTCAGGTCCTCTTCGATGAGGACGCGCTGCTCGCGCGCGAGCGAGCCGTGATGCGCCCGCGCCACCTCTTCCTCCGCCAGCTCGTTCAGCCGCAGCGCAAGCCGCTCGGCGAGGCGGCGATTGTTCACGAAGACGATCGTCGAGCGGTGCGCTCGCACGAGCTCGAGCATCGCCGGATAGATCGACGGCCAGATCGAGTGTTGCTCCGTCGGCTCGCGCATGTCCTCGAGCGGGACGACGACCTCGAGGTCGAGTTGCTTCGCGACGCCGGCGTCGACGAGCTCGATCGGGCGCCCGCCGGCAACGAAGCGGCCGATCTCCTCCAGCGGACGCTGCGTCGCCGAGAGGCCGACGCGCTGGAAGCCGCCGGCCAGCCGCTCGAGCCGTTCGAGCGAGAGCGCCAGGTGAGCGCCGCGCTTCGTCCCTGCGACGGCGTGCACCTCGTCCACGATCACGGTCTCGACCGAGCGCAACAGCTCGCGCGCCTGCGACGTGAGCATGAGGAACAGCGACTCCGGCGTGGTGATGAGGATGTCGGGCGCGTCGCGAAGCATCGCCTGGCGCTCCTTCTGCGGCGTGTCGCCGGTGCGCACCGCGACCTTCAGCTGCGAGCGCAATCCCGCGAGCGGCCCGCGCAGGTTCCGCTCCACGTCGTAGTTGAGCGCCTTCAGCGGCGAGACGTACAACACGCGCAGCCCGGCACCGGGCGTCGGCGTCAATTTGTCGATCGCGTACAGGAACGCGGCGAGCGTCTTGCCGGAGCCCGTCGGCGCCTGGATGAGCGTGTGCTTGCCGGAAGCGATCGCGGGCCAACCCTTCGCCTGTGCAGGCGTCGGGGCGGAGAACTCGCGCTCGAACCAGGCCCGCGTCTCCGGGCTGAAGACCCCCAGTCCGTCCACCCAGCCAGCATAGAGTCCCGCAGTGCTCCTCCCCGTGTTCCTCTTGGCAATGGCGGCGATGATGCTCCCGAGCGAGCTGCCGCTCTTCCGGCTGGACTACGCCACGGCACGTTCCGCCCTGCGGACGGCCTCCCTCGGCGCCGGCTACGCGGCCGTCTGGATCCTCCTCGCGGCGCCGCTCTTCTTCCTGCCGGCGCCACCGTGGGAGCTCGCCGTCGCCGTCGCCGCCGCGTACCAGCTCACCCCGTTGAAGCGGCGCTGCCTGGCCGTCTGCCGGTCGCCGCTCGGCTGGATCGTGCACCGTTGGCGCGGCGGTCTGGGCGGCGCCTTCCGATCGGGAGTCGAGCGTGGCCTGTGGTGCGCGGGTTGCTGCGTCGGCGCGATGCTCGTCCTGCTCGCGGTCGGGCTGATGAACATCTGGTGGATGGCGCTCGCAGGTGCCGCAATCTTCGTCGAGAAGAGAGGCTTCGCAGCATGGGCGACCTGAGCTACCGCGTCAGTGGCGCGTACTTCGAATCGTGCAACTGCGAGGCCATCTGCCCGTGCCGGAAGATCGGGTCGGTTCTCGGCAGCCGCCCGACGTACGGCCAGTGCTACGGCGTCCTCTCGTGGGCGATCGAGAGCGGCAGCATCGACGGCATCGAGGTCGGAGGGCTCTCGGTCGCGCTCGTGTACCGGTACGACGACGACGAGCACGGCTCGCCGTGGAGCCTCGTCCTGCACGTCGACGAGGACGCCGACCGCAAACAGCGCGCGGCGCTCAAGTGGCTGTTCCTCGACGGCCTCCACCAGCTCCCGTGGATCCGCAAGGCCCGTCACCTGATCGGGGTCCGCGAGAGCGCGATCCGGATCGCGGGCACCGATATCTGGATCGGCAAGACCGTGGCCGTGCGCGCATCGAGGCGGGTCGAGACCGACCTGCCCGTCGCCTGCGGCGTCCCCGGCTACGACCGCGTCGGCTACGAGATGATCGCCGACGAGCTACGGGTGGATGACGAGCCGTTCGCGTGGGAGCTGCAAGGAACCTGCGCCTACGCGAGCGATTTCGATTACGCCTCGACGTAGGCGGCCACATAGGATCCGAGCATGGCCGCGCCCGACCGGCTCTGGTTCACCGAGAACGACGAGGCCAACAAGCTCCTGGCCGACGACCCGTTCGCGCTGCTCGTCGGGTTCGCGCTCGACCAGCAGATCACCGTGCAGCAGGCCTTCCAGGGGCCGCTGCGGATCAAGCAGCGCGTCGGCACGCTCGACCCGAAGGAGCTGGCCCGCACCGATCTCGAGCCTGCGTTCCGCGAGAAGCCGGCCGTCCACCGCTTCCCCGGCACGATGGCGGCGCGCGTCCACGACCTCGCGGCCTTCGTCGCGGAGGAGTACGGCGGCGACGCGTCCCGTATCTGGAGCGAGGCACGCGACGGCGCCGACCTGCGCGAGCGCCTGGCGGCGCTCCCGGGCTTCGGCGACATGAAGGTGAGGAGCATGACGGCGGTGCTCGCCAAGCGCTTCGGCGTCGACGCCGCCCGAGAGGTGGCGCCGAACCATCCGACGCTCGGCGACGTCGACTCGGCGCAGGCGCTCACCGACTACCAGGCCGCCAAGCGCGAGTACAAGCGATCGAAGTCCGCACACTGACCGACGGCGGCCAGCCGGCCGTCGACACCGCGAACGCACTGGCCGAGTTCGTCGCTGCGGCACAGCACACGCTCGACATCGCGGTGTACGACCTGAACCTGCCGGACGACCTCGTGGCGATCGTCGGCGGCGCGCTCCGCGACGCCAACGCGCGCGGCGTCGCGCTGCGGCTCGCCTACAACGTCGACCATCCGAGGATCATCCCCGTGCCGCCGCCACCGCGCACCGATCCCGACGTGATGGCGTCGCTGCCGTTCCCGACCGCCGCGATTCCCGGCATCCCGGACCTCATGCACCACAAGTACATCGTCCGCGACGCGGCGTCGGTGTGGACAGGATCGACGAACTGGACCGGCGACTCATGGACGCGGGAGGAGAACGTCATCGTCACCATCGATTCGCCCGAGCTCGCGACGCGCTACACCGCGGACTTCGAGCAGCTCTGGACAAGCCGCAACGTCCAGCACAGCGGCAAGGTCGACACCTCCCCGCTGTCGGTGTCCGACACCTCGATTCGGCCGTGGTTCTGCCCCGGCCGCGGCGAGCAGCTCGCGCATCGCATCGCGAAAGCGATCGGCACCGCGACGCGGCGCGTTCGCATCGCGTCGCCCGTCCTCTCGTCGGCACCGATCCTCGCCACGCTGGCGCAGGTCGTGACGGACGGAAAGGTCGACGTCGCCGGCGTCGTCGACCGGACGCAGGTGCTCGAGGTCATCCATCAATGGACCGAGAACGGAAACGCGTCGTGGAAGGAGCCGCTCCTACGGACGGTGCTCACACACGCACCGTTCTCGGGCAAGATCTCGACGCCGTACGGGCCGGGGACGGTGCACGACTACATGCACGCGAAGGTGACGGTCGCCGACGACGTCGTCTTCGTCGGCAGTTTCAACCTCTCGCACTCGGGCGAGCTCAACGCCGAGAACGTCCTCGAGATCGCCGATGCCGCGCTCGCCGAGCGGCTGGCCGCGTTCATCGACGAAGTGCGCGCGAAGTACCCGCCCACGCAACTCCCATGAGGCGCACACTCGTTCGCCGCCGGTTCGCCGTCGCCGCGATCTCGCTCGTGGGGATGCTGCTCACGTTCGCGATCGTGGTCACGACAGGCTCGAGCGTGCTTACCGGGGCGATCGTGTTCGCTCCGTGGGTGATGCTCATCGGCGTGGACAGCGGCGCTACCGCCGGCATCGTCACCGGCGGCTGTGCGGGCGCCCTCTGGGTCGCTGCCGCATCGGCCGACTCGATGCACCCTTCCGCAACGCAGACGATCATCCGCGTCGGCATCCTCTGCGTCCTCGGCTTCGGCTCCGGCGTCGTCGGCAACCAGCTCCGGACGAGCGAGCGTGCCCGGGCGACAACCGTCGCGCGCCAGCGCGCGTTGATCGACGCGACCATCGACGGGATCTGCCTCACCGACGTGGACGGCAACATCCTCATCGTCAACCAGCCTCTCATCCGGATGGCGATCGACCTCGGCATACCGACCGAGGGAACAGTCGCCGAGCGCCTGCTGGCCGTGGCCGACAAGCTCGCGGACCCGGATCGCTACCGGCAGCGCATGCTGGAGATCGCAGAGTCGCCCGGGCAGGCGACCACCGACGAGTTCGAGCTCCAGGGCACGGGCCGCGTGTTCCGGGGCTACACCTCACCGGTCAGCGACCGCCGCGGCCGTGCGGTCGGCCGCATCTGGACGCTGCGCGAGGTGACCGCGGACAAGGAGCTCGAGCGCATGCGCGACGCGTTCGTCGCCACCGTGTCGCACGAGCTGCGGACGCCGCTCACGTCCATCTCGGGCTTCCTCGAGATGCTCCAGGATGAGGAGCACCGGATCGGCGACACCGGACGCACGTATCTGGACGTCATCCGGCGCAGCGCCGAGCGCCTGCATCACCTCGTCGAGGATCTTCTGCTCGTCGCACAGATCGAGGCCCGGCGCGTCGACCTCAAGCACGACCCGATCGATCTCGCGGTCGTCGCCGAGCGCGCGGTCGAGGCCGTGCGTCCGTGGGCGAGTGAGAAACACGTCCGCGTCGAGCTCCGTACCGACAACGTGCCCACCATCCTCGGAGACGAGCGGCGACTCGGACAGGTGCTCGACAACCTGCTCTCGAACGCGGTGAAGTTCAGCCGCGACGGGGGCGTCGTGGACGTCGCGGTCGGGAACGACAACGGAGCTGCGCGATTCGTCGTCACCGACAGCGGGATCGGCATCCCCACCGACGAGCAGGGGCTCGTGTTCTCGCGCTTCTACCGCGCGCGCACCGCGAACGAGCTCGCCGTTCCCGGCACCGGGCTCGGCCTCGCGATCACGCGGACGCTCGTCGATCAGCACGGGGGCACGATCGACCTGAAGAGCAGGGAAGGCGAAGGAACATCCGTCACCGTCCGCCTCCCGGCCGCATGACGCGTGCCGTCGTCGTCGGCGCCGTCGTGCTTCTGGTCGGCGGCGGGTCGGCGCAGGCGCTCCGGCTGCCGGGCGCGCCGGCGTGCCCGATCTTTCCCGCGAACAACGCATGGAACGAGCGCGTCGACACGCTCCCGGTGGCGGCGAACTCGGCGCAGATGATCGCGTCCATCGGCCTCGACACCGGGCTCCACCCCGACTTTGGTTCCGGCCTGTACGACGGCCAGCCGATCGGCATCCCGTTCGACGTCGTCTCGAAGTCGACGCCGCGCTCGCACGTGAGCTTCGACTACTCGGACGAGTCCGACCACGTTGCGTATCCGATCCCGAAGACGGTGCACATCGAAGGCGGACGTGCGTCGACCGGCGACCGGCACGCGATCCTCGTCGACAAGTCGGCCTGCCGCCTGTACGAGCTGTTCGCGCTCTACCCCACCTCGAGCGGCGGCTGGAAAGCCGGCTCGGGCGCGACGTGGAATCTCCGCTCCAACCATCTGCGTCCAGCGGGCTGGACGTCGGCGGACGCAGCCGGGCTGCCGATCTTCCCCGGCCTCGCGCGCTACGACGAGGTCGCGCGCGGCGTGATCGATCACGCGCTCCGGTTCACCGCCGCGCGTACGAGACGCGCGTTTGTCTATCCCGCGCGCCACGACGCGTCGTCGTCGGACGATCCCTCACTGCCGCCGATGGGCCTGCGCGTCCGGCTGAAGGCGAGCGTCGACATCTCCGGCTTCCCGCGCCAGGCCCGCATCGTCCTCCAGGCGCTGAAGACGTACGGGATGATCCTTGCCGACAACGGATCGAACTGGTACATCAGCGGCGCGCCGGACCCGCACTGGTCGAACGACGCGCTGCACACGATCGACCGCATCACGGGCAGCGATTTCGAGGTCGTCCACAC
>Ga0307372_10006339_pt1 | contig 17354 bp, 14 predicted proteins | sample OX1MG_FD_202533 | JGI IMG/M metagenome (GOLD analysis project Ga0307372, IMG submission 202533) | Soil microbial communities from Risofladan, Vaasa, Finland - OX-1 | ecosystem: Environmental > Terrestrial > Soil > Coastal area > Acid sulfate soil | place: Finland: Risofladan, Vaasa | collected... | reverse complement strand
TTGCGCTGCTCGATAATCGCGGCGGCATGTTCAGCGTTGACCTCCGGGATAAGCAGAGGCACATCAGGCTCCATGCGGTAATTTTTCGCGTTGCTGAACACCGCCATGCCAGCGCGCGCGAAATCAGCCTCTACCTCACCGGCCACCTCTGCCGGCAGCGCGGAAAAGACAATCTTCACATTCCCTGGCAGCGCGTCTGGCTTGCAAGCCGTCACAGGCAGGTTAGCTACGGTGGCTGGCATGTCGCCTCCCGGCAAACGCCATTGCGCAACCTCGGCATACGGGCGACCTGCGCGCTGTTCCGACGCGGCCAGCGCCACCAGTTCAAACCAGGGATGCCCTTGCAGCAGTTCGATGAAGCGCTGCCCGACCATGCCCGTTGCGCCCAACACGGCCACCGGAATAGGCTTTTGTAAGTCCGTCATAATTGCTATCTCCTGCATGTAAAAAGCTGCAGGGACAAGGGCGGGCTTGTCCCCGCCCTGGCTCGTATTCGCCAACTATCAAGTTCTTCTTGCGCCGCCATACACATTTCTCTCCTCGCTGATTCCCTGAAGGGCTTCGCGTCCTTTTTCATGACGCACAAGCGGGATGACGGGAGCGATCAGATCGCGGTGCAGGCAGCGCAGAGCGCGTTCGCTATCCGACTCTTCCACTATCAGGATGATGCCCGTATCCGAAGCTCCCTGCGTGATGACCGGGATGCGCTCGCGTGCCAGCGCCGTGATAGCGCGCGCCGGACTCATGGGGTCAGCCGTAAAACCTGAACCGATGCAGGCGCAGGCAGCCAGGTCTCGCCTGTGACTGACACGCCAGCTTCCCATGTCATGCTGTAATAAGGCGACCACCGAATCGACCGCCCGCTCCTCGACTACGAAAGTAAGATGATGCCCCGATGACGAACAAATAGCCACCGGCGCAGCGCCAGCGCGAGCAGCCAACTCGAATACCTGCCCCGCGTTCTCCGGCGCGCCAAAAAGATCGGTATTTTCGACGGTAATTAAAGCCAACTGCTTGCGCACCGTGATGGCGGCAGCCGAGCTGCGCGTCGCCAATTCTGGCCCGACGACGGTTCCACGCGTGTGCGGTCGAAACGTGTTGCGCACGCGCACCGGAATATTGCGATGCGCGACGGGAATCAGCGTGCGCGGGTGCAGCACCCTGGCCCCAAACCAGGAGAGCCGCGCCGCTTCCGCGTAGGTCAGGCGCGGCAGCAAGCGCGTGTTCGCTACGACACGCGGGTCGGCGCTCAACACGCCATCCACGTCGGTATAAATGGTGACTTCCGCGCAGTCCAATGCTTCGCCGATGACGGTCGCCGAATAATCGGAGCCATTGCGCCCAAGCGTCGTCACATAACCCCTGCTTGTGCGGCCGATAAAGCCGGGAGCAACCGGCACAACGCCGCGCTCAATCAGTGGATGAATAAGTCGTCCGGCATTGATGCGCGTTTCATGGGGTAGAGGATCAGCGCCAACCACTGTTCCAAATGAAGGCAGCGTATCAACCTGGAGATCAGCGGTAATAATGACTTCCTCGCGTACCGGCATGGCCTGAACGCCGATATCACGCGTAGCGGCAGCTACCAGCAGCACGGAGAGCCGCTCACCCCACGCGCTAATGGTCGGAGCAGCATTCAACGCCCAGGCTGTTGCATTATTCTCGTCTGCTTGCTCTTTCATTGCCACGCCTCGCCCGGCTTCTACCGCGCTGACGTCCTGTTCAAGCACACTGAAAGCGACTTGCAGATCGTGTTGCAAAGCCTGTCGCCCCTCGCGCTTATGCACAGCTTTGTCAGCCGCTTCCAGGTGCTTTTGCCTCAGAGCGTCCAACTCCTGCTGGCACGCCTCGTGTTCGCCGGTACAGGCAAAACGCGCGATGCGCAACAACTGGTCGGTGACACCGGACATAGCCGAAACCACGACGACAGGAAACATGCCCTCGGCGTCGTGCAGGTGATGCGCGATAATGGTTGCCACGCGCCTGATGCGTTCACCATTGCCGACCGATGTGCCACCAAATTTTAAGACTTGTACGCTGCGTTCCATAAGATTGCTCCCTGTAACTATATTCCCCGCGCCCCGGTTCTCGTCGTAGTCATTGTAAGGGCGGGAGTGGAGCGGACGTGGGGCAGGAACCCTTGCGGTCGCCCTCGTCCTCCCTCCTGCCTCACAACAAAAACAACACTATGCGGTCGCCGGTTGGCTGGCCTTGAGCGTCGCGGCCTTCAACGCCTGGTCAAGATCGTCGATCAAGTCGTCAACGGTTTCCAGGCCAATAGAAAGGCGGATGAAATCGGGCGTTACGCCTGTCTCTTCCTGCTCTTCGGGCGTCAACTGCGAGTGCGTTGTGCTGGCCGGGTGAATGATGAGCGACTTGGCATCACCGACGTTCGCCAGGTGCGAGAAGAGTTCAACGTGGCGAATCAACTGCTTGCCTGCTTCCAGGCCACCCTTGATACCGAAGCCAATGATGGCTCCGAAGCCATGCGTATGATACTTCACCGCTAGCTCGTGCTGCGGGTGGCTCTTGAGGCCGGGATAGCTCACCCATTCGACGGAAGGATGGCCTTCCAGGAACTCCGCGATACGCAGGGCGTTCTGGCTGTGGCGCTCCATACGCAGTGGCAACGTCTCCAGTCCTTGCAGGAAGAGCCAGGCGTTGAACGGCGTGGTGGCCGCGCCGATGTCGCGCATCAATTGCACGCGCGCTTTAATAATGTAGGCCAGGGGTCCCAGCGCCTCCACAAAACGCAGGCCGTGATACGATGGATCAGGCTCAACCAGGCCGGGGAATTTCCCGTTCGTCCAGTCGAATTTTCCGCTGTCCACAATCACGCCGCCGACTGATGTGCCATGCCCGCCAATGAATTTGGTGGCGGAATGCACCACAATGTCCGCGCCATGCTTGAACGGCTGCACCAGGTAGGGAGTTGTCAATGTATTGTCGATAATGAGCGGCAGGCCATATTCATGCGCGATATCGGCGACCGCTTGAATGTCCAGCGTGTCCAGGCGTGGGTTGCCGACGATTTCGGCGTAGACCGCTTTGGTGTGTTCGTTAATGACGGCGCGCAGGTTCTCCGGGTTGCGGCTATCAAAGAAACGGGTGGTGATACCGATTTTGGGCAGGGTATAGTGGAACAGGTTGTAGGTGCCACCATACAGGCTGGCCGAAGAGGCGATTTCATCCCCCGCTCCGGCGATGTTCAGGATCGCCAGCGTTTCGGCGGCCTGCCCCGACGAGGTGGCCAGTGCCCCCACTCCACCCTCAAGCGCGGCGATGCGGCGCTCAAAGGCATCCTGGGTAGGATTCATGATGCGTGTATAGATATTGCCGAATTGCCTGAGGCCGAAGAGGTCAGCAGCGTGCTCAGGGCTATCGAAAACATACGATGTTGTCTGGTAAATGGGAACGGCGCGCGCGTTGGTCGCGCTGTCTGCCGTCTCCTGTCCCGCGTGTAATGATAAGGTCTCAAAACCGTACGTGCGGTCGCTATTTAGTGCCATAGTTCCTGTTACTCCTTGATAACATTCAACGCGTCGTTCATCTGCTTCCACTCTTTAAGGAAGGCATCATGACCGTGCGGGGAATCGAGTTCCACATAGGTTGCATCTCCCCCCACCGCACTCACCTGTTCGGCAAGCCAGCGCACGCGCGCCGCCGGGAAGAGAAAATCCGAACGAATACCAATAAACAACGCCTTACTGCGCACGCGGCGCAGCGCGGCTTCCAGCGAAGGATAGTCCTCGCTTACGTCATACAAATCCATGGCCCTGCTCACGTAAAGATAGCTATTGGCATCGAAACGCTTCACCAGCGCGTTGCCCTGGTAGTAGAGATAGCCCTCCACATCGAAACGTTTACCCAGATCGGGGTAGCCACTGGGTGGAACTACGCCAGCCTGCCGGGCATCGCGACGGCCAAAGCGCAACTCCATCGACTCCTCACTCTGGTATGTAATCATGGAGAGCATGCGCGCGATAGCCAGACCTGCCTCCGGCCCATCTCCTGGTTGATAATTGCCATTTTGCCAGCGTGGATCGGTCAGGATAGCCTGCCTCTGTACCTCGCTGAAAGCGATGGCCTGCGCGGTTAGGGCTGCGGTAGCCGCTACCACGATGACTTTTTCAACCAGTTCAGGGTACGTAACGGCCCATTCTAACGCCTGCTGCCCGCCAATCGAGCCACCCGCGACCATCGCTATGCGGCGCACGCCCAGATGTTCGATCAGCCTGCGCTGCGCCCGCACTATATCGCGGATCGTAATGACCGGGAAATGCGTGCCATAAGGCCGCCCGGTGCGCGGGTCTCGCGAAGATGGGCCGGTGCTGCCATAGCAGCTACCCAGCACATTCGAGCAGATCACGAAGTAGCGCGAGGTATCGAAGAACCGCCCTGGGCCAATCAGGGGATTCCACCACGCCACTTTGCTATCATCCGGTCGTTCGGCATCGTGCGCGTGCGAATTTCCGGTCAGCGCGTGCGTAATCAGCACGACATTATCGCCAGTAGCGTTTAGCCTTCCCCACGTCTCGTATGCCAGAGTCACAGGGCCTAAGTGACTTCCCAGTTGCAACGGCAGCGCATCGAAAGTGAAGGTTTTTACCTGATGCATAGATGTAGACTCTACGTTTCTCACAGCATCGTGTTCAATATGTGTCACCATAGCCACTTCCCTCTTTCCTTTCTTTGCAAATTCAGCCTGCAATTGAGTACAAAAAAACCCTCACCCTGCAGGGGCGAGGGGTAAACGATCTTCGCGGTACCACCCTGGTTTGTTGACGCCTCACGACATCAACCTTGATAAGTGTTGAACAGCGGCATGCTTCGCTGTATACACTCTAGCCTGTAACGGGGCTGCCCGGCTCAGTCTACTAACCGTGATTGGCCTTCAACCTGCAACTCGGAGGTCATATTCAACGCTGGTGCGACGCTGGCATCTCATCATCGCCAACTCTCTGTAGTCGTCCATGTCGTTTACTCGTCCTCGTTAACGTTATTCTTGTTTTGCGCTGTCTTTGGAGGCTGCTTGACGCAACCTGGCGCAAACACGCGGGCAATAAAAAACCCCTGCATCTCAGGGGTTGTAGCTCCATCGCTCTCCCCTCATCTCGCGGAAATATTCCGCCGGAATTGGCACCCTTCCCTGCAACGTTGCAGAGTGGGTTGTCGGGCTTCACAGGGCCGTATCCCTCCACCTCTCTTGATGAGATCAGTATATGCCGCGCGTATTTTTTTGTTGATGTGCAAATAACAGTAAGCTAAGTATACCGGACACATGTAAGGCTTGTCAAGCTTTTTTCAAAACGCCGGCTTTTCGCCCCACACCGGGAGATACCTTCGATATTCGAAACCTGACGATGGGTATTATATCCGGGTGAATTGTATGTTACAATACGCTGTATTAGATCATAGAAAGTAGTAACATATGCGACATATTCGAATCACGCTTGTCGGCTTTGGCGTCGTTGGTCAAGGCTTCGCTGAACTACTCGTCAACAAACAAGCATATCTCCAAAAACAGTACAATCTCTCACTGACGTTGGTGGGCGTCGCTAATGCGCGGCATGGCTTTATTTATCGCGAGGATGGGCTGCATATTCCACAACTGCTTCAGTTGGCGAGACAGGGGCAATCCCTGACGGAGCATCCCGACATACAACATTGGGATACAGCCTTGGAAGGTTTGCGGGCTACACCGGCGAATATACTGGTCGAGGCATCACCCACCAACCTGCGTGACGCTGAACCGGCGCTGAGCCATACACGCACTGCGCTCGCGCAGGGCATGCACGTTGTCACCGCCAATAAAGGGCCAGGCGCGCTGGCCGCCAACGAACTCTTCGCGCTGGCAAAGAAGCATGGCGTGCAACTGCGCATGGAATCCTCGGTGATGGCCGGCACACCCGTCATCAGCGCCATTCGCGAAGGCATGGCAGGAGCCAGTATCACCTCGATTCGCGGCATCCTTAACGGCACTACCAACTACATCTTGAGCGCTATGGCTTCCGGGCGCGCATATGCCAACGTGCTGGCCGATGCGCAGGCAAAGGGCTATGCTGAAACCGACCCGACCGCCGATGTTGAAGGCTATGACGCCGTCGCCAAAACGCTCATCCTGGCAGCGCTGGTCTTCAACCATCCACTACGCGTCGAGCAGGTGGGACGGCAGGGCATCACCGCCATTACACGAGAACAAATGCAGGCCGCTATCGACTCCGGGAAACGCATCAAACTCATCGCTTCTTTACACCAAACCGCCGGGTCAAATGCACTGGAAGCCAGCGTCAAGCCACTCGCCCTCCCTCTAAATGATCCACTGGCGCGCGTTGATGGCGCGATGAATGCCATCTCAATCCAGGCAGATACGCTCTCCGAGGTGACGATTATAGGGCCGGGAGCAGGACGCATCGAAACAGCCCAGGGTTTATTGGCGGATGTGCTTGCGTGTGTACGATAGAGCATCCTCAACGAATATTTTCACCTTTTACACCAAAAAGTGCGAATCTCGCGAAAATCGGGGTTGACAAAGATTCATCACTGGTGTATCCTTTTCATAAGCGAAGAAGCGTAATAGAGAAAACAGCGAGGTTGCTGGCGTTCTCTTGGACGCCTTTTTATTTCATCAAATTTGGAGAGCAGCAGCATGTCAGCATCATGGAGTACAATGTCACAACCAGCAATGGCTGCTGGTAAAAACTGTACCCAGGGTATGCCCTCGACCGCGCACATGTCATCGATATGTGCCGCAGCCGCTGCTATTGCAAGCATCCAACTCATCGAAACCGGCGTAGTAACGTCGGTTTCTTTGTTTGTGCGCGTGCTTTGTCTTAGTCTCGTTCTTCTTGTGACCCTTGTGGCACTTATTAGCCTCGTCCTTAGCGGCCTTACCGGACGTATTGTTCTGGTAGGGCTTACAAAGGGGCTAGCCCCAGGCACGACGAAGGGAGACTAAAGGAAGCAACGACGCGACCTATCCAAAGCAGGTATCCTTACAACGAGGACCTCCCAAGTTCGGACGGTTCTCGTTTTTTTATTGTCTTATTCCGGTTTTACGGTTCTTCTATGGCTATGGCTAAACACAAGGAGGCATTATGCAGCGTACTGCAACAATTCCACCGATGGCGGAGGAAGCGCGCGCGACTCACGCTCATCACGTACATGAGGCAAACGACGCCCGCGAACTGGCAGGCAGCCACATCCTTTGCGAAGCGTTGATACGCGAGGGCGTTCAACTGCTGTATGGCTATCCCGGCGGCACGATCATGCCCTTTTATGACGCGCTCACCTCGTATCCCACGCTAAATCACGTGCTGGTCAGGCACGAGCAGGCAGCAGCCCACGCAGCCGACGGCTATGCTCGCGCCACAGGCAAAGTTGGCGTGTGTGTCGCTACCAGCGGGCCTGGCGCAACCAACCTTGTCACCGGACTGGCAACAGCGTACATGGACTCTACGCCCATCGTCGCCATCACCGGCCAGGTCGGACGACCCCTTATCGGGCGCGATGCCTTTCAAGAGACCGACATCCTGGGCGTCACGCAGCCCATCACCAAACATAATTTCCTGGTGCAGCGTGTCGAAGACCTGGCGGAGATCGTGCATGAAGCGTTCCGGCTGGCGCGCAGTGGACGCCCCGGCCCCGTACTGATCGATATTCCCAAGGATGTACAGTTCGCCAAAACGTTGTATCCGACACCCGTCAGTTCCATTGAGCATCACCGCGTGACGCGTATTCCGCAGCCCTCAGCCGCGGCCATCGAGAAGGCCGCCAGTTTGATCGGCGAGGCAACACGCCCTCTCATTATGGCTGGTCACGGCGTCATCCTGGCAAACGCCTACCCGGAACTGCAGGCCTTCGCCGAGAAGACCGGCATTCCCGTGATTACTACCCTGCTGGGTTTGAGCGCGATCCCTGATACCCATCCTCTGGCAATCGGCATGCCCGGCATGCACGGCCCCGCGCACGTCAATCGCTCCATCGGCAAGGCCGACCTGATCATTGGCGTCGGACTGCGTTTCGACGACCGCGTCACGGGCAAGGTGAGTGAATTCGCGCCGCACGCGCGCTTCATTCATATCGACATCGATGCCTCGGAGATGCACAAGGTCAAACGCGCCGCCGTGCCTATCGTTTCCGATGCGAAGGCTGCCCTGGCCGCCTTGACCGCTGCTGTTGAAAAAGGCGATCAGCGCGCGTGGCTGGATGAAATTCGCTCCTGGGAAGCCAGAGACAACGAGCGCATCGCGCGCATCGCGCGCAACGAGGAATATCCCGATCACATCTGCATCCTGGAAGCCATTCGCGAGGCAAGCGGCGGCGAAGCAATCATCGTCACCGACGTGGGGCAGCACCAGATGTGGACGGCACGCCACTATACCTGGACGCGCCCCAACAGCCACATCACATCAGGTGGACTTGGCACAATGGGCTTCTCGCTGCCAGCAGCCATGGGCGTCAAAATGGGCATGCCCGATGCCACCGTGTGGGTCGTAGCCGGCGATGGTGGCATCCAGATGAACATTCAGGAACTGGCTACCATCAAACAGCAGGGCATTACCATCAAGGTGGCCATCATGAACAACGGCTACCTGGGCATGGTACGCCAGTGGCAGCATTTCTTCCACAACCACAACTACTCCGAAACACCCATTACCGGACCCGATTATGTCAAACTGGCCGATGCCTATGGCCTGACCGGCATGCAGATTACCCGGCGCGAAGATGTGCAGGCTGCTGTGCGCAAAGCCATGGAAATTGACGGTACAGTAATTCTTGATTTCATTATCGAGTCCGAGACGAACGTCTATCCCATGGTTGCGCCAGGTTCCTCCATCACCAGCATGATTGAAGAAACCGCCGGTGAAAGTGAGGAATAATTTCAACATGACTGAGCAAGTGGACAATCGCAATCCCGCGATCGCTGAAAGAGCGGGCCAGTCAGATGCTCCAATGGGTAGCGGGCGCTCGCATATCCTGGTCATTCTGGCGAACAACCAGCCAGGCATGGTAGATCGAGTAGTCGGGGTGCTGCGCCGCCGCCGCGCCCAGGCCCAGACCATCTCCATAAGCCAGAGTGAACTGCCGAACGTCTCGCGCATCACAGCGGTGGTGAATGACTCCGAAGTGGGGATAGAACAACTGGTTGAGCAACTGCGCAAAATTGTCGATGTCCGCCAGGTTGTGAACCATTCAACGGAACAAAGCGTCGCGCGCGAACTGGCGCTGGTTAAGGTGAACGCTGCCGCAGAAGCACGCGGCGAGGTCATCGAAGTGGGCAATCTCTTCGGAGCGCACGTGGTAGACCTCGCGCAGGAGACTCTCACCCTGGAAGTGACCGGCAACGAAGAGAAGATCGAGAAATTCGTTGCACTTTTACAACGCTTCGGTGTGCGCGAAATCGCCCGCACCGGTTCGGTAGCAATGATTCGCGACATGTAGGGACGCGATTTATCGCGTCCGCTACATATGCGTCCGCTACATATGCGTCCGCTACACATGCGTCCGCTACATATGCGTCCGCTACACATGCGTCCGCTACACATGCGTCCGCTACACATGCGATGCGCTTACACATGCGTCCGCTACACATGCGATGCGCTTACACATGCGATGCGCTTACACATGCGATGCGCTTACAGGACGCGATAAATCGCGTCCCTACAAGGGTGGATGGATCGTTTGATTGGATCAGATTATCGCATCCATGAAATAAACACAGGAGAAATACTATGGCAACTATCTACTACGATGCAGACGCAAATCTTGAACTTATCCAGCAGAAAAAGGTAGCCGTGATCGGCTACGGCAGCCAGGGACACGCGCATGCCCTCAACATGCAGGACTCCGGTTGTAACGTGGTTGTCGGGCTACCCAAAAACAGCAAGAGCCGCGCGAAAGCCGAAGCCGATGGCGTGCGCGTCATGACAACCGCCGAGGCCGCCGAGTGGGCCGATGTCATCATGATTCTCATTCCCGACCAGAATCACAAGGAGGTCTTCGAGCGCGACATCCGGCCAGCGCTGGCTCCCGGCAACATGCTGATGACGGCCCACGGCTTCAGCCTGCATTATTCGCAGATCATGCCGCCAGAAGATATAGACGTGGCGATGGTCGCGCCCAAAAGCCCCGGTCACATGCTGCGCCGCCTCTATACTGAGGGCGTTGGCGTGCCCTCGCTATGGGCGGTCCACCAGGATGCCACCGGCAACGCCGAGGCGTTGACCCTGGCCTATGCGCGTGCTATCGGCAGCACGCGCGCGGGCGTGCTGCGCACCACCATCGCCGAAGAGACCGAAACCGACCTGTTTGGCGAGCAGGCCGTCCTGTGCGGCGGCGTCACCGCGCTGATCCGCGCCGGCTTCGAGACGCTGGTTGATGCCGGCTACCAACCTGAAGTCGCTTACTTCGAGTGCATGCACGAAATGAAGCTGATCGTAGACCTGATGTACCAGGGCGGCATGAGCTACATGCGCTACTCCATCAGCGATACCGCCGAATTTGGCGACTATGTCTCCGGCCCGCGCATTATAGACGAGCGCGCGCGCGACGAGATGCGCCGCGTCCTGCACGAAATCCAGGATGGCACCTTTGCCACGCGCTGGATTCTGGAAAACCAGGCCGGTCGCCCCAGCTTCATGGCCATGCGTAAGTCCAACGCCCAACATCAGATCGAGCATGTTGGCGCTGAACTGCGCGCCATGATGCCCTGGCTCAAACCCGTTGATAAAAGGCCTGAAATTACTGAGAAGAAATTGTAGGGATACCACGCGGTATCCCCGAAGGACGCGATGAATCGAGTCCCTACAAGGAGGAAAGAAATCATGGCAGACCCCGCGGTTATTCGAATTTTTGACACCACTTTGCGTGATGGCGAACAGTCTCCCGGCGCAACTATGACCACCGAGGAGAAACTTCAAGTTGCTCAACAATTAGTGCGTCTCAATGTAGATATCATCGAAGCTGGTTTTCCCGCCGCCTCACCCGGTGATCTTGCCGCCGTTAAAGAAATCGCGCGCCAGACGAAAGGTGTCGCTGTGGCCGGACTCGCCCGCGCCTCTATCAGTGATATAGATGCGGTCTGGGAAGCGGTCGGCGAGGCGGAAAATCCGGTTATCCATGTGTTTCTCGCTACCTCTGAGATTCATCTCAAGCACAAGCTGAATATTAGTCCTGAAGAGGCATTGCAGCGCATCAATTCAGCGATCTCGTATGCGCGTAACCTCTGCCCGACAATCGAATTTTCGGCTGAGGATGCCACGCGCACCGATTGGGACTATCTCTGCCGTGTCTTCGAAATCGCCATTAAAGCTGGCGCGACAACGGTGAATATCCCTGATACCGTCGGCTACACCATGCCGCACGAGTACGAGGCGCTGTTCCGCTACCTGCGCGAGCGCGTACCCGGCATTGAAGATGTGGTGATGAGCGCGCACTGCCACAACGACCTGGGCATGGCGACCGCCAACACCATGGCCGCCATCAAAGCCGGAGCGCGCCAGGTCGAAGTCACCATCAACGGACTGGGCGAGCGCGCGGGCAATACCGCCATGGAAGAAGTGGTGATGGCTTTACGCACGCGCCCCGACTATTATGGCAATATCGCTACACGCGTCAACAACCAGGAATTCCTGGCCGCCAGCCAGCTTGTCAGCCGTCTGACGGGCATTCCCGTCCAACCCAACAAAGCGGTGGTGGGAGCCAACGCTTTCTCACACGAAGCCGGTATTCACCAGGACGGCATGCTGAAGAATCGCCTGACCTACGAAATTATGACTCCCCAGTCCGTCGGTTGGGGCGATACAAAACTGGTCCTGGGCAAGCATTCTGGCCGTCACGGGCTGGATGCGCGCCTGCGGCAACTGGGCCATCGCCTGGACGCCGAGCAGCTCAAATCCGCCTACAAACGCTTTATTACCCTGGCAGACCAGAAAAAGCATGTCACCGACGCGGACCTGCTCTACATCGCCGAAAGCGGCAAGGAAACACCAGCAGCTATCTAAGGAATATAATACATAAGGAGCCTACATGCGTTCAGATCAAATCAAGCTTGGCTTCGAGCGCGCGCCGCACCGCGGACTGCTGCGCGCTACCGGCGTCGTTGGCGAAAACGATTTCAACAAGCCGTTCATCGCCGTCTGCAATTCCTATGTAGACGTGGTGCCAGGACATGTCCACCTGCAAGCCTTCGGCAAGCTGGTCAAAGAGGCCATTCGCGCCGCGGGCGGCGTGCCCTTTGAATTTAACACCATCGGCGTTGATGACGGCATTGCCATGGGCCATATCGGCATGAAATACTCGCTGCCCAGCCGCGAGCTGATCGCCGATTGCGTCGAAACAATGGTCGAGGCGCACCGCTTCGACGGGATGGTATGCATCCCCAACTGCGACAAAATTGTACCCGGCATGCTCATGGCAGCCATGCGCATCGACATCCCCACCGTCTTCGTGAGCGGTGGTCCGATGCAAGCCGGCAAGCTGGCCGATGGGCGCTCGATAGACCTCATCAGCGTCTTCGAGGGCGTCGGCGCGTACCAGGCCGGCAAGATCAACGACCGCCAACTGCTCGAGTTGGAGCAACAGGCCTGCCCCACCTGCGGCTCGTGTTCGGGCATGTTTACCGCCAACTCCATGAACTGCCTGATGGAAGCCCTCGGCCTCGCGCTGCCGGGCAATGGTTCGCGCCTGGCAACCAGCGAAGAGCGCAAAGAACTGGTTCGCCTGGCCGGTCAGACCATCATGCGCCTGATTGAAACTAACCTCACGCCGCGCAAGATCGTCAACGCCGAAAGCATCGACAACGCCTTCGCGCTGGATATGGCCATGGGCGGCTCAACCAACACCGTCCTGCACACGCTGGCCCTGGCGCGCGAGGGCGGCTTCGAGTACTCGCTCGAACGTATCAACGAGGTGGCTTCGCGCACGCCGCACCTGTGCAAAGTCAGTCCTTCAGGTAAGTGGCACATGGAAGACGTTGACCGCGCGGGCGGCATCAGCGCCATCCTGCACGAATTGTCGAAGAAACCCGGTACGCTCAACCTCGACCGCCCAACCGTCACGCTCAAAACGCTCGGCGAAAACATCGCCGAAGCTGAAATTCAGGACCCCGAAGTCATCCTTTCGGTAGACAAGCCCTACAGCGAACGCGGCGGACTGGCTATCCTTTTCGGCAACCTGGCCCCGGATGGCGCGGTCATCAAAGTGGGCGCGGTCTCCCCCTCCATGATGCGGCATAACGGCCCGGCGCGCATCTACAATTCGCAGGAAGAGGCAGCCGCGGGTATCCTTAACGGCCTGGTGAAAGAGGGCGATGTAGTGGTTATTCGCTATGAAGGCCCACGCGGCGGACCCGGCATGCAAGAAATGCTGGCTCCCACCGCCAACATCATGGGCATGGGGCTGGGCGAAAAGGTCGCGCTGATTACCGACGGGCGTTTCTCCGGCGGCACGCGTGGGGCCTGCATCGGGCATGTGTCGCCAGAAGCGGCGGCAGGCGGCCCGATTGCCGCGCTCGTCGATGGCGACATGATCTCCATCGACCTCTACGAACGCCGCCTGGATGTCAATCTTAGCCCCGACCAGATAGAGCAGCGCATCAAACAGGCCATACCGCCCGTCAACCGCGTCCAGAGTCGCTGGCTGCGCCGCTACGCCTCGATGGTGACATCCGCCAACACCGGAGCAGTGCTGGCCGACGTGTAATCATCGCGAGAGACCAGGGCGGGAACAAGCCCCATAGGCGCGAACTTAAGCCGTTTTTCCAGGGCGACCGCAAGGGTCTCGCTACGCAGTAGCCCCCCTACCCTGGACGGCTTCACAGGCCCACTCGTGGTATGGTAGGGGCGACCCTTGCGGTCGCCCTGGATATGCGGAAATAATAGGAAACCAAATTAGGAGATCCAACAATGCCAAAAACCATGTTTGAGAAAATATGGGACGCCCATGTTGTACGCGATGTGCCCGGCGAAAACACCGTACTCTACATTGATCGCCACCTGGTACACGAGGTCACATCGCCGCAAGCGTTCACCAGCCTGAAGGCGTCGGGGCGCACGGTACGCAAGCCGGACGCCACAATTGCCGTGCTCGATCACAATATACCAACGACGCAGGGACGGCGCATGCTCGACGTGATAGACCCCGCCCTGAACGAGACCATCACCACGCTTGAACGCAATGTGCGCGAGTACGGCATCACCTTTTTTGACATGGCGAATGCAAAGCAGGGCATCGTGCATGTCATTGGGCCTGAGCTTGGCATTACACTGCCCGGTATGACCCTCGTTTGTGGCGACTCGCACACCTCGACACACGGCGCGATGGGCGCGTTAGCCTTCGGCATCGGCACCAGCGAAATCGAACACGTGCTGGCAACCCAATGCCTCTTGCAGCAGCGTCCCAAAACTATGAACATCCGCGTCGAAGGCAAGCTGGCCCCTGGTGTGACCGCTAAAGACCTGGCGCTGGGTATCATCGGCCAGCTGGGTACAGCAGTCGGCACAGGCCACGTCATCGAGTTCAGCGGCTCGGCTATTCGCAACCTCTCGATGGAGGGGCGCATGACGCTCTGCAACATGGCAATTGAGGCAGGCGCGCGCGCGGGCATGGTCGCGCCCGACGAAACCACTTTCGCCTACATCAAGGGCCGCCTATACGCGCCAGCAGGAGAGATGTTCGAGCAGGCCGTAGCCGCCTGGCGACAACTTGCCAGCGATCCCGACGCGCAGTTCGACGCGGTGTACGAGGTCAACATCGATAATCTGGGGCCGCAGGTCACGTGGGGAACCAATCCGGGCATGGTGGTTGACGTTACCGGCGCGATCCCCGACCCACAGCAGCAAGACGACCCTGAGACGCGCAGAAGCATTGAGCGCGCCCTGCAATATATGGGTCTCGCGCCGAGCCAGAAGATCGCCGACATTCCCATCGACACCGTCTTTATCGGCTCCTGCACCAACTCTCGCATCGAAGACCTGCGCCTGGCCGCGCAATATGTCAAAGGCAAGCATGTCTCGCCATCGGTGAGAGCGCTGGTAGTGCCTGGCTCAACGAATATACGTCGCGTCGCCGAAGAAGAAGGACTGGCCGACATCTTCCGCGCAGCCGGTTTCGAGTGGCGCGAGGCAGGATGCAGTATGTGCATCGCCATGAACGGCGACCAGCTCTCCGAGGGCGAGCGCTGCGCCTCTACCAGCAACCGCAACTTCGAAGGCCGCCAGGGACGCGGCGGGCGCACACACCTCGTCAGTCCCGCCATGGCCGCCGCCGCCGCCATCGCCGGGCATTTCGTCGATATTCGCGAGTGGTAAGAAGGGTATATGATTGTGTATTTTATACAATCATATACCCCTTCCTTCTAGTACTCCTCTGGCAATACTCAGTTTTTCTCATGATTTCATCAGTAAATCTCCCCTTTTCATCAAATAAGGATGAGGTTTTCGCAATTTCTAGTCTGCAATTTGTGCATAGTGCATAAAATTGTAAACCCTACTTCTTCTATTTTGCCAGTATCATTAGAAACGCCAGCCATTTATACTCTGATAGAGAGAAGCTAGAGATAGGCAATGATTGCCCCTCAAACTCTGCGCGTAGCGGTGCGGCTTGATAATTCGGGTAATGATACCTGTGGTACGGGCATTACAGTCAAGAAGGGAAACAGAACATGGCTTCTCAAGCTTCGACAGACACCGGTATGAAGCCCTCGTTGGGCCTTACCGCGGTCACCATCAACGCTATGGCGCTAATCGCGCCCGGCGCTTTCCTCTGGACCACCTACCAGTTACAGGCAGCCCCAGGCTCGGCAATGAACATGTGGGCTTCGGTCTTTGTCGCAACAGCTATCGCATTGCTCACAGCCACTGCCTATGCCGCGCTCTCTAAACGCTATCCCGAAGGAGGAACAGGTAGTTCCTACTATTACACCGAAGCAGCAATTCTGCATAAGGAAGAGCACAAACACTTCAGGTTCGCTCGTATAGCCAAATTCGTGGTTGGCTGGGCATCGCACCTCTATTACTGGGTCTATCCCGGCGTGATGGTAGCTTTCATGGGACTACTCATCACCTACATCATTCAGACCTTCAATCCCAGTTTCGGAGCAGCCTGGCAAGAGGTGCTGGTATGTGTAGTATTTGCCGGTATCGTCGGTGCGATTGCATACGTGGGTGTCACCGGTTCCACCCTGGCGAATATAGTTATTAACGTCATCCAGATCGTTGCACTCCTCACTTTCTCCATCCTGGCCATTGCCTACCGCCTGACACACCCCAACGTTCACTACCTGCATCCCAGCGCCTTGAGCGTCATCACCCCGCACGACCTGAGCGGACTCATCTTCCAATCCACCATCGCCATCCTGCTGGTCGTGGGATTTGAGTCTGCAACCGCGCTGGCTGCCGAAGCAAAGAATCCAGGCAGAGACATTCCGCGCGCTGTAGTTTTGTCGCTTATCATCCAGGCAGTCGTCTTCTACTTCATCGAATACTTTGCCGCGAACTTTTTCATCAACACCGGCTATCATAACGCCACTGGCGTTGGTTTCAGCGCCGCTTTTGGTTCAGGCGCGCCCATCGGTGACATGGCGCAGATCCTTGGTAACACGATGTTGGGCGGCAACGGCGTAGCCTTCGCCACCATCCTGGCTGTCACGGTCGTAATCGCGCTGGTTGGAACCGCGCTCTCCTGCCTGAATACGGGTGTGCGCGTCACCCATGCGATGGGTAAAGATACCGAACTGCCCGCCGTATTCGGCTTCTTGCACGGCCGCTTCCGCACCCCTCACGTTGGCGTGATTGTATTGACCGTCATCTCTGCTGTAATCGGGTCATATGGCGTTCTGAGCATCGATCACCTCACCCAGGTGACACTGGTCTCCAACATTGGAACTTTCCTGCTCTATGGCATGACCTGCCTCGTCTGCATCATTGCCTTCGCCGGTATCAAGAAACGCGGCATTTTCACCACCATCCTGGCCCCCTGGTCAGGTGGTATATTGAATGTGCTCATGCTTGTCGGCGTGATCTACTTCGCCATCACCGGCGGCGGCAGCACGCAGACCGACACCATTATCGCGGCGGTATTCAGCGTTGCGTGGCTGGTAATTGGCTTTGCTTTCCTCTGGATTCGCCAGTTGGTGAGCGGCATCCCCATCCTGCATCCTGAAGACCACAAGGTAAAGAATGGTATCGTCAGCCCCACGCCTGTCGAATCGGCTGTATAGCAATCGTGTAGAAGTAAACTGAAAAGAGCTGGCGAGAAACACTCCTGCACAGTTCTTTTCTTGAACCGGGGCGAACGCAAGCGTCGTCCCGGCCCCTTTTTGGGGCTTTTTGTTACTCATCCATCCTTGCTCT
>Ga0307372_10006337_pt1 | contig 17358 bp, 12 predicted proteins | sample OX1MG_FD_202533 | JGI IMG/M metagenome (GOLD analysis project Ga0307372, IMG submission 202533) | Soil microbial communities from Risofladan, Vaasa, Finland - OX-1 | ecosystem: Environmental > Terrestrial > Soil > Coastal area > Acid sulfate soil | place: Finland: Risofladan, Vaasa | collected... | reverse complement strand
TTGGTTATTTCCGTCATACCCTTGGGTGGTTGACCAAACCAACCTCTTATGTTGTTGCTTGGCCCGCGCGCTCTGCACGCTCGGAAACCGCCTCGTCGAATGCCCGCAATGCTCGTGGACCCCATACTGTGCCAGGACCGCCGTTCATCGAGATCGCCACGCCGAGCGCCTCGGCCACCATCTGTCGGGTTGCCTGCTGTCGAGCTGCACCGCGGGCGTGGGCGACAATGCACCCGTCGCATTCGCGAGTCACTGAAATCACGAGCGCCATCAACTCCTTGATCTGTGCGGGTAGTTCACCGTCTCGAAGTGCAGCGGATGTGGTTTCGACGTAACCCTTCCATACGTCGGGGATGAGGTCTCGAAGATCGCGGGCTGGCTGGCGTAGCTCTGTCTGGATGTGGTCGTTATTTTCCATGTCTCTACCTCCCGCCACGAGCGTACCGACCCTCAGAGATGCCAGGACCTCGAAGAAGAAGGAATCTCACGCGTTTGACAGATATACCCCTAGGGGTATACTCTTCCCTATGACAACCACCGCAAGGATTGAACAGTCGCGCCTGTTCCACCCGGAGACGCAGGACAGGGTAAAAGAGAGCACTGGACTCCTCGGGAGACTTGGATTCTGGTCCGTACGCAATCGGCGCAAGGTATTCATGGGCTGGCTGATCGCAATCGTGCTTTTCGGAGCGTTCGCTCCTGGTGTCGAAAAGGCGCTGAGCGGGGCGGGATGGCAGGCCGATGGTTCGCAGTCAGTCGCCGAGCGGACCCTCGCAATGAAGTACTTCGGGGGCCAGGCAAGCTCTTCAATCCAGGTCATTGTGACCTCGACGTCGCCAATCACGAGTCCTTCGGCGCAAAAGATCATTACCGAGGCCGAGGCAACGCTGCGAAGCGATCACCGCATTGGCAAGATCGTTCCCCCAACCCCCGGGTACACGATCAGCAAAGACCACAAGACAGGGATCATCCTCGGTGGCGCAAATGCCGACACGAACACCATGGTGCGTGCTGCTGATGACCTTAAGGGCAAACTCGCCTCGCTCAGCATCTCCCAGGTGCATGTCGTCGCAACTGGTTCGTCGGTCCTGTGGTCAGATTTCAACAACGCCAACCGCTCGGCGATGATGAAATCCGAACTTTTCTCCTGGCCAGTAACGATGGCGATCCTTGTCATTGCCTTCGGATCCATGGTTGCTGCTGGACTTCCGCTTCTTTTGACGATGGTTGGGCTTTTAAGCGCAGCAGGAATGCTCGATCTCTTGACCAAGGTCACACCAATCTCGATCTGGGCGATGAACTTCGCTCTGATGTTCGCGCTCGCACTTGGAATTGACTACGCGCTGTTCATAGTTGTGCGTTTTCGCGGCGCGCACTTTGGTCGAGGACGCGACGTCGCTCATTCCGTGGCAGAGACAATGGACACCGCAGGTAAGGCTGTTCTCTTCTCGGGGATCACCGTCTTGATCTCGCTTTCGAGTGTGATGATCGTTCCCTCTCCTGCATTCCGCTCAATGGCAGGCGGCATCATGCTTGCGGTTGCGTTTGTGCTTGCTGCAACACTTACGCTCCTTCCTGCAGTTCTTGGAAAACTTGACGATCGAGTCGATGCACTCGCGCTTCCGTGGGTCCACCAGGGTGAGCACCGCTCACAGCGTTTCGCTCGTTGGGGCGAGTTGCTGTGGCGCCGTCCAAAGAGCTTCGGAGCGATCGCGCTTGTCGCGCTTGTTGCACTGTCACTTCCAATCTTTGGACTCAAGACTGCAATGCCCTCAATCAAGGTTGTTCCGACGAGCGCAAGCTCTCGCATCGGATATGCCGAGGCACAGTCGGCATTTGGTATCGGTGCACCGGGACAGCTACAGGTGATTGCTCCAAAATCCGAGGCCGGCAAGGTCACCGCGGTATTGACTGCAGATCACACCATCGCGGCCGTGACTCCATCACAACCGGCGATAGGCAACTCATCGCTGGTGATGATCTCAGCAGTACCAACCGTCGATCCTTCGAACCCATTGCTTGGACAGGCGATCGCCCATATCCGCACGCAACTTCCCACCGGTGCCGTCCTTGGAGGTGCCCCTGCCGAGAACTACGACCTGCAACAGGCCCTCTCGAAAAAGACACCGCTCGTCATTGGAATGGTGCTGGTGCTTGGATTCATCCTCCTCCTCGTCGCCCTTCAGGCCGTATTGATCGCCGCTCTCGGAGTTCTGACCAGCCTGCTCGCGACAGCTGGCGCCTTTGGTGTCGCACGCCTGGTCTTCCAGAACGGCATCGGTCATAGGCTGCTTGGACTCAGCCCTCAGGGGTTCCTTGATGCGTGGGATCCGGTGTTCTTCTTCGCAATGATCTTTGCGATCTCGATGGACTACACCGTTTTTCTTCTATCAAGCACCAAGGAGCACTTCGAGCGCTCGGGAGATCCAAAGGATGCAATGGTGAACGGACTTGCCCACTCAGGGCGTGTGATCTTCTCCGCAGCCGCGGTGATGATCGCGGTCTTCTTCACCTTCTCCCTCTCTGGGCCATTGCCTCCAAAGGAGATGGGAATCATCCTCGGTGTCGCGGTATTCCTCGACGCTTTCCTCGTTCGGTTGTTGCTCTTGCCGGTGTTGCTCCGGCTCACGGGAATGGCCGCTTGGTGGGCACCAAAATGGCTTCTCAAAGTGCTGCCAAAGATCAGTTTCGCCCACGGCGACTGATCAAATGACGAGATGGACTCCGACCGGCCTGGCGGTAATGTCCATACCCATATGGGTACTATTTGCACGGCCGGCCGCGAGGGACTCACGAGATGTCCAATCACTGGTGTCGGACCGAAATGTCAGGAGTGACAAGACAATGACCAACGAACCAACACACGTTCTTGAAGATCAGGAGCAGGTCGAGGCGATCGTCAAGCGCCTCAAGCGCGCTCAGGGGCAGGTGGGTGCGGTCATCAGGATGCTCGAAGAGGGTCGGCCGTGTAACGACATCATCATTCAAATCTCTGCAGTAGGCAAAGCGATAAACACCGCCGCGTTCAAGTTGATCGCGGCGAATCTGAAAGAGTGCCTGCTTGACACAGACCAGGACAGCAAGGCGATGACCGAGCAGCTCCAGAAGATGTTTCTGAGTCTCGCCTGATCAGATCTTTATCACCATTGCTTGCCGGTAGTTACCGAAAATCGCCACACCAAGAAAAGAGAACCGTATGTGCAAGAAGGTGATTTGTCGCAGATGTCACAAGGCAACTTGGGCCGGATGCGGACGCCATATCGAACAGACCCTCGCTGGCATTCCCAAATCTCAGCGCTGCTCATGTCACGGGAGCGGCGCTTCATTGACACAATCGCCAAAGGGATTTCTCTCGCGGCTGCTTGGTAAATAGTTAAATGCGCGTCGCCTCTCGCCGCGCGCTCGTCTTTACTGGCTCGATCGGTTTGCGCGAGGTAAAGACAATCGCGAATGACCATCGGGTATCGGCGATGTCGCGACGCTGAAAAAGTAAGGTCGCAAGAGCGATCAACAACACCGTCGCTCTTGGCAGAACCTCATTGAGTGTTCAGTTCGGTGGAGTCGACGGGGCGAGCGCGATGTAGCGGAAGATCGAGGGTCGATTGACGCCGCCAAAGATGCGGAACAACGAGCCGACCATCTCCGCGACAAACGACCACGCCACGATTGCATAGATCACCGTGCCGCTCAGGCGCTCATTGATCGAAAACGCGAAGGGTCCGAGTGAAAACCTAAGGAGCGAGATTGGCACGACATTCACTCCCCCTTCCAGCTTCTTGAGGGAATCAAACCGAGCTCGACAACAGGGCCCGAGCAGATGATCTCATGCCAAACTCGCTCAGCACGAGGCGGACCATTCGCGCCAGCGAGGCACATGAAGCCGAGCAACGCCCGTCCTGCGATATTTAGGGAACGATCACCATCCGCACCGTGTCGGTGATCGAAGCTCCGACATTCGATGATCCCGCCATCACTACGACGACATCCCCGGAATGCACCGTTCCGGTTGCTCGCAGTCGATCAAGCGCGATCTCGACCAACTGTGTCATGTCCGTCGCATTCGATACCACGACGTCGTCTATTCCCCACGAACCTTTCAGCTGAAGTGCCGTATTTGGATTGGGCGTAATCGCAAGAATCGGCATCGGAGGGCGAAAACGCGAGATTGCTCTCGCGGTCGCTCCTGACCGAGTGCAGGCAACGATCGCCGCAGCTCGCTCCTCCATTGCCGCGCGCCAAGCTGAACCGGTGATCGCTGCAGTCACTCGAAATGCCGGACTGTTCTTGCCCGATGCCTCTTGAACTCCAAGCCCAGAGCCCCAGCGCTGATAGTCGAAGTACTCCTCGGTCTTTCTGACAATCCTGTCCATGGCACGCACGACGCCTACCGGATCATCCCCGATCGCAGTCTCACCGCTCAACATGACTGCGCTCGCACCGTCGAGCACCGCGTTTGCAACATCAGTTACCTCTGCGCGCGTGGGAACCTGCGAGTGCGTCATCGATTCGAGCATCTGGGTCGCAACGACTACCGGTGCGGCGTACCTGATTGCAATTCGAACGATCTGTTTTTGTAGATGCGGCACGTCTTCGATGGGCAGGCGAACGCCGAGATCACCTCGAGCGACCATGATCGAGTCTGAAACCTGGACAATCTCTTCGAGGTTGTCAATGCCCTCGGGAGTTTCGATCTTTGCCATCATCATCACATCAGGCCGTGAGAGGACGTTTCGCGTCGAAACCATGTCAAATGCTGTCCGCACAAACGAGACCGCAAGAATCTGGAAGTTCTCCTCGCGAAGAGCTTCGAGTCGTGCACGATCTTCAGGCGTCGGAAGCACATCGTTGACAAGCGAGCTCGGCAGGGAGAGACCGGGTTTCCCCATCACCGTTCCGCCCGAGATCACTCGCGTCTTGGTCATTGGCCCAGGGGTGACAACCTCGAGTGAGATGCCTCCATCTCCAATGTGCACCTGATCGCCAGGAAGGAGGAGATGCAAAACATCGTGACGTTCAACCGCGATACGCACTGCGCTCGAGGTATCCTCAAATGCTTCGACCAGATCGATCTCGTCTCCGAGTTGCAGAGATACGGGACTTGCGCCAAACGATCCCGCGCGAATCTTTGGTCCAGGAATGTCGACCATCAGAGCGTTCATTGGCGCGAGCTCTCTGACGTGGCGCAATCGCTCGATCCCCGAGGCAATATCTCCGTGGGCAAAGGAGATACGAAAGACATCGACTCCTGCGCGAACGAGATCACGGACAATATTGTCGGCCGTCGATGCCGGCCCGAGTGTTGCCACGATTTTGGTGCGCCGCACGTTAGAACCCTCTCTCTTGGCTCTCATCGTAGATGAGAATCGGCGCGCTTCGTCAGGCGCCCGAGTCGAATGTGATACCGAAGTCCAAGTTCCGCGATGAGCATCGCTCCGACAATCAGCGCGCCCCCTGAAATGACAGGCCCACTCAGATGCTCGCCTCCGAACCATGCGACAAGTCCTGCGAAGACCGGTTCGAGCGTAAATACGATTGCCGCGCGCGTCGGAGAGATATACGACTGCGCCCACGCCTGAACGACAAACGCGAGCGACGTCGCGATCACGGCTGTCGAAATGACTCCGAACCAGGCCAAAGCCCCGTGCGCAATGATCGAAAAATGCGGAGCGCTACCGAGTGTACAGACGACCGAAACGGTGAGTAGCTGGAAGAACGCGAGCGCGTAGATTTCCTCACCCTCTGACCAGGCTCCGAGGCCGACGATCTGAAGCGCATAACAGATGGCGCCGAATATCGAATAGCCCTCGCCAAGTCCAAAGCTGATTCCAGTCATCGAAAGCACACCGAGACCAAGCGTCGCAACGATGACCGCAACAATCGTCGAGGTCGAGGCACGATGGTGCAACATGGGCCACGCAATGATCGGGGTGATGATGACGCACAGTCCCGTTAGGAAGCCCGAAAGTGCAGCAGAGGTATAGCGGAGGCCAAGCGTCTGAAAGATATAGCCGCCGCTCAATGCAAGGCCGAGAACGGCTCCGTGCATCAGAGTACGCGAAGAAATCCTCAACAGAGAGCGTGGGCGGAGCAGAACGAGAACGAACGATGCAATCCAGAACCGCAATGCGAGAAACCCCATCACTGGCATCGTTCGAGTTACGTTCTTTACCAGAAGAAATGTCGAGCCCCACGCGGCGGTGACGAACACCAGCAACACAAGACCAAGAATTTCGCGACGCGTGTGGACGCGCACCTGCATGTTCATGTCGACCCCGTGACTCAATTTTCTACGCGGGCCTTAGTGCAGCCTGTGCCCACCAATGCTGAACTATCCACCCCTCACCGGCAACCCGACCTAACCTAGCGCTATGTGTGGTCGATACGTGCTGGCGACACCGGTCGGCGAACTCGCCGCGTACTTTTCTGCCCAGATGTCACCCTCGCTCTCGAACAGCTTTCACCCCTCATGGAACATTCCCCCCACAACAGACATCATCGCGGTGACAGCAGACCGCTCCGGCTCGCGCAACCTCGATCTGTTTCGCTGGGGTCTTGTGCCATCATGGGCGAAAGACCTGTCCTTTGGCGCAAGGACCATCAATGCTCGAGCCGAGACCGTCGCGACAAAGCCCTCGTTTCGATCCGCGTTTCGCTCACAGCGATGCATCATCCCAGCCGACGGATATTTCGAATGGAAGACCACCGCAGGTGAGGTGAAACAGCCGTATTACTTCAATCGCCGTGATGGTTCACCTCTTGCTTTTGCCGGACTATGGGAGCGCTATGAACTCCAGTCTGAAGCTCATAAACAGCCACGGTCGGTCTTTACCTGCGCAATTATCACGACTGCTGCAAGCAGCGATGTCGAGGCCATCCATAACCGAATGCCAGCGATCCTCGATGGGAGAGACTCCTGGGGGCGCTGGCTCGACGGCTCCCTGAGCAATCGCGAAGAATTACTTGCAATGTGCCAACCCGCTCCTTCGGGCACGCTCAGGATGCAACGAGTCGCGTCCCTGGTAAATAGCGTCAGAAACAATGGTCCTGAACTGATCGAAGAGCTCAAGGACCGCCCGAGTCTCTTCTAGTTCGCCCGCAAGCTCGATTGTGAGCTGCTCGGGCACCGGCGGCGAATCACATCCATTTCAATGATGATCAGTGCAGAGTTATTCCGCGCGCGGATTTTCCAGCCGGAGTCTGAATGAACACGCTCGCGCCAACAAAAGCGACTCCGCGAGGAACAAGCACAATCGAGACATTTGGGTCACCGACAGGAATGGTGCCATTCGATACGAAATGTGTTGCGTGATACGTGCCAATCAAGACTGCACTCGCACCCGCAAGATGTGTCCCAAAGAGAACCACCATCGAACTCGGGGATCCGACCATCGTGCTGAAGGTGACATGGGTCAGCGACGGCGCAGCTCGGCTGAGATAGATATAAGAGGCGCTTGATGCATCAAAAGGCGCGCACCAGATCTCGTTACATGGCTCGATGATGAACGGGCCCGATCTCCCCGGAGGAATGCGCACCGATAACGACGTGCTGTGAACGCTGCGGAGCGATCTGCCTGAAACGGTCATCGAGTTGCTCGGTCGCACCACATTGACAAACCGGACAGTCGTCACTCCGAGCAAGTCCGTGCCGGTCACGGTGACAAAACTGCCTCCGTGTTCGCTGCCAGAGGACGGAGAGAGAGCTGTCACCGAGGGGACCCCGAGAAAGGAGAAACCCTTTGGCTTCGAAAGACCCGCAGCACTTTGCACTGTCACTCCGTCTTTCAGCACCTTTCCGGCGAGGCGAAGCGCCATCGGCGCTTCGAGATCAATCTCGTCATCTGTAATTGATCTGATCTTGATCTGCTGTGAATCAACACGGTCCGCGGGGCCGAAGTTGACCCAGTCAAGGGTATTCAGACTGAATCCATGGCCGATGATCCGTACGAGCGTCCGACCCTTTGGCGATGCAGGGTTCGGTCGGATCGCCAAAATCGACGGAGTTGGGGCGTAGTCATATTCCGTCGCGCCGGGAAAGACCTCGACCGGTCCGCTCGAGGTGATTGTCCCAAGCGGGTTATAACTCACTGACCCTGTCAGAACCGGAAGAATCGTCGCCTGAGCGCTCGCACCATTCGCGTTCGATACGACTACCTGTGTCTGACAAACCGTCGCGGGCGAAAACCCGGAACCTGCAGCACACGCCGTCGATCCAATCTCGGGAGGCACTGTTGCAACGAGAAGATAGTCTGACACGACCTTTATGGAAGTTGCTGGTTGTCCACCGATCGTGACCACTGGCGTGCCGACTGAAAATCCACTCCCATAGATCGAGATCGCGTTGCCCCCTGCCAGATTGCCTGCCGAGGGATTCACTCCACTCACACTTGGCACAACAAATGTCCCCGACTCGCTGACATATTCAAATACCATCTTCGAACTCGCGATCGAGGTCGCCGAACCTGTGACTGTCGTTTGTGTGATGCTGACCGCTGCCGGGCCTGCGGACGAGAGTGACGCGGCTGATGGCGTTGTCGTTGCCGCAGGTGTAACAGCCGAAATTGTGGTAGCGCTTGTCGAGATCACCTTTGCCGACACGCCGCCGACGGTCACCGTTACGGTAGCTCCCGGAGCAAGTTGCTGCGCGAGTGAGATCGTAACGGTCGTCGCTCCGCCGAGAGGTCCGTAATCAGGCGAGATGCTCAATGGGACCGGGCGCGCAACCACCACTGATGCCGCCTGCGCGGCCTGCGCACAGAGTGTGCTCGCAAGACCGGGCTGACCGTCAGGATTCGTCACGATCGGCGATCCGAGACCGCCAACCATGTTGTAACCAGGCGATGCCCGATACCCAAGACCCAACTGAAATGCATCATTGGTTCCAAGCGAGATGGCATGGAAGTTTGTTGCGTAAGAACTCGCTGCCGCCGCATAGAGAAGGGGTGGCACGAAACCAAGATCTGCTCCGCCCTGAGTCACTCCAAGTGCTGTGCATGTGGTGCCAGCCGACCCCGATGAAGCGATCTCCGCGAGTACCGCCGCCCAGATAGGCGCAGCCGCCGAGGTACCACCGATCGTCGTCCAGCCATTTTTGCCAAATGAAGTGGAATAGACCGTCATGCCAAGGACAGAGTCTGCAGAGGCACTGACATCGGGAACCTGTCGGTCGAAGGGCGCGGACACCCCGGGAACTCCAGAGCCAGACTGCCATGAAGGACTCGACCAGTTCTCGCTTGTTCCACCGCCTCCTGCCCCACCTTGTGACCCGGCGTTCCAGGCGATCTCACTTGAGGGGCCCAGCGGTTGGACATCACTTCGCAGTGAGGTTCCCCCGACACCAAGCACATAGGGCTGACTTGCGGGATCATCGACGGAGAGGTACGGAGCAACCGGACTGTTGCTGCCAAATGGCGTTGTTGCACAATCATCCGACCCGCTATCACCGGTAGCCGCAATGACTGTCTGGCCCTGCGCAGCCGCCTCTTCGAAGATGAAATTCTCGACTTGACGCGCACCGGGGGAGGTCGAGTCAAGCAGCTGCTCACATTCACCCCAGCTTGTCGTAATCAAGTTTGCACTATCGGAGCTGACAATGGCGTTGTAGGTGTCGAGCGTGCCAATCGTCGTATTCGGCGCCTCATAGACATCGATCGTTGCGTCAGGGGCAAGCGCGCTGAGGCTCTCGATGTCAAGTACCGATTCTCCCGAACCAGCTCCGCGAAGGGTGAATCCATCAATCGAGAGACGGTGGATCTGATTCACGTGGCTCTCGCCGAAATAGCAACGGTCAAAGGTTGCGATATCACTCTTTATGAAAGGCTCGAGTTCAACGACCGCAATAGTCTGGCCCTTGGCGAGATCATTTGCACCATAAAGCGGATTGAGGCCATAGGCAGAGGCGATCTGGCTCTCGGTCCAGCCACCGCTGTAATGCGTCGCCAGCGCTGCCGACGAACATGCAGTCGGATTCATTCTTGATGAGCCAATGGCGCTCGAGCTCAGATCTGTTGGCATGCTCTTTTGAGTGTCGAGCATTGAATGGGCAAAGGCAACATTGTTCAGTCCGACGACGGCGCTGATGTCATTGGCAAATCCTGCCGGGAAAAATGCGTTCGAGGTAAGTCGCCACCCGAGTGTCCCATTCCCGATGCTGACAGAAACAAGGTGTGCGCGTAATGATGAAGAGAGCGTCGCCACTGAGCCACTCGCATGAAGCATCAGATGGTTCGACGAGAGGGCGCCAATCTTGAGTCCGAGGTCGCCTATCTCGTGAGTAACCCGAGCAATCGTTGCCGGTGTTGGTCCAAATCTGTCTGCGACATCCGTGGGTGAGAGGAACCGGTGATAGATCGGGCTGCCCGGTGTTGAAATTTCGCGCGCCACGTCCGCGAGAGCGAGCGCATTGTTCGGAGTAAGCGCGAAGGCGAGTTGTAGCTGACGCGCGCGAGGTAACGGACCAAGCTCACGCGCATCGTGGGGCAGCGTTGCTGGAGCAGCAATGACAAAGGCACCTGAAGTTGGCGCCAACGATTTCATAGAGGCAGTGGTTCCAAAATTGACAGATGAACTCAACCCGGAGATCCCGCCAAATTGTTGAACACTGCTGAAACGGATCGATGGGGCAAGTCCAATGACCACAAAGGCGATGATCACCAAAACAAAGTTGCGAAACCACAGGGGCCGCATGGAGTCAGCGATCAATCAACGCTACAAGGCGTGTTGCAGTTGGCGTGCGGACAGATCCGTTTCGATGGCCCATTCAATCTGAGCCCCGCCTAAATTGCTTTGAGCGCTGAATCTCTTGAGTGAGCTCACCATCAGTAGAGATTAGGCACATCTCAGCCAAAACCGCGGCCGGCAGGCGTTGTCCGCACCCAGTGCGCACCAAAAACTCTCGAGCCATTCGAAGAGCGCTACAAGGGACTAGACAGATACCTGGGTTTCGGTCGGAATCGTTGCGAGATAACCGCGTTGGCGGCGATGTTTCATCGCGTAGAGCGAGGCAAACACCGAGACGAGATAGAGGAGATAGACACCGAGCTGCAGAGCCGTAGGGTGATCGGCGTAGCCAAAGAAGCTGTGAAAGATGTCACCGATCGAGGACGACTCGGAGATGAAGTGTGAGCTGTCCCAAAGGGGAGTCCGCAGAAAGGGCAGCCATCCAAGATGTTGCATGTTCTCGACGCTGTCTGCGACAAGCCCTGCGGCAAAGACCATCAAAAGAGACCCAACAACGGTGAAAAGCTTTCGCATATTGATCCGTCGCCCAAACCGAAAGATCGCCATCGAGAGCGAGAGACCAGCGATCAATCCGACGAGGGCTCCCCAAATCGTTCCACGGGTTCCAGTCGCAAAGACAATCGCAAGCGTGAAGACCGCCGTTTCGAGTCCCTCACGACCAACGGCCTGAAAGGCAAGGACTGAAAGTCCAAAACGCTGGCGTCCGCTCATGAGCTGACCGACTTTGTCTGCCATCTCAGAGGAGATCGAATGCGCGTGACGTCTCATCCAAAAGGTCATGAAGGTCAAGATCACTGCCGCGACCAGATAGGTAAAGGTCTCAAAGATCGTCTGAAAGGTCGTCCCGCTGTAATGGCGGATTGTGAAATAGATCGCCACCGATCCCACCAGGACGAAGGCAAACGCAGCACCAACACCATAAAAGACGTCTCGGAAGTACTCGCGCTTTCCCATACGGTCAAGGATTGCAAGCAAAATCGAGACGACCATGCTTGCCTCGATCGACTCTCGCAAAAAAATCACGCCCACTGCAATCACGTCTATTCCCGCTCCAGCTCGATCGATGAATTTCAGGTGTGCCTGATAATATCAATATCAGGCGTACCTGACTATAGCGGGCAAGTTCGCAATGCGATGTTTCTGCAACGAGGGTTCCGGCGGCCCTCTGGCACCTCTGGGCGCCCGCATTCACCGGGATTTTCCAAGATCGATGGCCTCGGCCTCGAAGACTCCCGACACCGCCAGATTGTGACCAAAAATTTGCCGGAGATGTGCACGATTGTCGGTCCTTTTCGGCTAGCGTTTCATGCTCGGCTAGGACGTGCGTGACACGACAGGTGTCTCGGGCACTCGTCGAATTGACCATATCCACAACAACTACCCACCGAACAGCCTGTGCCACAGGCGGTTCTACGGAGGCGATAGCAGCGGTGATCCACCGCACCGGCGAAAGGACGTACGTGACCAACTCCATTGATGAGGCCGCCCCCCCTGATGTCAAGCGTGCACTTAGCACCTCAAGCGACATTTTCAATGAGCGAGAGTCGAGCGTCCGTTCGTACTGCCGCTCCTTTCCAGCCACATTTTCTTCAGCTAAAGGCGCCTATCTCACTGACGCCGAGGGCCGCTCGTATATCGACTTTCTTGCCGGCGCAGGTGCGCTCAATTACGGGCACAATCACGACACCATCAAGGCAGCGCTCATTGAGTACATCACTGAAGATGGACTTACTCATGGCCTGGATATGCACACCGTCGCCAAGCAGCACTTCCTTGAGACCTTAGAGCGCCTCGTCCTAAAGCCCCGTGGGCTTGACTACAAGGTCCAGTTCACAGGACCGACCGGTACGAATGCCGTAGAAGCGGCGCTCAAGATTGCCCGGAACGTCACCGGACGAACGGGCATCTTCTCGTTCATGGGCGGCTATCACGGCGACAGTCTCGGCAGTCTTTCCGCGACTGCGAACCGCACACACCGCGAAGCTGCCGGAGTGCCTCTTCACGACGTCACCTTTCTCCCCTTCCCCTCGGGCGTGATGAGCGATATCGACACGCTGACCTATCTGAGGAGCGTATTGCTCGACTCGCATTCTGGGATCGAACTTCCCGCTGGCATCATCGTCGAGACAATTCAGGCCGAGGGTGGCATCAACGTTGCACCGATTGCGTGGCTACGAGAGCTCCGCACGATCTGTGACGACCACGGCATCATCTTGATCATCGATGAGATCCAGACAGGGTGCGGGCGCACCGGGCCGTTCTTTTCATTCGAGCGCGCGGGCATTGTGCCAGACATCGTTACGGTCTCAAAGTCCATCAGCGGATACGGTCTGCCGATGTCGCTCACGTTGTTAAAGCCCGAACTTGACACCTGGCAGCCCGGTGAACACACCGGCACCTTCCGGGGCAATCAACTCGCATTCATAGCCGCGACGGTCGCCATGGAGCTCTTTGAGATAGAAGAGATCTCAGAAAAGGTTGCAAAGCACGAGAGAACGATCGAGACCAGTCTTGAGCGGCTCAACGCAATTGACAAGCGGATCGAAATCCGGGGCATCGGAATGCTCTGGGGTGCAGACACCGCGGCGATTGATCCGAACGGCGAGCTTGCACGTGAGATCTCGCAGCGCTGCTTTGCTGAGGGCCTGATTATTGAGCGAGTGGGAAGAAACGACACCGTCTTGAAGATTTTGCCGCCACTCAACATTGATGAGGCGACACTTGAGGCTGGACTTGCAATTCTCACCGACGCAACGAGGTCATGTCTCAACCGATAGATCGCCCCGAGCACGATTCCATACTCGAATCGCATATCAAAGCAGTCCAGGAGAGCGAGCAAGTCTCGTTTCACATGCCCGGACACAAAGGTGGACAGGGCGCGCCGGCACGGGGTCGGCGACTTCTTGGCGACGCGGTCTATTCTGCTGACCTGAGCGAGTTGAGTGGTTTTGACTACCTCCACGGAGCCAAGTCAGCCCTGGCGGATGCACAGCAGCACGCCGCGCAACTTTTTCAATCAGATCAGACCTGGTTCCTCGTCAACGGTGCAACTGTTGGCAACATCGCAGCGATCTGCTCGGTTGTCGGAGATGGCGATGCGTTTCTTGTCGCGCGCGACTCGCACCGAAGTGTTTACGCGGGAATTGCTCTCGCTGGCGCACGACCAATCTATCTCGCACCGGCACACAACGACGCGCTTGACGGTCTTTTCGGCATCAAGCTCAATGAGCTCGAAGGCGCATTGGCCATGCATCCAGAGGTCAAGGCGCTACATGTCACCTGCCCGAGCTATTACGGATTTACGATTCCACTGCATGCGATCGTGAAGCTCGCTCACGATCGTGATATTCCCGTGATTGTCGATGAGGCACACGGTTCGCACTTTATCTTCGATGACCGATTCCCTGACTCTGCACTCACATGTGGAGCAGACCTTGTGGTGCAGAGCCCGCATAAGACCCTCGGTTCGTTGACCCAGTCTTCGCTCTTGCATCAAAAGGGAGACCGAATTGACCGAGCGAAAGTCAGCGCAAACCTCTCCATGCTGCAGTCCTCATCTCCATCGGCGATTCTTCTGCTTTCGCTCGATCTAGCTGTTGATGAGATGAAGTTGTACGGACATGAACGCTGGCAAGAGGTAATGACGCTCACTCAATTGGTCCGTCGAGAAATCAGTGCTATCGAAAGAGTGCAGGTATACGGCGATGAGGTCATCGGCTCGCCTGGTATATCGGGATATGACCCGACAAAGATTGTCATCGACGTAGACCAACTCGGCACCACGGGATTTGCCGCCGGGCGCTGGCTGCACGAGGAGTGGAAGATCAATCCGGAGTTCTCTGACCTGAGACGGATGGTTTTTTCGATCACGCTCGGAGACTCAGAGCAAAGTGCCCAGGTCCTCATCGATGCAATTCGAGCGCTCGGTGAGAATCGTCATCTGTTCGAAGCGCATCCGAACCTCATCTCCCTCTGGCCGGGTGTCCTGCCTGCCGAACGGATGAGCCCCAGACAGGCCCAACAGAGCAAGAGCATCTCGATCGCGACAGCTAAAGCAATTGGAAGCATCAGCGCTGAGATGATTGTTCCCTACCCTCCAGGTGTCCCTCTGCTCGTTGCTGGCGAAGAGATCAGCAGGGAGGTCGTTGACTCCATGATCCAGCTATTTGGTTCGGGCTGTCGAATCGTCGGCCTCGCCGATCCCACCGGAGATACGCTTCGCGTCGTGTGCGAGGATTAACCTTCGACCTCTGGCGCACGCGGATACCGCGTTGCGCGCGAGGTCGCCAGAAATCTGTCGAGGAGAGCAATGCAACGCTCTCGCGCCTGTGGAAGAAATGTACGCGAATCGTCCATGATCTGATCGAAGTCGGCCCCAATGCGATTCAGAGAGTCTCGACCTTCGTCACACCATCGCGCAATTGTGTCAAATGTCACTTCCGGATGAAATTGGAGCGCGAGCGATCTCCCATACCAGTATGCCTGGGGACCGCTCCCAGATATCGCCAGCGACGACACATCATTCGCGTCATTCCAGCGATCGAAGTGATACTGGAACCAAGGACCAGATGAGATCTGGGATTCATCACGAGAGGTGATCATCTTCCAGCCAATCTCTGGGACAGCCGAGGGGGAAACTTCCAAGCCAAGCGCGTTGGAGATCTGGTGCCCGCCAAAACAGATCCCGAGAATGGGAATATCCGCTGCCTGAGCGCGCACGACGAGATCGCGCTCGGCGTCGATGGACTCTTTAAATCCCTCGTCATAAACCGACCAGTCAGAGCCAAGCAAAACGAGCAGGTCGACCTGATGTTCAAGATCTTCTAGAGAACACGGCTCTTCCCGCACGTAACGCCGCAGATCGGCACCGTGATCCAATAGACGCTCACCAACGTATCCGTCGTCTCCATCACCCTGGTTTGCGATCACTGCCACACGCACAAATCCGCCTCCAACCGAGAATTACAGCACGCGAAAGCGTACCGCTCTCAGCGCGTGGTCCCGCCTCTCCTTTCGCCCAAGAGGAGGACATGTTTGGCCGAGAGAACGGTCCGTGACTGACAATCACCAAGACCCTAACGCTTGCATTGCGACGTGACACAGCGCGATGTCAGAGCCTCAAGTACTCGCCAGACGAGTGATCAGGCGCGTTCTCTGATCAATCGAGCAGAGGACCTAGTCGACACTGTTGGCAAGGTTGCCAACAAGACGGGGATCGTCAAGGAAAAGTCCTGCAATCGGCCAATTGAGCAGCTCTACGAGTTCATCGACAACATCGGCGCCACCCATATAGACCACGAGACCATCCTCGCGCCAGCGCAACGCGTCGTCGCGCGTCATGAAAGGGCGATCAATGCTTGCCATGACCGCGGGGATCTGTGCCATGAGTTGATAAAGATTGATTGGCCGCGCGTGCAATATTGCCAGCAGGTCAATCTCGGGGTCATGTTGAGCAACTTCATTGAGGATTTTGTGATCGAACGAGGAGAGCAGCACTTTGTCCTTGCGACTACCTAGGGCGTCGAGCACCACTCTTACAAGACGTGCGTCATAGATCGCGCCGGCCTTGAGTTCGATATCGATCCAGAGTTTTCCAGACAGTGCCTCCAAGACCTCTTCAAGGCGCGGAATCACTGCGCTCGCTCCGTTGGGATGGATGACGCGTTGGCCGGCAAACTCCTCGTAAAGACAATCACCCACCCACCGTTGGGTCATTCCGGGCTCTTTGGGATCACGGTGGAGGTAATGCTCGCCGTTGTGAACCCAGAAGAACGGGTCGTGCAAGACCACGGGGATACCATCAGCAGTGAGCTGTGCATCAAGTTCAATCCCGCCAGCACCGAGTTCGAAGGCGAGGAGAAAAGCCTCCATGGAGTTTTCCGGTGCAAGCGCGGATGCGCCGCGATGAGCAAACACAAAGGTCCCCGAAGTCGAATTTGGCATGGGTGATCTCCTAATCAAGTTCATGACCCTCCAGAGTCAGCGAAAACACACGATAAAAGCGTTGCCTGCAGGCGATGCGCTGCCTCGGGGCTCGCGGCAACGAGAGGTCCGGACTCGCCAAATACGTATGAACCGTGACGCGACAAGACGGTGCCTCCTGCTTGTTCAACAAGCGCAATGCCCCCTGCGACATCCCAGATACTTGGCCCAGCATGGACGACGCCATGCACTACACCTGAGGCGACGAGCGCGAGGGCAAGGGCTCCCGAGCCAATCGTGCGAGGAGAGCCTCCGGCTGCAATCACCGAGTCCTGGACCGGTGCAAGTACAGACGGCGAGACGCCCGATGGAACCTCAATGAGCACGATCTGGCCAGCGAGGTCGCCGCCGGGAGAGACCGATATGGTTTTGTCATTCTTTTGACTGGCATGAGCACCGTGGCAGGCGAGATAGACATCATCGCGATATGGGTCCACGACCAGCCCAGCGATTGCTCTGCCCGCCTCTAGAACTCCAACCGAGGAACAGGCGATTGGAAAACCATGCACGAGGTTCATCGTGCCATCGACTGGGTCGACTACCCAGTTGCGGCCATCCATCGAACGGTTTGCCCATCCGCCCTCTTCTCCGAGAAAACCGTCTTCGGGAAATACTGCGCGGGTGAAATCAAAGATGAGC
>Ga0307372_10006336_pt1 | contig 17360 bp, 9 predicted proteins | sample OX1MG_FD_202533 | JGI IMG/M metagenome (GOLD analysis project Ga0307372, IMG submission 202533) | Soil microbial communities from Risofladan, Vaasa, Finland - OX-1 | ecosystem: Environmental > Terrestrial > Soil > Coastal area > Acid sulfate soil | place: Finland: Risofladan, Vaasa | collected... | reverse complement strand
GGTTTTGTCGCCTTTTTCACGTTCCTCGCTGGCGCTTCGGGTTGGTGTACGGCACCTGCGTACCGGGTTCGGCGAAGCTTTACAAGATGACTGACAGAAACTCAAACGGGGTCCGGGGTCCGGGACTTGGGACTTGCACCCCCCTGTCCAGGTTATTGCGGCAAGCGTTTTCAGGCAAATCGAGCAAGCAACGCAACAAGCAACAAACAAACGACTTACGAATAAAAAGATGGAAGAGCGGGCGTTGTTTTCCGCAACTGCAACCCTTCACGCGAACGCGGCGGACGGCACAGCGGAGTGTGCCTGCTACTTTCAAGACCTGTCGGCCTGGGAAGGCCAACCCCTAATCACTAACCCCTAACCACCAACCACTAACCACTAACCACTAACCACCAACCACTAACCACTAAATAATGTCCGCGAAACTGCGCTCGACGCGGCGGAAATACAAACAGCCGCCGATCAACAGCAACACCGAAACCGAAAGCGAAACCGCCAAGGCCCACAGGTCGAGCGGGCCGCCCAGCGTCGCCTGGCGAAAATTGAGGATCAAACCAAACGCCGGGTTGAACGGCATCAGGCTGTGCCACTTGGGACTGATCACCGAGTCGGCCTGCATGTAGATGGTCGGCGTGGCGAACATCCAAAGCTGAACCATGAACGGAACCACATAACGAAAGTCGCGATAGGCCACCGTCAAGGCCGACAACATCACCCCCACGCCCAACGCCGCCACCGTCAGCCCGATCACCAGCAAAGGAGCCAACAACAGCCCCCAGCCGGGCATCACCCCGTAATACAGCATCATGGCCAGCAGCATGCCGCAGGCCACCGCCAGGTCGACCAGCGCGGCCGCCACCGCACCCATCGGAATGAACAGCCGCGGAAAGTAGACCTTGGTCACCAGGTTCTGGCTGCCCACCACGCTGGAGCCAGCCTGCGAAATGGCCGTGGCGAAAAAGGTCCACGGCAACAGCCCGGCGAAGGCGAACAGCGGATACGGCAGGTCGCCGCTCGACATGTTGCCCAAGCGGCCCAGGAACAGGCTGAACACGACCATCGTGGCGAAGGGCTGCAACACGGCCCAGGCGGCGCCGAGCACGGTCTGCTTGTAGCGGACCTTGACGTCGCGCCAAGTAAGGAAATAGAGCAGCTCGCGATAACGCCACAGCTCGGCCAGATCGACGAACTTCCAGCCCGGCTTGCGCTCGATGATCGTGACGGGCAGCTCGTCGTCGGAGTCATTATGGATTATGGATTTTGGATTTTCGATTTGGTCGTGGCGAGCGGCAGGCGTGAGCGTGCCGGTGGCGCCACCGCCGTCGGCGTCAGGCGGGAAAGCCTGGCCTACGGTTTCGTCGGTCGGTTCGAGTGTGATGTCGTGAGCCACGAAGAGAGAGTTCGGGGGTCAGGGTTCAGGGTTCATCGCTACGGCGAGAGCTTCCGCCCGGCGGGTGGCAAGCTCCGGAACGCCACAGAGGGCGTTCCCGACAGAGGCATCGAGGCGGAGCAGGTCCGCCAGCGGGGCGAGCCGGGCGGACCAGGTGTGGTGCTCTTCGACAAAGGCCTGGCCGGCCGCGGCCAGGCGGTCGCGCTCGGCGGGGTCGTCGAACAAGAGCGAAATGGCGGCCAGCCACTCGTCGGGCGTGTCGGCCCGCAGAACGTGCTCGCCCGGAACCAGGTCGAAGCCCTCCAGGGCGGCGCTCGAGGAGATCACCGGCTTGCCCAGGGCGGCTCCTTCCAGCACCTTGTTTTGGATGCCGCGGGCCACTCGCAAGGGCGCGATGGCCACGGTGGCGGCGACCACGAACGGCCGGATGTCGGGCACCTGGCCCACCAGCTCGACGCCCGGCAGCGAGGCCAGCTCGCGAACGGCGGAGAGCGGATTGCGGCCGACCAGCGAGACGACGGCTTGCGGATAACGGGCACGGACGCGCGGCAAGACCTGGCGGCAAAACCAGGTGACGCCGTCGATGTTCGCCCGATAGTCGAGAGCGCCGACGAACACGAGAGATTTTGGATTTTGGATTTTGGATTTTGGATTGTGGAAGTAATCGAGATCGACGCCGTTGGCGATGGCATGCACGTTGGCCATCGGACAAAAGCGATGCAGCAGCCCGGCTTCGGGTTGGCTGACGACGAGGAGCGCTTCGGTTTGATGAGCAAGATTCATTTCGAGCTTTCGCACGCGGCGGCCTTCGAGCGCGAACAGCCGGCGTTTGAGGCCGCGGGCCGTGGCGGCGTAGTCGAACCACTTCTGACTGTCGACATCCACCAGGTCGCAGAACTTCGCCACGCCCGACAACGCCGGCAGGTCGAGATAGGGAGCCATGCTCGAACAGAAGGCCACCACGCGGTTGTAGCGCGTTTCGCTCGCCCAGTCGGTCAGGGTCCGCACAAGCTGCCGCGAATGAAACAGACCCTCCGTCGCCGAGCGTCCGCGGGCCAACGAGCGGGCGGCGTGAAACCAGCGAACACGGCGGTCGAGCGGCACGATGGCCACGCGCCGGCAGACGGCCGCCAGCGCCCGGCGCTGTTCGTCGGTCACCGGCTCGTCGGCCAGGCAAGCCACGTCGACTCGGGCATGCTCGGCCAAGAACCGCAGCAGGTGCCAAGAACGAATGCGGTCGCCCCGGTCGGGCGGGTAAGGCAGTCGATGGACGAGGTAAAGCAGGTTCACAATTCACGGAGCGCCACAGAGGGCGCTCCCTACAGACTCATGGGCGTGTTGAGCGATGACGTCCGAGACACGGCCGAAGCGGAAGCGGGCCAACAGGCGGTCGAGCTTGGCTTCGGTCGAGGCCAGGTTCACGCGGTGCCGCAGTCGCGAGAGCCGCGTGCCGGCCGGCAAACGAGGCTGACCGGGATCGACTTCCCAGGGATGAACATAAAACATGAACGGCCGCCCGGCATGGTTGATTCGTTCGAGGCAGCGGATCGTCAGCGACAATGGATAAAGCCGGAAATAGCCGCCGCCCGACACCGGCAAATTCACGCCGCTCACGCGCGACACCGAGGGCGGAAACTCCCACAGCGGGCCGGCCGGCGTGTCGAGGCGATGAATGTGCCGCTGGGCGCCGGGCACCCCGTAGCGATCGTGGTGAATCGGAAAGACGCTCGAATCGCAAGTGATGCCGTGCTCGGCCAGGATGTCCAGCGCCCACAGCGAGCGGCGGGTGATGGAAAAGCTGGGTGCCCGATAGTTCGCCACGGCCTGACCGGTGATGCCTTCGAGAATGCGGAGCGACAAGACGAGATCCTCGCGGAACTCGTCGGGCGACAGGTGGTAAACCAAGCGGTGCCAGTAGCTGTGCGAGCCGAGCTCGTGCCCGGCCGATTGAATCTCGCGGACCAGTTCGGGGAAGCGTTCGGCAACCCAGCCCAGCACGTAGAACGTGGCCCGCGTGTTGTGCCGGGCAAGCAGATCGAGCAGGCGATAGGTGCCACGGGCGACCCGGCTTTCGAACGTCGACCAGTCGTCGCGGCGGATGTGCCGCTCGAAGGCGGTGACCTGGAAGTAATCTTCCACGTCGACGGTGAAGGCGTTTTGCAGCATGGGGGGAATGGCGAATTGCAAAATGCAAATGATGAATTGTTATCTTGGGCGGCGGCGGGCGGCGGCGGGCACTTCGTCCGACCAGGGGCCGGCGTGTCCGTTGTGGCCGTTGGCCGCTGGATGGACATGGCCGTTCGTCTTGGCCAGCAGGCTGGCGGCAACCAAGTCGACGGTGGGCGACTCGTCGTCCGTGGCCATGGTCGCCGTCCCGGCGTCAAAGGCCGCGGGGGCCGGCAGGTAGGCGATTCGCTGCAGGCCGAACAAACGCGTGACGCGCGGTCCCTTGACCGCGAACAAGCGGGCACACGTGCAGGCGAAAATTCGCAGGTCGAGCCACAAGCTTCCCTCGCGAACATAGGCCAGGTCCAAAATCAGTTTGCGCCGCACGCTGTCGAGATTGGTATCGGGCGGCAGGTTGATTTGGGCCAGGCCGGTGACACCCGGAAGCACCAGCAGCCGGTCGAGATAGCCCGGAACGTCGAGGGCGAGCTTTTGCGTGAATTCAGGGCGTTCGGGCCGGGGGCCGATGAGTGCCATTTCGCCCTTGACGACGTTGATGAGCTGCGGGAGCTCATCGAGGTGCAGGCGGCGAATCCAACGGCCGACGCTCGTGATCCGCGGATCGTTCTGTTGGGTCCAGACCGGGCCGCTGGCCGCTTCGGCATCGATCCGCATGGTGCGGATTTTGTACATCACGAAGATGCGGCCGTGAAGACCGACGCGTGTTTGCCGGAAAACGGCGGGGCCGCGAGAAGTCAGGCGGACGACGAGCATGGTCGCCAAAATGATCGGCCAGCCGGCGGCCAACAGCAGCCACGCCGCGAGGCGATCGACCGCCCCCTTGCGGCACAGGTAGGCCGTGGGTGCAAGCCGCCCGCCAGCGTCGTTGTCGGCTGTGCGATCGAGCAATTCTCGCTCAACCGCCTCACTACGAAGGGCGTAACTCATGGATGCTGGCTCCCGTGCTTTCTAAAGGAAACAGGCAAGGAAAAAGGGACGGGCGAACGATGTGTTGGCGACGACTTCCACCGGCCGGCGTGCTTACCGCGACGGCCCACGCAGAATCTGGGCATCGACCAGCGGCAGCAACTCTTCCAAAAACTGCTGATAGGCCGGCGGACCGTCCTCGTCGTTGTCTTCGTCGTAAACCGAGGCCGCCTGCAACTTGTACAGCAGCCGATGACCCACAAACTCGAAGCGTGGCCGATCGGCCGCCACCCAGCCGTGGCCCGTGCTCCAACCGTAGATCACGTGCATCGCCCCGCCGCGCAAGGTGCGGGCGCGGAAATCGGCTTTCCAAAACGTGCCGCCGCCACGGGCAGGCGAAAGCAGCTCGATCCGCGTGCGCGGGCCGATTTGCTCAAAATCTTGACTGCTGTAGCAAACGTCCGGCGTATGGACCGACGTCGGTCCCGGCGGCCCGACGTGCAGGCCGACGCGAACCACGGCGCCGGTTTGCTGATGGCGATAGGTACACGACCGGCTTCCCGCGCATTCCAGCATCTCGGCCACGACGGGAATAAACGGCTCCGCGGTTTCCAGCCGCCAGGGACCGACCTGTTTGGGAAAGTTGGCAACCCGTTCGCCGGCCGCCGACAAGTTTGCCGGCGTGCCCCAGCGGTTGTTAAACGCCCCGGCAACGGCGCCCGAGGCGATGGTCAGCGCGATCAACAAGACGTAAGGAATTTGCCGGCGCGGGAGAAGCATCATGTGCGAGGCGTTTGAGTTCATGTCGGCTGGGAACAGGGGTGCGACCGCGGTCGCCGGTTCATTGCAAAGCCGTTTCGAGCCTGGTCAGGGCCGACTTTTCGTCGGGCGGCAGCACGGCCGAAGCCAGACCGCCTTGGCGCGCCTGCGCCAGCGACTTGCGTGCCGCCTCGAGCTTGCCCTGAAGCTGATAGGTCAGCGCGAGATGGAAATGGTAACGCGCGTCGCCGGGCGCGCTCGACAGCGCTTCCTGGAAGGCGTCCAGCGCCTCGGCCAGCTTGTGCTGCTGCATCAGCACCCAACCTTTGGAATCGAGCAACTCGGGATTCATGCCCGCGATCGCGATCGCACGGTCCATCAGGTCGGCGGCTTCCTCGCGCCCATCGGGCTTGAGCGACAGGATAAACGCCAGGTTGTTCATGGCGGGCAAGTGGCGCGGCCGCAACTTGAGCGTCTTGCGCAACAGATCGATCGCCTCGTCGTTGCGGCCGTCCATCAGGTATTTGATCGACATGCTGAACAGCAACTCCGGTTGGTCGGCGTGCTCTGCGAGGGCGCGCTCGAAAACCGGCCCGGCGGCCCGCTCGTCTTCTTCCGTCGGCCTGCCCACCGCCAGCACGTTGCTGAGCAACATGGCCGGCAACGGCGACGAGTCGTTCTGGGCCATTTCCAGGCAGAGCCGAATGGCCTCGCTCGTTCGTCCCTGTTTGTTCAGCCAGGACACCAGATCGCGGGTGGCCGAGGCATCGATTTCGATCGCCCGGCGATACGTTTGCTCGGCCGCTTCGGCCATGCCGACGGCGGCGTACAACTCGGCGGCCGCGACCACCGCCTTGGCCTGTTTCGGTTTTTCGGGCAAGGCCGCCAGGCGATCTTCGAGGAACGATTCGATTCGCGGCCCGATGTCGGTTGCCCGGTCCTGGTCCTTGAGCCAGCGCACCCGCAACGACAGCGTGCGCAAGCTGCTCGTTTCGGGTTCGGTCCGCGCCAACTCGTCGAGCCGGCCGGCGGCTTCGGCCGACCGTCCCGAGCGCAACAGGTTGTCGATATAAGCCGCCAGATGTTCGGGCGCGGGACGCTCGATGTTCACCAGCAGCTTCAACTGTTCGCGGGCTTCGGCCATCTTGCCTTGGGCCTCGTAGAGCCGGGCCAGCAGCAAACGGTCGATCGGCGCCGCCCGCTTGGAATCACCGGCCAGCGCTTCGAGCAATTGCTGGGCGTGCTGACGGTAGTCTGTGCCGCCGCGTTTCAGCAACAGGATCGCGTGCAGGCGCTTGTCGGCCGGCTCGATCAGCTCGTCGGCCTGGCCCTCGCCGAGCAGCTTCCAGGCGGTATCGAGGTTCTCTTGTGTTTCGCCGGTCGAGGTCAGCAGGTTGGCGAGCAACCGCGTCGTGACGTGATCGTTCGGGTCGATGTCGTGCGCGCGGCGCAGGCATTTTTCGGCAAGCTGCCGGTCTCGGGTATAAAAGTAGGTGCCCGCCTGCTTGTGTACGGCGGCCCGCTCGGGCGCGGCCTCGATCGCTTCCAGATAGTGCGACTTCGCCTGCTCGTGATCGCCGAGCGCCGCGTAGCCTTGGGCCAGAAAGAACGCCTTCACATCGCCCGTGAGCGACTCGGTTTGCTGGACCTCGTCGAGCAGCTTCGCCGCCGCTTCCGTTTGCCGGCTACTGATGTAAAACGACAGCAAGGCGGCCCAGTTGCGCGAGTCGTCAGCCGCGAGATCTCGCGCCCGCTTCAGTTCGACTTCGGCTTCCGCCAGCTTCGCCTCGTCGGCGGCCTCGGCCTTTGCCGACGCGTCGCGCTGGTTGGCCTCGCCGGCCAGCAGCATGCCCAAGCGCAAATGACGCACGGCGTCGTTCGGCTCTTTGGCGATCTGCTCGCGGGCCATCGCAATCGCGCTCGAGACGTTGCCTCGCCGAATGTCGATGGCCATGGCGAGCGGGGTCATTTCTTGGGGCAAGAGATTCGCATCGCGCAACTGGCTGAGGTAGCCGTCGGCTTCGGCAATCCGGTTCTGGCGGTAAAGCAGAAGGATCAGCGCGTCATAGATCGGCACCGACTTCAAGCCCAGGCGAATGGCCTGCGTGTAGGCCTGAATGGCCGTCGCCTCGTCGCGCACCAGCCCCGCTTCGAGCAGCCTGGCCTTCAGCAAGTATCCTGGCGCCCAGCCGGGCCTGAGCGTTTCCACCTGTTGCTGCAACTCCACGGCCTGCTGAAGCAGCTTTTTGGCGGCCGCCGAATCGTCTTTGGCGAGCTTGCCGGCCTGGGCCAGCAGTTGCTGGGCGCGATAGTAGCGCCAGTTGGTTCCATCCGGGCCTTCACGTGCCTCCAGATCCCGATTGCAGGTCACGGCGTCTTCGATGTTGCCCGATTGCAGGGCCAGCTCGGCCAGGAACTGCAGCGGCCGCGGGTCGTCTTTGTCATCGGCGGCCAGGCTTGCCAGCAACGGCCGGGCCTGCTCCACCTTGCCGTCGGCCAGATACATCACGGCCAGCCGGAACTGCACATCGCGGCGCGCCGCCCCGGAGGTCGTCGGCAAGACATCGGTGAGCAGGCGGAACGCCTCGTCGTGCCGGTTTCGCCGGAACTGTACTTCGGCGGCCAGCAAGCGGTAGTCGAGCGGGTCTTTGGCGACCGTGCGGAACCGCTCGAGCAAACGGTCGGCGTCGTTCGATCGCTCCCAACGCTCGTAATCGAATGCGAGCCGCCGTGTAAGGTCTTTGTTTTCGAGCAACGCTTCCTCGATGCCCTGCACACGTTCGACCACCTGATCGACCAGCCCGTTCAACGCCTGATACTCGCTGTCGACGAGCGTCAGCAAGGCGGGTTCTGCGACTTCGCGCTCGGCGAAATCGGCTTTCGCCAGGGCCAGTTCGGCGCTCAACCTTTCCCAATTGCGTTGGGCCGACGGCGTGGTGAGCTGGCGGAGGTATTCGGCATTGGCCAGTGCCACCCGGACGCCCGAGGCGATGCCCTTCAGCGTCAGCGTTTCGTCGTATTGTCGGACGGCTTCATCGAAGCGGCCTGCTGCTTCCCAGGCCACGGCGGCCAACAGCCGCGGACCGGCGTCGCGCGGCAGCAAATCAGCCGCCCGCTGATAGGCCAGCGCCGCCTGGTCGGCCTGGCCCAACGCCGTGTAACATTGAGCCATCCGCGTTTCGACCTGGGCGATCGACGCGGCCCGCCTGAGCGACTCGGCCCCGGCCTGACGCAGCTTCAACGATTGCTTCAACGAGGCCAGCGCCTGAGCGTACCGCTTGTTTCCGATGGCCGCGTCGGCGCGCAAAAGATGAATCGTTCCTTGCAGCTCGGCCTGTTGCGGTCCCGTCAGCGGCGCGAGTTGCCGCTCGAGGCGCGCCAGGTCGGTTTCCGCCTGCTTCCAGCGCTCCAGTCGAACTTCGGCCGCGGCAATCAGAAGCTGCAACTCAATGTCGTTCGGCTCGGTCTTGGCCAGGCCCTCTTGCCAGGCCCCGACCGCCGGCTCGTCCTTCCCTTGAGCACTGTAGGCGTTGCCCAGTCCGAGATGGCCGCGTCGGTCGGCGGGCTCAAGCTCGACCGCGTCGCGAAAATGTTCCACAGCCCGCTGGTAGTCGCGGGCGCTCAGGGCCCGCTGACCGGCGGCCAGCCAGACCCCCAACGTCTTTTTGGGCTCGTCGGCCTGAACGGCCTGGTCGAGATCGGCGTCGGCTTCCGGGAGATTGAATTGCAGGCGGTAGAGATAGCGGTTCAGGAAGGCGTCCGCCTTCTGCTCCGATCTGGCAACCAGAGCGTCCATTGCCTCATCGGCCTTCTGCTCCAGTTCGGCTTTGCCGAGCGCCTTGGACGGCCGAACGTCGACGCGGTAAAAGACGGCCAGTGTCGTAGCCAACTCGCTGTCGTTGGGATTCTTGGCGATCGCCGCCTGGAAGGCGTCGATGATCGTTTGCGGCGGCTCCACTTTTCGGGAGCGCCACTGGTGGTACTGTCCGAGCGCCCGCACGCGAAGGGCTTCCGGGTCGTCGGGCGTGTTCTGCAGCAGCTTTCGCGCTTGTTCGACCGCTGCCCGATAGTCGCCCGTTTCCAGCCGCAACGACATTTGGCGTCGTTGCAAGTCGTCGCGGTCGGGCGCCAAGGCGATGGCCAGGGCGTAGAGCTGCACGGCGCGGACCTTCTGCAGGGGCGCCTTGGCCCCGCGATAGAAGTCTTCGGCCCGCCGCACGATGGCCTCCAGGTCGTCGGGGCGAAGCTGCAAGTAGCGGTGCAGCTCCTCGGCGGCTTCCATCCATTCGTCGCGCTCTTCGTGCCGGCCGGCCAGGGCCAGCAGCGCCGACGCATTCCGCTCGACCTGATAAGCGTGCCAGAAATAAAGCGCCGGAGCGACCACCGCCAGCACGGCGGCAGTCACGCCCAGCAGGCGAAAGTTCAGCACCCAGCGCTTGCCCGACCGGGCCTTGGCAGCCGTTGCGGGTCGAGGGGCGGTCGCTTTCAGCCGCTTCTGCACTTCAACTTTTGAGTCGGTAGTCACGTGACTTCGAACAGACGCCTAGGAGTGACCGTTCATCGGACCGTTGCCGTTGCCATCGGCACCGTGCGGGTCGTCCGCGCCCACGATGCCGTCCCGCAAATCCTCGATTTCGGGCGTCAGCCGCTGGCCGTCGGCATAGAACGACCGAAACGACTCGGCATACCGTTCCCAGCCGTACCCATAGCCACCGTAACGCTGGGCCCACGACCGGGTGGGCACTCCGCTGATGACGGCGCCCAACACGCGGGCGCCGGCGCTTACCAGCCGGTCTTTGGCCGAGCGCAAATGAAAGCTGCGGCTGTAGTCGCACCGCGAGCAGATCAGCACGGCGTCGCAGGCGTGGGCCAGCACCACCGCTTCGCTGGCCGAGAGCACGGGCGGCGAATCGACGATCACATAGCGGTATTTCGTCTGCAGGCCGGCCAGCAACGACTGGAACGCTCCGTTGCGAAGCAAGAAGTGCGGACTGTTCTTCAACTTGCCGGCCGGCAGCATATCGACGTGTTCGATTTCCGTCTTGACAATCGCCGTTTCCAGCGGGCAGGTGTCGTCGAGCACCTGGGCCAGCCCCGGACGGAGCGAAACGCCGAAGATCTCGTGTACGTCGGGGTCGCGCATGTCGCCGTCGATGATCAACAGCGGCGCGTGGGTCGCGCGGGCCAGGCTGATCGCGAGCGACGCCGCCAAGTTGGTCTTTCCCTCGCCGCTGACGGCGCTGGTCACGAGCAACGTGGTCAGCCGTTCGGCCTCGGGCAAGTGCATCAAGGTGACGCGCAAGGCATCGACGCTCTCCTCGAACGTCACCCGTTCGCGGACGTAACCCGCCGAATGCGTCGTGCCCGTCATCCGCCGGGTGGGCAACGAGGCCACTTCACCGAGCACCAGCAGGTTGGCGTCGGCGGACAAGCGCTCGCCGTCGGAAACCCGGCGGGCCAGGCGTTCCCACAAGAAGGCGATGCCGAAGGGGACGAAAAACGCGCCGAAACCGGCGATGAAGAGCTTGCGATAGGGGATTTTTTCGACCGGCTCTTTGGGAGGCTTGGCCGCGTGCTGCTTGGTGGCCCGCGCGGGCCGGACCTTTTCGGTCTTCAAGGCCACGATGCGCTCGGCAATTCGGGAGTGGACTTCGCTCCAAGTCGTCTTGGGCGAACTGCAGGTCGAGCCGCTCGCTGCCGTGGCTCTCCATCTCCTTGCGCTCCTTCTGCGCCTTCTCGTCCCATTGGGCCATCATCCGTTTTTGCACTTCGAGCTTGACCTGCAACTCGTGAATCTTTTCCACTTGATCGGCCAAAAGCTGCCGCTCCAATTCCTTGGCCACCGAGGGCTTCAGCTTTTCAACTTGGGTCTCAAGGACTTCCCGCGCTTTCTGCAGCTCCTTGGTCTTGTTGACAAGCGCGTCTTTGTAACCAGGCGCGGCGGCATTCTTCCTCATCGCCACCAACTGTTCGAGCCCGGCCACTTGCTGGCTGAGATGATTGATCGCGGGATGCTCGAACAACGCCCGTTGCAGCTCTTCGGGCGGAATCTCCACCTTGTCGGCGGCGACAGCCTCTTGATAGACCTTCAACTGGGCCGACAGCACCTCGCACTCCACCTCGGCGGCGATGCGGCGATCTTCGGCGTCGGCCAACGGGTTCTGGCGAATGATCAGGCTGCTCTCGCCGCGCAGCATGAGCGGCTCGCGCCCGGTCGTTTTTTTCAGCAACGCTCGCACGCGTTCGCGCAGGCCTTCCACCTCCGACTGGCGCTCGCGCTGCTGATCGGCCAGCAAGGAGATGATGCGGTCGGCTTGCTCGCCTTCGCGGTCCTGGTGCAGCGCCAAGTATTCGTCGACCACCGCGTTGACGACCATCGCCGCCACCTCGGGGCGCTCCGATCGAAAGGTCACCTGGCACAAGTCCGACTGGCCCACAAAACGCACGTCCAGCTTCTTGGCCAGCCACTGGTCGACCTCGCCGATCTCCTTGGCCTCCGGCTGGCTGGCGATCTCCGGCTGCGCCGCCACGCGAGAAAGAACGATCGGGCTGCGCAGCGTCTCCAACTGCGTCCAGGCGAACGAGTAGGAATTCGACTGTTGCGGAAAGGCGATGTATTCGGGATCCGACTTGATGAGCAACAGCGCCAGTCCTTCGTAGACCGGCTTGAAGGTGCTCCAGACCACGCCGCCGGCCACCGCCGCCAGCACGATGCCCGCCAGCGTACACTGCCACCACCAGCGGCGCAGCACGGCGAGCACTTCCGCCACCGTGATCATTTTGACGCCGCCTTCGGCCGTCATGGGCGACCGGTCTGGTTCCGGGCCCGACGGCATCCGATTTGGCAGTAGAGGATTCGACATGGTTTGTTCGCCGGAGAGTCGGCCGCGGCCGCTGAGGCCGAAAATGCCGCTCCGCGTAGCTTCTCGCTTGGTTTTAAGTTACGGGCGTTGGGTTGGCGGCGCCCTCGCGGAGCAAGTCGCCCGCGGTCAATGTTTCGACCTGCAACACCAGCTTGTCGACATACCACACCACGAAGGCCAACATCGCGGCCGCGATGGGCAGCATCAGCCAGCCGGCCAGGTCGTGCGAAAAGCGATGCGCCGCCTCGCCCGACACCATCACGTGCAACAGCCCGGTGAGCGTGATTCGCAAGGCGTTGGCGGCCACGGCCACCGGGGCCACCGCCACGAACAACGCGCACTTGGTCCACAACGGCTTCTTGATCAGCGCGGCGTAGAGATAGGCCAGCGCCAGGATGGAAACAAAAATCCGCAGTCCGCTGCAGGCTTCGACAATGTTCAGCCGCACCTCGCCGATGCTCACCACGTTGGCCTCCTGCAAGGCCGGCTGGGCCAGGCTCTGCAGCAACCAGCAGCTTGCCCGCGTGGCCACGCGCTGCAAGGGATAGCTCAGCAGGTGCTCGGCATGGAAGGGCAAGGGAATCATGAAGGCCAGAAATCCCACCGCGGGCAACGACCACCAGCACACCCGCCGGCCGCCCAACAGCCAGAACGCTCCCGCCACCCAAAGCGGAATCGACCAGGCCTCGACGGCGTCGATATAGAAAGCACTGCCCGCGGTCCGCACTGCCAGCGACAGGCCGACGAGCAGCAAGCCGCCCCAGGCAAAGGACCGCGAGCGGCCGGGCAAGTCTGCCCGGCGCGACCAGAGCAGGTAGCCGGCCACCGGGACGACGAACCAGCCGTGCGAATAGTCGGGCTGATGGTTCCAGGCGGTCACCAGTTCGCCCAGGACCTGCCAATAGGACCAGGCGAAAAGGGCGATCAACAGGGCGATTGCGGTCCGCACCGGCCAGGTGAAAACAAACGGCGACGAGTCGAGCTGCTCCGCCGCAACGGCGGCCGCCGACTTGCTGGCCCTTTCGCCGTGGGCGCCGTGCCCGTTAAAACCGGCATGGACCGCGCCGCGGTTCTTGGCGCCCTTACGTGTGCGATGGCGTCGCATGGAGTGAGGAAATAACGAACAAAGATTCGTACAGCCGATGCCGAGCTCGGTGAAACGGCGGCCGGTCTGTCGGACTTGAAACGAAGAGAAGGGAACCGAGATTTGGCGCGTCTACCACGGAGGAGCGAATGATTTGCCGCGCCCGGCGCGGACTCCGTCCCCGTGGGGTGCAGGTTGAACCTTTCACCCACTGCCTCGCGGACCGGAAAGGCACCCACTCTTCGCCCTGGCAAGAGCGAGAAGTTTTACGCGGAGCGTTTTCCCAAAATCCGTCGGCGGCACTTGCTTCAACCGGCCGGCGAAAACTCGCCGATTCGACCAAAGACTTTCGCTGGCATTGCCGGGCATCCATCGGTCAGTCAAGGATGCCGCAACAAGCCGATTCGTACTAAGTTTCCCAAGTTAGTTGACCGTTTCCATTTGTCAAGGGGTTGCCCTTTCTCAAGGTAGCGGCACCCTTGGACCGGAGTAGATCATAGCCGCAAAATCGGTCATGTCGATACGCGCACAGGCGTAATTTAGCTCTTTTGGTAGCCGCTCGCCGTCAGGGCGTTGCTTTGCCTCGGGTGCCGGCCCAGGCGAAAGCACCGCACACCATGCCCGCCGCTCCGCCCGCCAGGTGCAGCACGCCGACGGATTGGCTCAATGTCAGTAGCCGGCAGAACTCGATTGCCAGTAACCATGCCAATCCCCAGCCCAGCGCGGCCGCGCAGCCGCGCACCGGCCGACCGCGCGGTGTCGCGACGGTGCGCAGCAGGAACCCGATGGGAGCCATCAGCAGCAGCGATGCCATGAAGACCGACAACCAGCCGGGACGCGACCAATCGGCCAGGTCCAGGCGGCCGTCGCGCAACTTGCCGGCCAGATCGCTGGGACTGATGGTGAAGTCGAACGGCCAGGCGGCATAGACGAGCACCGCCGCCGCGTAGCAAGCGAGCAGCTTTTCGCTCCGGCATAAAGGCCTGCGCGTGGCCAACACGGACGATGCCATTGCCACGAGCCGGTCTCCGACCAAGAGGAAAACGACGACGCCCAGCGCCGCGCCCAACGTTTCCGCGGCCACGTCGTTCGGATTGACGGTCCGCGACGGGAACCAGACCTGGGCCAGCTCGATCGAGGCGCTGAACAACAGGCAACCGATCACAACCAGGAAACTCGTGGCCGCGCGGCGGGCAAATCGCCTTCGCGCGCCACAACAGGCCGCCATGGCCAAGAAGCCAAGGGGCACGAACAAGAGCACGTTCGACAACCAGTCGGCGCGGTCGCTGAACTCAATGGCCCGCCCCATCTCGCGCCCGTAGATCGACAGGGCCGCATCGACACTCGCGGCCTGAAAGGAGAAAGGCGTCAAGGAGCCGGCGACCGTCAAGGCCGCGTAAAGGGCGAGCAGCAGCCACGCTCCGCCTGCCGCCTTTGGCCATGCTGATTCCCGCGCTGCGCCGGCGACGCCGCCTTCGGCCGGGCGGCATCGAGACGGGCTTCGCCAGGCGACGGGCATGCCCGATACGACGCGCGGCCACCGCAACGAAAAGTCGGCCAGCGGCTGGGCCAAGAAGTCGGGCAGCGGTAGACGAAGACGCTCGCGGTAGACGTGTGTCACCGGTACGGCCGACAACGTCAGACCCTGGGCCAGCAGCACATAGGTGACCGCCAACGACGGGTTTTCGAGAAACAGTCCGGTGACCACGTGCGCGGCGAGGCCGGCGAGCACGCCGCCGGCGAGACAACCTCGCCAGTCGTCGCGATATCGCCAGACGGTGGCGGCCAGCCGTAGGCTGGCCGACAGAATCAGCCCCAGATAAAGCGCCACGCCCACCAGTCCGGTTTCGGCCGCCATTTGCACGACGCCGTTGTGGGGGCCCATCGCCAGCAAATCTGGATCGTAGTTTTGAACCAGCAGGTCGAAATTGCCCGGCCCCACGCCGAGAACCGCGTGGTCGAGGGCCATGTGCCAGCCGGCGCCCCAAAGCCGCAATCGATAGTATGCGCTCTCTTGGAATTGTCCTTGCTGATAGATTCCCGTGAAGCGGTCCAGAAGGCCCGAGCTGGGCAGCCACGCCGCCAAGGCGACCGCCACGGGCGCCGCCAGCAAGAGAGCGCGCGTGCGATGCCGCGACGAGAGCAAGAGCACCGCCGCCGCAACGGGCAGGGCCACCATCGCCGCGCGGTTCTGAATATACCCGATCAGACAAACGAAGTGCGCCAGCAGCAGGTAACAGCCGAGCATGGCCAGCCTGGCCGGCGCCGTTTGGGCCGTCACCCACAACAGCGGACAGACCATCGCCGCCACCATCGCCAGGTTCTGCTCGAGTCGGACGTGAGCGTGGAAAACGTAGACGCGGGCGACGAGCGACAACGCCAGCAAGAGCGTGGTCAGCCGCAACTCCGCCAGGCCGGCGCCGGCGTAAAACGTCACCAGGAAGAGGACCAGCACTTGCACGAACCGCGCCGCACGATGAACGAGGTTCGGCGTCACCGGCAAGCCGTCGAGCGTGGCGTTCAGCACCGACACGCCAATCCAGGCCATCATGCCCAGCAAGGCCCACACGACCGCCTCGCGTGGCGGACGCGGCCAGCGCCGTTGACGCACCAATCGCAGGATCAAGGCGGCGACTGCCAACAACACCAAATAGCCCATGATCCCGGAGTCCTCGATGCGGGCGGCCGCGGGGTCTTCCCGTTGCAGGCTGTACGATAAGACGAGATAGACCAACGGTCCGGCCATCGGGTAGAGCGGGGCTACGGTCATGACGGTCATTCCGGCGAACAACAGCAGTGCCGCGGCCTTGAACCCCGCCTGCTGGCCGGAAAGCATCGCATGCGTCACCCATCCGCCGACGATCGCCACGCTGGCCAAGTAGGCCCACCAGCCCGCGCGATCGATCGCCTTCAACGGCTGCCCGTTCGACGCGGATGGGTCGTCTGCCCCGACACCATGTGGGTTGCGGTCGGCAAGTCTCCAAACGACCATCGCCGCCGGGAGGGCCAGTAAGAGCAGCGCCAACGCCAACGCCCGCGGTATCTCCGCCCGGTTTTCGTCCGGCACGCGGTGATCGAGCGGTTGCGCAGGCTGGGAATCGTAGCTTGGCTCGTCGAGCGATTCACGGGCGACGTTCGCCGCCAGCGGGTCGTCGCGGGCCAGATCTGCCGCGCGCTTGTCCGCTGCGCGCTCGACGGGTGCCGCGGCAGCTTCGTCGGAGACGCCGCGCGCGGGTTCCGGCGTGCGGGGTTCGAGCGGGGGCGGGCTTTCCGTCTCGCTAGGCGGAAGCTCCTCTTGGCGACGCGCCGCCGGCATGGCCGGTTCCGCCGCATCCCTCGCCGCGGGCTTCAGCAGCCGCAGCCAGCTTGCCGCCGTGGGGTCGGCCGGCAGCGCTTCCGAGAGCGTCGCGTAGATGCTTTCGAGCCGCGTTCGCACGCCGGGACTGAGGTCCGGCAGCGCTCGAGGTTTTGTCAGGGACAAGTCGTCGGCGACCAGCGCCATGGCGAGGGCGTTGACGGGATCGAAGTGCAAGGCGGAACGCGGCTGCGCGGGTGTCGGGTCGAGGGCCGAGCGCATCAGGGAATCGGGTTCGGGACTGTGCGCGGCGCCGAGGTAATGTCCCAAGGCGTGCAACAGCGCTTCCAGCCGCTCATGTTGCGGCGTCGGTTGCGGACCTTCGCGGATCAACAGGTGCGAGGCCAGCGGCGCGGTCGCCGGCGGGCCGGCGCAAGGCGCTGCGCGATCGGGCCGCGTGGTGAAGCCGATGACGAGTTCGCCCGGCTGCGCCGGCAGCGCGGAACGCAGATCGCGGAGCGCCTCGCCGTCGTCCGCCAGCGGTCGGTCCGGTCGCCACCGCTGGAAATCGACCGCTTCGAACGTCACGCCGCACTGCCGCGTCGTGATGCGGGCAGCGTCCCGCAGGCAGGCGCGCAGCCGCGCTTCCCAGACATCGGGCTGGTCCGTCCCGGAGGCGTCGCAAGCCAGCCTGACCGCGATCCGCGCGGCGCGCCGTTGTTCGGCGGGGCTGCCCGCGATGCTCGGCTTCGCCGCCTCGGCTGGACCGGGCCCGGTTTCGGTTTCGTCGTCCGGCGCGACGTCTTCCCCGACAAGCCCCACGTCTTCCCCGACAAGTTGGATGCGGTGCAGCTCGCGGCGGGCCAGACGACGGCT